>Ga0228703_1002573_pt1 | contig 9988 bp, 10 predicted proteins | sample McNCre217_Aug_MG_3_FD_178020 | JGI IMG/M metagenome (GOLD analysis project Ga0228703, IMG submission 178020) | Freshwater microbial communities from McNutts Creek, Athens, Georgia, United States - 29-17_Aug_MG | ecosystem: Environmental > Aquatic > Freshwater > Creek | place: USA: Georgia... | reverse complement strand
CTGTCGAATATCGTAAAATGTTCACGCACGTCACGAAAAAGTTCGAACAAAACTATCATCTGAACCTATTTGAACATTTTCCTTGGCTGACCGTCGTCCAGGGGGGGCTTCCAAAAACCACCTTTGCGTGTGCTTTGACCAAGAATCATTGGCTCTGATTGTGTTTGACGGCGAGCTACTGCTTTTGACGGATGACGTTCTCTAGGTGGGGCGTGACGTTGTCTTTATGCAACTCCATTGAAAAAACAGTGGTTTACGACGATCCAGCCAGAATATCATACATTTATAAGACAATTAAAATACAAAAAGCTTGACCAGAATCAGATGTCGTGCAAATTCCTATCAAGACGTCGACAAATGGGGCGGGAACCGGCGCAGCTCCACCACAGCGACGGATTGCCGAAAACAGGGATTTCGGCGTCAGGGCAAAGAAGAAACCGCGCAACCTCGGAGGAAATCATATGAAACGTCTGCTTCTTTCCGCTGCTGTCGCCAGCCTTATGGCTGGTGTCGGCGCAGCCAACGCTGAATGCGGCGATATTACCCTTGGCGAGTTCAGCTGGCAGTCGAGCCAGGCGATGGCCAACGTCGACAAGCTGATCCTTAGCCTTGGCTATGGCTGCAACGCCAGCACCGTGGCCGGTGATACCGTCCCGACGATCACTGCAATGATCGAAAAGGGCCAGCCGGACGTTTCGCCGGAAGCGACCCCCAGCCTGCTGGGCGATGTCTACACCGCTGGCGCGGCCGAAGGCCGCATCGGCCAGATCGGCACCGCGATTTCCGACGGTCAGGTTTCGGGTTGGTACATCCCGACCTATGTCGCCGAAGCCCACCCCGAGATCAAAACCGTTGAAGATGCCATGGCGCATCCCGAACTGTTCCCTTCATCCGAAGACCCGTCGAAAGGCGCTGTCATTCAGGGTCCGCAGGGCTGGGGTGACACCGTTGTGACCGCGCAGCTGTTCAAAGGCTTGAACAACCCGAACTTCGTGCTGGTTCCAACCGGCTCGGCCGCGGCGCTGGATGGCGTGATTGCCAAAGCCTACGAGCAAAAGACAGGCATCATCGCGCAATACTGGTCGCCGACCTCGCTGTTGGTGCAGTATCCGATGGTCCGTCTGGAAATGGCGCATGACGCCGCCGAATGGGCGCGCTGCACCTCGGTTCAGGATTGCCCCGATCCGAAGCCGAACTACTGGACCGAAGCTGAAATGGTCACGTTGGCCTCGTCGGAGTTCTCCGGCCGTACCGACATTCCGGAAGTGATGGACTACTTCAAAACCCGCAGCTGGACGCAGGCCGAAGTGTCGCAAGTCATGCTCTGGATGACCGAAAATCAGGCGAATGGCGAAGACGGCGCGCGTTGGTTCCTGAAGAACCTGCCCGACGTCTGGACCAAATGGGTTCCGGCAGACGTGGCTGAAAAGATCAACGCCGCTCTCTGAGCTGTGACGATCTGACGATTGAAAGCCCCGGTGCCAGCCGGGGCTTTCCCGCAGAACACAGTCGCCCAGAACCATTGCCATGCTTGCGGCCGGTGCCACAGGTTGCTTGTTCTGGTTGACATACCTTGCCATAGGAGAAGCGTCTTGGACTGGCTTATGACTTTTCCGCAGCTCAATTCAGACCTTCTGTTGGGCATGAAGCGATGGATCGACGGATCCCTGAAGATGTTCACCCGCGAATTCGGCCAATCGATTGAGGCCTTTTTCTATCCGCTGTCGCGGGCGTTGATCTTTTTTGAAAACGTGCTGTCGGCCGCGCCTTGGCTGCTGGTCATCCTAGCCTTTGCCATCGTCGCATGGCTGGCTTCGCGCAAATGGACGCTGGTTGCAGGCGTCATTGTGACCATGGTCGCCATCGGTTTGGTCGGATTGTGGGCCGACACGATGAAGACCATCTCGCTGGTGCTGACGGCGACGATCTTTTCGATTGCGGCGGGTATTCCGCTGGGCATCGTGATGAACCGTTACAACCGCGTCGGCGCGGTGATGAAATCGGTGTTGGATGTGATGCAAACCATGCCGCCCTTTGTTTACCTGATCCCTGTCGTGATGCTTCTTGGCATCGGGCGCGTGCCCGGCTTTATTGCCGTGGTGATCTATGCCATCCCGCCGATCATCCGGCTGACCGATCTGGGCATCCGTCTGGTGGATAAAGAGGTGCTTGAGGCTGCTGATGCCTTTGGCTGTTCGCGTAGCCAGAAGCTGTGGAAAGTGCAGATGCCGCTGGCAATTCCGACCGTCATGGCGGGTATCAACCAGACCATCATGATGGCGCTGGGGATGGTTGTGATTGCCTCGATGATCGGGGTGCAGGGGCTGGGCCTGAACGTGCTGCAAGCCATTGCCAACCAATACTTCACCCAAGGCATCCTCAACGGTTTTGCCATCGTCGGGATCGCCATTGTCTTTGACCGCATCAGCCAGGCCTATGGCCAAAAGCTGCAAGCCCATCGGGGTGCAACCCATGACTGACGGAACCTCCATCGAAATCCGCGATCTTTACAAGATTTTCGGCACCAATCCGAAATCCTTCGTCGAAGCCGTCCGTAGCGGTGTGACCAAAGAGGAGTTGGGCAGCCAGCATGGCCATATTCTTGGTCTGAACAACATCAACATCTCGATGCCGGCGGGCAAGATCCATGTCATCATGGGCCTGTCTGGGTCCGGCAAGTCGACGTTGATCCGCCATATCAACCGGCTGATCGAGCCGACCTCTGGGTCGATCATGATCAACGGGCGCGACGTGCTGTCGATGCCCGAGGCCGAGCTGCGCGAATTCCGTCGCAGCGGCACGGCGATGGTGTTCCAGAAATTCGCGCTGTTGCCGCATCGCACCGTGATCGACAACGTTATGTTCGGGCTGGAAGTGCGCGCCATTGAAAAGGCCAAAGCGCGCGATATTGCCATGCGCTGGATCGAACGCGTGGGCCTGAAAGGGTTTGAGAACCGCTATCCGTCGGAACTTTCCGGCGGCATGCAACAGCGTGTCGGCCTTGCCCGCGCGCTGTCGAACGACCCCGCGATCCTTCTGATGGACGAAGCCTATTCCGCGCTTGATCCCCTGATCCGCACAGATATGCAGACCATGCTGTTGGAGTTGCAGCAAGAATTGAAAAAGACCATCGTCTTTATCACCCATGATCTGGACGAGGCTTTGCGCCTTGGCGATCAGATCGTGATCTTGCGTGATGGGTCGGTGATCCAGAAGGGCAGCAGCCAGGACATCCTTCTGCGCCCTGCCGACGACTATATCGAGCGTTTCGTCAAGGACGTGAACCGTGGCCGTTTCATCATCATTGATGCGGTGATGGAGCCGGGTTCCTCTGCTGCGGATGGCCTGCCGCATTTGCAATCCGGCACCACGCTGGATGTCGCGGTGAAGGAGCTGGCGGCGGCATCTGCCGAAGCGGCCACCATAACCGACGCGGCGGGCAAGCCTGTTGGAGCCGTCACGCTGCGCCAGATCATGGCGGCATTGTAATACAGGGATCGCCGGGAAACCCCCGGCGATTTTCGGTTGCCTGCAGGTAACTGAGATGGAAAGCGGCACATTGCGCCAAATGTAGACAATTTGTATTGCAAAAAATGGGTGTTCTGGAGTAGTCTATCGTAAGTGAAATATCTGACCGGAGGACATCTTGACCACCGATTCTCGTAGCAAGAAATTCCAATGTCTTGACGACTTGCGCCGCAAGATCCTGACGCAGGTGCTTGAGCCGGGTCTGTATCTGGATGAAACCGAAATCTCCGAAGCCTATGGCATCTCGCGCCCGCCGCTGCGCGAGGTTCTGCGGCAGTTGGCTGGCGAAGGCTATGTCCAGCTGATCGAAAACCGCGGCGCGCAGGTTGCGCCGATGTCGCATACCACGCTGCGGAATTTCTTCATTGCGGCCCCGATGATCTATGGCGCGACAACGCGGCTTGCCGCCGAAAATGCGACACAGGCGCAGATCATCCGGCTGAAGGAATGCCAATTGGCCTTCCGGCAGGCGATCAAGTCGGGCGATGCGGCGGAACGAGCGCTTGGCAACGAGCGATTCCATTCGATCATCGGCGAGATGGCCGATAACGAATTCCTGATGCCGTCGCTGCGGCGGCTGCTGATTGACCATACCCGCATCGGGATGACCTTTTACAACCCGCGCAAGCTTGCGCTTGCCCCGCAGCGCGAGCTTGCCGCCGACCAGCACGACGAGTTCATCGCCCTGATCGAGGCCGGTGACTCCAACGGCGCCGAAATGCTTGCAGTCTCGCATTGGGAGCTGTCGCGCAGTTGGATCGAAAGTTTTGTGACCCCTGAAAGCATCAACATCCCGCTGGGCCGCGCCCCGGGCCAGAGCGAAACACGAGGAGCCTCATGAAGTTCGAAGGCATTTACACGCCCGCCATCACCCCGCATCGGGAAGACGGCAGCATCGACCGCGACGCGTTTGCGGCACATCTGGAATACCTGATCGCGTCGGGTGTTCATGGCATCATCAACGGTGGCTCGACGGGGGAATACTATGCCCAGTCGATGCAAGAGCGGCTGGAAATGGCCTCTTTCGCGCGGGATGTCACCAAGGGCCGTTGCCATCTGATGGTCGGCACTGTGGCGATCCGGCTGGAAGACAGCATCATCATGGCCGAACATGCCGCCAAAATCGGCGCGGACAGTATCCTTGTGGGCAGCCCGCCCTATTCGGTGCCAACGGAACAGGAAAACGCGCTGAACGCGCTGGCGATCGACCGCGCGGCGGATCTGCCGATCATGCTGTATAACTACCCCGGCCGTATGGGCATCAACATGGGCGAGGAGTTCCTTGACCGTGTAGGTCGCAGCCGCAATTTCTGCGCCATCAAGGAATCTTCGGGCGATATCAACCGCGTCCATCTTCTGGCGCGCGATTACCCGCATATCCAGATGTCCTGCGGCATGGACGATCAGGCGCTGGAATTCTTTGCCTGGGGCGCGCGCAGCTGGGTCTGCGGCGGGTCGAACTTCCTGCCCGCCGAGCATTTGGCGCTGCATCGTGCCTGTGCGGTGGAAGGCAATTTCACCAAAGGCCGCCGGATCATGTCGGCGATGATGCCGCTGATGCGCGTGCTGGAGCAGGGTGGCAAGTTCATTCAGTGCATCAAGCATGGCGTTGAAATGGCTGGCAATTACGCTGGCCCGCCGCGCCCGCCGTTGAAAGGCCTGAACAAGGACGACAAGCGCCAACTGGAACAGGTTGTGCGCGTGCTGAAAACCACCATTGCCCAGATCGAAGCGGAGTAAGCCATGAGCCTTCTGACACATGATGAATACAAGGCAATCGCTGCCGGTCTGACCTTCCCGACGCAAGCCTTCATCGACGGCAAATTCTGCCCCGCCAAATCCGGCAAGACCTTTGAAACCGTGAACCCAGCGACGGGGGCCATTCTAGCCCATGTCGCGGCCTGCGGGCCCGAGGATGTCGATTTCGCCGTGGTCAAGGCCCGCGATGCCTTCGAAGATGGCCGCTGGTCGCGCTTGCATCCGCGTGACCGCAAAGAGGCGCTGATCCGTCTGGCCAAGCTGATCTCGCTGAATGCGCGCGAGTTGGCGGTGATGGAAAGCCTTGATTCCGGCAAGACCATCTATGACTGCGAACAGGTCGACGTGCCGGAAACCGTGCATTGCCTGACATGGCATGCCGAATTGATCGACAAGATCTACGATCAGGTCAGCCCTGCGTCGGACAGCCATATCGCCATGGTCGTGCGCGAAGCCGTGGGCGTGGTGGGCCTTGTGCTGCCATGGAACTTCCCGCTGCTGATGCTGGCATGGAAGATTGGCCCGGCGCTGGCGGCTGGCTGCTCGGTCGTGGTGAAACCGGCCAAGGAAACCTCCCTGACCACGCTGCGCGTCGCCGAACTGGCGATGGAGGCGGGCATTCCCGCCGGGGTGTTCAACGTGCTGCCGGGCGGTGGTGACACCGGCGAGGCGATTGGCCGTCATATGGATATTGATGCGGTGTCCTTCACCGGATCGACCGTGACGGGCCGCAAGTTCCTTGCCTATGCGTCGGAGTCGAACCTGAAAGAAGTCACGCTGGAAATGGGTGGCAAGAATCCGGCGGTGGTGCTGGATGATGCCGAAAACCTTGACCGCGTTGCAGCACATGTTGTCAACGGTGCCTTCTGGAACATGGGTGAAAATTGTAGCGCTGCGTCACGGTTGATCGTGCAAAAGGGCGTCAAGGATGCGCTGCTGGAACGCATCTATGCCCACGCACGCGAATGGCCGATGGGCGATCCGCTTGACCCGGTGAACCGCGTTGGCGCACTGGTATCGAAGGCGCATTTTGACAAGGTTTCCAGCTATTTGGGGAAAGGCCCCAAGGTGCTGATGGGCGGCAAAGCCGAGGCCGGTTTCGTCGAACCGACAATTCTGGAAGCCGCCCGAGATGCCAAACAGGTGCGCGAAGAAATCTTCGGGCCGGTGCTGTCGGTGCTGACCGTTGACAGCTTTGACGAGGCGATTGCCTTGGCCAATGACACCGAATACGGGCTTGCCGCCAGCATCTTCACCGCCAATGTGAAGAAGGCGATCCGTGGCGCGCGTGCACTGCGGGCGGGCACGGTGACGGTGAACAGCTTTGGCGAGGGCGATAACGCCACCCCCTTCGGCGGCTATAAGCAGTCGGGTTTTGGCGGGCGCGACAACGGCATCCACGCGCATGATCAGTACACCCAGATCAAGACGATCTGGGTCGACCTGACCGACGACGCGGATCAGGCCGTAAACTGATGGCACGCATCGGCTTCATTGGCACAGGCGAGATTACTGCCGCCATGGTGCGCGGGCTGCAGGGCCAGGGTCATAAGATCCTGGTCTCGGCCCGCAATGCCAACATGGCGGCAACCCTTGCTGCCGAGGTGGCAGAGGTCAGCATCGCCCCGAATGATCAGGTCGTCGCCGGATCGGACGTGGTGTTCCTTTGCCTGATGGCAAAGGTGGCCGAAACCGTCCTGACCGGTCTGCCCTTCCGCGCAGGGCAGACGGTGATCTCGGTGATGGTCGATGCGCCTTTGGCCAAGCTGCGGGCGTGGTGTGCGCCCACAACCGACATCTCGATTACCATCCCGCTGCCGCCCATCGCGCAGGGCGGTTGCCCGCTACCGGTATATCCGGCCTCGCCCGCGCTGGAGGCTTTGTTCGGCGCACGCAATTTGGTGATCCCGTTGCAAAGCGAAACTGCGATCAACGCGCATCTGGCAGCATCTGCGATCTGTTCGCCCATGCTGGACCAGTTGCTGACAGCAGGCCAGTGGCTTGCAGGCTTTACCGGCGACCGTGACGCGGCCGAGGCCTATGTCGGCACCATGATCCGCTGCTATCTGCCCGAACGTCCCGCGTCGGGCGAACTGGCGGATGCCTTGCAGAAACTATCGACCGAAGGCGGACTGAACGCCACCTTGCGGGCGCACATGTCCTCTGCCAAGACCATGATGACCGAAGGGCTTGACGGCTTTCGCACGCGCGTCGGGTTGGGACAAAAGGATCAGGCATGACAACGGGTTACTCGGCGGGTTACACGGCAAAGCGCACTCCGGTTCACAAGGGTCAGGCGGCATGGTCGGCCATTTTGCCGGGGCAACCTGCGCCAGTATCTTTGGCGGGCGACGCAAGTGTTGACGTCGCCATCGTCGGCAGTGGCTTTGCTGGTCTTGCCGCCGCCCGCCGCCTGCGCGAGTTGGACCCCACGCTGAAGGTCGCGGTGATCGAGGCCAACCGTCTGGCCGAAGGAGCGTGTGGCCGCAACTCGGGCTTCATGATCGACCTGCCGCACGAGCTGACCTCGGATGATTATGCGGGCCATGGCGATGATCGCAGCATGATCGCGCTAAACCGTCAGGCCATCGCCTTTGCCAGCGGCGCCGCGCAGGATTACGGCATCAACCCCGATTACTTCGATCCGGTCGGCAAGGTGAACGGGGCGGCTTCGGACGTGGCCGACACATTGAACCGCAGCTACGCCGACCATCTGACAAGTCTGGGCGAACCGAACGAACGCCTTGACGCGCAAGACATGTTCGATCTGACCGGCAGCCGCCACTATGTTTCGGGCCTTTACACCCCCGGCACAGTGATGCTGCAACCCGCAGGCTTTGTGCGTGGTTTTGGCGAAGGGCTGCGCGCAAATGGCGTGGGCGTCTGGGAAAACACACCCGTTACCGCGATCAAGCGGGCAGGCAATGCTTGGGCTGTGACCACGCCGAAGGGCCGGATCAGCGCGGGCAAGGTCATTCTGGCGAACAACGGCCATCTGGAAAGCTTTGGCTTTGCCGCGAACCGGCTGATGCATGTGTTTCTTTACGCCTCGATGACCATCGACCTTGGGCCGGACTTGCTGAAGAAACTCGGCGGGCAGCCGCGCTGGGGCGTCACCCCTGCCGATCCGATGGGCACCACCATGCGCCGGATCGACACGGCGCTTGGTGGCAACCGCATCATAACGCGCACCTGCGCCAGCTTCCTTCCGGGGATGGAGGCATCCGACACCGACCTGCGCCGCACCGCCGCCGTCCACGCCCGCAAATTCGCCGACCGCTTTCCGGCTTTGGCAGGCGTGAAACAGGAATACACATGGGCGGGGCATCTGTGCCTGACCCGCAACGGCGTTTCGATTGCCAAGGAGTTGGACAGCGGCCTTTACGCCGCCACCGTCTGCAACGGGCTTGGCACGGCGCGATCGACCCTGACCGGCATCGCCGCCGCCGAACTGGCGATGGGTCTGCAATCCGACGCCACACGCCACTTCGCGCAAGAGGCAGAGCCGACCAAACTGCCGCCAAAGCCATTCTCGACCATCGGCGCGAATGTGTTTCTGCGGTTCAAGGAATGGCGCGCGGGCAAGGAATGACGATGTTGCCCCAAACTGCCATCGTCACCGGCGCAACCCAAGGCATCGGCAATCCATCGCCCTTGCCTTGCTGGCGGAAGGCAAGCGGGTTCTCGCCATAGGCATGGTCAGACGAAGAGCTGGCGCTTCTGTCTGGTGATGCCGGACCACTGGCGGAAAATCTGGTGACGGCGGCTATCGACATTGCCGACAGAGCCCGCTTTGAAACCCGGCTTGCGCTTTGGATTGCCACCTATGGCGGCATTGACCATCTTGTGAATGCTGCCGGAATTCTTGAGGCAGACCGCCTGCTGGACGCCCCGGCCGACAGCCCGTGTCGCGTAACTGAAACCAACTTTCTGGCGGCGCTGAAACTGACCTTGCCGGTGGGGCGTCATATGGTGGCGCGGCGGCAGGGCAGCGTCACGACCATCGGGTCGAATTCGGCCACCACGCCGCGCGTCGGGCTGGGCATCTTTCCCGCCAGCAAATCTGCCATCACCCATGCGATGAAATATCTGGGGCTGGAACTGGCCGAATATGGTATGCGTTGCAACGTTGTCTCGCCGGGATCGACCGATACCAAGATGCAGCGTCAGGCGCAGGCGGCTGCCTCTGGCCTTGGGGCCGTGTTGAACGGCGACCCAAAGACCTGACGGCCGGGCATCCTGCTGCAACGTATGGCTGCGATTGAAGACATCTGTGATCTGGTGCAGTTTCTGCTATCTGGCCGCGCCCGCCATATCACCATGAAAAACATAGTGATTGATGGCGGCGCGACCTTGGGAACCCGCTAGGGCAGGCTGAGCTTTGCCATGCGCCCGCCGTCCACGGTCCAGACCTGACCCGTGACAAAACCCGCCTCGTCTGACGCCAGCCATGCCACCAGTGCAGCCACCTCCTCGGGACGCCCCGTGCGGCCTACCGGATGGATGCGACCGATATGGGCGCGGAACGTCGCAGGGTCCGGCATGGCGTTGACGAATGCCTCGTTCAACTCGGTGTCGATTCATCGTAAGCGGTGCGCCAGCGCCGTGGTTTCGGCCTGATCTGAGTTCGGGCATTCCGTCCTGCAACTGAGTTTGCGGGGGGACGGCTGTGGAGCACCAAAACGAGCACGGGATGTAGGTG
>Ga0228703_1002570_pt1 | contig 9992 bp, 6 predicted proteins | sample McNCre217_Aug_MG_3_FD_178020 | JGI IMG/M metagenome (GOLD analysis project Ga0228703, IMG submission 178020) | Freshwater microbial communities from McNutts Creek, Athens, Georgia, United States - 29-17_Aug_MG | ecosystem: Environmental > Aquatic > Freshwater > Creek | place: USA: Georgia... | reverse complement strand
GGTCGAGCACAGCAGGATGTTGTAGCGCTGGGCCACAAAGTCGCGCATCACGCGTTCCAGCTCGCGCTCGGGCATTTGGCCGTGGGCCACAGCAATCCGTGCTTCGGGCAGGATTTCTTCGAGCTTTTGCTTGCGGTTCTCGATGGTTTCGACCTCGTTGTGCAAAAAGTAGCACTGCCCGCCGCGCTTGAGTTCGCGCAACACGGCTTCGCGGATCACGCCCGTGCCTTCGTTGCGCACAAAGGTCTTGATGGCCAGTCGCCGTTGGGGCGCGGTGGCGATGACCGACAGGTCGCGCAGGCCTTCCAGCGCCATGCCCATGGTCCTCGGGATGGGCGTGGCGGTCAGCGTGAGCACATCGACCTCGGCGCGCAGCTGCTTCATGGCCTCTTTGTGGCGCACGCCAAAGCGGTGCTCCTCGTCGATGATGAGCAGGCCCAGGTTCTTGAACTGCGTCTTCTCGCTCAGCAACTTGTGGGTGCCTACCACGATGTCCACCGTGCCGTCCTCGATGCCCTTCATGGCCGCGTTGACTTCTTTGGTGGATCGGAAGCGCGAGATCTCGGCCACCTTGACAGGCCATTTGGCAAAGCGGTCCTTGAGCGTCTGGTAGTGCTGCTCGGCCAGCAGCGTGGTGGGCGCCAGCAGGGCCACCTGCTTGCCGCCGGTGACGGCCACAAAGGCGGCGCGCAGCGCGACCTCGGTCTTGCCAAAGCCGACGTCGCCGCAGACCAGCCGGTCCATCGGGCGGGGGCTGATCATGTCCTGGATCACGCAATGGATAGCGGCCTTTTGGTCGGCGGTTTCCTCAAAGCCAAAGTCGTTGGCGAACTGTTCGTAGTCCTGCGGGCTGTAGCGGAAGGCATGGCCTTCGCGTGCAGCGCGGCGGGCGTAGATGTTGAGCAGCTCGGCGGCGGCGTCGCGCACCTGCTCGGCGGCCTTGCGTTTGGCTTTTTCCCACTGGCCTGAGCCCAGCTTGTGCAGTGGCGCCTCGTCGGCACTCACGCCGGTGTAGCGGCCAATCAGTTGCAGTTGGCTCACCGGCACATAGAGGGTGGCTTTGTCGGCGTATTCGAGGTGCAGGAATTCCTGCAGGGCAGGCGAGCCATCGGGGTTTTTCTCGCCCAGGTCCATGTTGACCAAGCCCCGGTAGCGGCCGATGCCGTGGGCGCTGTGGACCACCGGGTCGCCCACGTTCAGCTCGCTCAGGTCCTTGATGAGGGCTTCAACATCGCTGACCTGCTCCTGTTTTTTGCGGCGGCGGGTGGTGGGGCCGGCGGCAAAGAGTTCGGTTTCGGTGACGAGGTCGATGCCGTGCTCAAACCAGTGAAAGCCGCTGGCCAGCGCGGCAGTCGCCATGCCGACTTTCTCGTGGCTGCCCAGAAATTCTTCAAGGCTGTCGAACACGGGCGGCGTCAGGCCGCTGGAACGCACGAAATCCAGCAGGCTTTCACGGCGGCCATCGCTTTCGGCCAGGATCAGCAGGCGGTGCGGGCTGGCTTGCAAGTGGGCGTGCAGACGCGAGAGGGGGTCGTCGGCGCCGCGCACCACGGTGAGTTCGGGCAGGGGCTGGGCGAGGGCGTTGTCTGCCACATCGCTGGTGCCGGGGCGCAGGGCCAGTTGGGCGTGCGCGTTGGCGTGTGTGTAGAACTGCTCGCTGGAGAGGAACAGCGCTTCGGGCGGCAGCACCGGGCGCTCGGGGTCGCCCTGCACCAGGCGGTAGCGGTCCTTGGTGTCTTGCCAGAAACGCTGGAATGAGGGTTCCAGGTCTCCATGCAGCACCAGTGTGGCCGCATTGCCGCCCACGTCCAGGTAGTCAAAGACGGTGGCGGTTTCTTCAAAAAACAGTGGCAGGTAGTACTCGATGCCGGCCGTGGCCACGCCGTTGCCCATGTCCTTGTAGATGCGGCTCTTGGTTGGATCGCCTTCGAGCAGTTCGCGCCAGCGGTTGCGAAAGCGCGCACGTGCGGTTTCGTCCATCGGAAATTCCCGCCCGGGCAGCAGGCGCACTTCGGGCACCGGGTACAGGCTGCGCTGGCTGTCGGGGTCAAAGGTCCGGATCGAGTCGATCTCGTCGTCGAACAGGTCCACCCGGTAGGGCACAGGCGAGCCCATGGGAAACAGGTCGATCAGTCCGCCGCGCACCGCGTATTCGCCGGGGCTCACCACCTGGCTGACGTGGTTGTAGCCGGCCAGCGTCAGCTGGCTCTTGAGCTGGGCCTCATCGAGTTTCTGTTTGACCTTGAACTCGAAGGTGTAGCCGGCCAGAAAGGCCGGTGGCGCCAGTCGGTACAGCGCTGTGGTGGCCGGCACCAGCACCACGTCGGCAGCTTCGGGGTGCATGCGCTGGCGGATGCGCCAGAGTGTGGCCAGCCGTTCGCTGATCAGGTCCTGGTGGGGCGAGAAAGTGTCGTAGGGCAGGGTTTCCCAGTCGGGGAACAGCACGCAGCGCAGCGCAGGTGCAAAAAATGCCATTTCGTCCATCAGGCGCTGGGCGTCAAGGGCATCGGCGGTGACGATGGCCGTCAGTTGCCCTGCGGCCTTTTCACGTTCGGCCAGCTGGGCCAGGATCAAGGCATCGGCAGAGCCGACGGGGCGCGGCAGGGTGAAGCGTTTACCGGCGTGAAGGACAGGCAGTTGCATGGTGTGCGAAAGCAGAAAAACCCCCCGCCAGAAATGGAGGGGGGGCTTCGTATTGTAGGAGGCCGCCCCCGCGGCCGAATGGAGAACCTTGACGAGACTTCGGCCGTGTGGGCGGCCTCCTACAATGGGCAGCAATGACTTCTTTTCACGCCTTGATCCCCTGTGCCGGCACGGGCAGCCGTGCGGGCACAGCGCAGCCCAAGCAGTACCAGTGCGTGGCAGGGCAAGCCATGGTCATGCACACCCTGCAGGCGCTGGCCAAAGTGCCACAGATCGCCAGTGGCTGGGTGGTGCTGTCGCCCCAGGATGACTTTGTCTGGCCCGATGCGGCTTGGCCGGCACGGTTTCGTCGCGAGGTCTGTGGTGGCGCCAGCCGGGCCGAGAGTGTTTTCAATGGGCTCAATGCGATGCTGAGCGCCGGTATCGATCCGCAAGATTGGGTGCTGGTTCACGATGCCGCCCGCTGCCTGGTGCAGCCAGAGGAGGTGGCGCATCTGATCGAAGCCTGCCAAGGCGATGAGGTTGGCGGTTTGCTGGCCTTGCCTTTGCCGGACACCCTTAAGAGCGAGGCGGGCGGCCGCGTGCTGCAGACGGTGCCACGCGAACACAAGTGGCTTGCCCAGACACCACAGATGTTCCGTGTGCAGGTTTTACGTGATGCAATGGCCGAAGTGGCGGGCGCTGCTTTTGCAGGCATCACCGACGAAGCCAGCGCCATCGAACGGCTCGGCCTGCGTCCCAAACTGATCGCAGGTTCGGCACAGAATTTCAAAGTGACTTACCCGGCCGACTTTGCCTTGGCCGAAGCGATTTTGAGGAACAGAACATGAGCCCCCACGTTCGTCACTGCGTGTACTTACTGCCCCCCGAGGGGGCCCAGCACTCCTTGGGGCGGCCCGGCGGAGCGCTGACATGAACATCCGGATAGGTGAAGGCTGGGACGTGCATGCCCTGGTGCCTGGGCGCAAACTGATGCTGGGGGGCGTTCACATCGAACACACGGCTGGCCTGCTGGGACATTCAGACGCCGATGTGCTGCTGCATGCCATCACCGACGCGGTGCTGGGGGCCGCTGGGCTGGGTGACATCGGACGCCATTTCCCGGACACCGACCCGCAATTCAAGGGGGCGGATTCAGGCGTGCTGCTGGCCGAGGCCATGCGACGCGTGCGCACCCAGGGCTGGGAACTGGTCAACATCGACAGCACCATCGTGGCGCAGGCGCCCAAGCTGGCGCCGCACATGCCCGCCATTCATGCGGGCGTGGCCAAGGCTTTGGGCGTGGCCCCTGGGCAAGTCAATGTGAAAGCCAAGACCGCAGAAAAGCTGGGCCCGGTGGGACAAGGGCAAAGCATCGAGGCGCGCGCAGTGGCCTTGTTGCGTCAGGCCTGACTCACTGGCCCTCTTTCAGGTCGATCACGGCCATCAGGCCGCCCTGGGCATGGTTGAACACCCGGAACTGGCCGCCCATGCGTCCGATGGCGCGTTCCACAATGGCAAGCCCCAGCCCTGAGCCGATGGCCGAGGTGCGCGCGGAGTCACCCCTGTAGAACGGCTGGGTCAGGTGTGAGAGTTGCTCTTCAGGCACACCGGTGCCCTGGTCGCGGATGCGCAGCAACACGCGCTTGTTGTGGACCTGGGCGTCGATCTCGACATGGCTGATGCCGTCCTGAGCGCTTTGTCCATAGCGGCGGGCGTTTTCCAGCAGATTCGAGACCACCCGCCCCAGTTCAACGGCATCGGCCATCACCTGCAGGTCTTCGGGCACATGCACCTGGATGTCCATGCGGGATGCGCTGGTGAAAGGGGTGATGCATTTGCTGATGACGGGGGCCAGCAGCACCGCTTCCAGCTCGGTGTGGTCTGGACGCGCATAGCCCAGGAATTTGTCGATGATGTCGTCGAGCTGGTCGATGTCGGCGGCCATGGCGCGTTGGGCATCGGCATCGGGCACGCTCAGCTCGGTTTCCAGCCGCAGGCGGGCCAGCGGTGTGCGCAGATCGTGCGAAATGCCCGCGAGCATCAGTTTGCGTTCGTCTTCCACGTTGGCCAGGCGTTCGGCCATGCGGTTGAAACCAACATTGACTTCGCGGATCTCAGGGGTGTTGGCGTCCTCGTCAAGCGCTGTGTCGTGGTAGCGGCCCTCACGCACCCGGCTGGCGGCCAGGGACAGCTGTTTGAGCGGGCGGTTGATGCGGGCCGTGATGGCGAGCGCACCCATGAGTGAAAGCAGCACCGCCAGCGCCAGCCAGACGATCCAGGACGCGTTGCTGAGGGGGCGCATGCGCTGCGGGTCCATTTGCAGCCAGTAGCTGTCGTGTTCGATCTGAAACCCCACCCACAGGCCATGTGTGCCGTTGACGCTGGAGGCCACCAGCGTTTCAGGTCCCAACCGTTCGATCAGGGTCTGGGCCAGGCGGATTTCCAGTGCAGATTCGCCAAATGGCCGCACCTGGTCGTCGGGCTCACGGACCGTCAGCCGCACGTCTTCTTCATCGGCGAGTGTTTTAAGCAAGGAGATGCGGGCGATCGAGTCGGTGTGGATCAGTGCATTGCGCGTGAGGTTGACCACGGTGGCGATCTGGTGTGCATTGCGCAGCACGCGGGGTTCGTATTCCTGGGTGCGAAACATCAGCAGCCACACCAGGGTGCTGCACAGCATCAGCGCGCTCAGCAAAATGAAGGTGCGCCAAAACAGGCTCAGCCCCCGCAGGGGCTGAGCGATGGATGGCGTATCCATGTTGGTCAATTCAGGCTGCTCCGTCGGGCACAAACACGTAGCCCACGCCCCAAACGGTCTGGATGATCTTGGGGTTGGCGGGATCGTTTTCGATCAGCTTGCGCAAACGCGAGACCTGCACATCCAGGCTGCGGTCAAAAGGCTCGAATTCACGACCGCGCGCCAGCTGGGCCAGCTTGTCGCGGCTCAGCGGTTGGCGCGGGTGGCGTGCCAGCACCTTGAGCATGGCGAATTCACCCGTGGTCAGGGCGATTTCCTTGCCAGCCTTTTTGAGCGAACGGGCGCCCAGATCGAAAAGGAACTCGCCAAAACCGATGACTTCCTGCTCATTGCTGGGAGCGCCCGGGGCCTCCTGGGTAGGGCGGCGACGCAGCACGGCATGGATGCGGGCCAGGAGTTCGCGCGGATTGAAGGGTTTGGCGAGGTAGTCGTCTGCGCCGATTTCGAGGCCGGCAATCCGGTCCACATCTTCGCCCTTGGCGGTCAGCATGATGATGGGCACCTTCTGCCCCTCGGCCCGCAAACGTCGGCAGATGGTCAGGCCGTCTTCTCCGGGCAGCATGAGGTCGAGCACCAGCAGGTCCACGCTTTCGCGCTGCATGATGCGCGTGAGCGCCCGGGAGTCCTCGGCCATGAGCACATCAAAGCCTTCTTGTGAGAGAAAGCGGCGCAGCAGGTCACGGATGCGGGTGTCGTCATCGACGATGACAATCTTGTCGAGGCGTTGTGGAGTCGTCATGGGGGTAGATTGACACAGCCGCGCCAGCAGCGGGTAAGTAAAAGTTACTGAGCGACCCAGCCGCCGTCCATGTTCCAGGCCACGCCGCGCACATTGTCGGCTGCAGGCGAGCAGAAGAACACGGCCAGCGCACCCAACTCCTGGGGCGTGGTGAATTGCATGGATGGCTCTTTCTCGCCAAGCAGCAGTTTCTTGGCTTCTTCGTTGGAAATGCCCAGGGCTGCGGCTTTGGCGTCGACCTGTTTTTGCACCAGCGGCGTCAACACCCAGCCAGGGCAGATGGCGTTGCAGGTGACCCCGGAGGTGGCGTTTTCCAGGGCGGTGACCTTGGTCAGTCCGACGACCCCGTGCTTGGCCGCCACATAGGCCGATTTTTCGGCCGAAGCGACCAGACCATGCACCGAGGCCACGTTGATGATGCGGCCCCAATTGGCTTGTTTCATGGCCGGCAGGGCCAGGCGTGTGGCATGGAAGGCGCTGCTGAGGTTGATGGCGATGATGGCTTCCCAGCGCTCGACCGGGAAGTCTTCAATGCGGGCCACATGCTGGATGCCGGCATTGTTGACCAGGATGTCCACACGACCAAAGGTGTCGGCCGCGAACTTCATCATGGCTTCGATTTCGGTGGCCTTGCTCATGTCGGCACCGTGGTAGGCCACCTGGACGCCCAGTGCAGCGATTTCAGCCTTGGGGCCTTCCACATCGCCAAAACCGTTGAGCACGATATTGGCCCCTTGGGCGGCCAGCGCCTTGGCGATGCCCAGCCCGATACCGCTGGTGGAACCCGTCACGAGGGCTGTTTTGCCTTTGAGCATGTGGTCTTCTCCGTATCCATTACGATGATGAAAAAAACCATTATGACCGGACTGTCTGCCCCTCTGGCTGACACCTTGGCCGATTGCCTTTTGAACCATGACCAACCTGCGCCAGCCCCGACTTGAATCTGTGATCTGCCCCCACCCGGACGGACAGCACCGCATGGCCTGGTGGTCCTGGGGGGATCCATCGGCTGCGCACGTCGTGGTCTGTGCCCATGGCCTGACGCGCCAAGGCCGCGATTTCGACCGCTTGGCGCAAGCGCTGCTCGATCGAGCTGAACGTGCCGGACAGGCCCTGCATGTGGTGTGCCCAGACGTGGCCGGCCGCGGCCACAGCGAATGGTTGCCGCAGGCGGCGCTCTACCAGATCCCGCAATACGCCTCGGACATGCTGGTCTTGCTGGCACAACTGCAACACCATACCGCCATGCAGACGCTCGATTGGGTGGGGACCAGCATGGGGGGCTTGATGGGCTTGGTGCTGGCTGGGCAAGCGGGTTTGCCCTTGCCCGTGCCCATGCGCCGACTGGTGCTCAACGATGTGGGGCCCGCTGTGGCCTGGCCATCGATCGTGCGCATGCAGCAATACGTGGGGCGCTATGGCCGTTTTGCCAATCTGGGCGAAGCCGCGCTTGAACTGCGGCGGCTGTCGCAAGGGTTTGGCCCGGTGCCCGAAGACATCTGGCTGGAGTTGAGCTCGCACATGGTGCGTCAGTTGCCCGATGGCGGTTTGACCTTGCACTATGACCCGGCCATTGGCGAGCCCATCCGGGCCATGACGCCAGAAGCGGCTCAGGCAGCCGAGGCCATGGTCTGGTCGCTCTACGACCAGATCCAGGCTCAAGTGCTGCTGGTCCGTGGCGAGGAATCGGACCTGCTGACCCCCGAGACCGCACAGGCCATGACCCAGCGTGGGCCGCATGCCCAGCTGCTGCAGTGGGCTGGGGTGGGCCATGCCCCCACCTTGACCGATCCTGCGCACATGGCAGTGCTGGCGGACTTCTTGCTTGGCCCGTCGGCATGAGCCACATGAGCAGTTTCCCGCCTTCATCGCCTGCGGTGCTGCAGGCCACGGCCACCCCGCAACTGGCGCAAGGCACGCTGGAGCGCGCGCGCGGCTTTGCCCAGGCCTTGATCGACAAGGAGCAACTCGATACCGGGGAGGGCGTGTGGGCGCACGCGCAGGCCGTGGCAGCGATCCTGGTGGACATTGGTGGTTCCGAAGAAATGCAGGCGGCCAGTTATCTGGTCTACACCTGTCCGCACCTGAACAAACCTGAAGAAGTGATTGCCAAGGCCTTTGGCGAGAACCTGGCCCAACTGGCCCTGCAGACCAACCAGTTGGTGCATTTGCAACGCCTGTCGCGCGCGGCCGCCAGCTCGGCGCAATTGGCAGATGACCCCAAGGTGCAGACCGAGAACGTGCGCAAAATGCTGCTGGCGTTTTCGCGCGATCTGCGGGTTGTGATGCTGCGCCTGGCATCGCGCATGCAAACGCTGCGGCACTTTGCGGCCACCAAACTGCCCGTGCCGGCGTCGTTGGCGCGCGAATCGCTCAGTGTGTTCGCGCCCCTGGCCAACCGGCTGGGCATTTGGCAGATCAAGTGGGAGCTGGAAGACCTGTCTTTCCGCTTCCTGGAGCCAGACACCTACAAGCAGATTGCCCGCTTGCTGGATGAAAAACGCACCGAGCGCGAGCACTACATGGCCGAGCTGTGCCAGCGCTTGTCGCAATCCCTGCGGACCCAAGGCATCGACGCGCAGGTGTCCGGACGCCCCAAGCACATCTACAGCATTGTCAAGAAGATGCGGGGCAAGTCCTTGCCCTTTGAGCGTGTGTTTGACATCCGGGCCTTGCGCGTGGTGGTTCCCGAGGTGGCCGACTGCTACCAGGCCCTGAGCTGGGTGCATGAGCACTTCAGCCCAATCGCCGAGGAATTTGATGACTACATCGCCCGGCCCAAGGCCAATGGCTACCAGTCACTGCACACCGTGGTGCGTGACACCGATGGTCGGCCAATAGAAATCCAGATCCGCACCCGGGCCATGCACGAGCATGCCGAACATGGCGTGGCAGCGCACTGGGCCTACAAGGAGGCGGGCACCAAAGGCTATGCCGGCGTGAGCGCCAGCAGCACCTACGATGCCAAGATTGCGGTGTTGCGCCAGCTGCTGGCCTGGGAACGTGACCTCTCGGGCACGGTGGCTGACAAAGGCTTGTTTGAGGACCGCATTTACGTGCTGACGCCAGATGCCGCCATCGTCGAGCTGCCCCAAGGCGCCACACCGCTGGACTTTGCCTACACCATCCACACCAGTCTGGGCCACCGTTGCCGGGGCGCCAAGGTGGACGGTGCCATGGTGCCCCTCAATACGCCATTGGCCAATGGGCAAACGGTGGAAATCACGGCCATCAAGGAAGGTGCGCCTTCGCGCGACTGGCTGAACCCTGAACTGGGCTATCTGGCCAGCAGCCGCGCGCGCAACAAGGTGCGTTCGTGGTTCAACGCGCAGATCAGTGCAGAACACATTGCCCGCGGCCGCGAGGCTGTGGAAAAACTGCTGCAACGCGAAGGCCGCACCGCCATCAAGCTGGACGACCTGGCGAACCAGCTGGGCTTCAAATCGGCCGATGGCTTGTTTGATGTGGTGGGCAAGGACGAATATTCGCTGCGCAACATCGAGGTGCTGCTCAATCCGCCTGAGCCCTCGCCGTCGGCCGATGAAATGGTGCTGCGCCGCTCCACCCGGGGCAGCCGCAATAAGGCGAACGCCGGGGTGCTGGTGGTGGGGGTGGACTCGCTGCTGACACAGCTCTCGCGTTGCTGCAAACCGGCGCCACCCGATGCGATTGCGGGTTTTGTGACCCGTGGCAAGGGGGTGAGCATCCATCGCCAGGACTGCAGCAATTTCAGAGAGCTGCTGACACGCAGCCCGGAGCGCGTCATTGAGGTGCGCTGGGGTGAACGCAAGGGCGGTGTTGATGCCGCAGTCTATCCGGTGGACATCGCGGTGGAGGCAGCAGATCGCCAGGGCCTGCTGCGCGACATCT
>Ga0228703_1002568_pt1 | contig 9998 bp, 5 predicted proteins | sample McNCre217_Aug_MG_3_FD_178020 | JGI IMG/M metagenome (GOLD analysis project Ga0228703, IMG submission 178020) | Freshwater microbial communities from McNutts Creek, Athens, Georgia, United States - 29-17_Aug_MG | ecosystem: Environmental > Aquatic > Freshwater > Creek | place: USA: Georgia... | reverse complement strand
CTCACGGCGCAAACGCATTTCTTCCCAGCGCAAAACCTGGGTGTGGGCGCCAATCTGAGTCAACATGGTGGCGATTGCTTCGCCTTCACGGATGACCACGCGATAGACGCCACGAACTTCGCGGGCCTTGGCGATCACGCCGAGACGACGGGCCACACCGACGAGAGCCATAGCTGCCTCGTTGCCCGGTGCGGTGATTTCGAGTGCTGCCGATCGGCCTGGGTCGGTCAGTGAACCGTGCGCCAAGAATGCCCCGCGCCAAACGGCCTGAGCTTCTTCTATTGAGCCTGAAACCAAGTTTGCCGGCAGGCCACGAACTGGTCGGCCGCGGCTGTCGAGCAGGCCGGTCTGGCGAGCGAGAACATCGCCCTGCTTCACGACTCGAACCTGGTAGCGGCTGGTGCGACGAATTCCGCTCGGCGAAATTATCGCGAGGTCGCTCTCGATGCCGAATAGTTCGGCAAGATCCTTGCGGACGCGACGGGCCAGCTGAGCGGTGTCGAGTTCAACTTCAATCGCGATACGACCAGAGATTAGGTGCAATCCCCCGGTGAATCGAAGAATCGTCGACAGTTCGGCGACGCGAACCGAGCTCTTGGTGATTTCGATTCTCGCTAGTTCGTCTTTTACATCTGCAGTAAGCGCCATCGCATTACTCCTTGCCTAAATCACGGTGCTTGATACTGACGGCTACGTCAGGCAGTTTCTCCAGTTCAGCGGCGATTCGACGGCTCACTGCCACCGAGCGGTGCTTTCCTCCGGTGCAACCCACTGCGATGGTTGCATAACGCTTGTTTTCGCGTAGATAGCCGGCCAGGACTGGCTTCAGTGCTGCGACATAGTTGTTGATGAATTCCTCGGCGCCCTCTTGTTCGAGAACATATCCACTAACTGCTGCGTCCTCACCCGTGAATGGGCGAAGGTCTTCTTTCCAGAACGGGTTTGGCAAGAAGCGGGCATCGGCGACCTGGTCGGCGTCTGAAGGCAAACCATATTTGAAGCCGAAGCTCATCACGGTTACCTGAAGGCGTTGGGCGGTCTCGATCGAGAAGCCATCCGAGATCTTGTTGGAAAGTTGGTGAATGTTTAGGTCACTGGTGTCGATGATGACGTCGGCTGATTCGCGCAGGCTGAGCAGCTGATTGCGCTCGGCGCCAATGCCATCAAGGATGGTGCCGTTGCCCTGAAGTGGGTGTGGTCGGCGCACCGATTCGAAGCGTTTTACCAGTGCCGCATCGGTGGCTTCTAGGAACAGGACTCGAAGGTTTAGGTCACGATCGCGAATCGAGGCAAGGCTCTGTGCGAGCTCGGCAAAAAATTCGCCACCGCGAACATCAATGACAACGGCCAAGCGTGGCAGAGGAGTCTTAGCCTGGGTAAACAGGTCGGCAACCGGGCCGAGCATCTGTGGTGGCAGGTTGTCGACGACATACCAGCCGAGGTCTTCGAGGGCATTGCCAACAGTGGATCTACCGGCGCCAGACATGCCGGTGACAATCAAGAGTTCGTGCTTTTTTTCAGTGCTCAAGCGCCGTCCCCTTTCGACATGTTCATCTCGGCGTGTCCCCCTATTTCTCGGGAGTAACCAAGAGTCTAGTGCCTTGCGACACGCCGATGAAACCGTTTAAGTTTCTAGCGCGTGAACAATCTGTTGAGCCAGGATTGGTCCGATGCCGGCGACCGATGAAATCTCATCCGCGGTGGCGATTTTTAGGCGCTTGGCCGAACCAAAATGCTTCAAAAGAGCATTGACTCGTTTTTCACCCAGCCCCTGAATTTCGCTCAGAGTGCTGGCAATGGACGATGAACGCTTTTGGCGCTGGTAGGTAATGGCAAAGCGGTGCGCTTCATCGCGAATTCGCTGCAGCAAGAAGAGTTCATCGGTGGCTCGAGGCAAGATGATCGGGAACTCATCCCCGGGCACCCAAACCTCTTCGAGGCGCTTGGCCAGACCCACAACGTGAAGTCCTTCGACACCCGAATCTTTGATGGCTCTGGCGGCCGCATTTACCTGTGGTAAACCACCGTCGACAATTAGCAGCGATGGTCGGTAGGCGAATTTCGAGCTCGACTCGACCTCATCCGCGGCTGGTTCTTTGAGATATTTCAAGCGACGGCTTAGAACTTGATAAATCGAATCGGTGTCATCGGTGGTCTCTTCGATGCTGAAGCGGCGATAGTGGTCCTTTTTAGGCAGACCGTCCTCAAAGACCACCATCGAGGCCACTACCCCGGTGCCACCGAGGTGGGAGACGTCGAAACACTCGATACGAAGCGGGGCTTCTTTGAGGCCCAGCGCCCGTTGGATTCCGGCTAGCGCATCGGCGCGAGCGGTGAAGTCGGCGCTTCGTCTGGTCTTGTAGAGCATAAGGGCGTGCTTGGCATTCGTCAGCGCTGTGGCGGCCAAGGCAGCCTTGTCGCCGCGTTGCGCGACGCGAAGGTCGACCTTTGAGCCACGCAGGTCAGAGAGCCAGTGGCCGAGTTCCTTCGAATCGTTCGGGATGATCGGAACCAGGACCTCGCGTGGGACCTCTTGCGGTTCGGCGCCATCAATCGGTGCATAAACGTTCTGCAAGACGTATTCGACCAACTCGGGAAGGTCGCGTTCGAGTTCCTTGTCGACCACCCAGCCACGAACACCACGGATTCGACCACCACGCACAATGAACTGAGAAACCGCGGCGGCAAGTTCGTCGTCGGCAATTCCAAATAGGTCCGCGTCGGTCTGGTCGCTGAAAACCACGGTGCTCTTTTCGAGAACTCGCTCTAGAGCATCTACGTCGTCGCGCATCGAGGCGGCAAGTTCGTATTGCTGGTTCTCGCTCGCTTCGTACATGCGCTTGCGCAGCACCTCAACGTGCTTGGTGTCGCCGCCACCCATGAAGTCGACGAAGTCGGCGGCAATCTTTTTGTGTGTAGCGCTGTCAACGCGACCCACGCAGGGTGCTGCACATTTGCCGATGTCACCCAGTAGACAAGCGCGGCCACTTGATTGCGCGCGGTTGAAAACTCCCTTGCTGCAACTGCGAACCGGGTAGACCTTGAGCAGGGTGTCGAGTGTCTCGCGAACCGCCCAGGCTTGGGTGTAAGGGCCGAAGTACTTGACGCCCTTCATCTCACGATTACGTGTGATGAAAGCGCGCGGGAATGCCTCGCCGGTCGAGACGGCTAGGTATGGGTAGGACTTGTCATCTTTGAAGCGAACGTTGAACGGCGGGTCAAACTCTTTGATCCAGGTGAACTCGAGTTGCAGCGCTTCATACTCGGTTTTGACGATCGTCCACTGAACATCGGCTGCCGAGGTAACCATTCTGCGGGTGCGTTCGTGCAGGCTGTCGAGCGGGCCAAAGTAGTTGCTGAGTCGTGCTCTAAGGTTCTTTGCCTTGCCGACATAGAGCACGCGACCGGCAGCATCGAGCCACCGGTAAACTCCCGGATCAGTCGGGATCTCCCCCGTCTTCGGCCTGAACGAGAGTTCGTTGGCCATTGGCTAGAGCATTTCCTTCAGGAAGCCGCCGGTGAAACTCTTGGCATTCTTGGCTACCTGCTCAGGGGTTCCGATGGCAACCACTTCGCCACCGCGTGACCCACCCTCTGGGCCCATGTCGATGATCCAGTCGGCGCACTTGATGACATCCAGGTTGTGTTCGATGACGAGCACGGTGTTGCCCTTTTCGACCAGACCGTTGAGCACCAGCAGCAACTTGCGCACATCTTCGAAGTGGAGGCCGGTGGTCGGCTCATCCAGGACATAAATGCTGCGTCCGTTTGAACGACGCTGAAGCTCGGTGGCCAGCTTGACGCGCTGCGCCTCACCGCCAGAAAGCGTGGTTGCCGACTGACCAAGGCGAACGTAGCCAAGGCCAACCTCGACCAAGGTCTGCAGGTAGCGGGCGATCGCTGTGATTGGCGCGAAGAACTCCGCAGCCTCGGCGATTGGCATCTCGAGCACCTCGGCAATGTTCTTGCCCTTGTAGAGAACCTGCAGCGTTTCGCGGTTATATCTAGCACCGTGACAAACCTCACAGGCAACGTAAACGTCTGGCAAGAAGTTCATTTCGATTCTCAGGGTTCCGTCACCGCTGCAAGACTCGCAGCGGCCACCCTTCACGTTGAATGAGAAGCGACCCTGCTGGTAACCGCGAGCCTTAGCCTCTGATGTTTCGGTAAAGAGCTTGCGAATGTGGTCGAAGACGCCGGTGTAAGTCGCCGGGTTCGAGCGAGGTGTGCGACCAATCGGGTTTTGGTCTACGTGCACTACCTTGTCGAGTTGGTCGAGTCCCTCGATGCGCGTGTGCTTGCCGGCAACTCCCTTCGCGCCGTTTAGTGCGTTGGCCAAAACCTCATACAAGACGTCATTAACCAGGGATGACTTGCCGGAGCCGGAGACGCCGGTGACTGCGGTCAGCGTGCCAAGTGGGAACTCGACGTCAACAGTCTTGAGGTTGTTTTCGCGGGCGCCGACTACCTTGAGCTTGCGGTTCGGGTCAATCGGGCGACGCTTCTTCGGTGTCTCGATCTTTTCGCGACCAGACATGAACGCACCGGTCAAAGACTTCTGGTTCTTCAGCAGCTCGGCATAGGTGCCGCTGTGCACGACCTCACCGCCGTTGACTCCGGCGCCAGGGCCGATGTCGACAACCCAGTCCGAGGCCTTGATGGTGTCTTCGTCGTGCTCAACAACAATCAGGGTGTTGCCGAGGTCGCGAAGCTTTACCAGGGTGTCGATTAGGCGACGGTTGTCACGCTGGTGAAGACCAATCGAAGGTTCGTCTAGAACATAGAGCACACCGGTTAGGCCAGAACCAATCTGAGTCGCCAAGCGGATGCGCTGCGCTTCACCACCAGACAGGCTGCCGGCGGCTCGCTCAAGGCTCAGATAGTCGAGACCAACAGCAATCAAGAAGTCGAGGCGGGCGCGAATCTCGCGAAGAACCTGTGCGGCAATCTTTACGTCACGTTCGTCTAGTTCAATGGTCTCGAAGAAGTTCACGGCTTCGCCGAGGCTCATCGAAGCGACGTCGGCAATCGACTTCTCGAAAACCTTAACTGCCAAGACTTCTGGGCGCAGACGCTGACCATCACACGCAGGGCAAGGAATCTCACGAAGGAAGCCTGACCACTTGGCACGCGCATAGTCGTTCTCAGACTCTAGGTATTTGCGCTCGATGTAGCTGAGGACGCCTTCAAAACCGGTGGTGTAGCGCAGCTCGCGGCCATACTTGTTCTTCCACTTCACCTGAACATCGAAGTTGTTGCCATAGAGCACGGCCTGCTGAACTTCTTCGGGAAGCTTCTTCCATGGGGTGTCTAGCGAGAATTCGAGGTCATCGGCAAGGCCCTCGAGCATGCGAGAGAAGTAGTGGAATAGACCCTTGCCCTGGGTCGACCAAGGAAGAATGACGCCGCCGTTGATGGTCTGATCTACGTCGCCGATGATTAGCTCTGGGTCTACGGCCTGCTTGACACCAAGGCCCGAACAGGTTGGGCAAGCGCCAAATGGTGCGTTGAACGAGAAGGTGCGCGGCTCAATCTCAGTGAGGCTTAGCGCATGCTCATTCGGGCAGCTCATCTTCTCGCTGAAGACTCGGGTTTTCCCGGCCGCTCCGGCTTCGAGGTCAACGAAGTCAATTACGATTCGGCCATCGGCAAGCTTGAGTGCGGTCTCGACCGAGTCGGTGAGTCGACCAACGATGTCTGGCTTAGAAACTAGACGGTCAACAACCACGGCGATGTCATGCTTGAAGGTCTTCTTGAGAGGCTTGGCCTCGGCAAGTTGCACAACTTCGCCATCGACCACGGCGCGGGCAAAGCCCTGAGCGTTCAGGTCGCGGAATAGGTCGACAAACTCGCCCTTCTTCTGGTCAACGATCTGAGCCAAAATCTGGAATCGAGTGCCCTCTGGAAACTCAAGGATTTGGTCAACAATTTGCTGCGGGCTCTGCTTGATGATCTTCTCGCCACACTCGGCACAGAATGGGGTGCCAATTCGGGCCCAGAGCAGGCGAAGGTAGTCGTGAATTTCGGTAATGGTCCCGACGGTTGAACGCGGGTTTCGGTTGGTCGACTTCTGGTCGATCGAAACGGCTGGGCTTAGACCCTCAATGAAGTCCACGTCAGGGCGGTCTACCTGACCGAGAAACTGGCGAGCATAGGCTGAAAGCGACTCAACATAGCGGCGCTGACCCTCGGCGAAGATGGTGTCAAAGGCCAGGGATGACTTGCCCGAACCACTTAGTCCGGTGAAAACCACCATCGAATCGCGCGGAATCTCAAGGTTCAGATTCTTCAGGTTGTGAACGCGCGCGCCCTTGATGATGAGCTTGTTTTCGTGGTGGATCTGGCTAATAGACACTGTGAAAGTTTAACCCTGCTCTTTAGCGCCGAACGCCTAAACGTGACCGGCTTTTTCCATTTGGCGAAGCTCGTGCTTCAGTTCAGAAATCTCATCGCGAAGACGGGCTGCCAACTCGAATTTGAGCTCACCTGCTGCCGCCTTCATCTGCTCATCTAGGTCGACAACAATCGAAAGAATTTCGTCGTAAGCCATGCCGGCGATGCCCTTGCGACCCTTGATCGGAATCACGCTCTTGCCATCGCGAGTCTTCTTGCCCTTGGCCTTTTCGAGAAGTTCGGCGGTGTCCTGCTCTTCACGAAGAATCTGGTCGGTGATGTCGGCGATCTTCTTGCGCAGAGGCTGCGGGTCGACTCCCTTTTCGAGGTTGTAGGCAACCTGCTTGGCACGACGACGGTTGGTCTCATCGATCGCGCGAGCCATTGAATCGGTGATGTTATCGGCATACATGTGCACTTCACCGTTGATGTTTCGGGCGGCACGACCGATGGTCTGAATCAGAGAGGTCGAAGAGCGAAGGAAACCCTCTTTATCTGCGTCCAGGATGGCCACCAGCGAGACTTCAGGCAGGTCGAGACCCTCACGAAGCAAGTTGATTCCGATGAGTACGTCGAACACGCCAGAGCGCAGCTCGCGCAGCAACTCGACGCGACGCAGGGTGTCGACATCGCTGTGCAGGTAACGGACGCGCACACCGGCCTCGGTCAAGAAGTCGGTTAGTTCTTCGGCCATCTTCTTGGTCAAGGTTGTGACCAGGACGCGCTCATCCTTTTCGGCGCGAACCTTGATCTCTTCGAGTAGGTCGTCAATCTGACCCTTGCTCGGCTTGATCACGATTTCAGGGTCGATCAAACCGGTCGGTCGGATGATCTGTTCGACGATGCCAGCGCCGAGGTTCATTTCATACTTGCCCGGGGTTGCTGAGAGGTAGACGGTCTGGCCGACTCGGTCGAGGAACTCGGTGAACTTCAGCGGACGGTTGTCGAGCGCAGATGGCAAACGGAAGCCGTATTCGACAAGGTTGCGCTTTCGGCTCGAGTCACCTTCATACATGGCACCAATTTGAGGAACCGTCACGTGTGACTCGTCGATTACGGTCAAGAAGTCTTCAGGGAAATAGTCGAGCAAACACGCGCCGGCCTCCCCTGGCCCGCGACCATCGATGTGGCGCGAATAGTTCTCGATGCCGCTGCAGAAACCGAGTTCCTTGATCATCTCAAGGTCAAACGTGGTGCGCATTTTGAGTCGCTGAGCCTCGAGCAACTTGCCCTGGGACTCCAGTTCCTTTACTCGCCAGACCAACTCCTCTTCGATCGCTTCCATGGCCTTGGCCATGCGCTCGACCGGAGCCACGTAATAAGAAGCAGGATAGATCGCAACGGTCTTTTCTTCGCGGGCGATCTCGCCCGTCAGTGGCGAGAGTGAATAGATTGCCTCGACTTCGTCACCAAAGAACTCGATGCGAGTGGCTAGTTCGTCATAGACCGGGATGATCTCGATGGTGTCGCCCTTCACGCGGAAGTTACCGCGTGAGAAATCGATGTCGTTGCGCTTGTACTGCAGGTCAACGAACTTGCGAATCAACGCATCACGATCGATGCGGTCGCCAACCTGGATGGCAACGCTCTGGTTTAGGTATTCTGCCGGCGCACCGAGACCATAGATGCAAGAGACCGTTGAAACTACGACGACGTCGCGACGGCTGAGAAGGCTCATGGTGGCCTTGTAGCGAAGACGCTCAACCTCGGAGTTGATTGACGAGTCCTTCTCGATGAAGGTATCGGTCTGCGCTACGTATGCCTCGGGCTGGTAGTAGTCGTAATAGCTGACGAAGTATTCGACCGCGTTATTCGGGAGAAGCTCGCGGAATTCATTGACCAACTGGGCAGCCAAGGTCTTATTGTGGGCCAGCACTAGTGTCGGGCGCTGAACTGCCTCGATTAGCCAGGCGGTGGTAGCCGATTTTCCGGTACCGGTGGCGCCGAGCAAGACCACGTCTTTCTCGCCGGCTTTGATGCGCTGGGCCAAGTCGGCGATTGCCGTCGGCTGGTCACCCGAAGGGGTGTATTCGCTGATCACCTCAAAAGGCGCAAAAGATCTAGTTGCTTCCATCAGTTATCTCAAGCCGAAAGCTTCTCGAATGCTTCCCGTTGAATGCGAAGCCACAGCGAATCTGCATCTTTAAGTAAGAGTGCAAGGTCCTGATTCGAATTCAAGATCACATCGGCAGCATTGGCGCGCTGTGCCGGGCTGGCCTGCGATGCTACACGCTTCGCAGCCTCGGTTTCATCCATGCCGCGATACTTCTTGAGTCTTTCAATTTGCTCTTTGGCAGGAGCCTCAACGGTAACCACTAGGTCGAATGGTAAATCAACCGAAGCCTCAACTAAGAGCGGCACGTTATAGATAGCGATGCTGTTTTCAGGCAGTGCAGCGACCAGATCTTGAGCCCGAGCCTTAACCAGCGGATGAACGATCTGCTCGAGCGATTCGCGTTTCTGAGGGTCACCGAAAACGATCGAGCCGAGTTTGGCTCGGTTTAGAGTGCCATCTTCGTTGAATACCTCGGCCCCAAAGGTGGCAAGGATCTGAGCCGCGCCTGGGGTTCCTGGCTCGACAACTTCTCGGGCTAGTTGGTCGGCATCGATTTCGGTTGCGCCCTGCTGGGCCCAGCGCTTCGCGACGGTTGATTTTCCGGCGGCGATGCCACCGGTTAGCCCAACTAGATACATGTAACTAGGTTAAAGCAAAAAGAGGCCGCACCCGAAGGTGCGACCTCTTTTTAGAGAGTTGTTACTCTGCGCTCTTTAGCTTGTCGCGTAGTGCTGCAAGTGACTCGTCTGAAGCAAGGGTTCCCGCTTCGGTTGATTCGCTTGAGTAGCTAGCCTGAGCTGCTGGCGCTGAGCCTGCATCTGGAAGGTTCGCTGCTGCCTCGTTTGCGGCTGCAACCTGCTTCTTGTGCTCTTCCCAACGGGTGTGTGCCTCGGCGTACTCGGCCTCCCACTTGGTGCGTGCCTCTTCGAAGCCTGGCTTCCACTCGTTGGTGGTTGCGTCGAAGCCCTCTGGGTACTTGTACTGGCCGTTCTCGTCGAAGTCTGCAGCCATACCGTAAAGCGATGGGTTGAAGTCGGTGCCACCAGCGGTGACTTCCTCGTTCGCCTGCTTTAGCGATAGTGAGATGCGGCGACGGTCTAGGTCGATGTCGATTACCTTGACGAATACGTCCTGGTTAACTGCAACAACCTGCTCAGCAAGCTCAATGTGCTTTGAAGAAAGCTCTGAGATGTGAACTAGACCCTCGATACCGTCGGCAACGCGGACGAATGCACCGAAAGGAACCAACTTGGTTACCTTGCCAGGTGCGTACTGACCGATTGCGTGGGTGCGAGCGAATACCTGCCATGGGTCTTCCTGGGTTGCCTTTAGCGATAGCGACACGCGCTCGCGCTCCTGGTCAACTTCTAGAACCTCAACGGTAACTTCCTGGCCGATTTCAACGACCTCAGAAGCGTGCTCAATGTGCTTCCATGAAAGCTCTGAAACGTGAACTAGACCGTCTACTCCACCAAGATCGATGAAGGCACCGAAGTTGACGATAGATGAAACAACACCGGTGCGGATCTGGCCCTTGGCTAGGTCTGCT
>Ga0228703_1002567_pt1 | contig 10000 bp, 10 predicted proteins | sample McNCre217_Aug_MG_3_FD_178020 | JGI IMG/M metagenome (GOLD analysis project Ga0228703, IMG submission 178020) | Freshwater microbial communities from McNutts Creek, Athens, Georgia, United States - 29-17_Aug_MG | ecosystem: Environmental > Aquatic > Freshwater > Creek | place: USA: Georgia... | reverse complement strand
ATTGGCTTTTAATGCTAGATGAAGTGCAATCCGGCATTGGCAGAACAGGAAAATGGTTTGCGCATCAACATACCGCTATTCAACCTGATGTCATGACCCTTGCGAAAGGCTTAGGTTCTGGTGTTCCGATTGGCGCTTGTTTGGCTAGAGGCAAGGCAAGTCAGGTATTTACTCCGGGCAAACATGGGTCGACTTTTGGTGGCAATCCACTAGCGACTGCAGCCGGCTATGCAACACTTAATATCATTGAAGAAGATAAGCTTTGCAGTCATGCATCAAAAATGGGTGCGTTGATTAATGAGGAATTTACAAAGCACTTAAAAGGTTGTCCTCAAGTGAAGGTGATTCGCAATTTGGGTCTCATGATAGGTATTGAGCTTGATCAGCCATGCGGAGATTTAACCAAATTAGCATTGGATGAAGGCCTTCTTATTAATGTGACAGCTGATAAAGTCATTCGTCTTCTACCGCCACTTGTAATTAATGAGGCGGAAGCAAAAGAACTAGTCGAAAGATTATCTCAAGTGATTAAAAATTTTTTAGCGAAGTAGCATTTTATGAAAACAAAACATTTTTTAAGATTTAATGATCTCAAGCGAGATGAATTTGAATATATTTTTGCGAGAGCAAGTTGGATTAAAAAACAATTTAAAGAATACAAACAGTATTGGCCGCTTGTCGATAGAACTTTGGTAATGATCTTCGAGAAAGCAAGCACCCGAACAAGATTATCTTTTGAAGCGGGTATTCAGCAATTGGGTGGCTCCGCGATTTATTTAAATACAAGAGATTCACAATTAGGTAGAGGTGAGCCGGTGGAAGATGCGGGGCAAGTAATTTCACGTATGTGTGACCTTGTAATGATCCGAACATTTGAGCAAGACATCATTGATCGTTTTGCACAAAACTCAAGAGTGCCTGTGATTAATGGATTAACTAACGAATATCATCCATGTCAAATTCTGGCTGATATTTTTACTTACATTGAACACAAAGGTTCTATTCAGGGTAAAACGGTTGCCTGGATTGGCGACTCCAATAATGTATGTAATACATGGCTTCAAGCTGCTGAAGTTTTAGATTTCAATGTACATGTTTCAACACCGAAAGGTTATGAAGTTGAAGTTGAGCGCGCAGGCTTATATGGCGACAAACATTTTGAAGAATTTGAAGACCCTATGGATGCTGCAAAAGATGCTGATATTGTCACAACTGATGTATGGACAAGCATGGGTTTTGAATCTGAAAATGAAGAGCGTTTAAAAGACTTTGCAGATTGGCAGGTGGACCAAGAAATGATGTCAGTGGCATCATCAGATGCTTTGTTTATGCACTGCCTTCCAGCACACCGAGGCGAAGAAGTGACTGCTGAAGTAATTGACGGCCCTCAAAGTGTTGTATGGGATGAGGCTGAGAATCGTCTTCATGTTCAAAAGGCATTGATGGAATACCTATTATTAGGAAAAATGAAAAATGAGTGATATTAAAAAAGTTGTTTTAGCTTATTCAGGTGGATTAGACACGTCTGTGATTTTGAAGTGGCTACAAGAAACCTATCAATGCGAAGTGGTTACTTTTACAGCCGACTTGGGGCAGGGGGATGAATTAGAACCTGCAAGAGAAAAAGCGAAGGCAGCGGGCGTTAAAGAAATATTTATTGAGGATTTAAAAGAAGAATTTGTGCGAGATTTTGTATTCCCTATGTTTAGAGCGAATACAATTTATGAAGGCGAGTATTTGCTCGGCACTTCAATTGCGAGACCACTTATTGCTAAGCGCTTAATTGAGCTCGCTAAAAAAACTAACGCAGATGCTATTTCTCATGGCGCTACTGGCAAAGGCAATGATCAAGTTCGTTTTGAATTAGGTGCGTATGCACTTAATCCTGATATCAAGATTATTGCGCCATGGCGCGAGTGGGATTTACTGAGCCGAGAAAAATTACTTCAGTACGCTGAAAAAAATAATATTCCAGTTGAGATGAAACATAAAAAAGGCGGCAGTCCATATAGTATGGATGCCAACTTATTGCATATTTCTTATGAAGGACGTCATTTAGAAAATCCTGGAGCTGCACCTGAAGAAGATATGTGGCGTTGGACTGTCAGTCCCGAAAAGGCACCAAATGAATCTGAAACTATTGAGATTCAATTCAAAAAAGGTGATCCAGTAAGTCTTAATGGCAAAGCTATGAAGGCGCATGAATTGTTAGCCGCACTTAATCAATTAGGTGGAAAGCATGGTATAGGTCGATTAGATCTTGTAGAAAATCGATATGTCGGTATGAAATCACGAGGTTGTTATGAAACACCTGGCGGTACTATTTTATTAAAAGCACATCGAGCAATTGAGTCTATTACATTAGATCGTGAAGTAGCTCATCTTAAAGATGACTTGATGCCAAGATTTGCTTCTCTAATTTACAACGGCTATTGGTGGAGCCCTGAAAGATATGCATTGCAAACTTTAATTGACCATACACAAATGAATGTCAATGGTTGGGTTAAATTGAAACTCTATAAAGGCAATGTCAGTGTAATAGGAAGAGATAGCGCTACAGACTCTCTTTTCGATACTTCAATTGCAACGTTTGAAGATGATCAAGGCGCATACGATCAAAAAGATGCAGCAGGTTTTATTAAACTCAATGCTTTAAGAATGAGAATCGCAGCAAAAATTAAAAAATAAGGTGAATTTAAATGGCTCAATTTGACAATGTAAGTGTAAAGAAAAAAGCAAATATTTATTTTGATGGGAAATGCGTGAGTCATACTATCCTTCTTCCAAACGGAACAAGAAGTACAATCGGTGTCATTTTTCCAAGTACATTAACTTTCAATACGCAAGCAGCTGAAATTATGGAAATTCTTGCTGGACACTGCCGTGTAAAATTACAAGGCGCTTCTGACTGGAGCGAATATAAAGAAGATCAAAAATTTTCTGTGCCTGCAAACTCATCGTTTGAAATCGAGACAACAGAGACGCTTCACTACGTTTGTCATTTCGAATAAATATATTTATTAAGTAAGGAGATTTCATATGCCATCTTTTGATATTTCGTCCGAAGTAAATATGGCTAATTTAACTAATTCTATCGATGTCGCATCTCGAATGATTATCAATCGATACGACTTTAAAGGTACAAGTGCGAAAGTTGAATTTTCAGAAAAGGAATTAACCATTACACTTTATGGCGATTCCGATTTTCAATTAGGTCAAATTAAAGATATTTTGCTGCCTGCTATGGAAAAGAAAGAGGCTGATAGCTCTAAAAGACTTGATCCTCAAGATATTCAAACTGTATCTGGAAATAAAGTAAAGCAGGTTTTGAAATTAAAATCAGGTATTGATAGTGAGCTTGCAAAAAAAATTGTGAAATTGCTGAAAGACAGCGGACTCAAGGTTCAGTCAGCTATTCAAGGCGAAAGCGTGCGTGTGTCTGGCGCTAAAAGAGACAACTTGCAAGATGCTATAGCATTCGTTAAAAAAAGTATTACTGACTTTCCGCTTCAATTTGGAAACTTTAGAGATTAGTTAAGCGCATGCAAGCTAAAACACTTTATGAAAAATTATTTGAGAGCCATATTGTTAGAGAAGAAGATGGCACTTATCTCATATACATTGATCGTCACCTTGTTCATGAAGTCACAAGCCCGCAAGCATTCGAAGGCCTAAGAATTAATCATAGGCCTGTATGGAGAAATAAATCCATCCTTGCAGTGCCTGATCATAACGTTCCGACAACTGATCGATCCCTTGGTATTTCTGATCCGATTTCAAAAATTCAAGTTGAAACGCTCGATGAAAATTGTAAGCATTTTGGATTGACTCAATTTCCCATGAATGACAGTCGTCAAGGTATTGTTCATGTGATTGGACCAGAGCAAGGTAGCACCTTACCAGGCATGACGATTGTATGTGGTGACTCACATACAAGTACGCATGGAGCATTTGGTGCGCTTGCGATGGGTATCGGCACTTCTGAAGTCGAGCATGTATTAGCTACACAATGCTTGATCTTAAAAAAATTTAAAACAATGGAAGTGCGTGTAGAGGGAAAATTAAATAAAGGCATTACTGCAAAAGATATTGCTTTGGCCTTGATTGGAAAAATTGGAACAGCAGGTGGCACTGGTTATGCGATTGAATTTACCGGTGAATCTATTCGCTCCCTTTCCATGGAAGGCAGAATGACACTTTGTATATGGCGATCGAAGCTGGCGCAAGAGCGGGCATGGTAGCAGTAGATGATGTCACGATGTCTTATGTTGAAAATAGACCTTTTTCACCGAAAGGTGAAGCGCTTGAAAAAGCAAAAGCTTATTGGAAAACTTTACATAGCGATAAAGATGCAAAATTCGATAAAGTAGTTATGCTCAATGGAAGTGAAATCCTTCCACAAGTGACTTGGGGAACTTCTCCTGAAATGGTTGTAAGTATAGAAGGTATGACACCAGATCCAAAAAATGAAAACGATCCTTCAAAAAGAAAAAGTATTGAAGATGCGCTCACTTATATGGGTCTCGAACCTAATCTTCCAATCAATCAAATTAAAATTGATAAAATTTTTATTGGGTCATGTACTAATTCACGCATTGAAGATTTGCGAGAAGCTGCCAACGTTCTTAAAGGAAAAAAAATTGCTCAAAACATTAAGTTGGCGCTAGCAGTTCCTGGATCAGGCCTTGTAAAACTTCAAGCTGAAAAAGAAGGTTTGGATCAAATCTTCATAGAAGCAGGCTTCGAATGGAGGGAGCCTGGCTGCTCCATGTGTTTAGCGATGAATGCTGACAGATTAAATCCAGGTGAGCGTTGCGCATCAACTTCAAATAGAAATTTTGAGGGCCGACAAGGTCAAGGTGGTAGAACACATCTTGTTAGTCCATCTATGGCAGCGGCAGCTGGTATACATGGCCATTTTGTAGACATAAGATCTTTGAATTAATTTATGAATCCATTTATTACTCATACTGGTATTGTCGCCCCTCTTGATCGTGCGAATGTAGATACGGATGCAATTATTCCGAAACAATTTCTGAAGTCGATTAAGAAAACAGGTTTTGGCCCTCATCTATTTGATGAGTGGCGATATCTTGATCACGGTGAGCCAGGCATGGATTTAACTCAAAGAAAAAAAAATCCAGAATTTGTTCTAAATCAGGCCCAATATGAAAAGGCATCTATTTTGATTGCGCGAGAGAATTTTGGTTGTGGTTCAAGTCGAGAACATGCGCCATGGGCAATCGAAGACTTTGGGTTTAGGGCAATTTTAGCGCCTAGCTTTGCTGATATTTTCTTTAGTAATTGTTTTAAAAATGGTTTGTTACCCATCGTATTGCCAAATGAAACAATCGATCTTTTATTTAAATCTATTTATGCAAATAAAGGTTATGCATTAACAATTGATTTAGAAAATCAATTTGTTGTGCTGCCTTCAAATGAAAAAATAAGTTTTCAAGTGGATGCATTTAGAAAGCATTGTTTAATGCATGGATTAGATGATATTGGATTAACAATGCAGCATAGCGAGAGCATTAAAGCATTTGAGCAAGATTATTACCAAAAAAATTCATGGCTACTTTAAATTAGAAAGATTTTTTAAATAAAATGAAAATTGCAATATTACCTGGCGATGGCATTGGACCTGAGATTACAAAACAAGCGGTTGATGTATTAAAAGCACTTAATGTAGGTGCAGAATTAGTAGAAGCGCCGATTGGTGGTGCTGGCTATGAAAAATTTGGCGACCCACTCCCTGATTCAACACTTGATTTAGCAATTAAATCTGATGCAGTTCTTTTGGGCGCTGTTGGCGACTGGAAATATGACGCACTCCCTAGAGATAAAAGACCTGAGCGTGGATTACTTCGCATCAGAAAAGAACTTAACTTATTTGCTAATTTAAGACCTGCAATTTTATATCCCGAACTCGTCGGAGCTTCTACACTTAAAGCCGAGATTGTTTCTAATCTCGATATTATGATTGTAAGAGAACTGACAGGTGATATTTATTTTGGTCAGCCTCGTGGTATTCATACAAATGAAAAAGGAGAGCGTGAAGGCTTCAATACGATGCGATATTCAGAATCTGAAATTAAACGCATCGCTCATGTTGCATTTCAGATCGCAATGAAACGATCAAAAAAGCTATGTTCAGTAGACAAAGCAAATGTTTTGGAAACCACAGAATTGTGGCGTCAGATTATGATCGATCTTTCAAAAGAATATCCTGAAGTTGAGCTGACACATATGTATGTTGATAATGCAGCGATGCAGCTTATTAAAAATCCAAAACAATTTGATGTATTGGTGACGGGAAATATTTTTGGTGACATTTTGTCTGATGAAGCTTCGATGTTAACAGGCTCAATCGGCATGCTTCCATCTGCATCACTTGATAGTAAAAATAAGGGTATGTATGAACCTAGTCATGGTTCAGCGCCTGATATCGCAGGAAAAAATATTGCGAATCCACTTGCGACCATTTTATCTTTAGCCATGATGTTTAGATATACATTCAATGACGAAAAAAATGCAAATAAAATTGAGACAGCCGTTAAAAAAGCATTGAGCCAAGGCTTCCGAACAGCAGATATTTATTCTGCTGGAGATAAAAAAGTAAGTTGTAGTGAAATGGGTGAAGCAGTGATTGCATCACTTAATTAATTAAAGAATAGGATATTTAATGATTCGAGTGGGTTTTGTTGGCTGGAGAGGTATGGTGGGTTCAGTCCTTATGCAGAGAATGCAAGAGGAGCATGATTTTAAAGAGTTCGACTCAACTTTCTTCTCAACTTCTCAAACAGGGAATGCAGCACCATCTTTTTCTGGAAGTGATAGCACATTAAAAGATGCACATGACATTAAAGAGTTAGCAACCATGGACATTATTCTCTCATGTCAAGGTGGCGACTATACATCAGATATATATCCAAAATTAAGAGATTCGGGATGGCAGGGTCATTGGATCGATGCTGCATCTTCATTAAGAATGGAAAAAGATGCAGTAATTATTTTGGATCCATTGAATGGCGACCTTATTGAAACTGCATTTAAAAAAGGCAATAAAAATTGGATTGGTGGTAACTGCACTGTATCACTCATGCTATTAGCACTCGACGGACTTTTTAAGAAAGATCTCGTTGAATGGGTTTCATCAATGACTTATCAAGCAGCTAGCGGCGCTGGAGCTCAGAATATGAGAGAGCTTATTTCTCAAATGGGCGTTGTTTACAATCACGCAAAAGACTTAATTGAAGATCCTAAAACATCGATTTTAGATATTGATCGAAATGTTTCGTCTACGCTTAAATCTCAGGATTTTCCGATCGATAACTTTGGCGTACCTTTAGCAGGCAGTTTAATACCTTGGATTGATAAAGATCTAAATAATGGCCAAAGCAAAGAAGAATGGAAGGGCTCAGCTGAAACTAATAAGATTCTCGGAAAAGAAAATAATCCTATTATCATAGAAGGATTATGTGTTCGTATCGGTGCAATGCGCTGCCACAGTCAGGCTTTAACAATTAAGTTAAAAAAGAATATTGCTTTAGAGGAAATTAATGAAACGATAAGCAATGCAAATGCATGGGTTAAATTTATACCGAATGAACGTGAAATCTCAATGAAAGAATTAAGTCCAGCAGCAGTTTCAGGCAAGCTTTCTATTCCTGTCGGTAGAATTCGAAAACTTAATATGGGACCTGAGTACATTTCAGCTTTCACAGTAGGTGATCAATTGCTCTGGGGCGCTGCAGAACCGCTTAGACGTGTTTTAAGAATACTTATTAAATCTATCAAATGACATTTATGAATCAACAAATTAAAAAATTATTTTTATTATTCGCACTCTTATTCCCACTGATGGGCCATGCGTTGCAATTAGGCAAAATTTTAGTGACATCATCACAAGGACAGCCATTAAACGCCGAAATCGAATTGATGCTGACGCCCGGAGAGGATACATCAAAACTTCAAACATCTTTAGCTTCAAAAGAGAATTATGAATCACAAGGTATTGAGCGACTCGCCATTCACAACAATATCTCTGTTGAATTACAAAAAAATGAAAAAGGGTTTACTGTTCTAAAATTGAAAAGTATTCAGCCGGTACCAGACCCATTTTTAGATTTACTTATTCAAGTAGATTCTGCTAAAGGAAGAAATTACCGTGAATATACTGTACTTCTCGATCCACCAGAAACTCCAATAATTCAGCAAGAAAAAATTGTCGCTGTCGATAAGACAGAACCACTTCCTGTGAGCGAAAAGAAGGAAGTGAGGGAGAGTGTCGATAAAAATAAAGTTGCTCTCGAAAAAGATACTAAAAATAATCTTAAATCTTTAGATAAAAATAAATCATCTGATCTATCTTCAAAATCGATTATGGTTAAACCTACAGATACTATTTATAAAATTGCCCGTGAAAATAAAATACCTGGCATTACCACTGAGCAGATGGTGATAGGTATTTTCAATCTTAATGAACTGGCTTTTACGAACAAAAATATTAATGGTTTAGAAGTTGGACAAAAGATTGTTTTGCCCACAAAAGATGATTTTATGAATTTAAGTCATGCTAAAGCAATGGCTGAAATTAAAATTCAATCCGCACAATGGAATAAATTTAGTACAAAAGCTGCAGCAGCTGTTGCAGATAGCCCTAAAATAAGTACTCCCAAATCTGAAACACCATCCGCACCGGCTACTGTTATTCAGACTCAATCAGCTTCACCAGCACCTCGAATTAAATTGACAGGGGATACTTTAGGTAATGATAAGAATAGTAAAGAAGTTGTTCAAAAGGAAATTAATCAAATTAATGATGATAAAACAGCATTAGAAAAAAATATTAAAGATGCTGAGCAAAAAATTGCCCTTTTAGAAAAAGAACTTGCAGATGCTAAAAAAATATTAGCTGTATCTAATCAAGCTTTATTTGAGCTTCAAGAAAAATCAAAGCAAGTTAATCAAACTAAAGACTCAGCTAGCAAAGCTCCGGTGGTTGAATCCAAACCAGATTTAAATTCACTAATAAATAAACCTAACGATGTTGATGTGAATAAAAATGAGACTTCACCGCCTGCAGACAATTCTTTTAAATCCTCAATCTCAGATGGACCTATCGACGAAAAAGCAAATGCACAACTGGCTTCAGATAAAGAGGCTTCAACTGTTTCATCATCTAGTGGGTTATTTATCTTTTTAGGAGTTCTTTTTGCAATTTTAATTATGCTTTTTGTTCTTAAAACTAGAAGACAGCAAGAACAAAAAGAACTTATTGACTCTATGAATAAGGGTGAAGATAAACCTGAAGTCTCATCAATTAAAGAAGAGGGTGTAATAGAAGATATTGATTTATCAGGTATTGAAATTAATTTATCGGATAAAGATCAAAAGTCCACTCATCTTGATTAGACAATTGAGCGATTAAATGATCGTGCATGCATTAGTTAAATTAGTAGGGGTTATGTGTGCTTTATTGTTGATCAATAAATACAATTTTCATTTTAATCTTTTATTGCTTTTTTTTATCTTAACCACTTCTTTTTTTATAAAGCTCTCAATTCCTAAGCTTATTTTTAGACTAAAGTTTTTTCTCATTATTACTTTTTTGCTTTATGTGTTTAATACGCCGGGTGAATATATAGTTGTTTGGCCTTATTTTTCACCTTCCTATGAAGGTCTTCAATTAGGTATCACTCAAATTATGCGCCTCATTAATTCGGTCGCTATTATTACTATGATGATCTCTCTCATGAGTTACCAGACGTTAATTGAAACTTTCTATCTAATTTTTAAGCCATTAAAGCCATTGGGTATAGATGCAAAAAGTTTTGCTGTTCGTCTTTATTTAACTATGGAATATGTGAAAACTTTCCAATCAAAACGTAGATTGCGTTTTGATTTTAATGATTTATCTTCATTACTTTTATATTCAAGCAATAAAGCTCATAGGAAACATACTTATATTGAAATTAAAGAGGAAAGAATTCGTGGT
>Ga0228703_1002560_pt1 | contig 10015 bp, 10 predicted proteins | sample McNCre217_Aug_MG_3_FD_178020 | JGI IMG/M metagenome (GOLD analysis project Ga0228703, IMG submission 178020) | Freshwater microbial communities from McNutts Creek, Athens, Georgia, United States - 29-17_Aug_MG | ecosystem: Environmental > Aquatic > Freshwater > Creek | place: USA: Georgia... | reverse complement strand
ATCATGGCGATGGCCTTGATGAGCGAGCCCGAGGCCAGCACCACTGCGCCAATCAAACCCAGAATCATCAGGGAGAAATACTCAGCGGGGCCGAATTTGAAGGCCAGCTCGGTCAAGGGCGGTGCAAAGGCGGCCAGGATCAAGGTGCCCACGGAGCCCGCGAAGAACGAGCCCAGACCGGCAGCCGCCAGCGCAGGACCCGCACGGCCTTTGCGTGCCATCTGATAGCCGTCAAGGGTGGTCACCACCGAGGACGATTCACCCGGCAAGTTCACCAAGATGGCGGTGGTCGAGCCGCCGTACTGGGCACCGTAATAAATGCCGGCCAACATGATCAGCGCGGACACAGGGGGCAGCGCATAGGTGGCCGGCAACAGCATGGCGATGGTGGCCACGGGGCCAATGCCAGGCAGCACCCCAATCAGGGTGCCCAACATACAGCCGACAAAAGCGTACAGCAGGTTAATCGGCGTGAAGGCCACGCCGAAACCGGTGGAGAGGTTAGCAATCAAATCCATGAATCAGTCTCCTCAACCGGCAATGAAGGTTGGCCACACCGGCATCTGCAACTTGAGCAGAACGATGAAAGCCAGGTAACTGCCCACCGCCAGGATGGTGGCGAGCAGCAGCACATCGCGCAGTTTGAACTCGGTGCCGGCTTTGCTGGCAATCAAGGTCAAGGCATAGATGGCCACAATCAGGCCCATGGAGGGCAGCTTGATGCTGGGCAAACCGCCCAGCAAAATCCCGAACGCCAAATTGGCCCCCAAAATGAAGCCAATGGGGCGCCAGGCGAAGCTGCCCACTTTGTCGCCATTTGGCGTTTCGATCACCAAGGAGTAAAACATGGTGATGCCGCCCAAGATGGCCAGCAAGACGCCCAGCAACAGCGGGAAGTAACCCGGCCCCATGCGCGCACCCGTGCCAACGGAATACGAGGTAGCGCCCCAGGCGAACGCGCCGCCCACGACCAGGAACATGAGTCCTGAGAAAAAGTCTTTCTGACTTTTGATGTTCACAACCAATCTCCTCGAAATGATTTCGATGGGCGGATTGTGAGGGCTATCGTGAAATTCGCGCATGTGGATTTCACCTATACCCCCACAATGGTGCGCCAAAGCAACTGACGCTTAAGCGACAGGCTTGAACACCCTGACCCAGCGTGTGGCGGGCAGAGGCCAACGCGCCTGAACCACTTCAGCCCGTGCCAGCAGCTCATGCCGCTTGAGTTTGACCGGTGCGCGCAAAGCCAGCACCACGGTATTGCCTTCGCGTGTGGGCTTGAAAGTCCACACCGCATCCTCACCAAAAGCGGCCACGATTTTGGCCAGGCTCTGGTCAAACTGGCTGCTGCGTCCAAACAAATTGACAGTCATGCAGCCCTCATCTGTCAACAAGCGGCGACAGTCGGCATAGAACGCCTCGCTGTCCAGCACGGGGGCAGCGGCTTCATGGTCGTACAAATCCACTTGCAAGGCATCGATCTGGCCCTGCCAATGGCTGTGGCGCGCCACTTCCTCGGCGTCACCCAGCACCACCGAGAGCTTGGCGTTGTCGGCGGGCAACTTGAACCACAGGCGACAAGCCGCAATGACCTGGGGGTTCAGCTCAATGGCCGTGGTGCGCATGCGCAAGTGTTTGTAGCAAAACTTGGTGAGCGAGGCCGCGCCCAAACCCAGCTGCATGGCATGACGTTTGGCAACCGTGTCGGGGTCAACAAACAGCAGCCAGGCCATCATGCGCTGCACATAGTCCAGGTCGATGTCAAAGGGTTGCTCGATCTTCATCGAGCCTTGAACCCACTCCGTTCCCAAGTGCAAATAGCGCACCGGGCCGTATTCGGAAAAGTTCACATCGGGGAGCGTTGGTTTTTTGCGGGCCATGCTGGATTGTCAGGGCTGATGGGAGGGGGCTGATGGCGGCAGGCCCAACGCACGGCGAGCGTTGTCGCTGGTGGCCTGGGCCAGTGCTGTCAGCGAGAGGCCACGCAACTCGGCCAGCACACTGGCAATTCGGGGCAACTCGGTGGGTGAATTGCGGCCTTGCGGCTGGCCCTGGGCGCGCATCGCCGCCGTTGTGTAAAGCCAATGCGGTGGGATGTCGGGGGCGTCGGTTTCCAGCACCAGGGAGTTCAGCGGCAAGCGAGTCGCAAGCCGGCGCAATTGCAAGGCTCGCTCGTAAGTGAGCGCGCCGCCAAAGCCCAGGCAAAAGCCGCGCTCGATGAAAGCTTCAGCTTGCTGCAAGCTGCCATTGAAGGCATGCGCAATGCCGCCGCGTACGGGCACCTCGCGCAGGCCTTTGAGCAAGGCATCGGCCGAGCGCCGCACGTGCAGGATGACCGGCAGCTCGGCGCGCTGTGCCAGTTTCAGTTGCGCGCGGTAAAAGGCTTGCTGGCGTGCCATGTCCAAGCCGGCCACAAAGCCATCGAGGCCGATTTCGCCCACCGCCACCAGGCGCGGGTCATCGCGCAGGGCGTGCAGCCGCTCGGCCAGTGTGCTCAAGTCGTCTTCCAGGGCCTGCGGCGTGTAAAGCGGGTGAATGCCCAGGGCATAGACATCGCCATGCCGATGCGCCAGCTCACGCACGGTCTCCAAGTTGCTGGCCGAAACAGCAGGCAAGACACACAACTCGACGCCACCGGCACGGGCAAGCGCCCGCTGTGCGTCGCGGTCGGCATCGAATTCGCTGGCGTCCAGGTGGCAGTGGGTGTCGATCCAGCGCATGGCCCGCCTTAGCCTTGCAAGCGTCCTTGTTGCAGATGCAAGCGCCGATCACATTGGGCCGCCAACGCCTCATCGTGCGTAACCAACACAAAGGCCGTGCCCTGCTCACGCGCCAGGCGCATCATCAAGGCGAAAACTTGTTCGGCGGTGGCACGGTCCAGGTTGCCCGTGGGCTCATCGGCCAGCACACATTGGGGTTGCGTCACCAGCGCGCGCGCCAAGGCCACACGCTGACGCTCGCCGCCCGACAATTCGGCCGGGCGATGGTGGGCGCGCTCGGCCAGGCCCACCGACGCCAGCATCTGCTGCGCTTGCAGGGCTGCTTGGTCGCGCGGCAGGCGCCGAATCCACAAGGGCATAGCCACATTGTCCAAGGCGCTGAACTCGGGCAACAGATGGTGAAACTGGTACACAAAGCCGATGTGCTGGTTGCGCAAGTCACCCAGGGCTTTGGCGCTCAAACCGGCCAGGGCTTGACCCATAACGCGCACCTGGCCTTGCGTGGGCGCGTCGAGCCCGCCCAGCAAATGCAGCAAGGTGCTTTTGCCCGAGCCGGAGGCGCCCACAATGGCAACGGTTTCGCCAGCCTGCACCGTCAGGTCCACCGACTGCAGCACGCTGACATCCAAGGGGCCTTCTTTGAAACGGCGCACCAGGCCGTGGGCTTGCAACACGGCTTCACTCATGGCGCAAAGCCTCCACGGGATGCACCCGGCTGGCACGCCAGCTGGGGTAGAGCGTGGCCAGCAAGGACAAAGCCAACGAGATCAGCGCCACCGGCCAGATGTCGGCCGCCTGCGGGTCGCTGGGCATGCGGCTGATCAGGTAGATGTCTTTGGGCAAAAAGCTGGCCCCCAGGGCACGCTCGATCATGGGCACCAAGGTGTCGATGTTGAACGCCACCGCCAGCCCCAACAACAAGCCCGAGAAGGTGCCGATCACGCCCACCAGCGCACCTTGAACCATGAAGATGCGCATGATGGCCCCGGGGCTGGCGCCCAGGGTGCGCAAGATGGCGATGTCGGCGCGCTTGTCGGTCACCGTCATCACCAGGGTGCTGACCAGGTTGAACGCGGCCACCGCCACAATCAGGGTGAGGATGATGAACATCATGCGCTTCTCGATTTGCACGGCGGCAAACCAGGTTCGGTTTTGCTGCGTCCAGTCACGCACGCGCACATCGGGGCCCAACTGCAGGGCCAACTGGTGGCCCACTTGGCGCGCTTGCTGAACATCCTTCAAGCGCACCCGCAAGCCTGCGGGCCCTTCAAAACGGAACAGCCGTTGCGCATCTTCGATGTGCAACACCGCCAAGCCGGCGTCGTATTCGTAATGACCTGAATCGAACAGCCCCACCACGGTGACTTGCTTCAGGCGGGGCACCACACCCGCAGGCGTGACCTGCCCGCCCGGCGACACCAAGGTGACCTGCTCGCCCACGCGCACGCCCAGGCTGCGTGCCAACTCGCCCCCGAGCACCACGCCAAAGCGGCCCGCTTGCAAGGCCGTGCGCACTTCTGCGGGCCAATGTTGCACGAACTCGGCCACCTGGCCTTCTTGCTCGGGATCGATGCCGCGCACCACGGCGCCACGCATGTCCTCGCCGCGCGCCATCAAGGCTTGGGTGGCCACAAAAGGCGCCACGGCCACCACTTCGGGATGCGCTCGCACGCGCTGCACCAGGGCGTCAGGGTTGACCAAGGCGCCGCCATCCACGGCCAGCACCTCGATGTGCGACACCACGGCCAGCATGCGATCGCGCACCTCTTTTTGGAAACCGTTCATCACGCTCAGCACGATGATCAGTGCCGCCACGCCCAGGGCGATGCCCAGCATGGACACGCCGGAGATGAAGGAAATGAAGCCATTGCGGCGCGTGGCACGGCCTGCGCGGGTATAGCGCCACCCCAGCAACCACTCGAAAGGCATGTTGTTTGAAACCATGTTGGACAAGCCGAATTGTGGCATCACGCACAATTCAGCCATGCATTCTCTCTCCAAGACCACGATTGTGGCCTGCGCCCTGCCCCCTCACGACACCGCCGACTGGTCGTCGGCCCTGTCCAATGTGCAGCTGCCGCACCTGAACCAATGGCTGCAACACGCCGTTCTGGCAGAGCAACAGCAATGGGACGCCAGCAGCCTGTCGCCGCCCCATGAGCACATGCTGGCCCAAGCCCTGGGCTGGCCCGACACCGACGGCTTGCTGCCCTGGGCCGCACAAGCCGCGCAACAGCGTGACCCGCAAACGACGGCCGGCCAGGCTTGGGCCTGGATTCATCTGTGCCACTGGCATGTGCGCAATGGCCAAGTCATGCTGATGAACCCTGGGCCCGTCAGTGTCGAAGAATCCGATGCGCTGCTGAGCGCCATGTCGGGCTATTTTTTGGAAGACGGCATTGCCTTGCATGCCTGGCAACCGGGTGTCTGGCTGGCCCAAGGTGAAGTGTTTCGGCAGTTGCCGACGGCCGCATGGGACCGCGTGCTGGGGCGCCACCTCGAACCCTGGTTGGTGGGCGCCACGGATGCCCAGCATTCCCCTGAAGTGAAGTTGGTGCGCCGCCTGCAAAACGAAATGCAAATGTTGCTCTACCAGCATCCGGTGAATGCCAACCGGTCGATGCCACTCAATTCGTTTTGGGTCAGTGGCAGCGGTGCCTTGCCGCCCACCACGCTGTCGCCGCCCCCCTTGTTGCTCGATGCATTGACCGCCCCCGCACTGGCCGGCGATGTCGCGGCCTGGGTGCAAGCATGGCAAGCCCTGGACGCCGAGCACTTGTCCCTACGTCTGGCCGCCCCCGATGCCCAACTGGTGCTGTGCGGTGACACGCACGCCCGCAGCTGGCAGGCGTCCCCGCCCACTTGGGGCTCACGGCTGAAGCGCTGGATGGCGCCGGTTCAACTTTCATCGGTGCTGTCATGCAATTGATTCAACGCGACGCACCCCCGCGCAGCATCTGGGCCCTGGAACAAGCCGGCGTTCACCCCTTGCTGGCGCAGTTGTACGCTGCGCGCGGCGTGCGCGCTGCCGAAGAGTTGGACACGGGCCTGCAACACCTCTTGCCCCCGCAAACCCTGAAAGGTGCGCAGGCGGCCGCGCAGTTGCTGGCCCAGGCTTTGGCCCAAGACCTGCACCTGTGCATCGTGGCCGACTACGACTGCGATGGCGCCACCGCCTGTGCCGTGGGCCTGCGCGGCTTGCGCGCCTTGGGCGCACGGCATGTGAGTTACGTGGTGCCCGACCGGCTGGTCGATGGCTATGGCTTGACCCCCGGCATTGCCCAGCGCGTGCATGCCACAGGCGCGCAGGTGCTGATCACGGTGGACAACGGCATCGCCAGCCTGGAAGGCGTGGCCACCGCGAAAGCCCTGGGCATGCAGGTGCTCATCACCGACCACCACTTGCCGGCGGCCCAGTTGCCCCAAGCCGATGTCATCGTGAACCCCAACCAGCCCGGCTGCGACTTTGCCAGCAAGCACCTGGCCGGCGTGGGGGTGATGTTTTACGTCTTGCTGGCCCTGCGCGCCGAGTTGCGCCAGCGTGAGTGGTTCAACGATGCGCGCCCTGCGCCCAAACTGGACTCGCTGTTGCCCCTGGTGGCACTGGGCACGGTGGCCGATGTGGTGCGCCTGGATGCCAACAACCGCCGCCTGGTCGCGCAAGGCCTGCAGCGCATTCGCAAAGGCCATCTGCCAGTGGGCTTGCGCGCCCTCTTCGAAGCAGCCGGCCGCAACCCCTCCCTGGCCAGCAGCCAGGACTTTGGCTTTGGCATTGGCCCGCGCATCAACGCTGCGGGCCGGCTGTCGGACATGACGCTGGGCATCGAGTGCCTGAGCACCGACGACAGCGAGCGAGGGCGCGCCTTGGCACAGCAGCTGGACACCATCAACCGCGACCGCCGCGAGATCGAAGGCGACATGCGCGAGCAAGCCCTGCGCCTGGCCGACGACATGATCGACCCCGACGAAGACATGCCTTCGGCGCTGTGCGTTTACGACCCTGATTTTCACGAGGGCGTGGTGGGCATTGTGGCGGCGCGCCTCAAAGAGCGGCACCACCGCCCGACCTTTGTGCTGGCGTCCAGCCAGGCACCCGGCAAGGAGAACATTCTGAAAGGCTCGGGGCGTTCCATTGCTGGCTTTCATTTGCGGGATGCATTGGACTGGATGGCCAAAAAGCACCCCGACCTGTTGCTGCAATTTGGTGGCCACGCCATGGCGGCGGGCTGTTCGATTCATGAAGACAACCTGGCCTTGTTCGAACAGGCTTTGCAAGAAGTGGCACAAGCCTGGCTGGACCCAGCCACCCTCACCCGCCGCCTGGAAACCGATGGCCCGCTGGCGCCGGAACACTGTCGGGTGGATGTGGTGCAAGCCTTGCAAGCGGAGGTCTGGGGCCAGGGCTTTGCGGCACCGCTGTTCAGCGACACGGTGGAGGTGGTGAACCAGCGCATCGTGGGTGAAAAGCACTTGGCCCTGAAACTGAAACACCATGGCCAAGCGGTCGATGGCATCTGGTTTGGCCGCACGGCCGCCCTGCCCGCACGGGCCCATTTGGCCTACCGCATCGAGGCCGATGAATGGCAAGGCCAACGCCGGGTTCGATTCGTGATCGAAGGCGCGCAAGAGCCTGAAAGCGTAGAATGAAGGCGTGTCTATCCTCAACGCTGACCTGCACTGCCACTCTGTCGTCTCCGACGGTACATTGACCCCGGAGCAACTGGCCCAGCGTGCCCATGCCAACGGCGTGGAATTGTGGGCACTGACCGACCACGACGAAGTAGGCGGCCAACACCGCGCCCTGGCCGCGGCGCGCGCGCAGGGCATGAAATACCTGACTGGCACCGAAATTTCCGTGACCTTTGCGGGCCACACGGTGCACATCGTCGGGCTTGGCTTTGACCCGGACCACCCGGCCCTGGTGCAAGGCCTGCGTTCCACCCGCGGTGGGCGTGAAGCACGGGCCCAGGAAATGGCCGATCAACTGGCGCAAGTAGGTATTGCCGGCGCCTTTGAAGGCGCGCTGAAATACGTGGGCAACCCCGACCTGATTTCACGCACGCACTTTGCGCGCTACCTGGTGGAAATTGGCGCCTGCCGCGACACCCCGGAGGTGTTTCGCAAATACCTGACCGAAGGCAAGCCCGGCTTTGTGCCGCACCGCTGGGCCTCGCTGCAAAACGCTGTGCAATGGATTGTGCAAGCCGGCGGCATGGCCATCATCGCCCACCCAGGGCGCTATGGCTTCACCGCCAACGAGGAATACGCGCTGTTCACCGAATTCAAGAACCACGGTGGCCAAGGCGTTGAGGTGGTCACGGGCAGCCACTCCGCTCAGGAGTACGTGGAGTACGCGGGCATGGCCAAAGAGTTTGGCCTGGCAGCCTCTCGCGGCAGCGATTTTCACAGCCCTGACGAAAGCCACACCGACCTGGGCACCTTGCCCTGGCTCCCCGGCGAGCTCACGCCGGTTTGGGAACTTTTAAGCGACCGCATTCAATGAAGGCCTCGGTCACGCTGACGGGCATTCTGTGTGCAGTGACCGCCATGGCTTGCTTTGCGGTGCTGGACACCACCAACAAGATCCTGGTGGCTGGCGTCCCCCTGTTGATGATTCTGTGGGTGCGCTACATGTTCCAGGCGATCGCCACCAGCGCCATGATGCTGCCCAAGCGTGGCTTGGCGATTTTCAACACAGGCCACATCGGCTTGCAAATGCTGCGCGGCTTGTTGCTGGTGGCTTGCAGCTTGCTGGCCTTCGTCAGCTTGCAGCGCATGCCCGTGGCAGAGTTCACCGCCATCGGCATGTTGACGCCCCTGGCGGTCACGCTGTTGGCGCGTTTTGTCATGCACGAGCATGTGTCCCCGCTGCGTTGGGTGTTTGTGGTGGGCGGCATGTTGGGGGCCTTGCTGATCGTGCGCCCGGGCGGCAGCATGTCCCCTGAAGACGCCTGGCTGCCCCTGGTGATGGTGATGTCTTATGCCTGCTTTCAGACCCTGACCAGCCACATGGCAAAAACCGAAAACCCCATGACCCTGCACTTTTACACGGGCTTGGTGGGCGCAGTGTTGGCCAGCGTGCTGGTGCTGGGTTGGTGGACCACCGACATCACTCCCCTGCAATGGCTGCAACTGTGCCTGGTCGGCACCATGGGCACGCTGGGCCATTACTTGTTGATACTGGCGTTTGCCAAAGCGCCAGCCGTCACCATCACACCCTTTTTGTACAGCGGGATAGCCTTCGCCACCTTTGGCGGCTGGCTGGTGTTTTCGCATGTGCCTGACCGCGTGGCGGTGTTTGGCATGCTGTTGATTGCCCTGTGCGGCTTGGGGGCCGGCTGGCTGAGCCATCGCGAGCAACAAGGGCCGGCCCCCTAAACCGGACTCACCTGAGCATGGCCCAGTTTCTCCAGATTCACCCAGACAACCCCCAAGCGCGCCTGCTCAAGCAAGCGGTGGCGCTGTTGGGCGGCGGTGGCATTGTGGCTGTTCCCACCGACTCCAGCTATGCCCTGGCTTGCCACCTGGACGACAAAAACGCCGTGGACCGTCTGCGCCGCATCCGGGGTGTCGATGAAAAACACCACCTGACCCTGCTGTGCCGGGACTTGGGCGAGCTGGCCAGCTATGCGCGCGTCGACAACCGTCAATACCGTTTGCTCAAGGCGGCCACGCCTGGGGCTTACACCTTTTTACTGGAAGCCACCAAGGAAGTGCCCCGCCGCGTCAGCCATCCCCAAAGAAAAAGCATTGGCCTGCGCGTGCCCGACCACAAAGCCTTGCAAGCCCTGCTGGAACTGCATGGCGCCCCCCTGTTGGCCACCACCTTGATCCTGCCCGGCGACAGCGCCCCCCTGAACGACCCCGAGGACATTCGCCAGCGCCTAGAGCATGACCTGGCCGCTGTGATCGACGCCGGCCCCTGCATGCTGGACCCCACCACGGTGGTAGACTTGACCCCAATGGGCCGCGGCGATGACCCCATCGTGGTGCGAGAGGGCCGCGGCAATTTGGCCACCTTGGGTCTGAGTTAACAGCACTTTGAATACAAAGGTGCTAGATCGCTTGCGCCCTTGTTATCAATTTTCGCGTTTAACAGCGAACTTTTCGGTACGCACGGCATTGATCAATGCGACAATCAATCGGTGAATTTTCCCGACCTGGTTCAAACCGTTCTCATCTACGCACTGCCGGTTTTGTTTGCCATCACCTTGCATGAGGCGGCACACGGCTACGCTGCGCGCTTTTTCGGCGACAACACTGCCTGGATGATTGGGCGCGTCACCCTGAAC
>Ga0228703_1002558_pt1 | contig 10020 bp, 13 predicted proteins | sample McNCre217_Aug_MG_3_FD_178020 | JGI IMG/M metagenome (GOLD analysis project Ga0228703, IMG submission 178020) | Freshwater microbial communities from McNutts Creek, Athens, Georgia, United States - 29-17_Aug_MG | ecosystem: Environmental > Aquatic > Freshwater > Creek | place: USA: Georgia... | reverse complement strand
TCATTCAAATCAAATTAGACACAATTGTGTCCGAATTGCGGCGCGACCTATTCAAAAGGCGCGCAGGTGTTCTGAAAAGTATAGAAAATCAGCGGGTTTTCCGCCGTTTGTGGCATTTACGCGGCGTCGCCGCCGGTGCGCAGCGCGGGCAGGGCGGGCGGCACGCCGTTGCGAACACCGCCCCTTGCGCCTAAACAAAGCAGGCACCGCAGCGCCATATCGCTGCTGCTAACGCTGCTTTTGCCCCCTTGGGTGCTTGACCTTGGCGCAAAATCCCCTTACTAGCCCCCAATCGAATTCGGGTGCCGCCTGTCGGGTGGTTGCTCTGCCGTCTTAAGTTGTCTTAATTGACACGTTAAACTGACAAGGAACACGACCATGTCGCGCGTCTGCGAACTCTCGGGCAAAGGCCCCATGTCTGGCAACACTGTCAGCCACGCCAACAACAAATCCCGCCGTCGGTTCCTTCCGAACCTGAATCAGGTCACCCTGATTTCTGACGTTCTGGGCAAATCCTTCTCGCTGCGGATCTCGGCTGCTGCTTTGCGCACCGTTGACCACCGTGGTGGCCTTGATGCGTTCCTGGCCAAAGCCAAGGACGAAGATCTGTCGGTCGACGCACTGAAGATCAAGAAAGAGATTGCCAAGGCTCAGGCTGCTGCCTGATTTCCGGCTTTTGAACGTGGGATAGCCCTGCCAGTGCGGCGGGGCTATTTGCGTTTATGCGCCGGGCCAATGCGGCAAAGCTGACATTCTGTCGCCTTTTCCTTCTCCCGGTTCTGCGCTACACCCGCGCCATGATCCGCGTGCTGTCCTCGCTGCTCTTTGCCCTGCTGCTGGCCGTTTCTTCGGTTCCGGCCGCGCTGATGCACAATCAGATGCAGGGCAGCAGCCAGATGGTGGTCTGCTCGGATACGCCCGACGCCTCTGGCCTGATCACCGTCACGCTTGATGCCACGGGGCAGCCGATCAGCGCGCCGCACCATTGCCCGCAATGCCTTGCCGCGCTGGATCTGGCGCTGCTTCCAAGCACACCAACCGCCGCCGCGCCAATCGGCCAAAGCCAACCGCTGAACCGCCCGGTGGTTCTGCTGTCGGCTTCGTCGCAATCGCCCACCGCCTCGGCCCGCGATCCGCCTGCCTTTGCCTGATCTTTCGTTCTCTCGATCAATCGCAAAGGAAATATCATGCGTATCAAATCTTTCGTCGCAGCCGCCGCGCTGCTGTTTGCTGTTCCCGCCTTCGCCCATGACGGCGTGATGATCAACGACGCCTACGCCCGCACCAATGGCGCCAGCGGTGCCACCGGGGCGATCTTCATGGAAATCCAGAACCACTCCGACACCCCCGATCAACTGATCGCTGTCGCCTCTGACATCGCCGAAAAGGTCGAACTGCACACCCATGTCGAATCAGCCGATGGCGTGATGCAGATGAATGCGGTGCCGCAGGGCTTCGAAATCGAACCGCTGATGACCCATAAACTGCAACGCGGTGGCGAACATATCATGCTGATGGGCCTGAAGCGCGACCTGAAAGATGGTGACACCTTTAGCCTGAAGCTCACCTTCAAACATGCGGGTGACATGACCATTGAGGTTGTCGTCGACAACGCCCGCAAGCCCGCCGCCATGGGCAACATGGGTAATATGGGCGGCGGCACGATGGAAAATATGGAAGACATGCCGGGTATGACGCATGGCACCCCCGATGCCGCGCCGTCAAACTGATCGCCGGATACCCCTTTAAAAACCACGGCGGGGCGTCTGTTGCCCCGCCAAACCCAAGGCCCGCCATGACCCCGTTTCTCACCCTTCCCGATGCGCTCTCCCCCGCCGATTGCGATGCGCTTGTGGCGCTGGTGCAGGCGCATCAGTTGAAAGATGCAGGTCTGGTGCGCGGCACCACCGCCCATTCAATCCGCCGCGCCGAAATCGCCTGGCTTGATGATATCCCCGCCGCCGCTTGGGTGATGGACCGCATGATCGGCCTTGTCGCCAAAGCCAACCGCGACGGCTTCAATTTCGATCTGACCGATTTTGGCGAAAGCCCGCAGGTCGCCCGCTATGGTGCGGAACGTGAAGGCCATTTTGATTGGCACTCCGACATCGGCGCAGGCAACTGGGCGGCAAAGCGCAAGCTGACCATCGTGGTGCAACTCACCGACCCAGCCGAATATCACGGCGGCACGCTAGAGCTGCGCCCCGATTCCAACATCGCCGAAGCCCCGCGCAACCGTGGCACCGCCACCGTTTTCCCCAGCTTCGTGCTGCACCGCGTCACCCCCGTCACCGCCGGCACCCGCTGGTCGCTGACGCTGTGGTCGCACGGCCCCGCCTTCCGCTAAGCCCAATCGCGCCCCCGCCCCATCCTCTTGGCCCAAATATCCCCGCCGGAGGCTCCCGCATCCCCACCCGCGCCGCCGCTCGCAAGTCTGGCACCGCTTGCCATACACCCCGCAGCCGCGCACAGTCAGCCAATGACCCCACGCGTTCTCTTTGTCTGCCTTGGCAACATCTGCCGCTCCCCCACCGCCGAAGCGGTGTTTCGCCAGCGCGCCGCACAGGCCGGTCTTGTCGCCGAAACCGACAGCGCGGGCACCGGCGACTGGCATATCGGCGAGCCGCCCTACGCCCCCGCGATCGAAGCTGCCCTGAAACGCGGCTATGACCTGCGCAGCCTGCGCGCCCGTCAGATCACGCCGCAAGATTTCCTGAACTTCAGCCATATTCTGGTGATGGATCACCGCAACCTGCACGATTGCCGCGCGCTTTGCCCTGCCACGGGCACCGCGCCGCGCCTGCTGTTGGATTACAGCGCAACCCCGGGCCAAGACATCGCCGACCCGTGGTTCACCCGCGCCTTCGACACCACGCTGACCCAGATCGAAACCGGCGTTTCCGGCCTGATCACCGCGCTGCAGGCCGCCAAGTAGCGCCGCAACACAAAACAGCCCGCCCAAAGGGCAGGCTGCATATCGCCGTCAAATCTGAAACCCCGCTCGCTCAACCGCCGCAATAGGCCTCGGCCTGTGCGCCAAACGCCTTGTAGCGGGTCCAGAATTCGTCATCGCTTTCACGCTTTGACATCCAGACCTTATGCGCCTTTTCCGGATCCTTGAAAAACGTCGCCGCCCGCCGCTGATCTGCGCCGCGCAATGTCTGGTCGGCCACTTGCTGAATACAGCCGCACAGGCTGCGATTCGCCGCCTTGCGATGCGACTGGTTGCACGCGCTTTCAATCGGGCCTGCCGCAGCGGCGCTGGGGGCGATTGTGGTCAAAACCGGAAGCGTCACGGCCAGACTGACCGCTAATAGGATAGATTTCTTCATGTCACTGCCTCTGCCGCCCGGGGCGGGTCACCCTTGCCCCCGGATCATTTTCTGCCACTCAATTTATAGATTCGGCAGCGGATTTTCAAGAACCGCCCGGCATACGCAACTATCCGCCCAATCGGCCCTTGCCACTTTGCCGCCGCCACGAAAAACTAACCCCATGAACAGCCGCTTTGCCTTGCCCGTCCTGACCGCCGATCAAGCCCGCCGCCTGATCCCGCGCATTGATGCGATCCCGCTTTATGCCCATGCCTATGCGTGGCATCTGAACTTCCGGCTGGGCACCGCCACCCCGCTAGAGCTTCTGGGTTTCGCCCACAGCCACCACCTGCGCGGTGTCAAGATTCATGTCGAAGACGGCGAAGCCCACAGCCTGCTGCATGCGCCCGAAAGCCGCGCCGGTTTCGCCGCCCGCGCTCGCGATCTGGGGCTAGAGGTTCACATCGAAACCTCGTCAACCACGCTGCCCGACCTGCGCGCCGCCGTCGAAATCGCACAAGATACCGGTGCCACCTCTGTGCGCTGCTATCCGCGCCACGCAGGCCCGGTCAGCCATGTCATTGCCCAAACCATTGCCGACCTGAAACAGCTGACAAACCTAGACCCCGACCACCGCCTGCATTTCCTACTGGAACAGCACGAAGACCTGAAATCGCACGAACTGGTGCAAATCCTGCGCGCCGTCGCCAACCCGCGCCTGACCCTGCTGTTTGATTTTGCCAATATGATCAACGCCTTTGAAACCCCACAGGCGGCTTTGGCGGTGATGGCCCCCTATGTCACCGATGTGCATATCAAAGACGCGCATATCCTGCCCGACCGTGGCGGCATGGCGCATCGCGCCTGCTGTTCGGGGCAGGGCGATATCAACTTCCCCGACCTTCTGACGCAACTTTTGCTGCTGGGCGATGCTGCACCGCAAATCCGCGCCTTCGCGCTGGAAGAAGAGAACGAGATGTTCGCCCCCGCCTACCGCTTTCCCGATGATCCGCCAGACCCTGTTATTCCCGCCCGCGCGGCCTCTACCACCGACCCCACCGCCGATGAACCCTTGCCGCAGCGACTGGCCCGCGAACGTGCCGAAGCCGTGGCGCAAATCGCTTATGTCCGCGCCACCCTTGCCGCGCTGCGCGCCCATGCCCAAGCCCGATTGGATCTGAAATGACCGAAACCTACTGGCCCGCCTCGTCTTCGACCACGCCCCGCTATGCCGGTCCGGTCAGCTTCTTTCGCCTGCCAACGCTGGCCAATCCGCAAGACGCCGACATTGCCCTGCTGGGTCTGCCCTATGACGGCGGCACCACCAACCGCGCCGGCACCCGCCACGGCCCGCGCGAAATCCGCGCGATGAGCATGTTTATTCGCCCGTTTCACCACGTCACCAAAACCTCTCCCTATACCAGCCACCGCGTTGCCGATTTCGGCGATGTGCCGATGAACCCGATTGATATCGGCGAAAGCCTGTCGCTGATCACCGCGCATTATACGGGCTTTCACGCGGCGGGCACACGGCCGCTGACGGCGGGCGGCGATCACCTGATCACCCTGCCGATCCTGCGCGCCTTGGCCAAAGACGGCCCGGTTGGCCTGATCCAGTTCGACGCGCATTCCGACACCAACGACAGCTATTTTGGCGGTCATAAATACACCCACGGCACATGGGTGCGCCGCGCCATCGAAGAGGGGCTGATCGACCCGAAACGCTGCGTGCAAATCGGTATTCGTGGCACCCGCTATGCCCCCGATGGCAATGATTTTGCCGAAAACGCAGGCGTCACAACGCTTTACATCGAAGATGTGTACCGCCTTGGCATCGAAGGCACCATCGCCGAAGCCCGCCGTATCGCAGGCGGCGGCCCCACCTATCTGACCTTCGATGTCGACGGCATCGACCCCGCCTACACCCCCGGCACCGGCACGCCAGAGGTTGGCGGCTACACCGTGTTCGAAGCCCAGCAAATGGTGCGCGGCCTGAAAGGCCTGAACCTGATCGGTGCCGACGTGGTCGAAGTCAGCCCCCCCTTCGACCCCTCCGGCAACACCGCCCTCGTTGGCGCGACGATGATGTTCGAAATCCTATGCGCGCTGGCGGGGTAGGGCGGTGTAAGTTTTTACAAGTAGGCTTCAATCTCTTATTTGGGTGTAAAATGCTTGACCGTGACACGCTTTCTCCAAGATTATTCGAAAACTATGAATATTATTATAGAAAGTTGGACGAAATTGATTACTTCGGTGAACGTCCTCACTTGACTTGTGAGGACGTTCTGGATGCTCACTATTTAATTTGTAATCACTTCCTGAAATTGGGGGAAGGAATTGCCGGATTTGGACCTAAAGATTTTGGGCTTTTGTCGTCTGCAGTTTCACGGCAACTTTCTTCCGCGGGCGGCGTATTTGTTTATGACGATTTTTGGGATATTGCGTCGTCTCTAATTTTTGGTCTTATTAATGATCATCCATTTCACGATGGAAATAAGCGAACTGCCTTCCTTAGTTCAGTATTTTTCATGCTGCAGCACAATTATTTGCCATCAGCGGATATAACACAGGTCGAAGACTTCATGGTTGAGATCGCTGAATTTAGATCTAAGCACGACCGTCATATGCGAGTGGACGAAATTGCGCCAAAATTTAAGAGTATGTTCCGCAAGCAAGACAATAGAATGTCATATTTGGTGACATTTAATGAATTACAGGGTCTTCTTGGTAGCCATGATTGTTCGTTGGAAAGTCCGAGTGGAAATTTTATAAATGTCTACAAGGGAAAGCAGCGTGTTGCACAGATTGGCTTTCCGGGTTGGTCAAAAGAGGTGTCTCGTAGCGCGATTTCAACTGTTCGTAAGTCAACAGGACTAATTCCCGAAAACGGAATCGATGCGCAGGTCTTTTTTAAAGGTGCTGACCCCCTTAGTGTTCTCATAGGGAACTATGAAGAACCGTTAAGGCGGCTTGCTTATCGGTGACGGTAGCAGTCTGCTTGCTGAAATGGGGTGATCAACAGTTAGATGGTCCGAGGTAGAACCTCCAATCCCTAACAACCCCCTAACCGCTTCAACCTAACCCATTGATATCCCTAACCCCACCCCGGCGTCGCACTGACGGACACCGCCCAGCCGCACAACCCCCTTCCCGGCCCTTGTCAAACCCGCTATATCGCGCGCATGACCCAGCTTGACCTCATCCGCAACTTCTCCATCGTGGCCCACATTGACCACGGTAAATCCACCTTGGCCGACCGTCTGATCCAGATGACCGGCACCGTCGCCGCGCGCGATATGAAGGCGCAGCTGCTGGACAGCATGGATATCGAACGCGAACGCGGCATCACCATCAAGGCGAACACCGTGCGGATCGAATACCCGGCAAAGGATGGCAAAACCTACATCCTGAACCTGATCGACACCCCCGGCCACGTCGACTTTGCCTACGAAGTCTCCCGCTCGATGCGCGCGGTTGAAGGCTCGCTGCTGGTCGTCGATGCCAGCCAAGGCGTCGAGGCGCAGACCTTGGCCAACGTCTATCAGGCGCTGGATGCCGGCCACGAAATCGTCCCGGTGCTGAACAAGATCGACCTGCCCGCCGCCGAACCGGATCGGGTCAAGCAACAGATCGAAGACGTGATCGGTCTGGACGCCTCTGATGCCATCGAAATCTCGGCAAAGTCCGGTCTGGGTATTCCCGACGTTCTTGAAGCCATCGTCACCCGCCTGCCCGCCCCAAAGGGTGACCGCGATGCGCCGCTCAAGGCGATGCTGGTCGACAGCTGGTACGACCCCTACCTGGGCGTGGTCGTGATGATCCGCGTCATGGATGGCGTCGTCCGCAAAGGCGACCGCGTCCGCATGATGCAGACCAACGCCGTTTACGGTCTGGACAAGCTGGCCGTGCTGAAGCCGCAGATGGTCGACATCGACGAACTTGGGCCGGGCGAGATTGGCATCTTCACCGCCTCGATCAAACAGGTGCGCGACACCCGCGTCGGCGATACCATCACCCACGAACGCAAAGGCTGTGAAGCCGCCCTGCCGGGCTTCAAACCCGCGCAACCGGTGGTGTTCTGTGGTTTGTTCCCGGTGGACGCCAACGAATTCGAAAACCTTCGTGACGCCATCGAAAAGCTGTCGCTGAACGACGCGTCATTCTCGACCGAGATGGAAACCTCGGCCGCGCTTGGTTTCGGCTTCCGCTGCGGCTTCCTTGGTCTGTTGCACCTTGAAGTCATCCGCGACCGCCTAGAACGCGAATATGATATCGACCTGATCACCACCGCGCCTTCGGTGGTCTTCAAGCTGCACATGAAGGACGGCACCGTGCAAGACCTGCACAACCCCGCCGACATGCCCGACCTGACCTATATCGACCACATCGAAGAGCCGCGGATCAAGGCGACCATCATGGTGCCGGATGATTACCTTGGTGACATCCTGAAGCTGTGCCAAGACCGTCGTGGCATTCAGCTTGATCTGTCTTACGCCGGCTCGCGGGCAATGGTGGTCTATGACCTGCCCTTGGCCGAAGTGGTGTTCGACTTCTACGACCGCCTGAAATCGGTGACCCAAGGCTACGCCAGCTTTGACTACCAAATCTCTGAGTACCGCGAAGATTTCTTGGTCAAGATGTCGATCCTGGTCAACGAAGAACCCGTCGATGCGCTGTCGATGATGGTGCACCGCGACCGCGCCGAAACTCGCGGTCGGGCAATGGTGGAAAAGTTGAAAGACCTGATCCCCCGTCACATGTTCAAGATTCCGATTCAGGCCGCCATCGGCGGTCGGGTGATCGCCCGCGAAACCCTGTCGGCAATGCGCAAAGACGTGACGGCGAAATGCTACGGCGGCGACGCCACCCGGAAGAAGAAGCTTCTGGAAAAGCAAAAGGCCGGTAAAAAGCGGATGCGCCAGTTCGGCAAGGTGGAAATCCCGCAAGAGGCGTTCATTTCTGCGCTGAAGATGGACAACTAAGCGATGATCTGATTTGCGCTGGCCCCTCTGCAACGGGGCCAGCGTTTTGCTGCCACGGGTGATCTTAGGCAGCAGCTCCGCAAGGCGATGTGCCTCCTGCCGCTATTAACCTTCTGTTAAGCAAGACCCGGCAGGATGAAGCCATGAAACGCTTCATCTTTTTCTTATTGCTGGCGGGCTGCGGCGCGCAACCTGCGCCAGAGTTTTTCAATGCAACCCGCGTCGATGTCACCCGCGCGGGTCGCCCCTATACCGTGTTCTTTACCGAAAAACGTGTCGAGGTTATCCGCCAAGGCTATGCCCATCGCGGCGAACATCACGCCATTCGCGCCGACATGCTGACGCTGATCCCCGACGTGACCGGCTGCAAGCTTAATGAGGCGTCGCTGCAAGGCGATAGCGGCGAAATGCGCGGCTCTATTCGCTGTCCGCGCGGTTGAAGATCAGCACCCAAAGCGCGTAAGCCCCCGCGCCGAAAAACAAAATCCCCCAGCCGGGGCTGTTATAGTAAAACTCGACGCCGCCCCAAATCATCGGCAGCACACCGGTTGCCCACCGCCGCCAAACCGGGCGCAGGAACGGGTCGTTCGCGTCTAGAAGTTTCATGTATTACGCCCTCTTTCCGCCCAGATAGGCATAGCGATACGCCAGCGCAACCCCGCCCGCGCCGCCTGCCAGATTGCCCAGCGTGACCCAGAACAGATTGGTCAGCCCTGCCGTCAGAGAAACATCGGCTCCGGCCAGGATACCAAGCGGAATCAAGAACATATTCGCGATCGAATGTTCCAGCCCCAGCAAGACAAAGGCCGAAATCGGCCACAGCACGGCAAAAATTTTCCCCGTTGTGTCGCGCGCCGAAAATGTCAGCCACACCGCCAGACACACCAAAGCGTTGCACAGCGCGCCCTTGGCCAGCATCGCCAGCGGTGTCAGGGCGGTTTTCGCCAGCGCCACCTTTACAGCGGTTTCGCCAAACGGCAGCGCCAGCATGCCACTGGCCCAAAACGCCGCCGCCAGACCCAGTGCGCCAATCGCATTGCCCACATACACAACGCCCCAATTGCGCAGCAGCTCTGTTGGCCTGATCTTTCCGTCCACCGCCGCCATCACCATCAGCGCGTTGCCGGTGAAAAGTTCAGCCCCGCCAACGATGCACAAGATCAGCCCCAGCGAAAACACCACGCCGCCCAACAGTTTGGCCGGGCCGGTCGGCTCTACCCCCGTCATCACCATCAGATAGGCCGCCCCGCCAAACCCGATGAAGGCCCCGGCCAGAACCGCCAGCGTCAGCATTTGCCCAAACGGCAATCTGGCCTTGGCAACGCCCGCGCTTTCAATCAGCGCGGCAATCTGGGCGGGTTTATAGGCGTCATGTTCATTTTCCATAGCGGTCAGTCTGGCGGGAAAATCTGTTGCTGCCAAGCCGTCTTGCCCGACTCTGTACGCGGGCCTAGGCTGCGAAAAAGGAGGACCCGCGATGACAGAAATCTCTACCGCCTTCACCGGCCAGACCGTGATCACTACCTTCGAAATGACCCCCGCCACCGCCCATGACGTGATGGAGCGGTTGCAACTGGCCTATGACACCGTCATTCGCCATCAGCCCGGCTTTTTGGGGGCAGGGCTGCATATGAACGATGCGATGACGCGGATCTGCAATTATTCGAAATGGCAGCGGCGCGAGGATTATCAGGCCATGCTGCGCACCCCGGAAATGCGTGAAC
>Ga0228703_1002555_pt1 | contig 10025 bp, 9 predicted proteins | sample McNCre217_Aug_MG_3_FD_178020 | JGI IMG/M metagenome (GOLD analysis project Ga0228703, IMG submission 178020) | Freshwater microbial communities from McNutts Creek, Athens, Georgia, United States - 29-17_Aug_MG | ecosystem: Environmental > Aquatic > Freshwater > Creek | place: USA: Georgia... | reverse complement strand
CTACCGTTGAAATCCGCAATGCACCTTGGGTGGGTTGGATTCACGACTTGTCGGCACCTGACCCGTACTTCATCTTGCCTTTGGTGATGACGCTCACAACGCTGTTGCAAACCGCCTTGAACCCCGCACCACCAGACCCCATGCAAGCCAAGATGATGTGGATCATGCCGCTGGCATTCAGCGTGATGTTCTTCTTCTTCCCCGCCGGTTTGGTGTTGTACTGGATCACCAACAACGTGTTGTCGATCGCGCAGCAGTGGGTCATCAACACCCGCATGGGCGTACCACCGCAATTCAACTTGCCTAAGTTCTAAACGAGGAACCCAATTTTCAAAAGCCCGCCTCCTTCATCGGTTGGCGGGTTTTTTTCTGGACAATCTAGCCATGCTTGCTCAACACGACGCCCCCATCATTGCCATTGCCACTGCACCCGGTCGAGGGGCCGTGGGCATTGTGCGGGTGAGCGGCAAAAACTTGGCAGCGTTGGTTCAAGCCTTGTGTGGGCGAACACTCAAGCCTCGCGAAGCGACCTATTTGTCTTTGCTTGATGAGGGCGGTGTGCCGATCGATCATGTGTTGGCCTTGCACTTTCCGGGCCCCAACAGTTACACCGGCGAAGACGTGTTGGAGTTGCAAGCCCACGGTGGCCCTGTGGTGTTGCAGCTCATCTTGGCGCGTTGCCTGCGCGCGGCCGCCACGTTGAATGAGCAGAACAAACCATTGCTCGGTGGCCTGCGCTTGGCGCAGCCCGGCGAGTTCACGCAACGTGCCTTCTTGAATCACAAGCTCGACTTGGCCCAAGCCGAAGCCGTGGCCGATTTGATTGATGCCAGCACCGAAGCCGCCGCACGCGGCGCCAGTCGCTCGCTGGCGGGGGCGTTCTCAAACGAAATTCATCAGCTCCGTGATGCGCTCATACATTTGCGCATGTTGGTTGAAGCCACGCTGGACTTTCCCGAAGAAGACATCGACTTTTTAAAGCAAGCCGATGCACAAGGACAGCTCAACCGCTTGCAAGACAACTTGGGCCGTGTGATGGCCCAAACCAAACAAGGCGCGTTGTTGCGCGAAGGCATACGCGTGGTCATTGCAGGCCAGCCCAATGCAGGCAAAAGCTCGTTGCTCAACGCATTGGCGGGCGCTGAGTTGGCCATCGTCACGCCCATTGCAGGCACCACGCGCGATGTGGTGCAGCAAACCATTCAAATCGAAGGCGTGCCCTTGCACGTGGTGGACACCGCAGGCTTGCGCGAACACCCGGATGTGGACGAGGTGGAGCGCATTGGCATCGCACGCGCATGGGATCAAATTGGCCAAGCCGATGCGGTGTTGTTCTTGCACGACCTCACGCGCAAAGACGACGCGGCCTACGCCGCCGCAGACGCGCAAATTGAACACACCCTCCAAGACAAGTTAGACGCCCATGTGCGCGTGTTGCACCTCTGGAACAAAGCCGATGCAGGTCACGTGACGACCACACAACCAAGCCAAGACGCAGCTGCAACGCACATCACCTTGTCGGCCAAAACCGGTGATGGCTTGCCTGCCCTGCGTCAACAACTGCTGAACGTGGTGGGCTGGCAAGGTGGTAGCGCCGAAGGCATGTTCATGGCGCGCGAACGACATGTGCAGGCTTTGCACGAGGTGGACGAGCATCTGATGCAGGCGAACGCGAGCTTGCAGGCCCAAGTGCCCGCACTCGATCTGCTGGCCGAAGAGTTGCGCCTGAGCCAAAACGCGCTCAATACCATCACGGGCGAGTTCACGCCGGATGATTTGCTGGGTGTGATCTTCTCGAGCTTTTGCATCGGCAAATAAGCTCACCCCGCCGATAAAATGAACGCATGACCCAAAAACATGCACACACCACCGGCACACCCGTGCAGGCGGATGACCAGCGTATCTTGCAACTGGCCCACGACACGTTAGACATCGAAGCCGAGGCCGTTCGCCATTTGCGCAACGGTTTGTCGCCTAGCTTTGTGCAAGCCGTGCGCGCCATTCTCAAAGTCACTGGCCGCGTCGTGGTGATGGGCATGGGCAAGAGCGGCCACGTGGGCCGCAAGATCACCGCCACATTGGCCTCGACCGGTACGCCCGCCATGTTTGTGCACCCAGCCGAAGCCAGCCATGGCGACCTCGGCATGGTCAAAGACACCGACCTCGTGATTGCGATTTCAAACAGCGGCGAAAGCGATGAACTAGCCGCCATCATCCCCGTGCTCAAACGCCAAGGCGTGCCACTGGTGGCCCTCACCGGCGGGGCGCAATCCACATTGGCCAACCATGCCGACATCGTGCTCAACACAGGCGTGTTGAAAGAGGCATGCCCACTCAATTTGGCTCCCACGGCCAGCACCACCGCACAAATGGCGATGGGCGATGCGTTGGCGGTTGCTCTGTTGGATGCCCGAGGTTTCAAAGCCGAAGACTTCGCACGCTCACACCCCGGTGGTGCGTTGGGCCGTCGCTTGCTCACCCACGTGAGCGATGTCATGCGTAGCGGTGACGCTGTGCCAAGCGTGTTGCCAACGGCGACCTTCAGCGACTTGATGCGCGAGATGAGCGCCAAAGGCCTGGGTGCATCCGCCATCGTGGACGCCAACCAAAAAGTCTTGGGCATCTTCACCGATGGTGATTTGCGCCGCTTGATTGAAACCGGCACAGACATGCGCCAACTCATGGCACAGCAAGTGATGCACGCCAACCCCCGCACGGTGCGCGCAAGCGCCTTGGCTGCCGAAGCCGCGGAACTGATGGAGTTGCACCGCATCACCAGCGTGTTGGTGGTGGACGAGCAAGGCATTTTGTGTGGCGCAATCAACACCAACGACCTGATGCGCGCGAAAGTCATTTGATGAGCACACACACACCCGCCCTGAACTTTGACCCCGCTTTGTTGTTGCGCGCACAAGGCGTGCGCGTGGCGTTCTTTGACGTGGATGGTGTGCTCACCGATGGCGGCCTGTTGTTCACGGAACAGGGCGAAACCATCAAGCGGTTTTGCACACTCGATGGACATGGCTTGAAGATGTTGCAAAAAGCAGGCATCACGCCTGCGGTCATCACGGGCCGCGACAGCGCCCCTTTGCGTACGCGGCTCAACGCCCTAGGCATCACGCACGTGCGTTACGGCACCGAAGACAAGGCACCTGCCGCACAAGAAATTTTGAACGAACTCGGGCTTGATTGGTCACAGGCGGCGCACATGGGCGATGATTGGCCCGACATGGCCGTCATGACGCGTGCGGCCTTTGCTTGTGCACCAAGCAATGCGCACATTGAAGTCAAAGCGGTGGCGCATTTCGTCACCGAGCGCGAAGGTGGGCATGGTGCAGTTCGTGAGTTGTGTGACTTGCTGTTGGTCGCCAGTGGCCGTTATGCAGACTTGCTGCGAGGTTACGTCGCGTGAGTGCAGTCACGCCGGTGTCGATGGCCCTACGCTTGCGCCGGGTGTGGGACCGTGTGGCGGTTTATTTGCCGCTGTTGCTCATGGGCGTGATGGCCATGAGCACTTATTGGCTGGTGCGCAGTACGCCTAGCCTCGGTGAGGCCGAGCTAGAGGCTGCACCGCGCCACGTGCCCGACTATTTCATGCACGAGTTCTCGGTCAAAGTGTTTGGCGCCGATGGCAAACTCAAAAGCGAAATCGTGGGTGTGGAGGGGCGGCACTTTCCAGACACAGATACGTTAGAAATTGATCAGCCACGCATTCGCATCTTGGGTGCCGAAGGTCGCATCACCACGGCTGTTGCCGCGCGCGGCTTGATCAACGCGGACGGCTCCGAGGCTCAGTTGTTTGATAAAGCCGTGGTGGTTCGCGAGGCGAGCACCAATGTGCAAGGTGTGGTGTCGCCGCGCAACGAGTTGCAGAGCGACTTTCTGCATTTGTTTGCCAACACCGAGCAGGTCCGCTCACACCTGCCCGTTGTCTTGGTGCGCGGTACGGGGGACCGGTTTACCGCGCAAGACGGCATTGACTTTGACAACCTAGATCAAGTCATGCAGCTCACGGGCCGCGTGCGTGGCACGCTGTTGCCGCCAAAAGACAAAGACAAGAAATAAAAAAGGCTCCCGAGGGAGCCTTTTGATTTGCAGTGAAGCAGATCGATCAGTAGCTGTTGCCACCACCGAAACCGCCGCGACCACCACCGCCGCCTTCACGACGACCACCGCCGTTGCCGCCACCGCCGTAGGGGCTACGGAAACCACCGCCGCCGCCTTCACGACCGCCACCGCCGTAGCCGCCACCACCACCGAAACCACCGGTGCGGGGAGGACGTGGCTCCATGGGGCGAGCTTCGTTCACCACGAGGCTACGACCACCCAAAGGTGCGCCGTTCATGCCTTCGATGGCAGCTTGCGCTTCAGCATCGCTGCCCATTTCGACGAAACCAAAACCTTTAGAACGGCCTGTGTCGCGCTCCATCATCACTTTGGCGCTGGTCACAGAACCAAATTGACCGAAAGATTGCTCGAGGTCGTTGTCACGTACCGAGTATGGCAAGTTGCCAACGTACAGTTTGTTGCCCATGAAAGGGACTCCTTAAAACACATAAAACTAAGCGATGGAGTCCCGAACCGAAACTGACCGATCACCAAACACAACCCCATCTGTGACATGCACCGACGAAGCTACGGCCATTATGGAGCACAAGTTGACTGAATTACCAAGCGTTTACCTGTATTTAGACCAATTCATGCCCTAAAAACCACAGAAAGCAGGGCTTACCAGCTCACTTCACGATCGGGGGACGATGTGATTTTGTGAACAGTCAAGTCAGCACCTTCAAATTCTTCCTCTTGGCTCATGCGCAAACCGAGCGTCATTTTGAGTACGCCGTACACCACGAAGCCGCCGGTCAAGGCCCAAGCCACACCCATGGCCGTACCGGCCAATTGCGCGGTGAAGTTGATGCCACCCATACCGCCCATCGCCTGCGTGCCAAAAATGCCAGCGGCAATGCCGCCCCACGTGCCGCACAAACCGTGCAAAGGCCACACACCCAACACGTCGTCAATGCGCCACTTGTTTTGTGTGAGTGTGAACATCACCACAAAAATGCCACCGGCTACTGCGCCCACCACCAACGCGCCCATGGGGTGCATCAAATCTGAACCTGCACACACAGCCACCAAACCTGCCAAGGGGCCGTTGTGCACAAAGCCGGGGTCGTTCTTGCCCATGATGAGCGCGACCAAGGTGCCGCCCACCATCGCCATCAACGAGTTCACGGCGACCAAGCCAGAAATCTTGTCGAGCGTTTGTGCGCTCATCACGTTGAAGCCAAACCAGCCCACGATCAAAATCCAAGCGCCCAAAGCGAGGAACGGAATGCTTGAGGGGGGATGTGCAGAAATCGCCCCGTCTTTGCGGTAACGGTTGCTGCGTGCGCCGAGCAACAGCACAGCGGGTAACGCAATCCAGCCGCCGACGGCGTGCACCACCACAGAGCCAGCGAAGTCGTGGAACTCATCACCGGTCAATGCTTTGATCCACGCCTGAAAGCCGAAATGTTGGTTCCAAGCGATGCCCTCGAAGAAGGGGTACACAAAGCCAACGATCACCGCCGTGGCGATCAGCTGGGGCCAAAACTTGGCGCGTTCGGCAATACCGCCCGAGATGATGGCGGGAATGGCCGCAGCAAATGTCAGCAAGAAAAAGAACTTCACCAACTCGTAGCCGTTTTTGTCGGCCAAGGATTCCGCGCCCATCATGAAGCTGGCGCCATAAGCCACGCCGTAGCCCACGACAAAGTAAGCAAGCGTGGACACACAGAAGTCCACCAAAATTTTCACCAGTGCATTCACTTGGTTTTTGCGACGAACCGTGCCCAGTTCTAGAAATGCGAAACCTGCGTGCATGGCGAGCACCATGATGGCGCCGAGCAGAATGAACAAAGCATCTGCGCCCTGTTTGTGTGCATCCATAAGTTAATCCTTGGAGTTTTGTTTTATTTTGGTGCGTTTTTGCACCCTTGTTTTGATATGCACCGGATGTATGCAAAAAATGCACCAAAGGGCGAAAAATGGTGCGCGGTAGGATCCCCGCATGGAAGCTTTTTTGATCTCGACTGGCATTGTCGCCCTCGCCGAAATGGGCGACAAGACGCAACTTTTATCCCTCGTGCTGGCGGCACGTTTTCGCAAACCTTGGCCCATCGTGTGGGGCATTTTGGTGGCCACCTTGGCCAATCACGCCTTGGCCGGTGGCCTGGGTACTTGGATCACGGGTCTTATGGGTCCAACGATTTTGCGTTGGGTGCTGGGCGTGTCGTTCTTGGCCATGGCCGCGTGGATGCTGGTGCCCGACACGTTGGACGACGATGACGCAGATGTGAAGCCCAAATTTGGTGTGTTTGGCACCACCGTGATCGCCTTTTTCTTGGCCGAGATGGGTGATAAAACCCAAATTGCCACCGTCATGTTGGCGGCTGAATACCAATCGTGGGTGTGGGTGGTGGCGGGCACTACGTTGGGCATGATGCTGGCCAACGCGCCCGTGGTGTGGTTTGGCGAGCGCATCACGCGCTTGGTGCCGCTCACGTGGGTGCACCGCATCAGCGCGGTGGTGTTTGTGGTGTTGGGGCTCTTGGTGTTGTTGGGCAGCGAAGCGCCAGAGACACACCGCAGGTCACAAGATGCCGCCGCACAAATGGCGGCGCCTAGCGAGCCTGCCTCGGCCGCATCCGCCGCATCGAGCGCGCCATAAAAAACGCCAGTGCATTTGACGCACTGGCGGTGTTGAGATCACAGGGCGCGCAACGGTGCCGATGTGCCTTATTTACCGATGACGCGCACCATCTCCAAACACTTGTTGGAATAGCCCCACTCGTTGTCGTACCAGCTGACGATTTTGATGAACGTGCTGTCCAGCGCAAGGCCCGCATCGGCGTCAAACACCGAGGTGCAAGGCTCGCCACGGAAGTCGGTGGAGACCACTTTTTCGTCGGTGTAGCCCAGCACGCCTTTGAGGGCGCCACGGCTTTGTGCTTTCATCTCTGCACAAATCTCTTGGTAGGTGGCCTCTGTGTTGAGCTCCACCGTCAAATCGACCACCGACACGTCGGATGTCGGCACGCGGAACGCCATGCCTGTGAGCTTGCCCTTGACTTCGGGAATCACCACGCCCACCGCCTTGGCTGCGCCGGTGCTAGACGGGATGATGTTTTCCAAAATGCCGCGGCCGCCGCGCCAGTCTTTGTTGGAGGGGCCGTCCACGGTTTTTTGAGTGGCCGTGGTGGCGTGCACGGTGGTCATCAGCCCGCGCTTGATGCCCCACTTGTCGTTCAGCACTTTGGCCACGGGGGCCAAGCAGTTGGTTGTGCACGAGGCGTTGGAGATGATGGGTTGGCCCGCGTACGTGGCGTGGTTCACGCCGTACACAAACATGGGCGTGTCGTCTTTGGAGGGGGCTGACATCAGCACCTTCTTGGCACCTGCGGCCAAGTGCTTTTCGGCGCTGGCGTGGTCCAAGAAAAGGCCGGTGGATTCCACCACCACATTGGCGCCTACCTCGTTCCACTTCAAGGCCGCAGGGTCGCGCTCTTGGGTGAGGCGAATGCGTTTGCCGTTGACGACCAAGTGGTTGCCGTCGACCGACACCTCGCCTTGAAAGCGGCCGTGCACGCTGTCGAACTTGAGCATGTACGCCAAGTAGTCGGGCTCCAACAAGTCGTTGATGCCGACCACTTCGATGTCGTGGAAGTTTTGAATGGCGGCGCGAAACACCATGCGTCCGATGCGGCCAAAGCCGTTGATGCCGATTTTGATGGTCATGTTTGTCTCCAGAGAATGCTTGCATTGTATGAAACTTTGTTACATAAATTCAAGTGAATTTTTGTATCTTTTTTACGGCGCATTGGGGGAAGAAAAGCGACAGACGAAAAAAAGGCGCCCGAAGGCGCCTAGCGGTGAGAGCAGAGAAGGTTTACTTCTTTGCCACCACGCGAATCATTTCCAAGCATTGCTTGGCGTAACCCCACTCGTTGTCATACCAAGTGACAACTTTCATGAAGGTCTTGTCCAAAGCGATGCCGGCCGTGGCATCAAACACAGAAGCGCATGGCTCACCGCGGAAGTCCGTGGAGACCACTTTCTCGTCGGTGTAGCCGAGCACGCCCTTCAAGGCGCCTTGGCTCTGTGCTTTCATTTCTGCGCAAACTTCGTCGTAACTGGCTTCTTTTTCCAACTCGATGGTGAGGTCAACCACAGACACGTCAGACGTGGGCACGCGGAAAGCCATACCTGTGATTTTTTGGTTCACTTCTGGAATCACTTTGCCCACCGCTTTAGCTGCGCCGGTGCTGGATGGGATGATGTTTTCCAAAATACCGCGGCCACCGCGCCAGTCTTTGCGCGATGAGCTGTCCACGGTGGCTTGGCTGGCGGTGGCGGCGTGGACGGTGGTCATCAAACCGCGCTTGATGCCCCATTTGTCGTTCAATACCTTGACCACGGGGGCCAAGCAGTTGGTCGTGCACGAGGCGTTGGACACAATGGTTTCGCCCGCGTATTTTTGGTGGTTCACGCCGTACACAAACATGGGCACGCTGTCTTTGGAGGGTGCCGAAATAACCACTTTTTTCGCGCCGGCATCGATGTGCAATTGGCAGGTAGGTTCGGTCAAGAAGTGGCCTGTGCATTCGAGCACGATGTCCACACCCATAGCGCCCCAGCGGAGGTTGCTTGCGTCTCGCTCGTGCGAGAGCTGAATTTTTTTACCGTTGACGATGAGCGCGTCTTCGGTGTGCTCCACGGTGCCATCAAAGCGGCCATGCACGCTGTCGTACTTGAGCATGTAGGCCAAGTAGTCGGCCGACTTGGGGTCGTTGATGCCCACGACTTCGATGTCTTTGTAGCCGTGCTTAAGCGCAGCGCGCAAGGCCAAGCGTCCGATACGGCCAAAGCCGTTGATGCCGATTTTGATGGTCATGTGAAACCTTAGGAGGAAGTTAAAAACTGGTTTTGATTCAGCCGCGTTGCAGCGCTGCTTGAACGGTGTCGGCCACGTTCTCAGGCGTGAAACCGAAGTGTTGGAACAGCACCGGCGCGGGCGCCGATTCGCCGTAGGTGTCGATGCCGACCACGGCAGACACGCCGTATTTCCACCAGCCGTCGGTCGAGCCCATTTCAACGGCCACGCGAGGCACGCCAGCAGGCAACACGGCCGATTTGTAGGCCACGCTTTGGCGGTCAAAGGTGGTCGTGCTGGGCACAGACACCACACGCACGGCAATCTTGCGTTCGGCTAACAAAGCTTGTGCTTTCAAAGCCAACTGCACTTCAGAACCCGTGGCCATCAACACCGCTTGTGCTTTTTTCTTGATGCCCACTTCGCTTGGCTCAGCCAGCACGTAAGCGCCTTTGCTGATGGCATCGAGGCCCGACACTTCGCCTGCCTTTTTGTCGGCAGCGGTATCGCCCTTGGGCAAGTAAGGCAGGTTTTGACGGCTCAACAACAAGGCCGTTGGGCGATTGGCATTTTGCAAAGCCACAGCCCAAGCCACGGCAGTTTCAGCGGTGTCAGCAGGGCGCCACACGTCGAGGTTGGGAATCAAACGCAAGGAAGCGGCGTGTTCGATGGATTGGTGGGTCGGACCGTCTTCGCCCAAACCGATGGAGTCGTGGGTGAACACGTGCACCACGCGCTGCTTCATCAGCGCGGCCATGCGGATGGCGTTGCGTGAGTAGTCGCTGAAGGTGAGGAACGTGCCGCCGTAGGGAATGAAACCGCCGTGCAACGCCACGCCGTTCATGATGGCAGCCATGCCGAATTCGCGCACACCGTAGTTGATGTGGCGACCGCCTTGGCCAGCTTCGTTTTTGACCACGTGGCCCGCCGCGTCAAAGCGCAGGTTAGGCGTGGACTTCGTGTTGGTCAGGTTCGAGCCGGTCAAGTCGGCGCTGCCACCCAAGAGTTCAGGCAGGGCTGCGGTGAAGGCTTCCAACGCCAATTGGCTGGCTTTGCGGCTGGCCACAGTTTCGGCTTTGGTGTGTGCAGCCACCACGGTCTCGAATACGAC
>Ga0228703_1002554_pt1 | contig 10027 bp, 10 predicted proteins | sample McNCre217_Aug_MG_3_FD_178020 | JGI IMG/M metagenome (GOLD analysis project Ga0228703, IMG submission 178020) | Freshwater microbial communities from McNutts Creek, Athens, Georgia, United States - 29-17_Aug_MG | ecosystem: Environmental > Aquatic > Freshwater > Creek | place: USA: Georgia... | reverse complement strand
AACTAGCGTAGTCTAAAAATGTTAAAAATTACCTTTATTAAAATCATTTAATGCTTGGAAAAATTCGCAAAAAAATAATTGCCGAGCAGGCGCACCAAAATAGAGCAAATGACACCTTGATTTGCCCTCTTTGTGAGAGGGCTATTCCTAACTCTCAAAAAGATGCTCACCACCTGATACCCAAATCAAAAGGCGGAAAAGTGACTGAGTATCTTCATAGAATATGTCACAGGCAAATTCATGCACTATTTACTGAAACTGAATTAGCGGCTCAGTTCAATACTGCAGAAAATTTAAAAGCACATCCAGAAATGGTTAAATTTATTAAATGGGTTAAAACCAAACACATTGACTTTTATGAAAGAACATCTAAGAGCAGCAGAATTAAAAAGAACTAGATGGGGTCGGATTTTCCTTGACTCACCCTCATAATAATTGGGGTAGCAAAAAGCCAAACAATCGAAATCGCCAGCAAAGATTTATTTGGATGATCAAAGTGGCCCGCACCTAGCGAGACACCCGCCCAATAAGAAAGTGGCCCCATGACGCTACCAAAAATTGCTGCCAAAACCAATCTATTCTTAAGCCAACTTAATGAGTAGTTAACTGTACTTAAGAAGCCAGCCCAAATAATCCAAATCCATATAGGAGATATAGCCTTCCAATAATTGGTAGTAAATGAAATGAGGTTCAACTGAATTAAAAGGGTATCGATAAATATACCGAGTAAGGTGCCCTTAACTAATAAATCAAGATCTCTTCTTAGTTCCTTACCTTGATATACGTTTATCGCAACCCCAGATAATCCCAGAACAATAGCTAAGCATTCATGGTTGGTTGCAGCTCCATAAATGCATGCAAACCAAATCAATTGAAAAATAATGAAATTAATTATTTTCTTCATTTGAATTAATGCCGCTTATAGAAGGCTAAAGTCACCTCCCCTAAATAAAAGCCAAATTTACTCATTTTGGCTTTATTCAACATCACATGTTCATCCATCTGATACATCCAGTCATCAAACTGAACGTTGTAAACAGTCCCATCAACAGGTAAAGCAAGTGTATAGGTCCAGTTAAGCGCATTTCCACCCACTTCACCTAAGGCGCCTCCCACCACATCATCCGCAACACCCGAGTATTTACCAGGGGAAACCTCAGTTAAAGTCCATACTCTCTTTTGCTTTACTCCATCAGAATAAGTAAAGGATTCATCAAGAACTCCAACTTTTTTACCATCAACAACACGCCACTTAGCGTCCATGACAACCTTAAATCGCTTAATAACCTTTCCTGATCGATCTGTAAAAATACCATGGGCATCAATAACACCATTGAAATATTCGGACAAATCTAATTTAGGTTGCTGCCCTGAATAATCCTGCACTTTAGGCGATGAACAACTAATTAAGGCTAACGAAGCAATGCTCATCAAAAATACATTTTTAAAGAATTTCATCATGCTCCAAATCATTTTATTTAATAGGGTTACTAATACAGTCTGAAAAACCATGTCTATAACTTAATTGAAAAAGGCGTGAAATTCGTTTTCCAATCAAAATAATCTTCATGCTCAACCTTTTTTAACCAAGCAACTATTTTGTAGGTAACAGGAGTCATGACAACTTCCCAACCAGATTTAAGCAAGTATTGAGCCACAGCAACGGCAATAATCTGATCCACTGCCCAAATGCCGTAAAAAGCTGTTATATAAAAAATGGATGAATCAACCAATTCACCCAGCAGTGTTGATCCAATCGTCCTAGTCCATAAATAACGACCATGCGTTGCCAATTTCATCTTTGCAAGCACATATGAATTTACAAAACTGCCGCAAGCAAAAGCAATCAAAGACGCAAGAATAATTCGCCACGTATTACCAAAGACTGTTTCCAATCCATCTTGATAATGACTCATATAAGAGGAGGCATCAGGTCTAAGTGATAAAACAATAACCGACATGATTGCTGCAAAGATAAGCGCAGTAAAACCGGCCCATACAGCCCTGCGATCATATTTATAACCATAGACTTCTGTAAAGATATCTCCAAATAGATAAGTTATCGGAAAGAATAAGATGCCAGCACCATAGCTCACCGTACCTAAGTAAGGCAAATCAATCACAGCCACCTTGCCAGCACCAATTAAATTCGAACAAAGTAGTGCTGCGATAAAAGCTGCTAACAGCAAATCATAGTATTTATGTTTAACCATTTAAGGAATGTAAGGCAATTTAAAGAACTCTGCATATAGATGATGCTGTATTAACAACTCAAACCCTTATATCGGGAGACGATTAAATTCAAAAATGTAATTTAGATATCGATTATTTAGATAATTAATATTAAATTAATCAATTTGATTAATAATTAAATACCAAGGAAGATAACCAAACCAAAACCAACTATTGAAGGAGTTTGGCATGAATGACACAGATTATTTATCAAAAAAATTAAATGTTCTAGGCTATCAGCTAGAACAAATCTTTAGTACTTACTACTGGACAGCAAAATAATTGAATAACCAAAGGAGATAAACATGACCTCAAAAGGAATGTGCCCAGTTACTCATGGCGCCAACACACATTTAGAAAATACACCGATGGCTTGGTGGCCCAAGTCTCTCAATCTGGATATTCTTCACCAGCATGACACTAAAACTAACCCCATGGGGCCATCATTTAATTATCGTAATGAGTTAAAAAAGCTTGATGTAACTAATCTCAAGAAAGATGTGCGAGACCTCATGACAAATAGTCAAGATTGGTGGCCAGCAGATTGGGGGCACTATGGCGGCCTCATGATTCGAATGGCCTGGCATTCTGCGGGTAGTTATCGTATAGCTGATGGTCGCGGTGGTGCAGGTACTGGAAACCTACGCTTTGCGCCACTAAATTCTTGGCCAGATAATGGTAATCTTGATAAAGCACGCAGACTCTTGTGGCCTATCAAAAAGAAGTATGGCAATAAAATCAGTTGGGCAGACCTCATGATTTTAGCAGGCACAATCGCCTATGAATCGATGGGTCTTAAGACTTACGGCTTCTCATTTGGCCGCGAAGATATCTGGCATCCAGAAAAAGATATTTATTGGGGTTCTGAAAAGGAGTGGCTACAAAAAAGTGGTGGCGAAGGCTCACGCTACTCGGGTGAACGAGACTTAGAAAACCCCCTTGCCGCAGTCATGATGGGATTAATTTACGTCAATCCAGAGGGTGTTGATGGAAATCCCGATCCCCTTAAAACAGCTAAAGATATGAGGGTTACTTTTGCTCGCATGGCTATGAATGATGAAGAGACTGTTGCCCTTACAGCTGGTGGTCATACTGTAGGTAAAGCTCATGGAAACGGTCATGCCGCCAATTTAGGGCCCACCCCCGAGGCTGCGCCAATAGAAGAGCAAGGTCTTGGCTGGGCTAATCATAAGACTCGTGGCATCGGTAGAGATACCGTCACCAGTGGCATTGAAGGTGCATGGACAAGCAATCCAACTCACTGGGATAACGGTTACTTCCGCTTATTACTAGGCTATGACTGGAAACTGACCAAGAGTCCAGCGGGCGCTTGGCAATATGAGCCGATCAACATTAAGGAAGAAGATATGCCAGTTGATGTTGAAGATCCAAACATTCGTCGTATGCCAATGATGACTGATGCAGATATGGCCCTCAAGATGGATCCTGAGTATCGCAAAATCTCTGAAAAATTTGCTAATGATCAGACCTACTTCTCTGAAACATTTGCAAGAGCTTGGTTTAAATTAACCCATCGTGATATGGGGCCAAAATCAAGATACTTTGGACCAGATATTCCTAAAGAAGATCTGCTCTGGCAAGATCCGATCCCTGCTGGCTCAAAAGACTATGGCATTGAGGCAGTAAAGAACAAGATCAAGGCTAGTGGCTTATCCATAAGTGAGATGGTCACAACGGCATGGGATAGCGCTCGTACTTATCGTGGATCAGATATGCGCGGCGGCGCAAATGGCGCAAGGATTCGCTTGGCACCTCAAAAAGATTGGGCTGGCAATGAACCCGAGCGCCTTGCAAGAGTCTTGACTGTATACGAAAAGGTTTCCAAAGAGTCTGGCGCAAGTATTGCAGATATTATTGTTCTTGCGGGTAATATTGGCATCGAGCAAGCAGCTAAAAATGCAGGCTTCGAAGTCAAAGTACCATTTAAACCGGGTCGTGGCGATGCTCTTATAGAGATGACTGACGTTGAATCTTTTTCCGTCCTAGAACCCTTGGCGGATGGCTTCAGAAACTGGTTGAAAGAGAACTATGTTGTAACGCCAGAGGAGCTACTATTAGACCGCAGCCAATTAATGGGGCTCACAGCTCAAGAAATGACAGTGCTAATTGGTGGCATGCGTGTTCTTGGAACAAATCATGGCAATACGAAGCATGGCGTATTTACAGATAAGATCGGCGCATTGACCAATGACTTCTTTGTGAATCTGACTGATATGAGGTATTCATGGAAACCAACTGGCCGCAATAGCTATGACATTATTGAGCGTAAAACTGGGAAAACAAAATGGACAGCAACTCGCGTTGATTTAGTATTTGGATCTAACTCTATTTTACGAGCTTATGCTGAAGTCTATGCCCAAGATGACAACAAGGAGAAGTTTGTAAATGATTTTGTTGCCGCCTGGAGCAAAGTTATGAATGCTGATAGATTCGAATAACTCTTCACCGTAGTCATGATAAAAAAGAGGGGGCAATACCCCCTCTTTTATCTTATAAGAAAATAAATCTAGAATTGATTTGTCAGTGCTTAGCCAATAATTTTTCTGTATAAGCAATTGCCAATGCTGAAACAACAAAAGTTAAATGGATTAAAGTTTGCCATAACAAGGTCTTATCATCCATGCTTGGGGCATTAATAAATGTTTTAAGAAGATGAATTGATGAGATACCAATAATAGCTGTAGCCAGCTTCACCTTTAATACACCGGCATTGACGTGAGACAACCACTCAGGCTGATCAGGATGATTCTCCAACTCAAGCCTAGAGACAAAAGTTTCCCAACCACCAACAATGACCATTACCAATAAATTTGAGATCATTACAACATCAATCAATCCCAATACAATTAGCATGATTTCAGTTTCAGTAGTACCGCCCTTATTCACCATCATTTGAATGAGGTGAACTAGCTCATTCCAGAACTGAACAACATAAATACCCTGAGCGATGATCAAGCCAATATAAAGAGGCGCCTGGAGCCAACGGCTCATAAAGATCCAGCGCGGCAAAGGCCTTAAATTAGACTCAATGGATTCAATCGTTTTGTCACTTTTATTATTCATAAAACCCCATATACGAAAAAGTAGCTAATTTAATTAAAGCATGCCTCAAATAATGTACAAGAGATCAACATCATCTGTTCAAGCCCTTAAAAATAGAATAATGAATAGCTCTAATTAATTATTAAAACTAAATCGGTAAGATAGTGGATAACTGATCCTATCTAGAGAGTTAACTGAGCAACATAAGCATAAAGCGGAATACCCAAGATTATGTTGAAAGGAAAGGTAATCCCCAAGGACATTCCCATATACAAAGCAGGATTTACTTCAGGCAGTGCGTGCCTTAGCACTGCTGGTACGGCAATATAAGAAGCACTAGCAGCAAGTACCATCAATAAAACCCTATCACCTAGAGGCAAGCCCAGTAGCTTAGATAAGCTCAATGCGATAGACGCATGAATTAAAGGAGCTCCAATAGCGTATAGCAAAGTAATTATCGGCTTACCTTTTAATCCTCCAAAATTTTTTGCTGCCATCAATCCCATATCTAGTAGAAAAAAGGCAAGCATCCCTTTGAACAAATCAATTGAAAATGGCGCCATTATTTTTTGCCCACTATCACCACTCACCAAACCAACAATCATCGAACCCAACAAAAGAAGCTGTGCGCCATCTGTAAATGATTCATGAAGAATCTTTGATACTCTGTTAGGTTTCTTTGAATTTATTGTTGACGCTCTCGCCTTGTTTGCCAACAAAATTGCCAGGATGATTGCTGGCGACTCCATTAGTGCCATTGCCGCTGCCATATATCCACCAAACGCGATGCCATATTGATCAAGCGCTTGTGTTGCGGTAATAAAAGTAACAGCGCTTACTGAGCCATAAGTGGCCGCAATAGCAGCCGAATCATAATTATTTAGCTTGGTTCTTAAAACTAAATATCCTATCAGAGGAATAAGAATTGCCAAGAATACCGCTAGTCCAAGGGCCAAACCAATCTCAATAGTAAATCCTGATTTATGAAGAGCAAAACCACCCTTCAAACCCAAAGCCATCAATAGATATAAGGAAAGAAAACGAGCTATGGGTTGAGGAATTTCTAGATTAGATTTCACGGCACCAGCAAAGACGCCAAAAACAAAAAAGAGAATTGCTGGATCAAAAAAATTACTCATCTTTGAATCTTAGGTGATTTTTGAAACTTTTGTATTGGCCCTACTCAATCTAGGGGAAAAGCATTTTCAAAAGTGATTTTGCTACTAATTGAAAATGCGAGATGGCGTAGAAAAACTGAAAAAAAATGTCGGGATTCCCGACAAATTAACTTTCCAGAAAATGCCCTGTCTTAACAAAAATTGTGCACCCTTCTTTACTAAATGGTTGATGCAAACTCATATGAGGGCTTCGAATCCATGATCCCGCAGGATAACGTCCATGCTCATCCTCAAAGACTCCATCTATGACAAAGATTTCTTCTCCACCATAATGTTTATGAGAATTGAAATAAGTCTGAGGCTGCCAACGAACTAAAGTTGAACCAGTACCCTGTCTCATCAAAGGCAAAACTGTTAAGCCAGAGACCATTCCTTGAAACCAAGTAGCATTTTTAGTATCAACGACTTCCCGCTCAACTTGCTCCATACCTAAGTGCCTTAGTTTTACAAACAGAGTACAACCATCTTTGCTAAAAGGTGCATGTGAAGACCCCGGTGGATTCATGATGTATGTGCCGGAAGGATAGTCGCCGATTTCATCACTGAAGACTCCATCCAAAACAAATATCTCCTCACCAAACTCATGAGTATGTGATTTAAATTTTGAGCCCGGCTGATAACGAACGATTGAAGTAGCCTTAGCAACTTCATCGCCTATACGCTCTAACATTTTCCTTTCAACTCCTACTTCAGGCGTTAAAACCCATGGCAAATCATGTTGATTAAGCACCACTCGTTGCTTGTAGTCGGAATTGATATTCATTCATTAAACCTTTTAGCTACGCATATATTACGCAACTTATGAAATGTCTGTAAACCCAATATTATTACTAATAATTCAACCTCACGCCTACCAACACACTCCGGGCCATTTGTGGAGCGTAGAGCCTTATCGTTTCGGGGGTTGTTGAGTATCTAATATCTTGATTTAGCAAGTTAGTTACTTTGATATAACTAGTCCAAGTTGAATTTTCAATCCTCTGTTTATAACTAATGTTTATATTAAGTAAGTTATAAGCAGGTGTTTGCCCTATTTCAAAGTTGGCCAATCGATTTTGAGTAAAAGAATGAAGGTAAGTGAGTTGTGTTGTTGTTTGATTAAGTTCATGCTTTAACTCAAGCCCCAATCTTGGAGCAGGTTGCAAAGGTAAATATCCACCAAAATCAAAAGTCCCACGAGTCATATCGCCAAAGAATCTAGCTAATAGATTTTTGTCAGCGAAGAAGTAACTCAACTCTGATTCAATCCCCTTAATGCTTGCTGGAGCTTGATTAGTTGTAACAACTGAAAAATTATTATTCGCTCGGCTATAGCTTCCTGTATTCATTCCATAGATGTAGTTATTGAAATAAATCCAATACAAATTGGTTTTTGTCTGAAATAGTCCAGCAGATTTATAGAATTTCAATTCAATACTATTTGAATTTTCAGGTTTTAAGTTTGAATTACCCACGATAAATGTGGCAGTGGAGTCATGAGATCCATAACCATAAAGCTCGACTGCTGAAGGAGCTCTTTGAGATCTTGTGTGCCCCAATGATGTTCCATAACCTGAACCTAAACTCCAATCAGCAAGCATTGAATAGGATAAGAGGCCAAATTGGCGGTTAATGATTGGACTTGGTGAATAAGAGGTGTTTATTGGGCTAAAGTCAGGGGGATTGCCTGCGTAAGATGTATTTTTATTGGGGTTTAGAGACTGAAACTCATAACGAGCACCACCCGATATCTTTAGAGCATTAATTTTAGATTCTTCTATCCAATACAGCGCCGTTGAGTCTGTTTTGGTTGATGGGACAATGGCAGCATCTCCACTACTGCTATCAATAGCTTGTAACTTAGATGTTGAAGCCTGAGCCCCAAACCTACCTTGTATGGAATGCCAAGGTTCATGTTCAAGTTCTATTTTTCCTCCTAAGCCACGATTAGTCCAGTGGGTTTGAGTCACATTACCAGCATCAAGTTCATCATGACGATAATCATTCGCTGAGAAATTAATTCGTAACGCATTAACTCCATTCCATGGTTTTTTTGTCAGATGCTCGACATTCAGTCTTGTTTGATATTGATGGATCTGACTGCCTTCAACAGTTGGGACGCCATAGTCATGTTTGATTTGATCAATTGATATCCCCGTATATCCACTTGGTGCCACATATGAAACGCCCAAACCGACGCTATCTTGTTTGTTATAGGAAAGCGGTAGTCGGTTAGCGTATGGGACATCTTGAGGACTATTAGTATTAATAGACCAACCCGCACTTGGTCCTTTTAATTCAGCATAACCAGGGATTTTGTAATTTTCCGCATGATCCGTATTAGCATCTAACCTCCAAATTATCGAATTGGAAGATGCCCCCAAGTTAACAGAAGACACTTTTCTATCATTAGCAGTTTCATAACCCATATCCACATCAGCAATAAATTCATTATGTGGGGTTTTAGCAATACGGTTATTGATGACATTAATAACCCCACCAACAATTCCTGATCCATATGCCAATGCCTCTGGGCCACGCAATATTTCTATTTCTTTAATTTGCCCCATCGTATTAGCAACGGCATGATCAGCTGAGATAGCGGAAACATCAGAAATGGATTGACCATTTTCAAGCACTTGAACTCTAGTTCCATCTAATCCACGAAGAACTGGTCTAGATGCTCCAGCTCCATACCCAGTGGTAGAAACACCCAATTCACCATTTAGCAACGATCCTAAATTCTGATTATTTTTATTAGCCAAATCATCAGAAGTAAGTTTTACATTGAATCCACCATCTAAATGGGTGTCTTTTACCTCAACAGCATCAAGCTGTATTTGATTGAGGGATTCTTGAGAAAAAACATATGAACTACTAACTGATGCCATTAATAAAATGGCTTTTCCAAATACCTTCATGGCAATTCCTTCAAATAACAATTAATTCCTCAAAAGAGGCATGACATTAATTAGCTATAAAAAGGAGGAGCCCTACTTTGGAAATTAGTTTCGACTACTGAATCAGAATAATCATTCAGTAAATTATTTTTTACTGGGGCAATATTTGCTTGAATGAGTATTGTGTATGGCAACCCAACAAAGAAATGATTCAGGCCGCCTAATGCGTGGCATGTATCACAATTAGCTTCATCAGACGTATGACCATCTTGATTGATTTGCTCAATTTGTTGATGAATATGAGAGATTGAATGAGAAATAGCAAACTGCTGACAAATCAGCAATGCCAAAACAATTAATAATTGGGGAATTAATCGAAAATTTCTCACGGACTCAATTATAGATCCCACCCATTAAATGTCGGGTTACCCGACATCTTCCGTTCAAACCCATAAGACTCTATGAGTCACCAATCACGCCAAGAATAAGCGTGACTAATCACCAAAGTTATTATTCGGTAAATTTTTATTTAAAAATTAATAAGTTAGTGGAGGCGGAACCCAGAATCGAACTGGGGTACACGGCTTTGCAGGCCGCTGCATAACCACTCTGCCATCCCGCCAGGGAGGAATTAAAAAGGGAAGCTTTTTAAGCTTCCCTCGTAATTTGGAGCGG
>Ga0228703_1002552_pt1 | contig 10031 bp, 9 predicted proteins | sample McNCre217_Aug_MG_3_FD_178020 | JGI IMG/M metagenome (GOLD analysis project Ga0228703, IMG submission 178020) | Freshwater microbial communities from McNutts Creek, Athens, Georgia, United States - 29-17_Aug_MG | ecosystem: Environmental > Aquatic > Freshwater > Creek | place: USA: Georgia... | reverse complement strand
AGGTGATTTACCTGTGGATACAGACCATGATGGAATACCAGATTACCTTGATTTGGATTCTGATAACGATTGTATCCCAGACGCGGTTGAATTTACCAGAGATGTAGATGGTGACAATAGACCAAATTACAGAGATACGGATTCAGACGGTGACGGCATTCCAGACAATATTGAAGCAGGAAGTTGTTCACATCCAATAGATACGGATGGCGATGGCATTCCAGACTTCTTAGATACAGATTCTGACAATGACGGTATCCCAGATGCAATAGAAGCAGGCAAGAATCCAGCTACTCCGGTAGATACAGATGGCGATGGCATTCCTGACTACAGAGATTTAGATTCTGACAACGACGGTATCCCAGATGCAATTGAGGCAGGCAAAGATCCGAAGAACCCAGTAGATACAGATGGAGATGATATCCCAGATTTCCAAGATCTAGACTCTGACAACGACGGCATCCCAGATGCCATTGAAGCAGGCAAGGATCCGAAGAATCCGGTTGATACAGACGGGGATGGTATCCCAGATTTCCAAGATCTAGACTCTGACAACGATGGCATCCCAGATGCAATTGAGGCAGGCAAGGATCCGAAGAATCCGGTTGATACAGACGGAGATGGTATTCCAGACTTTAGAGATTTAGACTCTGACAACGATGGCATCCCAGATGCAATTGAGGCAGGTAAAGATCCGAAGAACCCTGTAGATACAGACGGAGATGGTATTCCAGACTTCAGAGATTTAGATTCTGACAACGACGGCATCCCAGATGCCCTAGAAGCAGGTAAAGATCCGAAGAACCCAGTTGATACAGACGGGGACGGTATCCCAGACTTTAGAGATGTAGATTCTGACAACGATGGTATCCCAGATGCCTTTGAAGCAGGACCGAATCCGAAGAACCCTGTAGACACAGACGGTGATGGTATTCCTGACTTTAGAGACTTGGATTCTGACAACGATGGCATCTCAGATAAGATTGAAGGAATTGTGGATACCGACAAAGACGGTCTCCCAGACTTCAGAGATCTAGATTCTGATGGTGATACGTATCCAGATAAAGTTGAAGGCAACGTAGATACCGACAAAGATGGTATTCCAGACTTTAGAGACCTTGATTCTGACGGTGATGTGATTCCAGATAAACTTGAAAACGACATCGACTATGGTGGCATGCCAGATTGTGACGGCGACGGAATTGATAACCGTATTGACCCAGACGTTTGTCCAACCTTTGCCACACAAGGTATCTCGCCTAACAACGATGGTATCAACGATGTCTTGATTATCCCGGGCATTAAGTCGTACAAGAACCACTTGACGATCTTCAACAGATGGGGTAACGTGGTTTGGGAGCAAGAGAACTACCAGAACAGTTGGGGTGGAGAAACCAACCAAGGTGATACGGTTCTTTCTACAGACTTGAAATTGCCAGATGGTACATATTACTACGTGATTGATTTCTATGGTGTGAAACCAAATATCGGAACGTATGTGTATATAAATCGTCAAGCGAAGTAAAAATAGAACTGAAGAACTGTAGAACTTGAGTGTATAAAAATTTGTACTAAAGTTCTTCAGTTCTAGAGTTCTTAAGTTCTTAATAAAATAATTTAATTATGAATATAGTTACGAAAACATTGAGAGTAGAAAAGGTGAGTACTAGGATGAGGGGTCTATTGGCCCCAATGTCCCTTTTTGTAGGGATATTGCTAGCTAGTGAATCCAAAGCTCAAATTGAGACGATGTATAATATGTATCGTTTCAATCCACAGATTCTAAACCCGGTGCAAGCTGGTAGTACAGAACACTCGGAGGTTATTTTTCTACACCGCAATCAATGGGTGGGCATAGAAGGCGCACCAAAGACCTATTCTCTAACAGGAAACATTAAGTGGGGCCAAAAGAAAGGAATAGGCCTTGTGGGCATGGTAGATGAAGTAGGACCTATGCGCGCGACCGTACTCTCTGGAGATTTTGCCTATCATACGAAGTTGAATGAAAAATGGAGACTTTCAGGAGGTATACGTTTGAGTGCAGCCAATGTTATGTTGAATTTTTCACAACTGCGCTTAACCAATTCGAGTGATCCACTTTTCCAAGGTAACCGTTCTACGGGTATTCAACCCAATGCAGGCTTTGGTATTCGTATCAACAAAGGAGATGGTGCATTCATTAGTTTTGCTATGCCTCGACTTGGAAAGTATAATTTTGGACAATACAATGGGGCCTTCAAAGATGTGAATTATATGTATTTGAATGCGGGAACACGTGTTAAATTGGGTGGAGAAATCACAACCAAACAAGGGGATGTGGTATCCAGAGTTACTTTATACCCAAGCGTAATGGCACGAGTAGCTGTTGACGTACCGGTTTCATGGGATGTTAATTTACAAGCGAATTTGAAAGGCAAATTAGATGTAGGCGTAAGTTACAGAAGAGAGGATTCCTGGGGCTTTAGAGCAGGTATTCAAGCCACGAAAAAATATTATTTGACGTATGTATTTGAAAAGCCAATCTCTGATTTAGCGAAGGTAACTAGCCAGACGCATGAGTTTGGAGTGAGGATGTTTATTTTCAAGAGAGACAAGAAACAAGAGCCGAGCGAAGAGAAGATTGGGGAGTTGATTAGTGAGCCAGTGAGCCAGAAGGCCAGTGAGCCAGTGCCTTCGAGAGCCTCAGGCACCAGTGAGCAGAGTAAGCCAGTGAGCCAGTGCCTTCGAGAGCCTCAGGCACCAGTGAGCAGAGTAAGCCAGTGAGCGAGAAAGCTAGTGAGCCAGTGAGCCAGAAGGCCAGTGAGCCAGTGAGCCAGAAGGCCAGTGAGCAAAGTAAGCCAGAGCAATTGAAGACGCTTACTCCTATGGTAAATTCCGAAACATTGGTTGTACCAGCGCGTCCAAGTCAAAATAATACATCTGCGCCAACAGCTTCATCTGCGCAATCAGCGGTTCAGACGCCTGAAGAAGACGAATGGGAATATGTAACAGTGACTAAAACGCGAGTAGTTAGAAAACGTCCTAAAGTTGCTAAGAAGACCGTTACAAGTACAGCAACTGTAGTAAATAAAGGAACAAAAACAGTAGTAGCGCCTGTTACGAAGAAAGTAACAACAGCAACAAAAACAAATTCTACCGTAAAAACAACGGTGAAGCAGAGTAAGCCAGTGCCTTCGAGAGCCTCAGGCACCAGTAAGCCAGTGAGCAAGAAGGCTAGTGAGCCAGTTCAATCAGCGCCATCTGCGGTTCAAACTCCTGATCCGAACGCACCGAAAGTATCTCGTCAGCGTATCAACAACAACGAGACCATTACTACGGTAGAGCGTAAAGGAGGGGATGCTTCTCAAGTAGGAAACGATGGTAAAACAAAGATTACGAAGCGTAAGCGTAAAGACGGTACGGAAGAGACTGTATATACGACTACGGAGGTAGTGAAGAAGAGGAAGAAATAGAGAATATAAGAATATGAGAATATAGGAATATGAGAATATGAGAATATAGGAATATGAGAATATGGGAATATGAGAATATAGGAATATAGGAATATGTGCTTCTATTAAAATTTCTTCAATTCATATATTCTCCAATTCATATATTCTTCAATTCATATATTCTCCAAGTCATATATTCTTCAATTCATATATTCTTCAATTCATATATTCTCCAATTCTCCAATTCTCAAAATATAAAACATTTAGAACACGGAGTACATAAAGCCAGATTCTTTTAGGGTCTGGTTTTTTTGTTTACTTCGGGAATATGGGAATGTAAGACTTTAGGAATTTAAGAATTTAGGAATATAAGAATATAAGAATATAAGAATATAGGAATATAGGAATATAGGAATATAAGAATTTAGGAATATAAGAATTTAGGAATATAGGAATATAAGAATATAGGAATGTAGGAATATGTGCTTTTAAGAAAAATTCTTCAATTCATATATTCTTCAATTCTTATATTCTTCAATTCTTATATTCTCCAATTCTTATATTCATAACTCCCACGGTTTACTTGCATAATACAACTCATACCAATCTTGTGGGTCCAAGTCTATCTGGAAGGAATTAACGATGTTTTTGATGCGGTTTTCTTCTAGGGTTCCAATCAAAGGAAGTGCGCCTAATTTGATGATCCAAGCCACAGCAATAGACTCTAAATTGCTGTCGTATTTTTTAGCAATTTCGATTAATTTCTTACGAACTTTGATTGCATTTTCATCTGTTCCGTTTTCAATTTGGCCGCCTGCCAATGGAGAAACAGCCAATGGACGCATGTATTTTTGCTTGGTATAATCCAAGGTTCCATTGTCTAACACAGAAGTATTTAATAAACTCAAGTCGATGTGACTGGAAACGATTGGAATATCTAAATAAGAAGCCAATAATTGGTGCTGGTGGACCGAAAATCCAGCGATGCCAATGTTCTTAACTTTACCAGAACTTTTAAGCTTCTGGAGCGCATAAGTCGTAGCATCTAGGTCTGTCAAGGGGTCCAAATGATCCAATAAAAACACGTCTAAATAATCGGTGTTTAAATTGCGTAATGAGGCCTCTACGGAAGCCGTTAAATGCTCTGCAGAAGAGTTAAAGTGTTGTATTCTGAATTCAGGTTTGCTTTCACAAGGCACGTTTACTCCTGCCTTAGAAAACAAGACAATCTCAGAACGATTGATGGACTTGTTCTTTAGAATTTGTCCAAACAATTTTTCAGAAGAGTATTCGCCATAACGGTCTGCATGGTCAAAGGTATTGATACCTAAGTCTAAGCAGAAATTAACGGTCTTTTCCATTAAAGCCGCACTGGTAGATTTTTCTTTGGTCCATCTCCAAAAGCCATAAATGGCAGGAGAAACCTTTGGACCGGCATCACTTAGGTATATTTTTTCCATGTTATTTTGATAAAATTATGTTAGTTGCAGCTCGTAAATCGGCAACTAGGTGGGTTGCATTGGTTACAGTTCCAGAGGGTGCTAAGCGAATCGTTTTTACTCCTGCGGCTGTACCCGCAATAATATCTCGTTCGTGGTCACCTACCATCCAGGAAGCATTCATGTCAACTTTGTATTTAGCAGCTGCTTTTTCTATTAATAAAGAACCGGGCTTGCGTGTCAATGAGGCGGAATCGTAGTTTTCGTGGTAGGGACAAAAATACAAATCGTCTAACATGCCTCCACTGGCCTCCTGCAAGGCATTGTGTATCAAATATACGTCTTCTCTTGTATAAATTCCCTTGGCAATACCGCTTTGATTGGTAATCACCACCAATAAATACCCTGCAGCTTTTAAGGCTTGCAAAGACTCTACCACCCCTTCGGGAATGATGAATTCCTGCATGCGATATACATAATCCACACGATCAACGTTTAACACGCCATCGCGGTCTAAAAAAATACACTTGTTAGCCATATTAAGCAGTTAATCTATCCCAAGGAATGCGGCTAAGGATTAAGATAAGCGCCAATCCGTTTAGTAACCAAGCATTTTTATGCTTTGCAGCATCTGGTATAGATTTCTTGTTCTTTGCATTTGCAACAGTAGCCAAAATAACGGCTAAAATGTTCACGGTAATGTGTTCAACAGCAATTAATCGCGTTGCAGGATCTTTCATGGCTGCACCAAAATCAGCAAATGCCGCTTGGGTAATTGGACTTAAGAAAAAGTACAATACCAAACCGATCAACAATTGCGTATGCAAGGATATCATGAAAAACAAGCCCGTTTTGCGGTCTTTTTCGGTGAATGCTTGTCCTGAAGATCCGCCTTTAATACCATTAAAAACAGATAAGATGCCTAATACTAAAACTACCCAACGTAGGTAGGAGTGGAGGGATAAGAAGATGGGATACATTTTATAATTGTTAATTGTTAATTGTTAATTGTTAATTGTTAATTGTTAATTGTTAATTTAAAATAAATTGGTACAAAAATAGGGATGTATCCTTAAGAATTAGATATGAAATAGAGAATATTTAATTAAATTCACATTTTATATATACCAACCATTATTAACAATTAACAATTAACAATTAACAATTAACAATTAACAATTATCAATTCATGTCAACAAAGCTAAACGCCATCATCAACGCTCGTTGTCCTCAATGCAGAGAGGGTCGATTGTTTAAATATAAATTTTGGAATGTGTTTAAATTTAGCGAAATGCACACACATTGCCCAAATTGCAATTTGCGATATGAGGTAGAACCTGGATTTTGGTTTGGCGCTATGTATGTTTCTTATGCACTAACCGTGGGAATTATGATTGTTGGTGGATTGGTTATCTATAATTTCTTTGGCGATCCGGGCGCATTGGGATATGTAGTACCTATTACCATAACGTCTTTATTGGCAGTACCTTTTAATTTTCGGATTGCTAGAACCGTTTTCATTCACATGTTTTCCGGGGTGGAATATAAGCCTGAAGCTAGCCAAACGAATAATTAATGAAAATACTCGATTGGTATATTCTTAAGAAATTTCTGAAAACGTATGTTTTTGCCGTTTTGATTATTGTGGTAATCATTATGGTGATTGACTATACCGAAAAAATAGATGATTTCATTCGAAAAGAAGCACCTTTACGAGCTATTTTAATTGAATATTATTTAAATTTTATTCCTTATTGGGCCAATTACATTAGCCCCCTAATGGTCTTTATCGCAACGGTTTTCTTTACAGCCAACCTGGCCGCGAAAACAGAAATAATTGCTATTTTAAGCTCAGGGGTTAGTTTTTTCCGACTCATGCGCCCCTATATCATTGGCTCTACAGCTATTGCCGTGGCAACTTTTGTGATGGTTGGGTGGATTGTTCCTATGGCCAACAAGGTTCGAGTGCCTTTTGAACATAAGTACATCAATGGCGCCTATTTTTTTGATAAACGCGACATCCATATCAAAATTGCTCCAGATGTATATGCCTATTTGGAGTCGTACGACAATTCGCTCAAAACAGGTTATCGGTTTTCTTTAGAAAAAATAAAAGGTACAGATATTCAGGTCAAACTAATGGCCGACCGCATCACCTGGGATTCTACTCGAAACAAATGGCAGTTCCACGATTACCGCATTCGCTTTGACGAACCCGGTAACAAGCGCGTGGCCTTTGGTTCTCAAATCGATTCGACCTTGAACTTATTTCCAAAAGATTTTGAGAACAAACACCTTTTGCACGAAACTTTCACCTTGCCCGAATTAGAACGACATATCGATTTGGTGAAATCGCGTGGGGCAGATGGCGTGGAAGTGTATTTAATTGAAAAGTATTTGCGTTTTGCCAATCCATTTTCAGTGATCATTTTAACGGTGATTGGGTTTTTGGTTTCCGCACGAAAATCAAGAGGTGGCGTAGGATTCCAAATAGCTTTAGGATTTACCTTAGCCTTTGTGTATATCCTGTTTTTTATGATGAGTAAAGGAATTGCAGAAGGAGGCGGTATGCCCCCACTTTTGGCAGTTTGGTTGCCCAATCTCATATTTTCAGGAATTGGAGTGGTACTTTATTACACAATTCCGCGCTAATGAAACCGGCACCTAAACTTGGCGATTACCTAAAAATACATTTCATTGTAATATTATATGCCTTTACGGCAATTTTAGGCAATGCTATTTCTGCCAATGCTTTAAGTATCGTTTTCTTTCGCTGCGTTATAAGTGCAGCAGGATTATATTTAGTGATTAAATTTTCAAAGAAATCTTTGAAAGCGGATGCCAAATCGCTTCGAATTTGGATTCTCAATGGAGCTTTTATTTCTCTGCATTGGCTTTTGTTTTTTGGCGCGGCAAAGGTTTCCACAGTGGCGATGTGCTTAGCGGGACTTTCTACGCAAACTTTTTGGACAAGTCTTTTGGAGCCCATTTTTAAAAAAGAAAAAATTATATCCGTGGAAGTATTCTTGGGTTTAGTGGTTGTGTTGGCTTTGGGTATTATTTTCTTTGTAGAGGAGGCGCAATGGTTGGGATTATTACTTGGGATTGGCGCCGGTTTTTTTGGTGCCTTGTTTTCTGTCATCAATGGACAATTTACCCACACGCACGATGCCCGCGTGATTACCGTTTATGAAATGCTATCGGCTGCATGTTTTACTGGCATGGTGTGGTCCTATGAATACTTTTCGGGCTCGCCTCACTATATGCCCATGGAGGTGGACTGGTTGTGGATTAGTATTTTGGCTGTAGTTTGTACAGTTTATGCCTATACTGAAACCATTAAATTGTATAAAGTATTTTCAGTTTTCTCCATCAATTTGGTGATTACCTTGGAGCCCGTCTATGGGATTTTATTAGCCATTTTCATCTTTGGCAAGCAGGAAGTGATGCATTCTGGCTTCTACCTTGGTACTATTATTTTGCTTCTTACCGTATTTGCACACCCTTTTTTAGACAAAAAGTAGGCTTTTAAATCATTTAAAGGCAATGTAAAAAAAAGTACATGTTAAAAAATATGTATTTGCAGAAAAGTTTACACACAAAACTTTGCACATATAGTAGTTTTGCGCACTTAAATTTTAACCACTAAAAAATTTGTTCTAGGAATAATTCCCAAGAATAATATCATGCGTATGATGAAATTCAACAAAATGTGTTCCTCTTTTATTCCATATCAAAAGAGTTCCAACAAATGCCTCTTAAAACTTTATTTCGACCATGTTGGGTCTTTTAGTTTCTAACTAATGAGTCTTTTCGCTTTTAGTACAAGACGATGGTAAATTTTAATTACAAAATAGATGAAAAATATAAAATATATACAAGGCATAATTTGTCTTTTGATGTGCATTGTTGTTTTCAAAAGTAATGCACAGAAAGTTCAATTTTCTGTAGGTAGAAATTTTACTACCTATAAATTGATTAATACTTCGAATCAAGAAGTAAATTATCTAAAACCTGGAAGCGGGTATTATATGCATGCTGGCATTAATCGCTCCTTTTTAGATTCGGTTTCTCTTCAAGTAAAATCTTCAGAAAAGGCATTGAGATTCTCTCAAAAACCGGGATATTCTAAGTTATTAAGTTTGTTGACTTATTCAGCAGGAGTAAGTTTATCGCAATTAAATGCAAGCGGTGATATACAGCAGATTCCTTTAAAATATGAAACAGACTATATTGGTGCACAAGTAGGACTTGGTGCTCATGTCAAATTAATCAAAAGACTGGAGGTGCATGTTAGAGGAACGCTTTCTGCGAGTAAATTGATTAGCGGTAATCAACAATCGGGAAATAATTTTTACAGTTTAGTAGGCAATTCACATTTTGATGGAATTAAATTGTTTAAAGGCTTTCAAATAGATCTACATACAAGGCTAAATAATTCAACTAATTTATTCTTGTCATACGCGCAACAATCTACTTTAATTTCTTCCGAAGCATCAACTGGCAAATTGGATTTTAACAACAAAATCATTGCCATGGGTCTTGAGTTTCAGATTAACTAATCTTTATTAAAAATCATTTGATGAAAAAGCTATACGTTGTACTTACTATATTATGTGCCACAGTAAGTGTTTTCGGACAAACCACTAAGAAAGGAATTAATTACCAAGCGGTAATTATGGATCCCAAACAAATTGATGTCCCAGGAGTTGCTATTACGGGTCAACCCCTTTCTAATGGAAATGTCTGTGTTAAATTTTCAATTGCCAAAAAAGGTATTTTGGAATATGAAGAAACACAACAAACTAAAACGGATGAATACGGTTTAGTTAATCTTACCATTGGCAAAGGAGTTATTACCTCCCAATCAAAAAATTCTACCTTTGATTCCATCATTTGGGATACAAACACAGCCAATTTAACTGTTTCTGTTAGTTTTGATGCATGCAAAACCTATGAGGAGGTAAGTAATCAAGCCTTTAATTATATGCCTTATGCATTTTATGCAGAGGCAGTTGAATATGCAAATATTCGCAATGCTCCGAAAAACTTATCAGAATTTAACAATGACGTTGGTTTTATAACAAAAAAGGATTTAAAACCCCTTTCAGATTCTTTAAAAAACCATATTACGGAGACAAACCAAAAATTTGTTGTGGTT
>Ga0228703_1002551_pt1 | contig 10031 bp, 9 predicted proteins | sample McNCre217_Aug_MG_3_FD_178020 | JGI IMG/M metagenome (GOLD analysis project Ga0228703, IMG submission 178020) | Freshwater microbial communities from McNutts Creek, Athens, Georgia, United States - 29-17_Aug_MG | ecosystem: Environmental > Aquatic > Freshwater > Creek | place: USA: Georgia... | reverse complement strand
ATGCGAATATTTTTTTTACGAATTTATCTTAAAAATAGGAAAGCAACAATTACAATCGGATTTTCGGTTTCGGGAATTCAAAATGTTGGGCAAATCCCTGAAACCATTGATGGATCGATTCGAAGCCTTTTTTGTTTAAACTGTAATGAATAAACTGACCTTTTTTGGTCGCATCGATCAATTGTGCTTGCTTTAAAAGGTCCAAATGGTGCGATATACTCGGCTTGGTCATGTCAAATTGCTTGGCAATCTGACCCGCATTTTGAGGGCCCTGGATAAGAAACTGAAGAATCTCCCGTCGGGTCACATCATTGATTGCTTTGAAGGCTGCTTCCATGGTCATTAAATAATTAGGCGAATATCTAATTATTATTCCTTAAATCCAAATCTACAGATGATCCGCTTTGCGGTAGGCTTCGATTAGTTTCAATTCCCCTTCTTTTCCTGGGTGGAAATTGCCATGCTCCATACCCAGAATTCCATCGTATTTTTTCTTGCGGAGGTGTTCGAAGATATTGGCATAATTTACTTCGCCGGTACCGGGTTCTTTGCGTCCTGGGTTGTCACCGATTTGCAAATAGCCGATTTCCGACCAGCATAAATCCATATTCTTGATCATATTTCCCTCATTGCGTTGCATGTGGTACATGTCGAAGAGGATCTTACAAGACGGGCTATCCACGCCCTTGCAAATCATGTAGGTTTGGTCGGAATGACGAAGGAACAAATCCGGATTATCGCTCAGTGGCTCAAGAACCATCGTTAATTTATGTGGCTCAAGAATTTCAGCGCCTCTTTTCAATATCTCGATGACATTGCCAGTCTGTATGCCCATTGGTAGATTACGCGTGAAATTTCCTGGGACAACCGTCGCCCATTTGGCATTGACGCGTTTGGAGGTTTCGACGGCGTCCCGACAAGCCTTTAAGAAAATCTCTGTCCAAGCCTTGTCGCCCGTAGTCATGTGTGATTTATCGAAAAATCCGGGGAATTTGATGACAAATACCCCCATCTCCATACCGAGTCGGCTGAGCGTCGCGCCTATCTTTTCTTGAACCTCAACCGGCTTCTCCATCATCTCATTATCCTCCAAGGCACGGAAACCCATTTCATGCATGAATTTCAACTGGTCGATGTAGTCCTTGCCGGCATGTTGTTCAAACATCCCAAAATGTGGTGCATATTTTAGGCTAAATGTTTTTTCAGGGTTCGATTTGCCTTGTACGGCTTGGGTACCAAGTACGCCGGCTGTCATGAGTTGGCTAAAAGATCTACGATTCATCGTTATTTTTTCTTTAAAGTGCTTAAATATTCCACTAAATCACTCAATTCACTCGTTGACAGGCCATCCGCTAACCCATCTGGCATCATCGAATTATCTAATTGCTTCACGCTTTTTAACGCCGAGGTTTTAAAGTTTTGCACGGAGCCTCCTGGTAATTTCAAGATGATATCAGTCTCATTTTTAGACGTAATAATTCCCTGGTACACATCCCCCTTTTTCGTCGTGATTTCAAAGGTCTCGTAACCAAAACCAATCCCCGCATTTGGATGTAAGATGGATAAATACATCCCTTCTTTCGATAGTTTTGAGCCGATTTCGGATAATTTAGGTCCAAAGTCGATGCCCTCGTTATTAATTTGATGGCACATGGCACATTGTTCTACAAACACCTTAATGCCATTTTTCGCCACGCCTTTTAAGTTGATTAAATCGTTCAATGGCGGATGTTTCGTCTTGCTTGCACTTTGTGCTCCCGACAAATAGCCATTGGCCTCCAATCGGACACCTTTGCGCCAAGCTTTGCTCACCGACTCCACCACGGATGGAATTAAATTTTCGGGAATTTTCTTGTCCTTCAATGATTGCAAGACAAAATCCTCGCCGGCTGGGTAAGAATTTCCAATGCCCTTGGCTGCATCCTTGCGAACAATGAGATCAAGCTTGGTGTTTTGCAGGGCTTGGCTCAACAAGGCAATACTTTCTTTGTTTCCTTGCCAACGGATTGCATCGATGATCGACCGCTTCACCGAATTATTTCCCTTTTCGAAACGCGACTTTATAAATTGACCACCATTGGGTAATGCATAGAGTGCCTTGGCAGCTTGTCGGCCACCTTTATTACTCAAGATCACGGTCATCAAATCGGGTTTCAATTCCGCCAGATTATATTTCTCAATCAGTTTCGTGTATTCATCGATATTGTCCTTGGGCAAGAGTTTAATGAGTGTCTTTTTGGCCAATTCATTCTTTTGCACGTAGGCAGGAGCTAAGTGCCGAATCGCAACCAAGGTGGCTGCTGGGTCATTTTTTAAGTCTTTGTTAATCAGGTCAACGAGCATCACGGATTTCTGTTCCCCCGGTATAAAATCCAAAGCGCGGAAATAGCGCAATTTCTCTTCCAATGGCTTGGCTTCCTTTAGATATTGAAAAATATAGCTATTAGCTAATTCCGTTCTTGAACGGAATATGATGTCTCGAAACGCCGGCGAATCTGCCGGTTTGGTTGCCAAATAAGCCGTCAAACGCGATTCCCATTGTTTATCTGCTCCGATGCCTAATGCCTCTAAATACCAACGGTCCGTGCCAGTATGCTTTGAGGCTAATTTTGCCCAAATGTCGTCTGCCTCGCTATCTTTCACGTGGTGAAGAGCGATGGCAAGTTCTCGTTTTACTTGGTCATTAGAATCATTCACCGCACGATGTGCCAAGGCTTTCCAAGTGCTAAATGGTCGCATTTTAGCGGCCCGAATCGCCATCATACGCCATTCTTCCGATGGGTTGTTCAGCGCCTTGTCGATGTATGATAATCCGTCAGTTCCTTGCGCTAATATCCAAAATAAACGAGCTTTTAGGCGAGGGTTGGTTTCACTTTGGAAAATGCTTGCGATATCCTTGTGAGCTTTTTCACCCATTTGTTGGAGGGCTTTATAGCCCAAATAGCGTGTTGCTAAATTTGGATTAAATAGGGCTGTGATTGCGCCTATTGGGGAATCAAGGCGGGTTTTTTTAACGAAATAAGGGGTGTTTTTAGGCGAGATGCGATAGATTCTGCCTTTATTTTGATCACCTGCTTGGTGACCACCAACGCCTGGGTCATACCAGTCGGCGATAAATAATGATCCATCCGGTGCCACCGTCACATCCGCCGGTCGGAACCACTGATCTTTCACTCCTTCTACAAGATTTAATATGCTGGCTGAATAGCCCGCTCCTTGTGCTTTTGTCGGATATGCCCGAACGACATTGGGACCTGCATCTGCGTGAATGATTTGGTTTTGGAATTTGCTAGGCAATAGGTTTCCTTCATAGACCAAAATGCCTGTCGGAGAACCTGACCCCGTTTGCAATAAGTTCGGAACAACCCCTGGATCGTTTAGATGCCAGTGTTGCAAAGGGACTTCCTTTTCCATGTTGGTTCGTTGTACATACCAACCTTCACCCGTCATCTCGTCAGTATAGCCATAATTTCCATGCTCAAAAACGGAGTTGATTCGTACGCCTTTATTCCCATCATCATCGTTGTCAGATTGCCACATCGCTCCGTAAGAATCCACGGCTACTTCGAAGTTATTCCGGAAGTTTTGACCGAGGCATTCCACTTGAGAACCATCGAGGTTACAACGGAAGACCATGCCTTGCTTGTATTTTTTTGGCCCGATTTCATCACCATCTTGATCTAAAACGGGTTTTCCCTTAGAATCGAGTAATTGCTTGCCTTCATTGCCGAGGTTGAAATAGAGTTTTCCGTCAGGTCCAAAGGTAAATGCGTGCGCGCCATGGTCATGCTGCTCGCCACCGATGCCTTGAAACATGATCTCCTTTCGGTCGGCCTTATCGTCATGATTGTCATCAAAGAATTTCCAGATATAGGGACTTTGTGCGACAATGACCATGCTATCCAAAACAGCAATGCCCAATGGTGCATTTAATTCGGGTGATTGGTAAAATACTTTTTCCTTGTCGGCCTTGCCATCTCCATTGGTATCCTCCAGGATGACAATTCGGTCCCCTGCCGGATTTACAGGATTCCCGGCGATGGCCGGACGGTAGTTGAACGCTTCGGTAATCCAAACGCGACCCTTGGAATCAATGTCCATGTTGGTCGGGTTTTTCAACATCGGTTCAGTCGCGAAAGTGGTAATCTCCAATTCAGGATCTATTTGCAATCCTTTCAAGGCATTGGCCGCGTCATGCTTTTGCGATTCGGTGAGCGAATCCAATAGGGCTTGTCCCCAGCGTTGATGATCGTTTTGTTGGAAAGATGAAATACCCAAATAGCCAAACAGGCAAATGGATCCAAGAATGGACATGCGTCCAAGGATTGAATTTTTCATAAGTAGGTAATAGGTTGAGCGAATCGCTTTGTTGTAAAGGTCAATTAAATTGGTAAAAAAAGCAAATTTATCGACCGAGGAATTGGTTCAGTTTCGAACGGAAATTGAGGTAGGCCAATAAGGTTTCGGGGCTCATTAAATGGCGCTTTAAATAGGCCTTCCAAGCCTTGAAGGATTTGGGAGGATTGAGTAATGTGGCTTGGCAAAAATAGGTCAAGGATTTTATCCAATTCCCTTTATTTTCTAGGCATTCTCTACGCATGAGGTAGTAGTCTTGTAGAATAGGGCGGACTAGGTGATCGTATTTTTTGTGGGTGTACTCATTGATTTTTGAATACATAAAAATTCGATTCTTAATAAAGGCTTCGGAATGAATATGGTCGGTCATGCTGATTCCGCCCTCATTTTTTCGATAGACCGACATGACTTCGGGCAAATACCCAATGGGGCCCTGTTCTGCAAGAATAACATAGAGGGGAATATCGCCACTTTTGGATTCTAAAAACCACTCAGGTAGGTTATGTGCAAATTTTCGTCGCATCATGACTGCGGCGGTTGCCATAAACCAGGTTTCCTTTTCGACTAAGAAATCTTGGCTTTGGATCCAAGATTTTTGATCTGTAGGGTTAATTAATTCGCTTGGCCGCTGGCTGTTGTCTTCGTAGACAATTTGGGCATTGTGAAAACAAGCCGAGGCATTAGGATGTGAGTCCAGGAAATCAACTTGACGCTGAAGTTTAAGCGGGTCTGTCCAAAAATCATCTCCTTCGATGTGGACAATGTATTCGCCGCGGCAATCGAAAAAACAATGTAAAAAATTATGTTTCGCTCCAATATTCTGGGGGCGAATATAGGCCTTAATTTTATTGGGGTATTTCTTGGTGTATTCTTGTACAATTAGTGCGGTTGAATCCGGGGAATGGTCCTCGCCAATAATGATTTCAAAGTCAAAATTCGTCTCTTGCGCTAAAATGGAATCGAGGCTTTCACGAATGTATTCTTCGTGTTTGTAGGTGATAAAACAGATGCTCACTTTGGGGTGGGCAACCGGAAGAGAACCTGGGAAAAGATGGTGGTTATAGCGCGAAAAATCCATTTCAATTAGAGCATTTCGGCATATCCTACGCCAGTTTGACCAAAATGATTTCCGTTGTAAAACAAGATTTTTCTGCCGCGATGTTGGATAACTAAGGGGTATTCAATCATCGAATAATCCCAAGCAATTGGGTCTTCACTCACATCGATGCCCACTTCATCGTCTTTGCGTGTCCAATGTATTCCGTCAGTGGACTCTGCGTAGTAAATGCGGTAAGAGCGTTCGCGGTTTTCGCGGTAATCTGTGATTGCACGGGCCGAGAACCACATTTTGTAGATGCCATCTTCGATGAGTACACTGGGTCGAGAGATTCCACCTTCCACTTCATCACGGTAGTCGATGGCTACTTGACCTTGGCGAATCCAATTGACTCCATCGTTTGATTCGGCGTATTTAATGTGGTAACAGGGTTCCATTTTCCCTTGGTCTTCAATCCAATGGGTACAATTAAGGTACCAAGCTTTGAATTTTCCTTCATGTTCAAGAAAACATGCGGAGCCATTAAAATACGGCTCGGTAGCTGTGGTGCTGATGACAGGACCCGTGAATTTTTTGGTGAAATGTATGCCATCTTTAGAACTAGCAATACCCAAAGCATTGTGGTAGGGAATCGTGTTTCGAACGGTCCATCCAATGTAATATAACCACTTTTCGTCCCCATGTTGTAGGAACCAGGTAGGCATGATACCACAATCATCGAATGTGCCAGGTGCACCTAAATCGAGAATGGGTTCGGGATGTACGTAAAGGATATTAGAAAGATTGTCAGGGTCAAGGTCAATAAATGAAGCCTGGCAACGCCCTTTTTCATCTCGGGCCGAATAGTAAAGTCTGATTTTGTCCTCGAATGACGTGTCTGCACATACGACATGGGCATACCCTTTCTGATTCCAGGTTGATTTCCCATCGGGACAAAACAACAAACCTTTTTTAATCCACTGCATATTTTTGGACGTGGTGTTTGAATACCACGTCCAAAGATACGAGCATTTATCGAATTGTTGAGAATGTCGTTGGGCTCATGTAGATTGATTCTACTTTCTCAACGATTTTTCCGTCTTTTTCAGAGGCCTCTTTCACGGCGATCCATTTAGGGTCTAGTCGGAAAGCATCAAAACTAGCCTTACCAGCTGCCTCACTTTTATGCGCCAAGAAATATAACAATTTACTTTGCGAACCATCTTTTGGAATGGTTGTGAAGTATGCGATGTTTTCCATGCCATGTTTCTTGAAAAGCTTCGTGGTATGGTCGCGGAAACGCGCTAACACATTCGGTAATTTATCTGGCGCCGCCGTGTAGGTACGCATCTCAAAAGTGCGGTCAGCATCTGCACTGGATGGTTTGATCTTTGGGCTGAAATCGGTCGCATTCATGAAGATACTGGTTACTTTCGCAACAATTTTACCGCTTTCTTCTGATTTTTTCGCTACTTCTTTCCACTCGGGATCCTTTCCAAAATGGCTCCAAGAGGTATCACGCGCCGCTTGACTTGGGTAGGATAAAATATAATACAATGCGTTTTCTGTGTTGTTGTTTGGAATCCAATAACCCACATTTGTCATGCCGTGTTTTTCGAAAATCTTCGTGGTATGATTGGTGAATCGTTGGATCAAGGCATCTAGTCGACCCGGGTGGCAATAATAAATCCGCATTTCATAATAACGCGTGTCGGGCTTCTTCGCGAAACCTAAAAAGGAAATACTCAAGAGTACAAGTAAACAAAGATTTTTCATAGGTTGGTTTGATCGTTAATACAGTTACCAAGATAGCTTATCTCCAATGGATTCATATCCTGATTGATGAAAAATAATAAGCCGGTCCCAATCTTTTGCTCATCACATGCTGTAAATACGAAAAGATCATGTCCGGTTTTAGCGTACGCCAATTGGGAATTTGTAGATTTCCGCCGAAATTGATGTAATAATCCACGTGGTATTTTGCCCATTCTTTTTCGACGAATTCAGCGAAATGAAGACCTGCGATCCAACCGTCTTCAACCTCCTCAAACCATTCGGAATAATAATCATCCTCGTAGCTTCCGTGAAAGTTGAATACATTTTCTCCGATGAGAATAAAATGATTGATTCCTGCTGCCAGAAGATGATCGATAACCTGACGTTTCAACAACATGATGTCATTGTGTAAGGTGTCATTCCATTCCCCAAACAATTCGATAATGCTGTATTTGAGGGTATAATCCGTAAAGAGAATCTTGCAGTAGAGCGTTTCTGAATCGATTTCATCCCAGAGTGGATGAATGTAGTAGCCATAGATATCGTGCTCGTATTCCGTTTGCGAATAGGTCCGACCGTAAAAGGGGGATTTACGATCATGTGCCGCATTATAAATGGATTCCCACTGAAAGGAAGGCTCGATTTCTTGCATGGCTCAAAATAAACCAAAAAGGCCTGCCGAAGCAAGCCTTTTTGATATACTTTAAGCGAATAAATTATTTCAATTTCGCGCCTTGGAAAACACCGTTTCCATCGAATTCAACTTTGTAGGCTTTGTCACCTACGGCGATGAAAACCTCATATTCTTTAACCGTCGTATCTGCGGAAACCGTTTGTGCTTTGGTGAATTTCCAACCTACGTAATTTGTATTTAGGTAAGTAATTACTGCGGCGGGTAATTGTGCTTGCGTAATTTCAACAACGGTGAAGTTAGGTAGGCTAGGATTATCTTTAGGTCCTTTACCTGCATTTTGAATCACCTTGAAATCTTTGTCGAACATAAAGGTTTGAACTGCGTTTCCTACTGCGACAACGACATGGTAATGAATCACCACATTGTCAGCTGAAATTGTCACGGCATTCTTTAACGTCCATCCAGCTGCATTCGCATTTAAATAGGTAACAATGGCTGCAGGAAGAGTAGTTAGATCCGCCTTGCTAATTTCAGGTTTAGCTGGGATTTCTTTGGTTGATAAGACTTTTCCTGTAGAATCGATATCTAAATCATAAGTTAGCCCAGCTTTATCTGCTTGGATATGGTAAATCGTTGCACCAGATGCGTCTACTTTCGCCATCGCACGCTTGAAAGTATATCCGTTTAAGGCTGTTTGTACAGCTGCTGGCAAATCGGTCAGTGCCAACCCTGTTGCGGTTGGACCGTGACTTCCTTTTTTATCTCCACCTTTGGGACCTCCCGGTAAACCAGTTGTTTGCGATACAAAGGCACCTTTATCATCAAAAATAACCGAGTAGAATTCTGTCTTGTATTTTAATTCAACACGATAGCCAGTTGGTGTGCCCGTCGTCTTTTGAGAGGCATGTAACATATCGTAGCCTGGGAAGTTGGACGATAAATAGGTCAAAACACTCGCTGGAAGTGCAGTGGAATCCACTTTCGCAAAAGCTTCACGAATACTTCCTTTGGAGGTAACGACCACTTGCGCTTCGGTAGTTGAGGTTGTTACATCCGCCACATACAAGGCATTGGGCTGAAGTACTGAGTACGCAACTTGTGCGGTAGGGTAGGTCTGTTTGATCGTTGTTTGAACAGCTTGTGGAACATTGGCTGTATTGGTAGCTTGAAAGCCCTGTGGCTCGACGGCATCTTCCTTGATGCATGACGATAACAATGCTGTACTAGCAAAGGCGAAAAGGATGAACTTTTTCATAGGTCTGAATTTTTAGTTGAACACAGGTTAAACGTATATACTTGTTTAATCGTGTACAAATATGAATTGAAAACGATGACATGCCAACAAGCAATCGACGAATCGACCTTTCCAGTCTACGAATTTTAAAATTTGTTAATTTGATAGTACCTTGTATTGCATAGTACTATAAAATGATTAGTTTTGTGCATGAAAAATTTCAAACAATTGCTATTGGCCGTTCTGATGGTCATTTTGGTCCAACCGATTTTTGCGTTGGGATTGCCGCAGCGTTTGTATCCTGCCAAAGTAATCAAGAAATCCTTTCAGGTTCTTGTGAAAAAGGTATCGCGTAATTCTTAATTTTTCCATTATTTTTGGGTTTACATTCCATAAACCTATGTTCTTAGCCTTTATTTCTTGGGATCCTAATCCAGTTATCGTTGATTTATTTGGTTTTCCGATCCGTTGGTATGGATTTTTCTTTGCCCTCGCTTTTTTAGCGGGTTTTCGCGTGGTAAGCTATATGTTTAAGCAGGAGGGAAGATCGACGGAACAAGCTGATCAGCTTTTGATGTATACCATGGTTGCGACCATTGTGGGCGCGCGCGCAGGACATTATTTCTTTTATGAATTTCCCCTATTACAAGCCGATCCCTTGCGTTTTTTCCTTCAAATGATTACGCCTCCCTTTTCAGGCTTAGCTTCTCACGGCGCGTCCATCGGTTTATTCCTTGCCTTTTACCTGTACTCCAAAAAGCATCCTGGGATGTCATATTTATACATCACCGACCGCATCGTACCCGCGGTTGCACTGGCCGGATTCTTTATTCGAATGGGGAATTTGATGAATTCGGAAATTATTGGAAAGCCAACCGAATTGCCTTGGGGCTTTAAGTTTTTACGAGATACTGAGTTTAATCCTTACGGTGATCCGAATTTAGTTTTAGCTCGTCATCCCTCACAATTGTACGAGGCCTTATCTTGTCTATTGA
>Ga0228703_1002548_pt1 | contig 10036 bp, 10 predicted proteins | sample McNCre217_Aug_MG_3_FD_178020 | JGI IMG/M metagenome (GOLD analysis project Ga0228703, IMG submission 178020) | Freshwater microbial communities from McNutts Creek, Athens, Georgia, United States - 29-17_Aug_MG | ecosystem: Environmental > Aquatic > Freshwater > Creek | place: USA: Georgia... | reverse complement strand
CACAATAGGTTTTGTCCAGTGGCTTCTGCGTCCAGTAGGCTCCAGCGCTTGCAGCAGCTTTGAAACTTCTTCATCAGTCAACACCCTCGACCGGGCTTGGGGGCTTTGTGGCTTGCGCACCATCTGCACAGGGTTGGGAACATTGATTCCCCACTCACGACGAGCGTGGTTGATGATGGCCGACAGATATGCCAGTTCCCGAATGACGGTGCCCCCGCTGACTTCCTTCAGCCGCTCGTCCCTGTACGCAGCAATTCGGGCTGCACTTAGGTTAGCCATGCTCCACCGTGCAATGGGTTTACGCATCATGGCTTTGAGCCGGATCGTGTCTTCCGTAGCGCCCTTCATGGTCGGCGTAACCTCCGCCAGATACCGTGCGATCACATCGCCCAAATTGGTCCGCTGGGCCTCGTTGACGTTGACGAATTGACCTTTGTCAATTTCAGACTCAAGCGCCCGCGCCCATTTTTCAGCGTCGGCTTTAGTTTCAAACGTCTTGGTTTGATCGGGATAGCCATTCCGCAGGACTCGCGCCTGCCACTTACCGCCACGTTGCCTAAAAGAAGCCATTTCCTGTTCCTCAGTTGGACAGGGCTTGGACAAACGACGGTTCGTCGTGCTCCTAGGCTGTTAATTTGTTTGCGCTCACTTGTGCGCCACAAAGCTCCCGCTCTTGCCCCCGTGCTTTTCCAGCAGCTTCACGTCTGAAATGACCATGCCTCGGTCGGCAGCTTTACACATGTCGTAGATGGTCAACAGCGCCACCTGCACAGCGGTCAGGGCCTCCATTTCGACCCCGGTCTGGCCCACGGTTTCGGCGGTGGCGGTGCAGACCACTTCGCTGCTGCCGACCAACACCTCGAACTCAACCGCCACGCGCGTCAGCGCGATCGGGTGGCACAGCGGGATCAGGTCGCTGGTTTTCTTGGCGCCCATGATGCCGGCCAGTCGGGCGATGCCCAACACATCGCCCTTTTTGGCGGTGCCCGACTGGATCAGGGCCAGCGTAGCGGCTTGCATGCGGATGCGGCCGGTGGCCACGGCCGTGCGGTGGGTGCTGGCCTTGGCCCCCACATCGACCATGTGGGCCTGGCCTTGGGCGTCAAAATGGGTCAGGGGAGAGGGGGCTGCGCTCATAACTCGAGAAAAGATGGCCGCCGTGAAACACGGTTTTACCGAAGGTTGACAACAATGGCGCATGATACGGTCAATCGCCCACACCACTGCACCGATCGGACCTTGAAACCCTTGCCGCCATCCTCTGCCCCGTCCTTTCGCTGGCCACACCACCTTGGTCTGGCGGTGCTGGCCTGGAGCCTGTGCCTGGGCCCCGCCTGGTCGCAACGCAACGCCTTGCCCTCCTTGGGCGAAGGCGAGGGCATTTCGCTGGCAGCCGAGCGCACATTGGGCGACCGGATCATCCGCGAACTCTACCGCGACCCCGACTACCTTGAAGACGCGGTGCTCGACGAATACATCCAGAAGCTGTGGACACCTCTGATCGATGCGGCATCAGCACGCGGTGAACTCTCGCCCGAACTGCGCGAGCGCTTTGCCTGGCGCATCCTGCTGGGCAAGGACCGCTCGGTCAACGCCTTTGCCTTGCCGGGCGGCTACCTGGGCGTGCACCTGGGTCTGATTGCGGTGGTCACCTCGCGCGACGAACTGGCCTCGGTGCTGGCCCACGAACTCAGCCACGTCACGCAACGGCACATCGCCCGCGGCATGGATGCCCAGGGGCGCATGACGCCCTGGGTCATCGGCTCGCTCATCCTGGGGGCACTGGCCGCCAGCAAAAGCCCACAGGCCACGCAAGCCCTGGTGGTGGGTGGACAGGCCGCCGCCATGCAGACACAGCTGAGCTATTCGCGTGACATGGAGCGCGAGGCGGACCGCGTCGGTTTTGGCGTGCTGTCGGAGGCCGGGTACGACCCGCGCGGTTTCGTCACCATGTTCGGCAAACTGCAACAGGCGGCCGGCGTCAATGACAACGGCGCCTACCCCTACCTGCGCAGCCACCCACTGACCACCGAGCGCATCGCCGACATGCAAAGCCGCCTGCCACTGGGCATGGCGATGTCCAGCGTGCCACAAGACATGGAGCAAGCCATGGTGGCGGCACGTGCGCGCGTGCTGTCGCAGTCGCAGGTGGACAGCCTGCGGGCCTGGACACAGCTGCCCGTCAACCTGCCGCCACAGGCCACGCCAGCCCAGAAGGCCGGCAGCCTGTATGCCGCCGCACTGGCCCACCAAATGCTGCGCGAGCCCGATCAAGCCCGCAAGCAATGGCAGGCATTGCAAGTGCTCACAGACACCCATCCGGCTGCCGCACGCCAGTCACGCCTGCTGGGCGCCGAATTGCAGGCAGCACGCGGTGAATACGCGCAGGTGGTGCAGGGCATGCAGCCGTCTTCCATGGTCGCGCGCTGGCCCCGCCCCGAGTTGGTGGCGCTGGCCCAGTCGCTGTCGCACTTGCCCCAGCACCCGTCCATCCCCAGCGTGGTGCAGCAACTGCGCCTGCAAGTGCAAAGCACCCCGCACGATGCGCAGGCCTGGAACCTGCTGGCCGCCTTGCTGGCCTTGCAGGGGCAAAAGCTGGCCTCGCTGCGCGCCGAGGGCGAAGCCCAGCTGGCGCGCATGGACCTGCAAGGCGCGCAGGACCGCTTTCGTGCGGCTCAGGATGTGGCGCGCGCCAGCCAGCTGCAGCCGGGCGACCACATCGAAGCATCGATCGTGGACACCCGTGTGCGTCAGATTCAGGAACAGCTGCGCGAAATGCAGAAAGAGCGCTGAATCCGCCCACCCAACCTGTGCCTTGTAGGAGGCCGCCCCTGCATTACAGCGCGCGGCGTGTGCTCCAGGCGCCCAGGGCCAGTACACCAGCGACCGCCACACCATAGGTCAGCCACTGCAACCAGGCCAGGGAAGGCCCATCAAAAACCCCGTCGAGCAAGGGCTCACCCACAATCATTTTGGCTGCCGTGAAGGCCAATACAGCGGCACCGGCCCGGATGATGATGGGAAAACGCTCCACCAGCTTGAGCACCACCGAGCTGCCCAGCACCACAATCGGCACGCTCACCAGCAAACCGATGATGACCAGGTCCCACGAACCATGGGCTGCACCGGCCACACCCAGCACGTTGTCCACACCCATCAGCGCGTCGGCCACGATGATGGTTTTCATGGCCCCCCAAAACGTGCTGGCAGCCGGACCGTGCGCGTCGCCATCCCCCGTGTCGGCAATGAGTTTGTAGGCGATCCACAAAAGGCCCAGACCGCCCACCAGCATCAGACCCGGAATTTGCAGCAGCCAGACCACGCCCAGCGTCATCAGGCTGCGCACGGCAATGGCACCCACCGTGCCCCAGACAATGGCCTTTTTCTGCAGCGCAGGGGGCAACTGGCGTGCAGCCAATGCAATCACGATGGCGTTGTCACCGGCCAGCACAAGGTCGATCAGAACAATGGCCAGCAGCGCAGACCACCAGGAAGCGGACAGGAATTCCATGAACAGGTTTCTCCAACAAGGTTTCGCAAACCCTGTGAGACCTTCATCTGGAAAAGACCAACAGCGGCGTGACCGCTGGGTGCCAACCCTCGACAAAGCCCCACAGGCATTCATCGAAGGTCTTGCTCAGCCCGGAGAAACCGGGCCCGGCACACCGGAAGCCTGGCGGGCTTCGAAATGACGGCATACCGAAGACAGGCCTTGCGCCTGCCGCAGGGAGCTACTCCCCTTCAGGAGCTGATTACACCCGCAACCCAAATCCCCCATGGCTTCAGGGGGAAATCGCCCTCATCCAGCGGCTATGATCGCCGTCCTGCACAGCAAACCATGGCCGGAATCCACATCACCGACATCGAAGCCGCCATCAACCACTGGCGCGCCAAGCACCCCTCGCCCGATGGGGTGACGCTGCCGCGCGAACTGCGGGCACTGGCCGAGGTGTACGCGCTGATGGTGTTCTACAAGCAGGATCTGGCCGACGAATACACACTCCCGCACGATGCGGCCGAAGCTTTTCAGGATTGGTACGCCACCACGCCCGACACGCCCTGCATCGCGATCTGCTCGACCAGCCAGGGTGACGAACAGTGCAAGGGCTGCGGCCGCAGCTTTGAGGAAGTGCAGCTGTGGACAGAAATGAGCGCCGGTGAAAAGCGCGCCGTCTGGCACCGCATCACGCAGCAAGGCACCTCCTGGCGTTTCAACAAATACGCCGAGCGCGCCGCCGAAGACCGCCAGCAAACCAAGGCTGCAGCCGAAGCCCAGACGCTGTTGCCCTTGTAGGAGCGCGCCGCCCCTGCGCGCGAATGCATTTCGGCCTCAGAGGCGAGTTCCTGCAACGCTGTGCTACCAGCCCAGCCCCAGGTGCAGGGGCAAATAAACCGCCATGCCCAGCAAGATGGTCAGCAAGACATCCTTGCGCCAGAAATACACGGTGGCCCCTGCCACTGCCGCAAAAAGGCGGGCGTCCAGCCAGGTCGTGATCACATGGCCTTGCACCATCACCACCTCGGGGATCACCACCGCCGACAGGGCGGCAATGGGCGCGTACTGCAGGCCACGCTGGGCCCAGGCCGGCAGGTGCCAGGGTTTGTCGGACATGAAGAAAAAGCTGCGCGTGATCACCGTCACCGCCGCCAGGCCGACAATGACCGCCAGGGTCCACAGATCGGTGCCGTTCATGCTTTGGCTCCCGCAGGCCGAAGCCGTTCCACCGTCAGGCACAGGATCACGGCCACCGCAATGGCGAACACGATGTTGAGCTTGAGCGGCAAGGCGTAAGCCAGCACCGCCGCCACCGCCGCCACCACCGAGGACAGGATGCGCATGCGCGAACTGGCCAGGGAACACTGGATGCCCAACAGACACAAAATGCCGGCAAAACCCAGACCCCAGGCGGTGGGAATGATGTTGGCCAAGGCGATGCCGATCAGGCTGGCGACGATCCAGCTCAGCCAATTGAGGAAATCGTTGCCGGCCAGGTAAGCCTCTTGCTGCAGCTTTTCTTCGGGCGTGTGACCGGGCTGCGGAAAACGCCGGGTGAACAGCACATAGCTGAGGTCGGCCGTGAGGTAACCGTGCAGCAGCCGCTGCCACAGCGGCAGGTGAATCAGGAATGCGCGCAGGTGCAGGCTGAACACCACAAAACGCAGATTCACACAGAAACCAGTGGCCAGGATCACCCAGGCCGGCGCGCCTGCCACGATGAGCGGAATGGCAGCCAGTTGCGAGCTGCCCGCAAACACGGTGAGCGTCATGGCCACCGCTTCGAACACGCTCATGCCGGACTTGACCATGGCCACGCCGGTCATCAGCCCCCAGGCGGCAATGCCGGTCGACTGCGGTGACACATCGCGCATGCCTTCACGAAAGGCAGGATGGCGGTTCAGGCGCGAGGACAGGAACATCAGGCGCCCTTCAGGCTCTGGCCGGCTTGCAAGGGACAGCCCCGCAAAAAGTCAGCCGCGTTCAGGCGCTTGCCGCCAGGCCGCTGCAACTGCGTCAGGCACAGCTGGCCCTGGCCACACGCCACGCGCACCCCGCTGGCATCGGCCTGCACCACGGTGCCAGGCTCGGTCGGCACGGCCAGCGTCTCGGCGGTGGCGGCCCAGAGTTTGAGCGTCTCGGTGACGCCGTTGTGGGTCAATGGCACTGTCATGCCGGGGAAGGGGTCAAAGGCGCGGATGCGACGTGCCAGCACTTCGGCCGCCAGTGTCCAGTCCAGCGCGGCTTCGGCCTTCTCGATCTTGTGGGCGTAGTTCACGCCTGCCTCCGGTTGCGGCGTGCGCGTGAGGGCATCGGGCGCAGCCAGCGCCTGCACGATGCATTCGCCCCCCAGCGCGGCCAGCTGGTCGTGCAGCGTGGCGGTGGTGGCATCGGGTGCAACCGACATCTTGCGCACCAGCAGCATGTCGCCGGTGTCCAGCCCCGCATCCATCTGCATGATGGTGATGCCGGTCTCGGCATCGCCCGCCTCGATGGCGCGGTGGATCGGCGCCGCACCACGCCAGCGCGGCAAAAGGGAGGCGTGGATGTTCAAACAGCCCCGGGGAGGAAGGTCCAGCGTCCACTGCGGCAGGATCAGGCCGTAAGCGGCCACCACCATGCACTCGGCATGGGCGGCCAGCAGGGCCTCGCGGGCGGCTGCGGCTTCCTCGGGGTATTTGCCGTCCAGACGCAGGCTGCGCGGCTGTTGCACCGCAACCCCATGCGCCACAGCCCACTGCTTGACGGGCGAAGCCTGCAGCTTCATGCCGCGGCCGGCCGGGCGATCGGGCTGGGTCAGGACCAGCACGATCTCATGGCCGGCGGCATGCAAAGCCGCCATGGCTTCACGCGCAAATTCGGGCGTGCCCGCAAAAACAAGTTTCACACCCGGTTCCTCAACGCTGCTCGTCGCGCAGCGCCTTGGCCAGCTTGGTCTTGATGCGGCCCTGCTTGAGCGGCGAAAGGTAGTCCACAAACACCTTGCCACGCAGGTGGTCCATCTCGTGCTGGATGCACACGGCCAGCAAGCCATCGGCCTCCAAGGTCTGTTCCTTGCCCTGCCGATCCAGCGCCTTGACCTTGACGGTCGCGGCACGCTCGATGCCGTCGTAGATGCCAGGCACCGACAGACAGCCCTCGTCTCCTTTGAGGCGCACATCGCTGGCCCAGGTGATCTCGGGGTTGATCAGCACCAGCGGCTGGTCACGCTCCTCGGACACGTCGATCACGATCAGGCGTTCATGCACGTCGATCTGCGTGGCGGCCAGGCCGATGCCCTTGGCGTCGTACATGGTCTCGAACATGTCGTCGATGAGTTGCGAGAGGCGCGCGTCAAAAGCCTGCACGGGCTGGGCCACTTTGTGCAGGCGCGGATCGGGGTAACGGAGGATGGAAAGCAATGCCATGGGCCGTATTTTCGCAGGCCTGCGAAGTCCTTGCCGTCGCCTCCGCTTTCGCCCAGAATGGCCCGCAGAGTCCGAACACGGACCAGAGGGAGGAGACCATGCGGATCGAGCGTGAGGAATTGGGCGCCTGGCTGCGCCTGCTGCAGACCCCAGGCATCGGCAACGAATCGGCGCGCAAATTGCTGGCCGCTTTCGGTCCGCCACAAGCCATCTGGGCGCAAGGCCCGGCCCGCTGGCAAGCCGTGGTGGGTGCGCGCACCGCACAAGCCATGGGCTCTGCACCCGAGGATTGGCGCACGCTGTGCGACAGCACCTGGAACTGGCTGCAAAACGACCCCGATCACCGGACCATCGTCACCCTGGGCGACGCCCACTACCCGACGCCACTGCTGCAGACCGCCGACCCACCCTGCCTGCTGTACGCCGCCGGCTGCATTGGCCAGCTGCGGCAGGTACAGGGCGAGCGCTGTCTGGCCATGGTGGGCAGCCGCAACCCCACCCCACAAGGCCGACTCAACGCCCAGGCTTTTGCCCGCAGCCTGTCGCAAGCCGGGCTGACCATCGTCTCGGGCATGGCCCTGGGTGTGGACGGAGCCGCGCACGAGGGTGCGCTGGAGGGTGCTGGCGCCGGACAACTGGCCACCATCGCCGTGGTGGGCACCGGACTGGACCGGATCTACCCCAAACAACACCTGCACCTGGCCCGCCGCATTGCCCAGCAAGGGCTGATCCTGTCCGAATACCCGCTGGGCACCCCGCCCCTGGCCGAGAATTTCCCACGCCGCAACCGCATCATTTCGGGACTGACCCAAGGCACGCTGGTGGTCGAGGCCGCGCTCGGCTCGGGCTCGCTCATCACCGCACGGCAGGCGCTGGAGCAGGGGCGCGAAGTGTTCGCCATCCCCGGCTCCATCCATTCACCCCAGAGCAAGGGTTGCCATGCCCTGATCCGCCAGGGCGCCAAGCTGGTGGAATCGGCGCAGGACGTGCTCGAAGAACTGCGCGTGCCCGACCCTTTTGCACAGGTGCCCCTGGCCCTGGAAACACCCGCCCCATCACCCGACAGCCTGCTGGCCCTGCTGGGCCACGACCCGACCAGCCTGGATGCGCTGCAAGCCCGCTGCGGATGGGACACTGCCCAGCTGCAAGCCGAACTGCTGGACCTGGAGTTGACCGGCCAGGTGCAACGCCTGCCAGGGGGGCTTTTTCAACGACTGGTGAGAAGCTGAGCCATGGCCACCCAAAAACAAAAGGCCCCGCAGGGCCTCTTGTCACGTCTGGCGAAGGTCAAACCACCGCGCCGTGGTTCTCGTCCGAAGGATCGCCTTCTTTCTTCACGGTCTTGATCAGGTCATCGCGCTTGACGCCCAGCCACATGGCAATGGCCGCGGCCACGAAGACCGAGGAATAAATGCCGAACAAAATGCCAATGGTGAGTGCCATGGCGAAGTAGTGCAGGGTCTCGCCCCCGAACAGCAGCATGGACAGCACCATGATCTGGGTGCAGCCGTGGGTGATGATGGTGCGGCTGATGGTCGAGGTGATCGCGTTGTCGATGATCTCGACCGTGTTCATCTTGCGGAAACGGCGGAAGTTCTCTCGGATCCGGTCGAAGATCACCACCGATTCGTTGACCGAGTAACCCAGCACCGCCAGCACCGCCGCCAGCACCGCCAGCGAAAACTCCCACTGGAAGAAGGCGAAGAAGCCCAGGATGATGACCACGTCGTGCAGGTTGGCGACCACGGCCGAAACCGCAAACTTCCATTCAAAGCGCACCGCCAGGTACAGCACGATGCCGGCCACCACAAAGGCCAGCGCCTTCAGGCCGTCCTGCACCAGCTCATCACCCACCTGCGGGCCAACGAATTCGGTGCGGCGCAGCGTCACATCGGGCGCATCGGCCTTGAGGGCGGCCATCACCTTTTCGCTTTGCTGGGCCGAGCTCACGCCCTTTTGGGCCGGCAAACGGATCATCACATCGCGTGCGGTGCCAAAGTTCTGCACCTGGGTTTCGGCAAAGCCCAGGCCCGCCACCGTGCTGCGCACCTTGTTCAGGTCGGCGCTCTGGCTGTAGCTGACTTCCATCAGCGTGCCGCCTGTGAACTCCACCGACAAGTGCAAACCGCGCGTGAACAGGAAGAACACCGCCAACGCAAAGGTCAGGAAGGAGATCGCGTTGAACACCAACGCGTGCTTCATGAACGGGATGTCTTTTTTGATTCTGAAGAATTCCATCTTGATGCTCCCGTTTATTCGGCCTTGGCGGCGCCGCTTTCGGCACGCCACACCGTGCCGATCGACACGCTCTTGAGCTTTTTCTTGCTGCCGTACCAAAGGTTGACCAGGCCGCGCGAGAAGAACACCGCCGAGAACATGCTGGTCAGGATGCCCAGACAGTGCACCACCGCAAAGCCGCGCACCGGGCCGGAGCCAAAGGCCAGCAGGGCCACGCCCACGATCAGGGTGGTCACGTTGGAGTCCAGAATGGTCGCCCAGGCGCGGTCAAAACCGGCATGGATGGCCGACTGCGGGCTCGAGCCATTGCGCAGTTCCTCGCGCACACGCTCGTTGATCAGCACGTTGGAGTCGATCGCCATGCCTAAAGCGAGCGCCATGGCGGCCATGCCGGGCAAGGTGAGCGTGGCCTGCAGCATGGACAGCACCGCCACCAGCAGCAGCATGTTGACGGCCAGCGCCAGGCTGGAGAACACGCCGAACACCATGTAGTAGACGCACATGAAGGCGACGATGGCGACAAAGCCCCAGGTCACGCTGTGGAAACCCTTGGCGATGTTTTCGGCACCCAGGCTGGGGCCAATGGTGCGCTCTTCGATGATCTCCATCGGCGCGGCCAAGGAACCTGCACGCAGCAGCAGCGCGGTGTCGTTGGCTTCCACCGTGCTCATGCGGCCAGAAATCTGCACGCGGCCGCCACCGATTTCGGTGCGGATGACGGGTGCGGTCACGACCTCGCCCTTGCCCTTCTCGAACAGGATGATGGCCATGCGCTTGCCCACGTTCTCGCGCGTCACGTCCTTGAAGATGCGGGCGCCCTTGGCGTCCAGCGTCAGGTTGACCACCGGCTCCTGTGTCTGGTTGTCAAAACCGGGCTGGGCATCGGTCAGGTTGT
>Ga0228703_1002546_pt1 | contig 10038 bp, 9 predicted proteins | sample McNCre217_Aug_MG_3_FD_178020 | JGI IMG/M metagenome (GOLD analysis project Ga0228703, IMG submission 178020) | Freshwater microbial communities from McNutts Creek, Athens, Georgia, United States - 29-17_Aug_MG | ecosystem: Environmental > Aquatic > Freshwater > Creek | place: USA: Georgia... | reverse complement strand
AGCCGTCGTGGTCTACTACTTATGGTCGGTCAGCGTCGTCGTCTCCTTGGTTACCTACAGGGCGTAGACATCAACCGCTACCGTGCTCTAATCGAGCGTCTAGGTCTGCGTCGATAACGCAAGTCTTCAGAGAAGCCGCTTCCTTCGGGAGGCGGCTTCTTCCTTTAACCGGTCCCCGCTGGTAGGCTAAGGAGCGAGTAATCAAGGCCAATTGCTGGTCTTCGGTGGTAGATCTTGGGCGGTTTTCCCAAGCTTTTTCACTGACGACCAGAGCTTGCCGCTAGGTCCCAATCGGGGGCGGTGGCTTGATTCCTATGGGCAATCGCCCTTGTTTACTCATTCGCAGCACTAGACGCCTGGCACATGCGTGCCCGGGATAGCAGCGCGCGTCTTAGAAGACAAAGAGGAATAAAGAGGAATACATGTCGATCGACATTAACAACCCACTGATGGACGGCACCAAGTTTGCCGTAGCAACCATCGACAACGGCAAGTTCGGTAAGCGTTACGTTCGCTTCGAGACCGGCCGTCTAGCACAGCAGGCACAGGGTGCCGCAGCTGTATACATGGATGACGAGACCATGCTGTTCTCGGCTACCACTGCAAGCAAGCAGCCTAAGGACCAGTTCGACTTCTTCCCACTAACCATCGACGTGGAAGAGAAGATGTACGCGGCTGGCCGCATCCCAGGATCGTTCTTCCGTCGCGAAGGCCGTCCAACCACCGAGGCGATTCTGGCTTGCCGCCTAATCGACCGCCCACTACGCCCATCGTTCGTTGACGGCCTCCGCAACGAAGTTCAGGTTGTAGTTACCGTTATGGCTATCGAGCCAGACGAGATGTACGACGTAATCGCAATCAACGCAGCGTCGATGTCGACCCAGCTTGCTGGTCTGCCATTCTCGGGCCCAATCGGTGGTGTCCGTGTGGCACTTATCGACGGCCAGTGGGTTGCATTCCCTAAGCACTCGCAGCTAGAGCGCGCAACCTTCGACATGGTTGTTGCTGGTCGCGTTGTTGAAGAGAACGGCGTCAAGGACGTCGCAATCATGATGGTTGAAGCTGAGAGCACCGAGAACGCTTGGGACCTCATCAAGGCTGGCGGCACCGCTGCTTCGGAAGCAGTTGTTTCGGAAGGTCTTGCAGCAGCAAAGCCATTCATCGCTGAGCTAGTTCGCGCACAGGCAGAGCTCGCAGCAGTTGCAGCACGCCCAACCACCGAGTACCCAGTATTCAACCCATACACCGAGAACGTCTACAAGCACGTTGCAGACCTAGCAGAAGCAGAGCTTGGCAAGATCTACCAGATCGCTGACAAGACCGCTCGCCAGGATGCAGACGACGCCCTAAAGGCATCGGTCAAGGAGAAGCTAGCTTCGGTTCTAACCGAAGAAGAGCAGAACCAGATCTCGGCCGCTTACAAGAGCGTCACCAAGAAGGTAGTTCGTACCCGCGTTCTAAAGGAAAAGATCCGCATCGATGGCCGTGGCCTTCGCGACATCCGTCCGCTAGACGCAGAGGTTGCAGTTATCCCTCGCGTTCACGGTTCGGCTATCTTCCAGCGCGGTGAGACCCAGATTCTTGGTATCACCACCTTGAACATGCTCAAGATGGAACAGCAGATCGACTCGCTGAGCCCAGAAACCACCAAGCGCTACATGCACAACTACAACTTCCCTCCTTACAGCACTGGTGAAGTTGGTCGCGTTGGTACTCCAAAGCGTCGCGAAATCGGTCACGGTGCTCTTGCAGAGCGCGCGCTCGTTCCAGTTCTACCTACCCGCACCGAGTTCCCTTACGCAATCCGTCAGGTTTCGGAAGCTCTAGGTTCGAACGGTTCGACCTCGATGGGTTCGGTCTGTGCTTCGACTCTTGCACTTCTAAACGCAGGTGTTCCACTTCGCGCTCCAGTTGCAGGTATCGCAATGGGTCTGATCTCGGACGTCATCGATGGCAAGACTGAGTACGTTGCTCTAACCGACATCCTCGGTGCAGAAGACGCACTTGGCGACATGGACTTCAAGGTCGCCGGTACCAGCGAGTTCATCACCGCTATCCAGCTAGACACCAAGCTCGACGGTATTCCTTCGACCGTTCTAGATGGCGCACTGCACCAGGCTAAGGAAGCGCGTCTGCACATCCTTTCGGTCATGGCACAGGCAATCAGCGAGCCAGACGAGATGGCACCAACCGCTCCACGCGTTATCGCAGTGAAGATTCCGGTTGACAAGATCGGTGAGGTCATTGGTCCAAAGGGCAAGATGATCAACCAGATCCAGGAAGACACTGGCGCAGACATCAGCATCGAAGACGACGGTACCGTTTACATCGGTGCAACCGATGGTCCTTCGGCTGAGGCTGCACGCGCGGCTGTCAACGCGATCGCAAACCCTCACGTTCCTGAGGTTGGTGAGCGCTTCCTAGGAACCGTTGTGAAGCTAGCCACCTTCGGTGCGTTCGTTTCGCTAGTTCCAGGCAAGGACGGCCTACTGCACATCAGCGAGCTAAAGAAGATGGCTGGCAAGCGCGTCGAGAACGTTGAAGACGTTCTTGAGGTTGGCCAGAAGCTTCAGGTTGAGATCACCAAGATCGACGACCGCGGAAAGCTATCGCTAAGCCCAGTTGTTGAGGGTGGCGACGCTGAAGCTGCAGACGCAGACGACGCAGAATAAAAAACTAAAAGGTTCTGGCTCAGATGACTGAAGTAAATTTCCCACTTGACCAGAACGAACTCTCGTTCACCGCTTCGGGGGGCAGTACGATTCGTCGCACTGTTCTCCCGAGCGGTGTTCGCGTTTTAACGGAGACCGTTCCGGGTGCCGCGAGCGCCTCGGTTTCTTTCAGTGTGGCTGTTGGTTCGCGCGATGAAAAGAACGGCCACTTCGGCAGCACTCACTTCCTTGAGCACCTGTTGTTCAAGGGAACCAAGAAGCGCACCGCACTTGAAATCGCGGTTGCCTTCGACTCCGTCGGTGGTTCAAGTAACGCTGCCACCGGCAAGGAGCACACCAGCTACTACGCGCGCGTGCAGGACAAGGCGCTTCCGCTGGCCGTAGACGTAATCGGCGACATGCTCACCTCGAGCCTCATCGACCCGATCGAGTTCGAAAACGAGCGCACCGTCATCCTCGAAGAACTTGCGATGAATGACGACGACCCTGAGGACGTTGCGCACGAGGCATTCTTCGAGGCCGTTCTGGGCGAGACCGCACTCGGTCGCCCAATCGGCGGAACCAACCAGACCATCACCGATGTCACGCGTGATGCGGTTTGGGAACACTACAAGGCGAACTATCGCCCACAAGATCTAGTTATTGCGGCGGCCGGTGGCGTAGACCACGGTCACCTGATTGAACTCGTCGAGAAGTCGCTCACCGAAGCCGGCTGGGATCTCTCGATCAAGGCCACTCCGGTTGCTCGTCGTTCGAATGTGGCCACCGAAATCGGTGTTCAGACTCCACTCAAGGTTTTGAACCGCCCAACCGCGCAGGCGAACATTCTCATTGGCTCGCAGGGCATCATCGCGGATGACTCGCGCCGCTACGCTATGGGTATCCTCAACACCGTTCTGGGTGGTGGAATGTCTTCGCGCCTTTTCCAGGAGATTCGCGAGAAGCGCGGTCTTGCCTATTCCGTTTACTCGTTCAACCAGGGTTACGCAGACGATTCGGTATTCGGCCTCTACGCCGGTTGCTCGCCGAAGAAGGCTCGCGAGGTTACCCAGTTGATGGTTGCCGAGCTCGAAAAGGTGGCAGCCGATGGCATCACCGAGGCTGAGCTTGAACTTGCCAAGGGCAATATCGCCGGCGGTATGGCCCTCAAGTATGAGAGCACCCAGACGCGCATGTCGCGCCTATTCAGCGCCGAGATCATGAACGGGCAGTTCATCGACCTTGAGACCACGCTCGCCGAATTCGAGGCAGTGACCTTGGCCGACATCCGCACTCTGGCGGCGGATATCGCTAGTAAGCCGCGCAGCATCGTGGCCGTTGGCGACTGCAAGGAAAGCGACTTCAAGGGCCTCTAAGCCCATTCCGTAAGGCAATATAGGCTTACCGGTTTCAATAATTGAACCCGGGCAAGTTTTGGAAAGCGAATCAAATGAGTATCAAAGTTGCAGTAGTCGGCGCATCGGGTCGCATGGGCAAGTTGGCCCTTGAAGTCATCGATGGTGCACAGGACCTAACCCTGCACGCGGCTCTGAACTCGAAGAGCGGCCTCGATGAGGTTCTCGGCGCAGACGTGGTCTTCGACCTAACCCTCCCAGAAGTCAGCCCAAACGTGGTCAACTTTGCACTCGCAAACGGCATGAAGGTTTTGGTTGGCACCAGCGGATGGTCGGCCACCAAGCTTGCAACCCTTGAGGCGAACCTGAAGTCAGCTCCGGCCGGTGCCTCAGTTGTCATCATCCCAAACTTCTCTATCGGCTCGATGCTCGCTACTAAGTTCGCTGCTGAAGCCGCCAAGTACTTTGACTCGATGGAAATCGTCGAGGCTCACCACGCCGGCAAGATCGACTCCCCATCGGGCACCGCGGTTCGCACCGCTGAGCTGATGAGCGAAGCGCGCGCAGGCATGACCCAGCCACTCATTCCGGGTGTTGGTCAGGAGGCTCGTGGCCAGGTCGTCGCCGGCATCCCAATCCACAGCCTCCGTCTCGTCGGCGTAAGCGCTAAGCAGGACATCCACTTCGGTGGTGACTCTGAGGTTCTTACCGTGAGCCACGACGTGTCTTCCATCCGCGCCTACATCAAGGGAATCTTGATGAGCATTCGCTACACCAGCAAGGCGAGCGGGCTAACCGTTGGTCTGCAGGCAGTCTCGGAGAACAGCTAAACCATGCAGGCAAAACTCGGCGCGGTAGTAATGACCGCACTGACCCTCATGTACCTGTGGCTCATGGGCGGCAGGGGAGTGCTGCTCATTCAACAGCCAAACGCGGTCGGCAAAATCATGGGCTTCTTTATGCTGCTGCTTCCGGTGTTGGCCCTGTTCGGTATCGCTGCGGAACTTCGCTTCGGCCTGCGCGTGGAGCGCATGAGTGAGCAGGTCGAGCGCGAGGGCCTCTGGCCGATCAAAGACATTCCACTTCGCCCAAGCGGTCGCCCTGAGAAGGAAGCTGCCGAGCGTGAGTTCGAGCGCATTCGCAATGAGGCCGAAAAGGCGCCGGATGACTGGCACTCATGGTTCAACGTTGGCCTCGCCTACGATGCCTGCGGAGACCGCCGTCGAGCCCGCGCCAGCATGCGCAAGGCGCTCAAACTTCGCGCCGGCAAGTAGCAAGCCAGCCAAAGCAAAACCCCGACAGCCATCCGGCCATCGGGGTTTTGGTAATTCTTTGGGTCTGGCCCCGGTGCGCTTTAGGCGCTGCGGATCACACCGATGCGCTTCAGGCCAAGGTACATCTGGCATCCGAGGCAGTAGGCGAAGTAAGCCTGCAGGGTAGACGCGCCGATGAGAGCGCCTGCCGCGATTGCGACACCGTAGGTCACTCCAAGCAGGTGAAGCACAACGCCGACTAGCGACACGAACAGGCCAACGCCCTGAGCAAACTGTGGTGGACGCGAGTCTTCGAGTTCCTTAGGTGCGCTCAGACGAGGCTTGACGAACTTGCGGAACAACCAGCCAAACGGGTGCTTGGTGTTGCCGAAGAAGGTTCCTATGGCAAACGAAGCGACTGCGATTAGCAGCAGGTTGAAGGCGAGGCCCTCGGTCGCTGGGTCGAGTGCGATCACGAAGATGATGATGCTGAGGATGTTGATGATGGCGGCGCCGAAACGTGGGCCGCGTGGGTCAATCTGAGTAGCCATTAGATGTTGAAGCTTCCTATTTCGGTAACCAAGGTGTGTGCTTTTGGGGTGCCGCCGATGCGACTCTGGATGCGACCGTTGCGATCGAGAACCAGGGTGGTTGGGGTCTGCATGATGTTGTACTTGTTGACCAAGTCGAGGCGGTCGGTTACGTTCACCTCGAGGTGGGTCACTTTAGGGTCGGCAACCTCAAGCGCCTGCAGCATTTTTGCGGTTGGGCCACAGAATGTGCAGAAGTCTGTCGAAAACTGCAGGAAGGTCACATCGGTGGTTAGCTTCGTGACTGGCTTCCCGTTTTTTACCGCCGCAATCTCGTTCAGGTCGACATATTCGCCATCGGCGACTTTCTTGGCGGTACCGGTTTTCAACTTCCAAATTACGCCGACGACAACCACGAGGGCCAATAGGCCCAAAACGAGGAAGATGCGCAATTCGAGTGACATAACTCAAGGCTAAGTCATCTATATGTGCCCATCAGTCCGGTGACGAAATGTTGCAGCCCAAACCGCTAGGCTAAAAGGGTGTCAGATGTAGTTTTCAGAAGTGATGTAACCGTTGAACTGGTTCGCGCCAGCGCCGCCGACAGCGACGTTCTCTTTGCAGCGCGCGTTTCCACCCAGGGCGAGCAGACCCTAGAGACCGCTCGTGCCGAGCAGAGTGCCGAAGAGACCGCCAAGCGCGACCGCGGCCTAATCAACTACCTGATGCGCGACCGCCACGGTTCGCCATTCGAGCACACCTCGATGACCTTCTACGTTCAGGCTCCAATCTTCGTATTCCGTGAGTTCATGCGTCACCGTATCGCTTCGTACAACGAAGAGTCGGGCCGCTACCGCGAGCTAAACCCTGTGTTCTACGTGCCAGGTCCAGAGCGCAACCTAGTTCAGATCGGTAAGACCGGTCACTACGAGTTCATTCCGGGCACTGCAGAGCAGACCGCACTGGTTGAGCAGGAAACCCACCGCAACAGCATCCAGGCTTACGAGTCTTACCAGCGCATGCTGGAGGCTGGCGTTGCCCGTGAAGTTGCGCGTATCGTTCTTCCGCTGAACATTTACAGCAGCATGTACGTGACCATGAACTCGCGTGCGCTGATGAACTTCTTGAGTCTTCGCACCAGCCGTGAAGGCACCCACTTCCCATCGTTCCCACAGCGCGAGATTGAAATGTGCGCGGAGAAGATGGAAGAGGAATGGGCAAAGCTCATGCCATTCACCTATGAGTCGTTCAACAACAACGGTCGCGTAGCCCCGTAATTAGGCTGTTTTGCTTGGCGGCCACTGGCTGCTAGGCGATAGTCTTGAGATTATGTCGCTCAAAGGTAAAGATCTATTCGGCCAGGTGTTGGTCGCGCTCGTAACTCCAATGACTCCGGATGGCGAAGTCGATTGGCGTTCAACCGAGGCCTTGATCGACTACGTAATCTCTAATGGAGCCGACGGCGTTGTAGTGACCGGTACTACCGGCGAAACCTCAACCCTCACCGATGCTGAGAAGATCAAGCTCGTCGAGGTTGGCAAGAGCGTTTCGGCTGGCCGCGCCAAGATCATCACCGGTGGTGGCTCGAACGAGACCGCTCACGCGATTCAGCTTTACAAGGCAAGCGAAAAGGCCGGCGCCGATGGCGTCATGGTGGTAACCCCTTACTACAACAAGCCTTCGCAGGCCGGTGTGCTTACCCACTTCCGCCTCATCGCCGATGCAACCGACCTTCCAGTGATTCTTTACGACATCCCTGGTCGCGCCGGCATTCCAATTGCCTACGACACCTTCCACCGCGCAGCGAAGCACCCAAACATCGTTGCGGTCAAGGATGCCAAGGGCGATTTGGCTCAGGCTTCGCGCATCATGAACGAAACCGACCTCATTTACTTCTCGGGCGACGACAGCAACGTCTTGCCTCACGTAGCCATCGGTGCTACCGGAATGATTAGCGTTACCGCGAACGTGGCACCTGCCGCCTACCGTGAGCTGATCGATGCGACCAACCGCAACGACTTCAACCACGCGCTAACCGTTCACAACACTCTTGAGCCGCTGCAGCGTGCACTGATGACCCACGTTCCTGGAACCGTGGCCGCAAAGTACACTCTTCACGGACTTGGAATCATCGACAGCCCACGCGTTCGTCTGCCACTTGTTGGCCCAGAAGACGCCGAGGCTGCACGCATCGAAAACGACATCGACAAGGTGAAGACCATCGTCGGTCTGTCGTTCGACAACTTCCGCCCAGACCGCAACGCGGCTGCCGGTGGTGCACTGCCAAAGGTGGCAGGCACAACCCGCTAGTTTCAGCTTTCGGTCCCTTCAGGCCGAGCACTGGGCGAACTAGACGCCGACCGAAAACGTATTCGGTCACCTAATAACAGAAAAGGAACCTCAATGGTTCAAACTCTTCCAGCTCCAGCGCCGCTAAAGCCTGGGGTTCTACGTGTAATTCCGCTCGGAGGCATCGGAGAAATCGGTCGCAACATGACCGTATTCGAAATCAACGGCAAGCTTCTCATCGTCGACATCGGTGTGCTGTTTCCTGAGGAACACCACCCGGGTGTAGACGTCATCCTTCCAGACTTCGGCTACCTGCGCGACCGCCTAGACGACATCGTCGGCATCGTACTGACCCACGGCCACGAGGACCACATCGGTGGTGTTCCTTACCTGCTTCGCTTGAAGGCAGACATTCCGCTTCTCGGCAGCAGCCTGACACTCGCATTCGTCGAGGCCAAGCTCAAAGAGCACCGCATCGCGCCTTACTCGATGCGTGTTTCCGAGGGTCAGAAGGAAAAGCTGGCCGACTTCAACCTCGAGTTTGTGGCCGTAAACCACTCAATCCCAGACGCGCTCGCTGTGATTATCCGCACCGAAGCTGGGTCGGTTTTGCACACCGGCGACTTCAAGATGGACCAGATCCCGCTTGATGGCCGCCTAACAGACCTCCGCGCATTCGCTCGCATCGGGGAAGAGGGCCTAGACCTCTTCCTCTGTGACAGCACCAACGCCGATGTGCCTGGCTTCACCCCGCTCGAAAAGGATATCGGTCCGGTTCTCGACAACATCATCGGCCGCACCAAGGGCAAGGTAGTTGTCGCCAGCTTCTCATCGCACGTTCACCGCGTGCAGCAGGTAGTCGATGCTGCCGCAGCGCACGGACGTCGTGTAGCGCTCATCGGTCGTTCGATGGTACGCAACATGCAGATTGCGCAGGACCTCGGCCACCTAACCGTGCCAGACAACCTTCTCATCGACTCCAAGAAGGCCAAGGACATTCCAGACGAAGAGATCGTCTACATGTGTACCGGTAGCCAGGGCGAACCGATGGCCGTTCTCGCGCGCATCGCGAATGTCGACCACGAGATTCAGGTGGGGGAGCGCGACACAATCATCCTCGCCTCGAGCCTCATCCCAGGAAATGAAAACTCGGTCTACCGAGTCATCGACAAGCTGACCAAGCTGGGTGCCAACGTGGTTCACAAGGGCAACGCCAAGGTGCACGTTTCTGGTCACGCGGCAGCCGGCGAACTGCTCTACTGCTACAACATCTTGAAGCCAAAGAACGTGATGCCGGTGCACGGCGAGTACCGTCACCTGATCGCCAACGGAAACCTCGCGGTTCAGACCGGTGTGCCTGAAGAAAACATTCTAATCACCGAGGATGGCTGGGTCGTCGACCTAGTCGCAGGCAAGGCTGAGATCGTTGGCGCGGTTGAGTGCGGCATGCTCTACGTCGATGGCAAGAATGTTGGAACCATCACCGAGGACGACCTGCAGGATCGCCGCATCCTCTCGGAGGAGGGCTTCATCAGCATCTTCGCCGTGATCGATGCGGACACTGGTCGCCTCGTGGTTGGTCCGGAAATTCGCGCGCGCGCGTTTGCCGAAGAAGACCATGTCTTCGACAACGTGAAGCCGGCCATTGAGAAGGCGCTCGCCGAGGCTGCGGCTTCCGGTGTTCGCGACCCTTATGCAATGCAGCAGGTCATTCGTCGCACCATCGGCACCTGGGTGGCTAAGGCCCACCGCCGTCGCCCGATGATCATCCCGGTTGTAATCACCAACTAGCGATAGGGGGCTAACAGCTTCCGCAGTGTGCCTACTGGGCAGTGTCGGTGGGGGCTGTTACTTTTGACGCATGGCAACACGCAAACCAGCACCAAAGCGCCGTCCGGCGGCTAAACCAGCTCGCGCTCGTTCGGCTTCGTCGCGTCCGGCCGCTGCCCGTTCTGGAGCG
>Ga0228703_1002544_pt1 | contig 10039 bp, 9 predicted proteins | sample McNCre217_Aug_MG_3_FD_178020 | JGI IMG/M metagenome (GOLD analysis project Ga0228703, IMG submission 178020) | Freshwater microbial communities from McNutts Creek, Athens, Georgia, United States - 29-17_Aug_MG | ecosystem: Environmental > Aquatic > Freshwater > Creek | place: USA: Georgia... | reverse complement strand
CTCGCTTTCGTGAACACCTTGGTTGCCACCGGCGCTGCCACACTGGCTTGGATTGCTGGTGAAGCAATGGCCAAAGGCAAAGCCTCCATGTTGGGTGCTGCTTCAGGTGCTGTGGCTGGTTTGGTGGCCATCACTCCCGCCTGCGGTTTCGTGGGCCCCATGGGTGCCATCGTGATCGGTTTGGTCGGCGGCTTCTTCGGCCTGTGGGGTGTCAACGGTTTGAAACGCCTCTTGGGCGCTGACGACTCGCTCGATGTGTTCGGCGTGCACGGTGTCTGCGGTATCTTGGGTGCGTTGTTGACCGGCGTGTTTGCAGCCCCCTCCCTCGGCGGTACCGGCGTGTTTGACTACGTGGCCAATGCGGTCAACCCTGACTACTCCATCGTCGACCAAGTCATCATCCAAGCGACGGCTGTGGGTACCACCATCCTCTGGTCCGCTGTGGTCTCTGTGGTGGCCTACAAATTGGTCGACATGGTCTTGGGCTTGCGTGTGACAGAAGAAGAAGAGCGCGAAGGCCTCGACATCAGCTCACACGGCGAATCGGCCTACCACCGTTAATTTTTCAAGTACTTCAAGTTTTCCTTGGACTTCACAGCCCGCCTCCCCGGCGGGCTTTTTTGTGGGCGAACGATTTTTGACAGGCCTGTGCAAAAAATTCAAAACTCGCCGCAGGGCCAGCGGCTACCATGGTGGCCATGCAAGACACGCTGCAACACACCCTCCAAGATTTCACCCGTCGCATTCTTCATGCCTCTCAAACCGGCCAGCCTTTGCGCTTGCGTGGTGGTGGCACCAAAGACTTTTTAGGCCAAGCGCTGCAAGGCGAGGTGCTCGACACCCGCGCCTACAGCGGCATCTTGAGCTATGAACCGAGCGAGTTGGTCATTACCGTGCGCGCGGGCACACCGTTGGCCGAGGTGGAGGCTGCTTTGGCTGAGAAGGGCCAGAGCTTTGCTTTCGAACCGCCGCACTTCTCAGCAGGGCGGCTCGACGCCTTGGGCGAAGGCGCCACGATTGGCGGTATGGTGGCTGCGGGCTTGAGTGGCCCCTCGCGCGCCAGCGTGGGCACGGTGCGCGACTTTGTGTTGGGTGCACGTGTCATCAACGGCAAAGGCGAGCACCTCACCTTTGGCGGCCAAGTGATGAAGAACGTGGCGGGCTACGACGTGTCGCGTTTGTTGGCCGGTAGCTGGGGCCAGTTGGGCCTCATCACCGAGGTGTCGTTGAAGGTGTTGCCTGTGGCACCCGGTGAAGCCACCTTGGTCTGCGCGGGTGTTAGCCAAGCGCAAGCCTTGAAACTCATCAACCAATGGGGCGGCCAGCCGCTGCCCTTGAACGCCAGTGCGTGGGTGTACGACACCACCGCTAATCCGGCGCAAGATTTTTTCTTCGTGCGTTTGCGCGGTGCAGTCGCCGCGGTTGATGCCGCTGTGACCAAGATGAGCGCCGATGTGCAAGCCTTGGGCGCACAGGTGACGCGCATGAACCCGCAAGACGTGGCCGACGACTGGCACGCCAGCGGCGAGCAAACGCTGGACTTTTTCAAAGCACCAAGCGAACACGCTTGCCTGTGGCGCCTGAGCGTGCCGCAAACCGCACCCGTGTTGGATGTGCGCGTGAACGGCGAAGCATGTGCGCAATACATCGAGTGGCACGGTGCGCAGCGTTGGTTGTGGGCACCTGCATCAGCCGCTACACAAGTGCGCGACGCAGCGGTGAAGGCCCGTGGCCACGCCACCTTGTTCCGCACCAGCAGCGCGCAGGGTGACGCCGACAAACGGGTTGGCGTGTACACGCCGCTCAATGCCGTGCAACAGCGCATTCAAAACGAACTCAAAAAACAATTTGACCCAGCGGGCATCTTCAACCCCAGTCGCGTCTAAAGAACAAAGCCTCACATGCAAACCAACCTGGCCCCTCAATACGTCGGCACGCCCGAGGGCGTTCAAGCCGAAGCCATTTTGCGCAAGTGCGTGCACTGCGGTTTTTGCACGGCAACGTGCCCCACGTACCAACTGTTGGGCGACGAACTCGACGGTCCACGCGGTCGCATTTATTTGATGAAGCAGGTGTTTGAAGGCGCCACACCCACGCGTGCCACCCAGCAACACTTGGACCGCTGCCTCACGTGCCGCAACTGCGAAAGCACCTGCCCCAGCGGCGTGCAATACGGCCACTTGGTGGACGTGGGCCGCAAGGTGGTGGATGCGCAAGTGCCGCGCCCTGTGGGCGAGCGCCTCATGCGCTGGGCTTTGAAAGAAGGCCTCACTTCTCCGTTGTTTGCGCCCGCCATGAAGCTCGGCCAAGCCGTGCGCGGTGTGTTGCCAGCCAAGCTCAAAGCCAAAGTGCCTGCACCGCAAACCGCCGAGCGCAACGGCGTGGTGTGGCCGACGGCACAGCACCGCCGCCAAGTGCTCATGCTCGCAGGCTGCGTGCAACCGGCCATGTTGCCCAACATCAACACCGCCACCGCGCGCGTGTTGGATGCGGCAGGCATTCAAACCATCGTGGCACCCGAAGCGGGCTGTTGCGGTGCAGTGAAATTTCACTTGAACGACCAAGACGGCAGCTTGGTGCAAATCCGCGCCAACATCGACGCGTGGTGGCCGTTTGTCGAGCAAGGCGTGGAAGCGATTGTGATGAACGCGTCAGGCTGCGGCGTGATGGTCAAAGACTACGGCCATGTGCTCAAAGACGATGCGGCTTACGCGGCCAAAGCCAAACGCATCAGCGAACTCACGCAAGACCTGAGCGAGTTGCTGCCCGACCTCGTGCCTTTGCTTCAACCCAAACTCAATGCGGCGGCGGTGAAAGCGGCGGGCGCACAGGCGTATCACCCGCCTTGCACTTTGCAACACGGCCAAAAACTCAAAGGCGGCGTGGAGCAACACATGGCGGCTTTGGGCTTCTCGATCCAAGTGGCCAACCACGAGTCGCACCTGTGCTGCGGTTCAGCGGGCACGTACAGCGTGCTCAACCCCGACATCAGCTACACCTTGCGCGACCGCAAGCTGGGTAACCTAGATGCGCTCAAACCCAAAGCCATTCTGAGTGCCAACGTGGGCTGCATCACCCATTTGCAAAGCGGCACCGATGTGCCGGTGAAGCATTGGGTGGAGGTGTTGGACGCGGCGTTGAATTAAGCCGCTAAAGCGGCTTCAATGTCTTTCGCCAGCTTGGCTGGCGCATCCATCGACGCATAGCGTTTGAGCACGCGCCCGTCTTTACCCACCAAGAACTTGGTGAAGTTCCATTTGATGGCTTCGCTGCCCAAGATGCCCGGCGCTTCGGCTTTGAGCCACTTGAACAACGGGTGCGCGTGGTCGCCGTTCACGTCGACTTTTTCCATCATCGTGAAGCTCACGCCGTAGTTGCGTTGGCAGAAGGCGCCGATCTCGTCGTTGGTGCCTGCGTCTTGCGCGCCAAACTGGTTGCACGGAAAACCGATCACGGCAAGCCCGCGTGGGCCGTAGGTTTTGTGTAGTTCTTCCAAGCCTTCAAATTGCGGTGTGAAGCCACAAGCGCTGGCGGTATTGACGATGAGCAGCACTTGGCCCTGCAAGTCAGCCAGTGAGATAGACGCGCCGTCAATGCGATGGGCCGTGAAGTCTTTGAGCGAGGTCATGGGTGGGTCTCCTTCGAGGTGTGCGCGTGCGATGCCAATAACGCCGCCAGCACAATCATGCCGCCGCCCAAGCCCACGCGCCATGTGAGCGCCGAAGCCCCTAATGCCACCGAGGACACGCTGGCGAACACCACTTCAGACATCATCACCATCGCCGTGGTGTGTGCGCTCAAACGTGCGGCACCGTATTGCAGTGTGAAGTTGGACGCCAAAAATGCCACGCTCAGGCCCAACACCCAAGGCGTCCACGTTGCTACAAGTTGGTGGACAGAGGGAAAACCCATCCAAGCTGTGAACGCTGAGAAGCTGGCGACATCCATCGGTGTTTCAAAAACCGGTGGGATGACGCCCCACGTCGTGGCGAGTAGTGCACAGGCCACCGCCATCAAAGCGCCGCCACCAAACATGGCGACCATGCGCGACGACTCGGGCGTGTGTTGCAAACGCAGCAACCAAACATTGGTCAACGCAAAACAAAAGCCCGCGAGCAAGGCAAGCACATCGGCCAAGTCTTGCGGCAGCGGCCAGGGTGACTCTGGTGTCTTGAGGACGAGCACCACGCCCAGCAAGGCACATGACAAGCGCATCAGCGCGCCGCGTGTGGGCCGCTCACCCAAGAGCCACCACGCAAGCAGCAACGACCACGTGGGCATGAGATAAAACAGCAACACCACGCGCACCACATCACCGGTGGTCACGGCCCAGTTAAACCCGACATTGGTGAGACCAGAGGCGGCCATGAGCCACCAGAGTTGGGGGTGTTGTTTGAAGTGCATCCACCCTGAAGGGCGGATGAAACTCAGCACCACCGTCGCCAAGGTGAAGACACCCGCTGTGGCCCATAAAGGGTGAAGACCTTGCGCGTCCAGTGCACGTAGAGGGAACCAAGACAGGCCCCACACCAGCGCATTGAGGGCCAAGGCCAACACGGCCAGCGTGGGACGTGTCATGAGGTGCGCGCGCACCGGGTTAGCCGTGCAAGTCGTCGTTGCGCGCGATGTGCATCAGGCGCGCCAACTCCTCGCGATGGTGGTTGTGGTTATGTTGGTGCCACAGCTTGATCAGCCACATCACGTAGCCCACCAACACACCAAATGCGGTGATGGCACCAAAAGCGCTCAGACCCATGCCGGTACTGAAGGTGTACAAAAAGCCCAAGCCCAAAATGCACAACTGCTCGTTCAGGTTTTGCACCGCGATCGAGCGACCTGCGCCCATGAGGTTGTGCCCACGGTGTTGCAGCAGCGCATTCATCGGTACGACTAAGAAGCCGCCCAAAGCGCCCAAGATGATGAGGAAGGGCACGGCCAACCACAGGTTGTCAATGAAGTTCATGGCCACCACAAAGCAACCCATGGCAATGCCCAAGGGCATCAGGCGTGTGGCGTGGTCGAGTTTCATCTTCATGGAGGCAACCACAGCGCCCACGGCCGTGCCAATAGCAACGACACCTACCAGGCTTGATGCTTGCGTGGTGGTGTAGCCCAACGCTGCGGCGCTCCACGCCAAGACGATGTATCGCAAGTTGCCGCTCACACCCCAAAACAAGGTGGTGGTGGCCAATGAAATCTGGCCCAGCTTGTCTTGCCATAGACGTTGGTTGCAATGCCAAAAATCGGGCAAGAGCGCCAACAAATTACGCACCATGCTTTTTTGTGGGTCCAAGCGCATGGGAATCAGCGCAGCGCCGGTGTAGGGAATGCGCTTGTTGAACCAAGCGGCCAAGGCATACAAAGGAATCAGCAAACAAATCGCGGCTTCAGCTGATGTGTCAATGCCGGTGGTGACGAATGGCAAATCAATTGAGAGCAAGAGAGAGGACAAATTGGGGCCCACCAACTGCCCACCCAACAACACGCCCAAGATGATGGAACCAATCGTCAAGCCCTCAATCCAACCGTTGGCTTTGACCAGCTGAGACGCTGGCAGCAGTTCGGTCAAGATGCCGTACTTGGCGGGTGAATATGCCGCAGCGCCCAAACCTACCACCGCGTAAGCGAGCAAGGGATGCACGCCAAACAACATCATCAAGCAACCCACCACTTTGATGGTGTTGCTCATGAGCATGACTTCACCTTTTGGTCGCGCATCGGCAAAAGCGCCCACAAAGGGCGCGAGCACCACATAGAACAAAGCGAACATCGGCACGAGTGCCGCACGTTGCCACTCGGGTGCGCCATCGGTTTTGAGGAGTTCTACGGCTGTGACGAACAGTGCGTTGTCGGCCAGCGAGCTGAAAAACTGCGCCGACATGATGGTGTAAAAACCGCGCTTCATGGGTAGGTCTGGCAGGTATGCAGCGGGCTGCGCACCTGTTGTGTCTTCTTTCTTCTTGAACTACCCAAGGTTATATCACGCGGGTGCCACAATATCGGCCATGCCCCGCCCGATACAAGCCTTTGTTCACACCGACGCTTTGCGTCACAACTTGGCCCGCATGCGCGCCGCTGCCCCCGACGCTCGCGTGTGGGCGGTGGTCAAAGCCAATGCGTATGGCCACGGCATTGAGCGCGTGTTTGAAGGTTTGCGTGGTGCCGATGGCTTTGCGTTGCTAGACCTCGATGAGGCGCAACGCTTGCGCAGCTTGGGTTGGCGCGGCCCCGTGCTGTTGCTAGAAGGTGTGTTTGAAGCGCGCGACTTAGAACTGTGCTCGCGCCTCGATCTGTGGCACACCGTGCATTGCGACGAGCAAATTGACATGCTCAGCCGCCACAAAACACAAGTGCCGCACAGGGTATTTCTCAAAATGAACAGCGGTATGAATCGTTTGGGTTTCACGCCCACGCGCTTTCGTTCGGCGTGGACACGGCTGAACCAACTGCCGCAAGTGGATGAAATTTCGTTCGTCACGCATTTCAGCGATGCCGATGGTGCCAAAGGCATTGCCGAACAAATGCGCGTGTTCGCCAAAACAACAGAAGACTTGCCCGGCGAGCGCAGCACCTGCAACAGCGCAGGTTTGTTGCGCCACGCAAGCGATGTCACGGTGGCCGCGGATTGGGTGCGCCCGGGCATTGCGTTGTATGGCAGCGCCCCCGATTTTCCTGAGCGCGATATTGCGCAATGGGATTTGCACCCCACCCTCAGCTTGCGTAGCCGAATCATTGCGACGCAAACACTGCAAGCGGGCGACGCCGTGGGCTACGGCTCGTCATTCACAGCGGATGCACCCATGCGCATTGGCATCGTGGCCTGTGGCTACGCGGATGGTTACCCACGCCATTGCCCCACGGGCACGCCTGTGTTGGTCGAAGGCGTGCGCACCCGTACCTTAGGCCGTGTGAGCATGGACATGATCGCGGTGGACCTCAGCCCCTGCCCGCAAGCGGGTTTTGGGAGCGAAGTCACGCTTTGGGGCAAAGCCAGCAACGGCATGGTGTTGCCCATTGATGACGTGGCTCAAGCCGCAGGCACCGTGGGCTACGAGCTGATGTGCGCGGTGTCGGGTCGCGTGGGTTTCACCTTAGACTGATCTCTCAAAACACTGGCTATTTATCCAGTAATATCTGGGCATGGCCAAAGACAAAACCCAATACACCTGTACCGATTGCGGCGGCATCAGCGCCAAGTGGCTGGGCAAGTGCCCTTCGTGCGGCGCGTGGAACACGCTGATTGAAAGCGCGGTTGAATCCGCAGCCGCCACCAAAAACCGCTACGCCGGCATGGCCGCCTTGGCCCCCGCTTCTGAAGTGGCCGTGCTCTCCGACATCGAAGCGCAAGACGTGGCGCGCACACCGACCGGTCAAGACGAACTTGACCGCGTGTTGGGCGGTGGCATGGTTGAAGGCGGCGTGGTGCTGATTGGTGGCGACCCCGGCATTGGCAAGTCCACGCTGTTGCTGCAAGCCATGGACGGCTTGCAGCGCAGCGGCATGAGCACCTTGTATGTGACGGGCGAAGAGTCGGGCGCCCAAGTCGCTTTGCGTTCGCGCCGTTTGGGCTTGGACCATTCGCAAGTGCAAGTGCTGGCCGAAACCCAGCTTGAGAAAGTGCTGGCCACGGTCGACAAATTGCAGCCCGCTGTGGTGGTGATGGACTCCATTCAAACCGTGTATTCCGAGCAACTCACCAGCGCACCGGGCTCGGTGGCGCAGGTACGCGAATGTGCGGCACACCTCACACGCATGGCCAAGTCCACGGGCACATCGGTGGTGTTGGTTGGGCACGTGACCAAAGAGGGTGCCCTTGCTGGCCCGCGTGTGCTGGAGCACATGGTGGACACAGTGCTCTACTTCGAAGGCGACACCCATTCGAGCTACCGTTTGGTGCGCGCCATCAAAAACCGCTTTGGTGCTGTGAACGAAATTGGCGTGTTTGCCATGACCGAAAAAGGGTTGAAAGGCGTGAGCAACCCGAGCGCTATTTTCTTGAGCCAACACACCGAGCCTGTGCCCGGCAGTTGTGTGCTGGTCACGCTCGAAGGCACGCGACCCATGTTGGTCGAGGTGCAAGCTTTGGTCGATACCGGCGGCCCATCGCCGCGCCGCTTGAGCGTGGGCTTGGACCGTGATCGCTTGGCGATGTTGTTGGCTGTGTTGCACCGCCATGCCGGCGTGGCGTGCATGGACCAAGATGTGTTTGTCAACGCTGTTGGCGGCGTGCGCATCAGCGAACCAGCGGCGGACTTGTCAGTGTTGTTGTCCATTCAAAGCAGCTTGCGTGGCAAGCCCTTGCCCCAAGGCTTTATTGCTTTTGGCGAAGTGGGTTTGGCGGGCGAGGTGCGTCCCGCGCCACGTGGGCAAGAGCGCTTGAAAGAGGCTGCCAAGCTAGGCTTTAGCGTGGCCATCATTCCCAAAGCGAATGCACCTAAGAAGCCGATTGAGGGTTTGAAGGTCCACGCGGTCGAGCGGGTGGACGAAGCCATTGCTTTGGTGCGTGAGCTGAGTTAAAGCCCTTTCGCTAGGTAAAAGCCACGTCAAGGGTGGTGCAGAGCCTGAGACAATTCAAGCCATGAACTTTCAACGATATTTGGTGCCCGTTGGCACCGTGGGCCTGACGGCTTGGGCTTGGCAAACCTTGGGCTGGATGGGCATTGCCTTGGTGGTCACCGGCGGTGTGATGTGGCTGCTCTTGTATTTCACGCGTTTGGTGCAAATCATGAAGCGCGCCAGCAACCGCCCGATTGGCTTTGTGGACAGCGCCGTCATGCTCAATGCCAAGCTCAAAGCCGGTGCGAGCCTGATGCACGTCATCGCCATGACCCGTGCTTTGGGGCAAGCAGAGACCGAAAAAGGGGCCCAGCCCGAAGTGTTCAGCTGGCGCGACGGTAGCCAATCGGTGGTGCGTTGCGTGTTTGCGCAGGGCAAGCTGCAAAGCTGGACTTTGGATCGTCCCTTCCAAGCCACCGACGTCGAGCCCGTAAGCCACGCTGCCAACGACTAAAATGAACCATTACGCCAAACTAGGCAACAACAACCTCTGTGCAAAGGAAATCTCATGAGCGTGCTCCCTCCCTCCATGTCTGACCGTGACGGCAAAATCTGGATGGACGGCCAGATGGTCGATTGGCGCGATGCCAAGATCCACGTGTTGAGCCACACCTTGCACTACGGCTGCGGCGCCTTCGAAGGCGTGCGCGCTTACAAAACCGAGCAAGGCACAGCGATCTTCCGCTTGCAAGAGCACACCGACCGCCTGTTCAACAGCGCCAAGATCTTGCGCATGAACATGCCCTTTACCAAAGAGCAACTCAACGATGCACAACGTGCGGTCGTGCGTGAAAACAACTTAGAAAGCGGTTACCTGCGCCCCTTGGTGTGGATTGGCGACAAGAAGCTGGGCGTCAGCCCTAAAGGCAACGACATCCATGTGATGGTCGCTGCATGGACTTGGGGTGCGTACTTGGGCGAAGAAGGCATGAAGCGCGGTATCCGCGTGAAGACCAGCAGCTACACCCGCCACCACGTCAACATCACCATGACACAAGCCAAGGCGGTGAGCAACTACACCAACTCCATCTTGGCCAACATGGAAGTGACCGACGAAGGTTACGACGAAGCCCTGTTGCTCGACACCTCAGGCTTTGTGTCTGAAGGCGCGGGCGAAAACATCTTCGTCGTCAAAGACGGCGTGATCTACACCCCCGACTTGTCGGCTGGCGCCCTGAACGGCATCACCCGCAACACCGTGTTCCACATCGCCAAAGATTTGGGACTGGAGATCGTGCAAAAGCGCATCACGCGCGACGAGGTGTACATCGCTGACGAAGCGTTCTTCACCGGCACCGCTGCTGAAGTGACGCCAATTCGCGAACTCGACCGCATCCAATTGGGTGCAGGCAGCCGCGGCCCGATCACCGAGAAAATTCAAACTGCGTTCTTTGACATCGTCAATGGCCGCAACCCCAAGTACGCACACTGGCTGACAAAGGTTTAAAAAATGAGCAACACCGTTGAACTCTTGGCCAAAGAT
>Ga0228703_1002540_pt1 | contig 10046 bp, 8 predicted proteins | sample McNCre217_Aug_MG_3_FD_178020 | JGI IMG/M metagenome (GOLD analysis project Ga0228703, IMG submission 178020) | Freshwater microbial communities from McNutts Creek, Athens, Georgia, United States - 29-17_Aug_MG | ecosystem: Environmental > Aquatic > Freshwater > Creek | place: USA: Georgia... | reverse complement strand
AACTCGACGTCCATTAGCGCTCTCGGTTTGGAATGCCAGCGGCTTGGATGAAAATGCGAACGGCTTCGATTCGAGGATTTATGTCATCGGCAGGCTGAATGCCAAGATTCTTGAAAGTTGAATTTAGAAGTTGCTCGACCGAAGAAATTGAGGTCTCACGACGCTTTGCAATTTCAGCATTGGTGTAACCGCTGGCCAGCAGGCGCAGTGCTTCAACCTGATTCTTGGTCAAGGCAGCGAGTGGTCGATCTGGCTGAAGATCGTGGCGCACATCTGGTCGTTCACCCAGAACGTTGTCGATTGCCGTCACCAAGTACTCTGTGTTACCAACCAGTTCTTTTCGCAAGAATCCACAGCCTGGTGGCAAATCTTCCATTTTTAGTCCGGCCGAACGAAGGTCTGGAAACTTGGTTAAGAAGAGAATGGCAATGTCTGGATGTTGTTTGGCCAAAATGTGTGCAACATCGATCCCATTAGCGCCGGGGCCTAAGTCGATGTCCAAGAGGGCAATGTCTGGGTCAAAACTTTCAATTTGCCTTTTAGCCTCGACAGCGTTGCTGGCCCGATCAGTGACAAAATTCACCGATTGAAGCGTCTGCTCCAGTAGTGCTGAAACTAGTGTTTCGTCCTCGACGATAAGGGCTTTACGTGATCTACCTGGCATGTCTCAAATGTAGGTTAGTTTCAAGGGTTTTGAAAATTAATTAGGGGTTATCCCCAGGCGTCTTCCGGCTAATCCGAGCTTGGATTTTGCGATGTTTTTGGCAATATCTCGGATTACCTGCGCTGCCGAATCCTCAGGCTTTTCACTGACGATCGGCCTGCCACGGTCGGAGCCTTCGCGAAGTGCAATCGACATTGGAATCTGTCCCAGAAATGCGACTTGGGTGCCAGAAATTTTAGAAAGTCGATCCACAACGGCCTGACCCCCGCCAGCACCAAAGAGCTCCAGACGAGACCCGTCGGGCTGAACCAGCCAAGACATGTTTTCGATCACGCCAAATATGGCTTGCCCAGTTTGAAGCCCAACCGAACCGGATCGTTCGGCAACTTCAGCCGCTGCGACCTGAGGGGTCGTAACGACGATTGTCTTGGCAGTTGGTAACAGTTGTCCCAGACTGATCGCTACATCTCCAGTGCCTGGCGGAAGGTCAACTAGTAAGAAATCTAGGTCTCCCCAAAACACATCGCAGAGGAATTGTTCGATGGCCCGGTGTAGCATCGGCCCTCGCCAGGCCACCGGTTTGCTGTCTTCAAGAAACATCCCAATCGAAATTACTTTGACGCCATCCTCAGAAACCGGGGGCAGGATCATTTCGTCAACGCGCGTTGGTTTGTCGGTAAGGCCCAGTTGACCCGGTATCGAGAAGCCGTAGATGTCGGCATCAACTAAGCCCACGCGGAAGCCCTCTTTAGCCATGGCCACGGCGAGGTTAGTGGTGACCGAGGACTTTCCTACGCCACCTTTGCCGGAGCCAATTAAGAAAACTCGGGTTAGCGTATCTGCGCCAAATGGGTTGAACCGAGGTGGTTTGCCGTTGCGCAATTTAGCCTTCAAGGCGTCTCGCTCAAGCTGGGTCATAACATCAAGTCGCACATCGACGGAGTCAATGCCTGGCACCTTGAGCACGGCCTCACGGGTCTCGCGTTCGATTTTTGCCGATGCTGGGCAACCGACCACAGTCAACTTAATTTGCACGGAAGCTTTGCCTTGCTCCAGAGTAACTACACCAACCATGTCCAGTTCTGTTAGGGGCAGGCGAAGCTCCGGATCAATCACAGAGGATAAAGCTTGGTTTAGGGTGCTAAGCGTCATCGCATCTCTCGTTTGGTTTTGGCGCTAGCTAACCAGGATTCGATCTCCGGGACAGTTCGCGGCAATCCAGCAGTCAGGTTTTCAACACCGTTTTTTGTGACCAGCACATCATCCTCGATCCGAACGCCAATTCCGCGGAAGGATTCCGGCACGAGCAAATCATCGCGGTGGAAATAGAGGCCAGGTTCGATGGTGAAAATCATCCCGGGTTTCAGCTCGGCGTCCAGTGACATTTCTCGTCTGGCTTGAGCGCAATCGTGCACGTCCAATCCCAAGTGGTGCCCGGTGCCGTGGACCATCCATCGTCGGTGATGCTGATTCTCAGGCTTGAGCGAATCTTCGACCGAGCTAGGTAAGAAGCCCCAGTGGTGAGTTTTCTTGGCAATCACCTTCATCGCGGTGGCATGCATGTCTTGAAACTTGACTCCCGGTTTTGCCATCTTGAAAACTGCGTCGGCGGCCTCAAGAACGGCCTCATAAATTTCGCGCTGTATCGGAGTGAACCTGCCATTGATTGGCAAAGTTCTAGTCACGTCGGCGGTATAAAGGCTTTCCACCTCCACACCGGCATCCACCAAAATCAGGTCGCCATCTCGCACCGGGCCATCGTTGGTGATCCAGTGCAGGGTGCAGGCGTGGTGGCCGGCGGCAGCGATGGTGTCATAACCGAGGTCGTAGCCCGAGGTTCTAGCCTGGCTGTAAAAAGCAGTTTCGACTACGCGCTCACCACGCGGATGAGCCATTGCTAGATCGAGACTTTGAGCGATGCTTTGGAAGCCATCGATGGAGGCCTCGACCGCCTTTCGCATCTCACCGATCTCGTATTTGTCTTTCACTAATCGCAGTTCTGAGACAAATTCCGCCAAAGCGGGATGCTCCAGGGTGATCACATTTTTACCTACCCATTCGAGGTATTCCTCGAGATCGGCAAGGTCTTGGGTTTCAAATTGAAGCAGGTCACTGACCTGATTTAGCGTTGGTCGTTCACCCACCCAAAACTCACCGATGGCAGAGTCAGCGAAGAATTCATTGGTGCCTTTGCCAGCCGTGGGGCGCAAAAATAAAACTGACCTGGTGACCGATTCACGAGCATCGATGATGAGCACCGAGTCTGGCACGGTGGCCGAACCCCAGCCCGTCAGGTGGGCAAAGGCCGAGTGTGGGCGATAGCGATATTCGGTGTCGTTGGATCTAGTCTTTGCGGCTCCGGCATCGATCCGAATTACTTCACCGGCAAAGGCGGCGGCAACTTTTGCACGGCGCTTTGGCGTGAATTCGGCGGCCGGAGAGGGCTGCGTTTCAGGTGTTTGTCTCGGCGCCCAATGCGAACCCATGTATTCCAGAAATTCATGGCTATTTGGGGTGCGTGAGCGATTTGAATCCTGCTCTTCGCGCTTTGCCGATTTACCCATGCCTTTATTCTGCCATTGCCAGCGACCGAGTTATTTTCGCGAGGTAATCTGGGGTAAATGATTATTGATCTGCACTCTCACTCGACGCGCTCGGATGGCAAGGAATCGCCAACCGAGGTTTTTGAGCAGGCTGCTATGGCCGGGGTCGACATCCTTGCACTCACCGACCATGACACCACGAGCGGTTGGGCCGAGGCGAGTCTGGCAGCACGCCGACTTGGGCTGGGTTTTGTGCCTGGAATTGAGGTCACCACTAGGGCCGAGGTTCAAAGAGGCGGAAAAACTCGGTGGATTAGTGTCCACTTATTGGCCTATCTGCCAGACGCTGAGCATGCTGGTCTCAAATCGGTTCTCGGTGATTCGGTTGCTACTCGAGAAACCAGGGCCAGGGCCATGGTTGATTTGCTGGCAAGAGATTTTGATATCACCTGGGATTTAGTACTCGAGCAGCTAACCGAGGGGGCAACCATCGGGCGCCCGGCCTTGGCAGATGCCTTGGTTAAGTTGGGTGTCGTTTCTCACCGTAGTGAGGCTTTCGAATCGATTCTTTCCAAGAGCGGTGGCTATTACATCCCCGCGGAAACCGCAGATGTATTTGAAGCTATCGATTTGGTGAGGGCAGCCGGGGGAGTTCCGGTCATCGCCCACCCTCTCGGCGGCGCACCACATAACCTCGACCGCGGAGACTTGCCTCAAGAGCACTTCGAAAAACTGATTGCTGGGGGGCTCGCCGGTTTTGAGGTTTATCACCGTGAGGTGCCCGAAGTTGCTCGCGAATGGCTCGTGGGGTTGGCCGCCAAACACGATCTAATCGTCACCGGATCCAGCGATTATCACGGCATTCTGGGTAAACCGAATCGCCTTGGCGAAAATTCAACCACGCCGGAAATGCTTGATCGGATTATTTCGGCTGCAAACGGAACACCCGCGCAACTTTAGATTTTATTGACCGCCACGGGTGCGAGTTCGGTTGCGTGTGCGCGGTGTTGCCGGGCGCTGGTGCTCGCCGCCACCGTGAGATTCAGGCTTTGCCGAAGAACCCTCCGCCTGCTTGTCTCCGGAGGCCTGAGTTGAACTTGCCTTGTGCGGCCGGTCGCCGCCGCGACGGCGATCTTTGTCACCGCGGCCAGCGCCATCCTTGTGGTTATTGCCCGATTGGCCACCAGGACGGCCAGAATTTGCGCGGTTGCCACGAGGCTTTTCATCATCGCCAGGCTTCCAACCCTCAGGGCGCTTTGATTTAGCGATTCGGCCCTTGGTGCCAGCAGGGATGTTCAGATCTTCGAATAGGTGAGCCGAGCTCGAATAGGTTTCGGTTGGGTCCGGTTGGCCAAATTCTAGAGCGGTGTTGATGTGGCCCCAGCGAATCAGGTCTTCCCAGTCAACAAAGGTCACTGCGATGCCAAGGCGACCGGCGCGGCCAGTGCGACCAACGCGGTGAAGATAGGCTTTCTCATCCTCAGGAATTGTGTAGTTGATCACGTGAGTTACGTCGTCCACATCGATTCCGCGAGCAGCAACTTCGGTTGCCACCAAAATGTCTTTCTTGCCCGTGCGGAATGAGGCCATCGAGCGCTCGCGAGCCTCCTGGGTCATGTCACCGTGTAGGGCGGTGGCGTTGAAGCCACGGTCAATCAGTTCTTCTGAAACCTTCGAAGCTTGGCGCTTGGTCTTAGTGAAAATTACGGTCTTGCCGCGTCCTTCGGCCTGAAGGATTCGGCCAACAACCTCATCTTTGTCAAGTGCGTGAGCGCGATAGACCAACTGCTTGATATCTGCCTTGGTCTGACCTTCATCGGGGTCATTGGTGCGAATGTGCACCGGGCGGTTCTGGTATTTGCGGGCCATGGTGACAATGGTTCCCGGCATTGTGGCCGAGAACAACATGGTCTGGCGGCCATCTGGGGTGTAGGCAAACAAGCGCTCAACGTCAGGCAAGAAGCCCAGGTCCAGCATTTCATCTGCTTCATCTAGAACCATGAAACGAATGTTGCCTAGGTCAAGAAGTTTCTGCTTCGAAAGGTCAATTAGGCGGCCAGGTGTGCCGACGATAACTTGAGCACCGGCATTGATCTCGGCCACCTGCTCTTCATAGGCCTTGCCACCATAAATTGCGGCGACCATTGTGGAGCGGTTCGCCGAGGCAAGTTTCAAGTCATCGGCGACCTGAATCGCAAGTTCGCGAGTTGGCACTACAACCAGAGCTTTCGCGCCTTTTTCAGGGTCTTTGCCAAGGCTCTGCAAAAGTGGCAGACCGAAACCCAAGGTCTTACCGGTTCCGGTTTTAGCTTGCCCAATCACGTCTTGACCAGTTAGGGCAACCGGGATGGCCTGTTCCTGGATTGGGAACGGGCTGGTGATGCCTCGAGATTCGAGGGCTTCAACGATGTCTGCATCGATGCCTAATTCGGCGAAATTCAATAGTGCTCCTAAGTCTCGACCAGTCTACTCTTCGCTTTCCTAACGGGCTCGGAGATGAGTATTCTTGAAAGATGTTCAATTGGTTCAAGCAACTGCGCAAGGGTGCACGAAAGTTCACTTTGCCAACCCGCGAGGAGCGCGTTGCCCGCAACACGGAGGCCATTGATCTTAAGCCTTATACGCCCGAGCCTCGGGAATTTCTGGGCCAGCTTGCCTATCTTCAGCTGAGTCAATTTGAGATTCTGACCAACGAACTAAAGTTTTCGCCTAAGACTCAGTACAAGGCCGAGCTTTCCGAGGCGGCCGCAAAAAGTTTCGATAAGTACCGAGCAATTTCGAAAAAGCTGGTGGGCTTAGGATTTGACCCAACCGACTCAATGGATCCATACGTTGAGCGAATTGAAACTTTTCACTCACGAACCACCGGCAACAGCTGGCACGAAAGCATCATCAAGGTCTATTTGGTGTCAGGGCTCCTCGATGATTTCTATCGACGCCTGGCAGTGGGTCTGGAGCCAACCTTGCGAGCCGAGGTCGAGCGCGCATTGAATGACAAAAAATTTGAGGCCTTTGCCAAACGTGTTTTATTGGAATCAATGGCTGCCGATGAGAAGTTGGCCTCGAACTTGGCACTCTGGGGGCGTCGCTTGATGGGCGATGTCTTGCTCGAACTTCGTGGCGCATTCGACAACCGCAAATTGGCCGGTTTCCCGAAGACCAAGAAACTTAGCGCCAGTGAAGAACGTGACCTAAATCTGGCCGCTTACGCCAAAATTGAGCCTTTAATCTCAGAACTTATTGGCGCACACACCGTGCGCATGGATGCTTTGGGTCTCACCGCGTAAATTCGCGGGTTCATAATTTCTAGGGTAATTAGGCGCGCTTGTTGCCTAGCCAGCGAACGCCAACGACCATCGCCGCAGGCATTGCCAACATTACGATGAGCCAGATCCAGGCTTGGTCATAGTGCATTCCGCACCAGGTGAGAACGGCCCAAGCAGCAGCACCCTTGACCAGCGCAATTGCACCTGGAACCAGTGAGCCCATTTGCTTGGTGTTGATGCCCAAATATGGGGCGACGAGGCCGAGAATTGCCGCGTAAATTGCGATGAATAGCAGTTCCATTAGGCGATAAACCCAACTCGACGTGTCTCTTCCTCACCGATCTCTACATAGCCAAGGGCTTCGGTTGGAATTATGAAACGGCGGCCCTTGCTGTCTGAGAGCTTCAAGACCTTATTGCCGCCTTCGAGAACGGCTGCCACTGCGGCCTCAACTTCGGCAGCAGTTTGTGCCGATTCAAAGCTAATTTCGCGGCCGCTGTCGCGGATTCCGATTCTGATATCCATGTTTCTAGATTACCTCGAATGATTGGCCATTCGCCTAAATGTCACTGCCACAAGGTAGTTTTGAGCGCATGGCAGAGCTGCATTTCAAGACATCGATGAAGATCGCTCGCGTTGATTCACTGACGCAGAGCCAATCTGATGCTGCCAATTTGGGTTTGGCCGATGTAGCTACGGTTTACGGGGTTCCTGGCTCGGGCAAGACCGAGGCCGCCAAGGCTCTTTTTTATCGATCGATGGCCAAGACCGCGGCGGGGCAGGTGCTGTTCTTGGTGGCCAACCGAGAGAGTGCAAACCGAGTTCGTGATGAGCTGGCTCTGGGGCTACAGGGCGCCACTCCCGGCCCGCTTGCCCGAACCCTCACCTCGTTCGCCTTTGGAGTTTTACGGCTAAAGGCACTTGCTGAGGGGCAGCGGCTTCCTGAACTAATTAGCGGTAGCGAACAAGACCAAATATTGGCTCAGGTGATTGAAGAATTCATCGCAGCGGGCGTGCCTGAAGTTGGTGAGGGTTGGCCCACCCAACTAAATGCGTCGGTGCTCGGTTTGAAGGGCTTCAGGGCAGAGCTACGCGACTTAGTGACCGTCTGTCTTGAACATGGCTTGAATCCGAGCGAACTTGAGTCCCTGGGAATCGAGCACCAGAAGCCAGAATGGGTGGCTTCTGCCAAGTTATTCAATTCGTACTTGGCTGTAGTGAGCAGTTCCGAATACCAAGGCCGATTCGACACGTCATCCCTGCTAAGAATCGCGGGCGACTGGCTCAGAAAAACCAAGAGCTGGCCTGCAGAAATCGCAGATATTCGTCAAATCATTGTTGATGACGCTCAAGAGCTCACGCCCGCGGCCATGAAACTTCTTCGAGTTCTTGCCGGTTCTTCTAGAGGATTGGTGCTGTTTGGTGATCCCGATGCATCAACTCTTGGTTTTCGAGCCGCCGACCCTCGGGCAATGGCTAATCTCGCCGATGCGGTTTCGATTGATCGACGCGGCAAGACGGAAACAATTTTCCTTGGACCGATAGATAGCTCAAGGCCGGTCGAACTGTCTGAGGTCTTAGCCAAGGTGAACCGGCAAATTGACACGGCTAGGGCGGGCCGTCAGCGGAAGTCTTTGGTTGCTCAACAAACCAAACTTGTTGCAGAAGCCGGCGCTTCTGATGCCAGCAATTTTGAGGCACGGGTTTTCAACCACGAGACAGGGGAGTTTGCCTGGCTGGCTAGGCGACTTCGTGAATTGCACCTTTTTGAAAATTACAACTGGAATGAACTTGCCGTGGTTGGCCGCTCAAGGGTGAGCCTGCGAAAACTTGCGGCTTCGCTTGCAAACGAATCTGTTCCGGTGCACATTCTTGGTTCCGAGTCAGCCCTCAAGGATGAATTCGCGTCCAGATCGCTTCTTCAGCTAGCTGACCTAGCGCTAAACCAAAGACCAATCGAACCTCAGCTAGCCGTTGAATTCTTGACCTCGGTTTTTTGCGGGTTAGACACCCTCGAACTTAGGCGTCTCAGGCGGGCCCTGCGCCGCGAAGAACTCTTGGCTGATGGTCTTCGAAACAGCGATGAATTGCTGGTTGCCCTTTTTGAAAGCCCCGAGTCTCTTGCGAGCATCCGAGGAGCTGAGGCGCGCAAAGCCGAGCGTTATTTGAAAATGTTCCAGGGCGCACTTCAAATCGGGTCTGATTCAACCAAAAGCATTGAAGACCTGCTCTGGCACATCTGGAATGTGAGCGGCCTTGAGAAGGGCTGGCAGACGCTTTCGCGAGGGGTTGGAGAGGTAGCGCTCCAAGCCAACCGAGACCTCGATGCGGTTGTTGCCCTGTTTGCAGCTGCCAATCGATTTGTTGAGCGTCACCCCGAGGGAGACCCTCGCGTTTTCGTTGCCCAACAGCTTTCCCTGGAGCTCCCTGAAGACACTTTGGCATTGACCGATTCATCCGTAAACCGCGTGACACTGACCACTCCATCTGGCTTGATCGGGCGAAGGTTCAAAGTCGTGGCTTTACCGGAACTAATCGAAGGTGTTTGGCCGAATCTGAGGCCGCGTTCCTCGTTGTTGGGGGCAACCGTTCTAGACGCACTTCAAAATCAGAGAATCGAGCAAGTTACAGCAACTTCGAAATCAGAACTTCCAGATGAGCTAAGACTGCTCTATAAGGCAGTCGGTGCGGCCTCGGAGCGCCTCCTGATTTCAGCCACCGACTCCGAAGACAACCAAATCTCCCAGTTTGTTGGGCTTATGGCCGGCAAAATTCCAGAACGAGAAACCTACCAGGGAAGTCAACTTACCCTCCGAGGTATGAGCGGCACACTTCGTCGAAGGCTTGCCGAGACTAACTCCAGGGCCGAGCAAGATTCGATAGCACTTGGCTTGGCGCGATTGTCGGGGGCGGGTGTCGCCGGTGCACATCCAGACAGTTGGTACGGCGTTCTACCACTTTCAACCAATGAGCCCCTAGTGGATCTAAACGATTCAGAAGCACAAGTTTGGATCAGGCCTTCGCAACTAGAAAACTTCTTGAAGTGCCCACTCCACTGGTTCCTAAATGCGCACGGTGGCGGCGACAACACATTTTCAGCAAACTTAGGCTCGCTGGTTCACAAAGCACTAGAGCTTGGCGCTGAAATTAACGAGGAGTCCCTTTGGGGGCTAGTGGAGTCAAAATGGCACACCCTCAATTTTGAATCGGCCTGGCTCGAGGAATCCGGCCAGCGTAGAGCCAAGAAAATGATCGCCAACATGGTTCAATACCTTCGAAAATTTGAAATTGAAGGCGCGCAGGTTCTGGGGCGTGAAGTTAATTTTGAATTTGAATCAGGTAAGGCTCGCATCCGTGGGCAGGTAGACCGAATCGAACTATACCCTGACGGTCGTGTCATGATTGTCGACTTAAAGACTGGGTCCAAAGCATTTAGCGCCGAGGAGGTTCGTCAGCATGCCCAATTAGGTCTCTACCAACTGGCGTTTGAAAATGGAGCCTTCGCAAATATGCCTGGCCTGACCCGCGAAGCTCAGCTCGCCGGAGCCAAATTGGTTCTCGTCGGGCTCGGCG
>Ga0228703_1002538_pt1 | contig 10048 bp, 3 predicted proteins | sample McNCre217_Aug_MG_3_FD_178020 | JGI IMG/M metagenome (GOLD analysis project Ga0228703, IMG submission 178020) | Freshwater microbial communities from McNutts Creek, Athens, Georgia, United States - 29-17_Aug_MG | ecosystem: Environmental > Aquatic > Freshwater > Creek | place: USA: Georgia... | reverse complement strand
ATGCCCAGCTGAACATGCAGCGCTTCCTCGGTGATGCCTCGCATGAGTTGCGCACTCCCCTGACAGTGATCAAGGGCTATGTTGAGCTGCTGCAAAAGAACCCGGGTGCCGGGGTTGAGCAGTCCACCCGCGCGTATGACCGCATGCTTTCAGAAGCCAACCGCATGGATGACCTGATTCGCGACCTGTTGCTGCTTGCCGAACTTGGCGAGGCGAAGACCGAAACTCGCATCATGAACGAGCTGAGCGTGATCGACTTCTCAGGCCTGGTCAACGTGGCAATCGATGACCTGCGAATTTTGCAACCAAACCGTCCAATTGTGGTTGCAGTTGAACCGGGCATTGTGGTTTTGGGCGCGCGTGATTTACTGATGCAGGTGCTGGCAAACCTAACCTCAAACATTCGCAGGCACACCGCCGAGGGAGATTCGCTTCGGGTGTCGCTGCGCAGCGAGGTGGCCGCGTTGGCCGAAGGTGAACCTGCACACCACAACGATGAGTTTGCCGTGCTGACTTTTGATGACGGTGGCAAGGGCTTGCCCGAGGAGTTTTACACCGGCGGCATCGGTCACTTCCAGCGCTTCGATAACTCTAGGTCTCGCGAATCGGGCGGCTCGGGTTTGGGCATGAGCATATTGGCGGCAATTGTTCGGCGCCACGGCGGCACAGTCAAACTTGAGAAGAGCGACCTCGGCGGGTTGCGCACCCAGATTCGTTTGCCAATCGCCAAGTAAGCGTTAAGATTTCTCACACCTAGGGCACAGACTTTTCACAGGGAATTCCTCCAGAGTAAACAGGTGCGAACCCTCGAAATAATCAAACGCCGGCCGATTTTCATCCTGGCCATCACGTTTCTATTGGTTGCCCTAGCAACCCAAGACCTCGTTGCCGCGCTAATCGTTTTTGCCGGCATGGTCACCCTTGGTGCCCTGGTTGCAAACCGAACATCAAACCGAGCACGCATATTTTTGAGCACCTTCATCTTGCTCTCCACCATCGCCGGCGGAGTCGCCGCGCTTGGTGTTCCGGTCTATAAATCCGGTGAAAACGAACTCTTCATCCCCAAATCAAACGAGGTCTCGGCGGCCAATTCAAAAGGCCGGGCGGGAATCGACTTGACCGGTTATGTGGTCTCAGATAATGACTTTGCCATCAATGGCGTTGACACGAATGCGCAATACCTAACCACGGTTGCGGCAACCGGTGGTTACATCGCCACCGATGGCACGTTCAACAGCCTTGGGGTTCAAAACGCCTTGGTTCACGCACACCTCCAGGGCGCCCGCGCCGAGCTTGTGGTTCAAAACTTCAACCTGGCCAACACAAACATCAATGCAGACTTCGACCCAAAGTTGGCCCACCAGGTTTTGAAAAGTGATGCCAACCAAGCCCGCTTTATCAGCGCGCTGAAAGCGACGTTGGTCAGTGAAGGTTGGGACGGCGTAGTCATAGACTTTGAAACCCTGAACGTCTCCGACCAGCCCGCCTTCGTGCACTTCCTGAAAGAGCTTCACAAGTCCCTCGGTTCCAAGATTCGAATGGTTACCGCGGTTCCACCTCGAGACCCGGGCTATGCAACATCAATGGGTTATGACTATAAAGCCATCGCTGCCAACACCGATGTGGTCAACGTGATGACCTATAACCAGCACGACCCAACCGGTTCAGCAGGACCAATTGGGACCCCGTCCTGGATCACAGGCGTGATTTTGAACGCCGAAAAATACGTGCCGAAAAACAAACTTCAACTTGGCATCGCCGGGTATGGCTATGCCTGGGGCCCAGGAGTCAAGACATTCACCAACACCGTGACCGCGGCTCAGGCGCGCTCAATAGTTGCCAAAGATGGCTCGACCGCCAAATTTGACCCGATCGCGGCCGAATGGACAGCAACCCTCCACGACGGAACCGTGCTCTGGTGGAACGGTGCCGAGAGCATCACCGCCCGCGTCAAGCTGGCTAAACAGTTAGGCATCGAGGGTGCCGCCCTCTGGGAAATTTCTAACTCTGCACCGGTCAAGGCAGCCGCTGCCGCAACACAAGTTGCCCGAGTGCCGTTGACCGCGCACACCTCGCGCCCAATCGACTTTGTGAATGCAACCGGTTTGGTTGCCTTGACCTTTGATGATGGGCCAGACCCGGCTTGGACGCCATCGGTGTTGAAAATATTGCACCACTATCACGTGCCGGCAACGTTCTTTGTGGTTGGCTCTGCCGCCCAACGAAACCCAGAAATCATTAGCACGATGGTCAACCAAGGAAACATCGTTGCCAACCACACCTACACGCACCTTGACCTAAACACTGTGCCTCGTTGGCGAGCGCTAACTGAGATTAACCTTGACAGCTGGATCATTCACGGCATTACCGGGCGCACACCACAGCTATTTAGGTCTCCATATGGTTCGCAAGAACTTGCCGACACCAACTCGAACGCGCACCGAAACCTGGCAAAGTCTCTGGGGCTTGAGCCGGTGGGTTGGAACGTTGAAACCAGCGACTGGGCAAAGCCGGGTGTTCAAACCATCATCGATCGCGCCACCAAAAACATCCCGCACGAGGCAACAATTTTGATGCACGATGGCGGTGGAAACCGCTCTGAGACCATCGCGGCACTTGGCCCGATCATTAAGAAGTTGCAAAGCGAAGGCTACCTGTTCACAACGGTTGATCACCTTGATGCAACACTGAGCGAGCCATACTTGCCGGTGCCCACAACCTTCTGGGGAATCACCGGTTCTGTGGTCAGCATCGCCGGGTATCGCCTCTGGATTGCAGTGCAGGATGTTTTCTCGTGGTTCCTCTCAGCCCTTGCAGTGCTTTCGATTTTGCGCCTGCTGCTCACCTGGATTTTTGCAATTCGCTATGGGCGACGCACGAATCTGAGTTTGCCGAAGCAGCCGATGAAGTCCGTTTCGATTTTCATCCCTGCACACAATGAGCAAATGACTATCGAGAAAACTCTGGCCTCGGTGCTGCGTCTGAAGACCCTGCCTCAGCAGGTCATCGTTGCCGAAAACGGCAGCAAGGATGAAACCTTTGCGGTTGCCTCGGCCTTTGCCGCCGCTCACCCAGAGGTCAACATTCAGGTGCGCGAGTATGGGCCGGTTGGCAAGGCTGGAGCGTTGAACATGGCACTGGCCGAGGCCATCGGTGAGGTGATTGTGGTGCTTGACGCAGACACAGTTATTGACGAGAACTTCATCGATGAAGCGGTTTGGCACTTTGAAGATGACGCCGTTGGCGCTGTGGCCGGCAATGTGCGGGTGGGCAACACCAAGAAAATTCTGGCCAAATTGCAGGGTCTTGAATATGGTGTGAGCCTGGCGCTTGACCGTGCCGCGCAAGCCGAGCTTGGTGTGGTTTCGGTGGTGCCTGGCGCCGCGGGTGCCTTCAGAAAAACTGCGCTAGTTGAGGTTGGTGGCTGGCCGGCGCGCACGCTGGTTGAAGACACCGATTTGACCGTGCTGCTTCACGAGGCCAAATGGCTAATCCCCTATGAAGCCAAAGCCATCAGTTATACCGAGGCGCCGGAATCATCGCGTGAGGTTATCAAGCAGCGCAAGCGCTGGGCGTTTGGTTCGATCGAGGTAGTTGCGTTGAATGCCAGCCAGATATTCTCACGCAAGTCTGGCAAGCTTGGGCTGCTTGGATTGCCTTGGCTGTTGGTTAGCCAAGTAATCTTGCCGGCTGCCGCGCCGATCGTTGACATTTATCTAATCTGGATTTTGCTCGAAGGTTATTGGGTGCAAGCAATAACTATGTTGGCTCTGGGCATCGCCGGTGAATCATTGAGCGCGGCTTGGGCATTGAAGAAATCGAACCTGCCGTTGGCCTGGATTTGGCTTTTGCCGATCGCTCGAGTCTGGTGGCGAACCCTGCTCTTGATTTCTGCGGGTTCTGCGGTTCGCCGTTGGCTTGCCGGCCGGCACCTTGCCTGGGCAAAAATAGCTCGCAAAAATACCGTCGAGGTCTAAAACCAAAATAAGAAATCCCTTGGGCGTTAGCCCGAGGGATTTCTTATTGCAGGACTGCTGCCCTACTTCTTTTTGTAAGTGACAACCATTTCGACTCGGCGGGCACTGGCGTCTTTGGCCGAGTGGATACCCACCGCAACCGTCTGGAACACTGCCTTCACGCCTTCGGCGATCAATTCCTTTTCTACACTCTTGGCGCGAGCAAGCGCGAGCTTCATGTCGTAGCTCTTATTTGCGGTCTCAAGAACATAGCCCTCGATCTTGATAACCGGGATGGCCTTGGTCTTTGCAACAGTCTTCAAAACAGTCTTGGCCACAACGCTCACCTCGGCCTTGGTTGCCGGCGTGATCACCGATTAGTCACCGGCGAAGAACACGCGGTCATCCAACTTAGGCAATACCGGAGCCGGAGTTGGCACTGGCTTCGGAGCCGGGGTTGGCGTAGGCGTTGGCGATGGTACCGGCTTTGGAGTTGGGGTTGGAGTCGGCGTTGGGGCCGGAGTGCTGCCTCCGCCACCACCATTACCGCTACCAGCCGCTGCCCACTTTGCATAGAGCACAACGTCGGCTGCCGTGGCATATGTGGAACCCACGCCATAAGAAGTGCCGGTTCCGTCCAAGTTAGTTGACCAGCCAGCGAAGGTGTAACCGGTAAGGGTCAGCTGAGAACCGTCGGCGATGGTAACTGGGTGCTCTAGGTCAAAGTTGACGTCAAGCGGGCCGGCGCCACTGCCACCGTTTTCGTCGTAAATCACGATGTAGTCGTTGGCATCCCAGATTGCATAGAGGGTGGTGTCAGCGTTCACATCAAGTGAGTCTCCGGAGAAGTAGTCATCGCCGGTGCCACTGGCAGCGGTATTCCAACCGATGAAGGTGTAACCCGTGCGCGAGAGCACATTTGGCGAAACTGTTGCCGGGGCCTCGACGGTATAGTTGCCGCCGGTAGGGGCGGTTCCCGAGCCTCCGTTGACGTTGTAGGTCAACCGGTAGGTGTTCAGGTTCCAAACCGCCAGCAACTTGATGTCAGCTGATCCGGCCGTCCAGGTTGCCCCAGCGGCACGTGAGGTTGATGGTCCAACCTCGGTCCAGCCACCAAACGTGTAGCCGCGCTTCACAAATCCAGCAGTTGGGGTTGCCGCAGTAACTGACACGCCACCGATGAAGGTCTGCACCGCAGGAATGGTTCCGGTTCCGCCGTTAGGGTCATAGACGATTGCATATGAACCGTTTGGAATCCACACCGCATAAAGGGTCATGTCCGCGGCATCTTTATAGACATCACCGGCGGTGTAGGTCTGAGAACCAGAACCATCAGTGGCACTGTTCCACCAACCCTTGAAGGTGAAGCCAGACTTCGTAAGAGAGGTGTTTGAACTAAGTGCCGCAATGACTGTGCCGCTGTCTACTGTGAATGCCTGTGGTGCTGGCGTGGTTCCAGTTCCGCCGTTTGCATCATAGGTAAGCACATATTCAATTGGCGCCCAGGTTGCGTAAAGCACGAGGTTCTGTGCGTCAGCATAGACATCCCCGGCCATGTAAGTGCTTCCGCTGCCATCCGCGGCGGTGTTCCAGCCATCAAAAACGTAGCCCGCGCGGGTCAAGGTGTTGTCCACCACGGTTCCGCCATTGGCAACAGTGAAGTCGGTCTTTGATGGAGCAGAGCCCGAACCGCCATTCTTCTCATAGCTGATGGTGTACTTGATTGGCTTCCAGACCGCGTAAAGATTCAGGTCAGCAGCCTGCTTATAGAGGTCACCGGATACATAGGTCGTGGTTCCGTTACCGTCAGCGGCGGTGTTCCACCAGCCATCGAAGGTGTAACCCGTGCGAGTCATGGTTGATGCACCGGATTGAATCACAACACCGGTTGCGACAGTGAAGTTTTCATCAGGAGGAGTGATTCCAACACCACCGTTGGCGTCATAGGTGAGGTGGAAATCAATTGGGGTCCAGACCGCATAAAGCGTGAGGCTAGCCGGGTCTGCATAGGTGTCACCGGCAAGCAAGGTGGTGCCACCTTGACCGCTAGAATCTGTGCTCCACCAGCCGTTGAAGGTGTAACCGGTGCGGGTTGGGGTGGCTGCTGCGATGGTTGCACCCGCAGTCACGGTGAAGTTTTGGCTGCCCGGGGTGCTGCCAGCACCGCCGTTTAGGTTATAGGCCACGGTGTAAGTGACCGGCACCCAGACTGCGTAAAGTGCAAGGTTTCCCGCACCCGAGTAAACCGAACCGTTCACATATGCCGCGCTAGTTGCACCGGCGGTGGTTGCCCAGCCGGCAAAGTTGAAACCGGCTTTGGTTAGAGTGCCGCGGCCAGAGATGGTGATGGATGCGGAGCTGAGATTTGAAACTTCAGCAGGACCCGTGCCGGTTCCACCGTTTGGATCATAGGTAACCAGGTGGTAACTGTTGGCAATCCAGATGGCGTAGAGAGTCGTAGAAATTCCAGTTGCTGGAACCACACCATAGGTTGAGCCAGGCGTCACGGTCACACCGGAGCCATCCGCCGCGGTGTTCCAGCTAACGAAAGTTGAATTGCTTTTAGTGAAAGTTCCCGTTCCAACGTGAATGGTTGCCGGGGCCGGCACCGTGTAAGTATCGCTGGCTGAACCATTACCACCGTTAGGGTCATAGGTAATGCCGTAGTTGATTGGTGTCCACTGTGCGTAGAGGGTCAAGTCAGCGGGCAAGTCATAGGTGTCACCGCTCTGGTAGTTGGTGCCACCGGTTCCAGAGGCCGTGGTTGACCAGCGGTAGAAGGTGAATCCAGGGCGGGTCATCAGCAAGACCTGAGGGCTGGCCAATGGGTCAGACAGCGGATCAATCAGTGTGCTGATGGTCACACCGGAGTCAACGGTGAAAACCTGACGAGCAGGAGCCGTTCCAACTCCACCGTTCTTTTCGTAGACCACTGAGTAGTCCAGTGCGGTCCATGAAGCGTAAAGGGTGATGTCGGCTGCCTGTCGGTACAGATCGCCACCGATGTATGAGAATCCAGAACCATCTGCGGAGGTATTCCAGCCTTCAAAGTGGTATCCCGGGCGAACCAGAACCGTGGTTGAAATTGTGGCCGGGCTTGAAACCATGGTGGCCTGGCTGGCTGGGACCTGGGCGTTACCGTTTGAAACGTTGGCGCCGTTGGCCTGATAAATGATGTGATATGTAACCGGAACCCAGACCGCGTAAAGCGTCTGCGTTACGGCAAGGCGATAAACATCTCCTGCGGCGTAGCTCTGGCCAGTTCCGTTTGCAAGAGTATTCCAGCTGTCAAAAACATAACCGGTGCGGTTCAAAGTGACGTTGGCCAAGCTTGGAATTGTTGGAGGACCAGTGACAATGAAAACGATCTTGGCTGGAACTGTTCCCGAACCGCCGTTTTTATCAAAGTTGAGCTCGTAGTTAATCGGTGTCCAGACCGCATAAAGCATAAGAGCTGAGCCACCGGAGACATAGGCCACCGAGTCACCTGGCACGTAGGACTTTCCGGTTCCGGACGCTGAGTCATTCCAGCCTTCGAACTTGTATCCCGATCTAGCAAGGGTGTTTGCGCCAAGGCCTTGAACCAGAGCCGATGTATTGAAGCTTTGCACTGCCGGCACGGTTCCGCTGCCACCGTTGCCGTTATAAGTAATTGTGCTCATGGCTGCAACAACCCAAATTGGGTGAAGCACTATGTCTGCAGCTAGGGCATAGGTGCTGCCTGCTGCATAAAAACTGCCGGTTCCAGCGGCACTCGTGTTCCAGCCTGAGAAGGTGTAACCAGCTCTAGCAAAGGATGGAGTAGTGATGGTGACTCCGGCGCTGCCAAAGGTAAAGGTTTGGTTTGCAGGAGTTGTGCTGGTGGTCGGGTCAGTCGAATCGTTTGAGTAACTAACCGTGTATGTGATTCCAGTCCACTTTGCATAAAGCGTGAGGTTATTTGCCGGTCCGCTGGAAATTGAACCACCCGCAGAGTACTGAGTCCCAGTGCCATCAGCCAGGGTTGCCCATCCGGCAAAGGTGTAGCCAGTGCGGGTTGGGTTGGTGTTGGAGGCCGGCAAGGCGACTGAAGAACCGGCAGTAAAGCTCTGCGATGATGGGCCACCAGAGCCACCGTTGGCGTCAAAGGTCAGCAGGTAACTCTGTGGAGCAGTGATCTGGAAAATCCATTCAACTGGAGCCGCGGCTGCGTATGTGATGCCACCAGATGTTCCACCCGGCTGCGTTGCCTTGATATCACAGAAACCGGTTGTCAAAAATGTGATTACGAATCCACTCACCGTACAAACATTTGTCGTGTACGAAGCAAGAGTTACGGGCAACGTAGAGGTTGCACTTGGAGTTGGTGAAGCAGTGTAAGAACCGGAAGTCAGGAGCTTATCGCCCGGGTTTGCGAAAGTGATTGTCTGGCCTGTCAGCGTTGATACTGACCAAGACTTGGTGACTGGCACTGCTGCTGAGTAATTTGTGTTTCCAGGTTGTGAAACGGTGACCGTACATGTACCGCTCACTCCGGTGTAGGTAACAACCCCGGTTGAACTAACAGTACAGACACCAGTGGTCTGCGACACATATATGAGTGTGAGAGTCGAATCGGATGCATCGGTGGTGGCATCTAGGGATCCACCACTTACTGAACTCGCAGAGTTTAGATGCACAGGGCCAGGCGGGTTAAACGTAATGACCTGAGTGCGTGTGGCAGGCAAAAGTGTGAGGGTGTATGCCGCGACGCTATAAGCGAGTGCATCAAACACCTTGAAACTTAGTGTTGTCCCGTTGGCCGCTCCTACAAATCTCAGCTTGCCAAGTTCGATGTCAGAAACAAGTATTTGCTGGTTCAGTGACACTGGTGCCCAGCCTGAGCCGCTGTTAAATTGCAAGGAGCCGGTTCCAGGAAGCGCCGTCACCTGGATCGCGTTAAATGGGTTTCCATCTGGGTCTGAATAGTTGCCGAAATCTGCAGTGGTTAGGGTGGTGTTTGCGCCCGGGGTGTAGTACTTGGTGGTACTCGAAGAAACCGGAGGCTGGTTGTATGGGCTTGCCTTTTCTACTGGTGTGGCTGTGCCCCACGAAATGCCGCCAAAGTTCAAGCCGTAGAAACCGGTTTGCCCTGCAAGAGCGTTTCCGAAGCGGACGTCAAAGCTAGAAACGCTCGAGTACTTAACCTGAACCATGTCTTGCGGCAGATTTGAGCCGTTGCCCGTGGTTGCTTGAAAACGCGTCAAGTTTGTGTTGGCCGGCTGACTTACAACAAGGTGAGAAGGGTTAGCAAGCACATAAGACTGGAAACCGCTCATATCGGTGAACTGATAGTCGCCAGTCGAAACGCTGTCTAGGTCGATAGAAGCGAACGAAAGGTTCTTTAGAACCACTGGCACACCAGTTCCTGGTCCGGTATATGTTCCGGCCTCATAGAAACTGAACTTTTCGCCAACATAGCCACCTGGGCCACCGGTGCTTGAACCGTTGTTTAGGTTGAGCTGGAAGTATGACTTAATAGTGCTTGCTGATCCAGGGGTGTCATAGTCTGCAATTGAAACCCCTGTGCCGGTCAGAGTTGTTTGAATCACGGCATCGATGGCCACACCAGAGACAGTAGCCACCTTGTTGTATCGGACAATGTCACCGCTGTTCTTACCGGTGGTTCCCACGATAAATGTTCGAGCACCAGTCACCGATTCATCGAATGACATTCCCTGGCCAGTCATGTCCAAGGTGGCCGCGCTGGCAGGTGAAACCGCCATCAAAGGGGCGATGCTGAGAGTTGCGGCTGCCGTCAGAATGCTGGCCAATTGGGCCGTACGAAGGGTTAATTTAGAGCCGGTGCGAAAAAAGCCAAACATGTATTCCTCTCGGCATGCCGCGCGGAACGGCAAGCCCCTATTGACAGGTTACAAGAGGGCTTGCGATGACCTTCGAAATCAAGGGGTTACCCCTGAAATATTCGCCGAATCCGAGCCTATGGCCACTCAGTGAGAAGTTTGCGCACGCGAGGAACAACCTCGGTTGCGTAAAGCTCGATTGACTTGAGCAGGTGCACGTGTGGCACTGGCCCGTTGGCATACTTCAGATCAAAGCGCTGGGCGCCGACT
>Ga0228703_1002535_pt1 | contig 10051 bp, 10 predicted proteins | sample McNCre217_Aug_MG_3_FD_178020 | JGI IMG/M metagenome (GOLD analysis project Ga0228703, IMG submission 178020) | Freshwater microbial communities from McNutts Creek, Athens, Georgia, United States - 29-17_Aug_MG | ecosystem: Environmental > Aquatic > Freshwater > Creek | place: USA: Georgia... | reverse complement strand
TGTAGCCAAATACCTAACCCCAGCCATCTTCGTGGCCATTTTTGTAGCCCTAGTTTTGGCTCTGGTCTAGTTGCGTAAACCACTTTTTTGGATTTATCTCACACTTGCCGTTGCTGGTTTAATAACGGCTTGGATTTTTAACGTAATCGCCATATCTAAGGGCGAAGACTACGGTTCCGCGTGGAGTGCAACTGCCGTTGATCTAGTTTTAACTTACGATCTTGGAATCGTTGCCATCGCCGGTGTGATTTTCATGTTTGTTGAGGGAAAACGAATCGGGCTGAAACGCGTTTGGGCTCTCGTATTACTTTCTGGGGTAACAGCCATGGCGTTCGTGTTTCCCCTCTTTCTGGCACTGCGCGAAAAACACCTTGAGAGTGAAAGCAAATGACCCAAAGCCATGAGCTCATTTCAACCGAGCGTCTAGACCTTTTTTGCCTAACCCAACAGGAGCTGTTTGGTCTGGGTTCAGATTTAAACATTTTTGCAGAGCGACCTTTTGGGAATCCTCACGGCGTGATTACTCGAGAGAACCTACCTAGAACTAACCGCGTAAATGATGTGCGCAAAAATCCTGAAAACATTCGCTGGTATTACCGCATGATTGTCGATCGATCTCGAAACATCGCTGTTGGAAGCGTCTCATTTCACGCGGCACCAGACGAACGCGGAATGGTTGAAATTGGGATCGGAATCGCGCCAGAAGAGCAGGGTAAGGGTTTTGCCTCCGAAGCGCTAGCTGGCATGTGGGATTGGGCAAGCGAGATTCCAGAAGTCAAGTTTCTCCGCTACACCGTTTCACCAGAAAACCAGCCGTCAATGGCAATAATCAGAAGATTTGGTTTTCCGCTGATTGGTGAACAAATCGACGACGAAGACGGGCTCGAACTAATCTACGAGACGTCGGTGGATACCTACCGGCAAGGTCGCTAAACAAATCACTGAACCGGGATCAAAATTCTAAACTTGGCAACTTTCGAATTTGGATCGTACTCGCGTCCATAAATTTCTAGGTGTTGCCCATCTCGCGGGCTCAAACCTGAATTCGGCAAAGCTTCCATATAGGCCGCTTTGAACCCGGCATCTAGGTTGTCAGCCGGTGTTTCGCAAAGGTAGTCAAAGTAGTTTCCACCTTCAAGCATCAACTCTTCAAATGCGCTGTCATTTTGGTTGGATTCGAAACCACAGAAGTAAAAGATCTCTTGCGGTGGTGTCTGTTCGTCGGCAGGCCAACTTACCCCGTAGAGATCTTGCATCACAGGAATGCCGTTAGCAATCAACTTCCCAACAAACTCCCGCCAAATTTCGGCAGCAAATTCGGTTCCGCTATTTTCTCGCGCGTTGAACGAAGACGGGCCTTTTCGCAAGATTCCAAGCAAGCGCTTAGGTGAAACATTGGTTTTGACTGACACTTACAAACCCACTCTCCATAGTTATTACCTAGGCAGTTTAGAGTGGAAAAGTGAGTTTAGATATTAGGGCATTTGAACATGGCGGTGTTCCAGCTCCCAAGAAGCCCGTTATAGTTTTCCTCCACGGTTATGGTTCAAATGAACAAGACTTAGCCGGACTGATCAACTTCCTGCCACCCATGCCGTGGGTTTCTCTTCGAGCGCCGATATCTTTGCAGCCTGGCAGTTACGCCTGGGCACCCATAACCGTGCCTGGAAACCCCGAGGCTGGTCCGGTGGAAGAAGTGACACGTTCCGTTTGGAACTGGATTGATGTCAACCTGCCAGAAGATTCGTTGATTATTCCGATTGGTTTTTCGCAGGGCGGCATGATGGCAACCCAATTGCTTCGCACTCGACCAGAACGTGTTTTGACTACCGTGGTTCTGGCAGGCTTCACACTCGGACATCCACAACCGGCAGATGACGCCGTTAGGCAAGAACTTCCGCCGGTGATTTACTGCCGAGGGCTAGACGATCAGGTGATTAGCCCGTCTGCAGTGGCACGAACTGCCGAGTGGCTGGGGGAAAACACAACACTTACCGCTAAGACCTATTACCGGCTCGGACACTCAATTGATGAACGCGTGATGCAAGATGTTCACGACTTCCTGAAGTCGATTTAGCTTCAGGGCCAAATGTAAGCGGAGCTTAATTGAAGCGCCGAGAACCGAACAAACCCTGCAGTTTTTCCAGACTGCTTGATTTTCACCCAGTCTTTATCGGCATAGTAAAGCTCTACCTGGGTATTGGCATTCGCACGATAAATCGCTCGGCCGTTAGGAGATTTGCGAACCCATACTGGCCCTAGCGTGATGTATTGCCGCTTCGGAAATGTTGCGGGAGTGCTCACGGCAGAACCCTGTAGATGTTCGTAAATGATTTTTGATGCTGCAGCAATTTCCGAGTTTTTGGCGTCTCGGCGCCCAAAGATAACTAGCACGTATGTTGAAGTTGGGCCATGGACAATTGCCGCGTCGGACTGCGTCCAGCCACCGGTCACCCAAAGGTTTCCGCCCTTGTTTTCCACCACGTAGCCTCGCTGCACCCCGGCAGTGATTCGAGAACGGAAAACCTGTTTACGTAAGAGTGCGTGAAAGTATTGCGTTGATTCTGGACTCAAAAGTGTTCCCCGCTCAAGACGATCAAGAAGCAGAGATGTGTCGGCAGCAGAGGTGTACTTAGTTTTGTACTTGCCATGGCTATCGAGCACAATCTGAGTATCGGAGTACCCGGAATCGATGAGTTCCGCATTCAAGGTGGTGTTGCCCATCGCTTCCCGAATCCATGCCGAGCACTGGTTATCGGAAACCTGGATCATGAGGTTCATACAGGAATCCCAGGTGAAACCAGGTTGAAGCTGGTTACTAAGATCGAGTTGCCCGTTGTCTACTCTTTTCAATGCCGCCCACGCCCAAAACAGTTTGATAACTGAGGCCGGTTCGATGTGTCTGGTGTCATCGATACCAATGCGGTGGCCCGCTCCCCCAATTTCGCGAAGTGAGAGAGTGTATTTGGCGTGCTTCGCTGCAAAGTAGTTTTGCAACTTAGTTTGAAGGGTTAACTCTGAGAGCGTAGAAGCCTGCACTGCAACCGAGGTTGGAGTAACCAACAGCAGGATTAGCACGCTGGCAGCGCCAAGTCGAAACCAAAAGCGTGCAGCCATATACCTCAGTTTAGATTGGTTTGAAACTTAGCTCAGGTGACGTTCGTCTACACCGTTGTAAACGGAAAGTGGACGAATCAGTGCGTTAGCCGCAGTCTGTTCCATGATGTGCGCGGTCCAACCGGTGATTCGGGCAGCCACGAACAACGGGGTGAAGGTCAAAGTGTCGAAACCCATCATGTGGTACGCCGGGCCGGAAGGGTAGTCGAGGTTAGGAAGGATTCCCTTTCGCTCGGTCATTGCCTTCTCAAGGCCTTCATAAAGCTCGAGAATATCTGGGCGGTTGTAGTACTCAACCAACTTCACCATTGCGGCACGCATGGTTGGTACACGGGAGTCACCCTTCTTATAGACGCGGTGACCAAAGCCCATAATCTTGCGTTTCTCAGCCAAAGCCTGATCAAGCCAAGCGTAAGCTCGGGCCTCTGCATCAGGGCCGAAGCCAATTTCGTTGAAAATGTGAAGGACCGCTTCGTTGGCACCGCCGTGCAACGCACCCTTGAGTGCGCCGATGGCTCCGGTTACTGCACTGTAAAGATCTGAAGTGGTTGAGGTAATCACGCGTGCAGTGAAAGTTGATGCATTGAACGAGTGCTCTGCGTAGAGAACGAGAGAGATTCGGAACGCATCTACAACGACTGCGTCTGGAATTTCACCAAAAGTCATCCAAAGGAAATTTTCTGAGAAGTCGAGATCCTCGCGGGGTGCTATCAATTCTTCTTCGCGGCGACGGCGTTGATCGTAGGCAACCACGGCTGGAATCTTTGCAAACAACAGCATGGCCTTTTTCAGGTCGGCTGCTGGGCTGTTGTCTTCCGTGGTGACATCCTGGGTGCCAATGACGCTAACGGCGGTGCGAACCACATCCATGGGGTGACAAGTGAGCGGAAGCTCGTCAATCACTCGTTTGACACTTGGGCTAAGTTCGCGATTGGCGCGTTCCATTTTCACGAAACTGGCAAGCTCGTCTTGAGTTGGGAGCTCGCCCTTCCAAAGCAACCAGGCAACTTCTTCGAAACTCTTTTTGGCCGCTAACTCCTGAACCGGATACCCACGATAAAGGAGCGAGTTACTTTCAGGGTTAACCTTCGAGATTGCGGTGTAATCAACCGGTACACCGGCAAGGCCTTTATAAATCTCTGGTGCGTCGTTCATGATTGGCTCCGTAATTATTAGTGCTTTATGTGGGTGGATAGGTCGAAGTTGAACACTCCGGTATCGAAGTGGTTGTAAGCCTCGTAGTCGAGTAATTCGTAAAGTTCGGCTCGGGTTTGCATATTCTGAACCTGGTTCTGAAGCGAACCGTCGGCTTTGAGCGAGTCGAGACCTCGCATAGCCGACCCCATAGCCAATCGAAGCAGGCTTACCGGGTAAATCACAATGTTCATACCAACATCTGCTAGTTGCTGTTTGGTGAATAGTTCGCTCTTGCCAAATTCGGTCATGTTGGCAAGAATCGGCACATCGATAGCCTTGCGCATGGCCTCGAATTCGCTCAAGTCTTTCATTGCTTCCGGGAAGATTGCATCGGCACCGGCATCAACCAGCTTCTTGGCACGATCAATTGCGACATCAAGACCTTCAGCCGCACGGATGTCGGTGCGAGCCATGATTAGTAAGTTCTCATCGCGGCGGGCATCGACGGCTGCCTTAATGCGCTTGATGGCGGTGTCGTCATCGACTACACCTTTACCGTCAAGGTGGCCACAGCGCTTCGGGTTAATTTGGTCTTCGATGTGAAGGCCCGCAACACCGGCATCTTCGAGAGCCTGAATAGTTCGAGCAACGTTCATTGGTTCACCGAAACCGGTGTCGGCGTCGATGATTGCCGGTAGGTCGACCATTCGAGCGATCTGCTCGCCGCGGCTTGCAACTTCACTCAGAGTGGTTAGACCGATGTCTGGCAAACCCAGGTCGGCTGCAAGTACGGCTCCCGAAATGTAGACGCCGTCGAAGCCTTTCTCCTGAATCAGCTTGGCAGAAAGCGGGTTGAAAGCTCCTGGGAACTGAAGCAGCTCACCAGATGCCAAACGCTTACGGAACTCGGCACGCTTCTGAGCGGCGGTGGTCTTTGCGTAAAGCATTAGAACAGACCCTCAGGGTTCTTAACCGATTCCAGCAAGCCTGGCTTGGCGGTGATGGTGAGTCCGCCAAGCTCGGCTGCTGTTAGCTCAGGCAGGCGCTGTACAAGCGCTAGGAAACGCTCGATCTCTGCCTCTTCGAGCACCCCGGATGCCAAAGTCTTGAATTTGTTGATGTACTGCTCGCGAGCGAACGGACGAGCGCCAAGTGGGTGAGCGTCGGCAACAGCCAGCTCGTCCTTGATGATGGTTCCATCGTTGAGCTCGATCTCAACGCGGCCACCGAAAGCGATTTCGTTTGGATCGATCGAGTGGTACCGTCTGGTCCATTCGGCGTCTTCCAAAGTGGTGGTCTTGTGCCAAAGCTCAACGGTGTCTGGTCGCCCGGCACGTTCTGGAGCGTATGAGCGAACGTGGTGCCAGTCGCCGTCTTGCAAAGCCACGGTGAACATGTAAGGAATCGAGTGGTCTAGGGTTTCACGCGATGCGGTTGGATCGTACTTCTGTGGGTCGTTAGCACCGGAACCGATTACGTAGTGGGTGTGGTGCGAGGTGTGAATTACAACTTTCTTCACGTTCTTCGGATCGGTAGCCTCTGGGTGCTCGCGGTGAATCTTGCGAGCAAGGTCGATCAGGGCCTGAGCCTGATACTCTGCCGAGTGTTCCTTGGTGTAGGTGTCAAGAATTCCGCGCTTGGCTTCGCCCGCCTCTGGAAGTGGAACCTCGTAAGCCGCGGTTGGACCATCGAGCATCCACGCAATCACGCCGTCTTCACCCTCATAGATTGGGGTTGGGCTGGTCTCGCCACGCATCGCACGGTCAACGGCTTCAACAGCCATCTTGCCGGCAAAGGCTGGGGCGTGAGCCTTCCAACTTGAGATTTCGCCCTTGCGGCTTTGGCGAGTGGCAGTGGTGGTGTGAAGTGCCTGTCCGATTGCCTGGTAAATGGTTTCGGTTGACAGACCCAGCATTGCACCAATGCCCGCAGCAGCCGATGGGCCGAGGTGTGCAACGTGGTCAATCTTGTGCTTGTGAAGACAGATCGACTTCACAAGATCAACCTGGATTTCATAGCCGGTTGCGATTCCACGAATTAGAGCCTCGCCGCTTACACCTACGTGCTGTGCAACAGCGAGTATGGCAGGAATGTTGTCTCCTGGGTGCGAATATTCGGCTGCTAGGAAGGTGTCGTGGAAGTCGAGTTCACGAACTGCCACACCGTTCGCCCACGCTGCCCACTCTGGGGAAACGCGAAGTTCAGCTGGCTCACCGAAGACGTTGGCGCCGTTGCCATTTTTTGTCTTCGGGTGAGCCAGGGCCTGAGAGCGAGCCGCAACAACCGGCTTGCGAGTTAGCGACGCTGCGGCGACCGAAGCGTTGTCAATTATGCGGTTGATAACCATCTCGGTTACCTCTGGAAGAACAGCCACCGGATCGGCAGCAACTTCAGCAATTTTCCAAGCCAACTGCTCTTCGCGTGGAAGAGTCTCTTCACTCTTATAAACGCGTACGTGGTGCATCTTCATGGTTTTGCCTTTCTAAGCGACTTCTCGGTTGATCTTTTCTAGCTGTTCACGAACGGCAGCCGAAACACGGCTGTGCGACTTGTGCAGGTGCACGTGGGTGGCGTGTGCCGCCAGGGCTGCATCGCCCGCAGCGATGGCCTCAATAATCAGTTGGGTTTCGTTGGCTGCCTCCACCAGACGTGATGGGTTGGAACGCGCCAGCCGGCGAACACGCGACATGTGGGTTCGCACATTCTTTAGGGTTGCAACAAGGTATGGGTTCTGGATTGCGTCATCGATGGCGTCATCGAATTTGGCGTTCAGCGCATAGAAAATGTTGGCACCGATTTCGCCACTGCTGATCATCGGTTTTGATTTTTCAAACTCTTCCCAAAGTTTCTTGAAAACTTCACGATCGGCTCTCTGTGCAGCCAAACGCGCTGCCTGCTCTTCCAAGCCTTCGCGAACTTCATAAAGCTCGGTTACGGTTTCCAGGGATAGTTGTGAAACCACAACACCTCGGCCCGGTTCGGTATCTAGCATGCCGTCTGCAACCAGGCGATTGAAGGCTTCTCGCAGGGGTGTTCGCGAGACCCCTAAACGCTCAGACTGTTCCACTTCACCGAGCACGGTACCGGCAGGCAATGCTCCCGCGACGATTTCGTCGAGGAGCTTGCGATATGCGCGGTCGCTAGCTCGCATTTCTCTCCAATCAGTGAAACAACTAGATTGTATACAGAAAAGATAACGAATTGCCAAATATCAGCGTTTTTGGGGTTTCCAAATTGCTTTTAACCTAGTTTTTGTATACATTTCATCTAAACGCGAAAGTATTTAGTTCGTATAAAAGACTCAACGGAGAGTACGGAATGAACACAGGAAACGGCAACTACAAGGCAACCTACGCTGCCAGCACCGAAAACCCAGGTCTTTTCTGGCTTGAAGCTGCAAGCGGAATCGACTGGGTCGAGGCCCCAAGCAAAGCCTTGGACGAGAGCACCGCCCCGGTTTACCGTTGGTTCCCAGACGCCAGTTTGAATACCTGTTACAACGCGGTTGACCGCCATGTTGAAAACGGTCGCGGAGATCAAACCGCAATCATTTACGACTCCACCATGACTGGAACCAAAAACAGCTACACCTACCGCGAATTGCAAGAACGCGTGGCAGCATTCGCCGGTGCGCTTCGAGATCAGGGTGTGGGCAAAGGCGATCGAGTTCTGATCTACCTACCAATGGTTCCTCACGCAATTATCTCGATGTTGGCCTGTGCAAGGCTCGGCGCAGTTCACTCGGTAGTTTTCGGCGGGTTTGCAGCAAACGAATTAGCGGTGCGCATCGACGACGCAACTCCTAAAGTAGTGGTTACTGCATCGGGTGGATTCGAGCCAGGCCGCACGGTTGAGTACCTACCAATAGTTGCCGAAGCACTAGCGCTTTCGAAGGGTTCAGTGAAATCGGTCCTCGTAAAAGATCGTCCAAGTATTGATGTTAAGTACTCCGACTACGACGGCCAGGGCGGCGTTCGCTGGATTGACTGGGATGACGCAGAAAGCGAGTCGGCCCCAGCCGAGTGCGTAACCGTATCCGCAACCGATCCGCTTTATGTGCTTTACACCTCCGGAACGACCGGAATGCCAAAGGGAATCGTTCGCGACAACGGTGGCCACGCTGTGGCTCTCAACTGGAGCATGAAGAACATCTACAACATCGAAGCCGGCGACATCATGTGGGCCGCTTCGGATGTGGGCTGGGTGGTTGGTCACTCATACATCGTTTACGCCCCGCTACTTGCAGGCGCCACCACACTAATCTACGAAGGCAAACCAATCGGAACCCCGGATGCTGGCGTTTTCTGGAGAATTATCGAAGAGTACAAGGTGAAGGTTTTGTTCACTGCACCAACCGCCATTCGCGCAATTCGCCGAACTGACCCTGAACTTGAGTTCTTGAAGAAGTACGACGTGACCAGTCTTGAGACGCTCTTCTTAGCCGGTGAGCGCCTAGACACTGAGACGTACCACTGGGCTAACGACGGGTTGCACTGCCCAGTTGTAGACCACTGGTGGCAAACCGAAACCGGTTGGCCAATCACCTCGAACCCTCGCGGTATCGAGACCCTAGATGTGAAGCCAGGATCGTCAACGGTGCCGGTTCCTGGCTATCACGTAGAAGTTGTCGATGGCAAAGGCCGGGCCATCAAACCCGGCGATGAGGGAAACATCGTCATCAAGCTCCCAATGCCTCCTGGTACATTGGCTGGTTTGTGGAATCGCCCAGACGGTTACAAAGATGCCTACCTCGCAGCGTTCCCCGGTTACTACACCACGGGAGACTCTGGCTATATCGATGAAGACGGCTACGTGTATGTGATGGGACGAACCGACGACGTAATCAACGTCGCAGGCCACCGACTTTCAACTGGTCAGTTGGAGGAAGCGCTTGCACACCACAACGCAGTTGCTGAATGCGCTGTTATTGGTGTGAAGGATGAATTGAAGGGTCAACGCGCCATGGGCTTCGTCACCCTAAAAGCCGGTAACAACGAGGACCACGAGCAAATCTGTTCCGAACTCGTGAAGCTGGTTCGAGACAAGGTTGGACCGGTTGCGGCATTCAGGGATGTTGTGATTTTGCAGCGTCTACCTAAAACTAGGTCTGGCAAGATTCTTCGCAAAAACATGCGCCAAATAGTAGACGACGAACCGGTAAAGGTTCCGCCGACGATTGAAGACCCAACCGTCCTCGACGACCTTAGAGCGGCATTAGGTAAGTAACTAACTTCTCTTTCTTACCGGCACCAAAGCCCAGAGAATAGCTGCGGCATCAATAAATTCTTGAGCGATTGCGTTCTCAGTTATCGATACCAGGCCGAATGCGCCGCTGAGCATTGCCACGACGGACAACCCCATGCCGATGCCAGCAGCCTGGAGCGCGCGGTTACGGGCACCTTTTGCCGTGCGAATGGCATCAGCCAATCTGGCGATGGAGTCTTCAACGATCACCACAGATGCCGTTTCGCTGGCGGCGGTAGCCCCTCTGGCGCCCATGGCCACGCCCACGTCGGCGGCGGCCAGCGCGGGCGAATCGTTAATGCCGTCGCCAACTACCAGCACAGCACCTTTGGCAGCGGCTTTTTCAATACCAACCAATTCGAGTTTGTCTTCAGGTCGACATTCGGCGAAAACCTCATCTACGCCAACGATGGCGCCGACAGAATCGGCTGCCGGCTTGCGATCGCCAGTAACCAGAAGAATTCGGTCGATACCCAAACGCCTCAGGTCTTTGATGGTGTCGACAGTCTCTTCGCGAATTGGATCCTCGAGGTCAATCACACCGATGACTTCG
>Ga0228703_1002534_pt1 | contig 10052 bp, 11 predicted proteins | sample McNCre217_Aug_MG_3_FD_178020 | JGI IMG/M metagenome (GOLD analysis project Ga0228703, IMG submission 178020) | Freshwater microbial communities from McNutts Creek, Athens, Georgia, United States - 29-17_Aug_MG | ecosystem: Environmental > Aquatic > Freshwater > Creek | place: USA: Georgia... | reverse complement strand
AGCTCGTGACGTCATCGGTATTCCCGCGCGATGCGTGTGCGGTAACCCCACCGTCGTCGCCACCAGCCCACGCTTGGCCGATGGCACGCCGTTTCCCACCCTGTATTACTTAACCCACCCGGCGGCCACCGCCGCGATGAGTCAGCTCGAGGCCACGCAGGTGATGGTCGAATTCACCGCCCTGCTCGAGAGCGATGCGGACATCGCGCAGGCTTACCTGGCTGCACACGAGCAGTTCATCGCCGATCGGGATTATTTTGACGTGGTGCCTGAGCTGGCAAACATTTCTTCCGGCGGCATGCCCACGCGTGTCAAATGTCTGCACGCGCTCACAGGTCATTCGCTTGCCGTCGGCCCGGGAATTAATCCCATCGGTGATTTGGCCCTGGAACGCAGCACCTGGAAGCCCTCCATCTGCGCCTGTTTGGACTACGGAATCTAGGGTTCTCCGCTCGCGTCAGCTCAGCGATGGCTCGTGCTTTCAGCTAGGCTAGAAGTGCTCGGATTCCACTGGCGTTGCCGAGCGAATGTTCGCGGCATTTCTCACGAGAATTGTCAACGCTTTTCCCTGTCACGCACCTAAATGGAGACGCATTACTGTGCCCAAGATTCTGATTGTTGGCGCTGGTTACGCCGGCTTTTACACCGCATGGAAGCTCGAGAAGTGGCTGCGCAAGGGTGAAGCTGAGGTCACGATTGTTGACCCGCTGCCGTACATGACCTACCAGCCGTTCCTTCCTGAGGTGGCCGCTGGCTCGATTGAAGCGCGTCACGCAGTCGTGCCGCTTCGCTCGCACCTCAAGCGCACCAACATCGTTGCTGGTCGTGTTGTCTCGGTCAACCACAAGGGCAAGAGTGCTGAAATTGACCTCACCAACGGCAACAAGGTCAAAGAGACCTACGACATCATCGTGTTCACTGCTGGTGCCGTCTCGCGTACCTTCCCGATTCCCGGCGTTGCCGACGAGGCCATCGGTATGAAGACCATCGAAGAGGCTGCTGCTGTTCGCGACCGCCTCATCACCAACTTCGACAAGGCGGCTCAGCTGCCCAAGGGTCCGGAGCGCGACCGCCTGCTCACCACCGTTGTCGTCGGTGGCGGATTTGCCGGTATCGAAACGTTCGCGGAACTTCGCGCGCTCGCCAGCGCCCTGCTCAAGGACTACCCCGAGCTCGACTTCGAGGACACCCACTTCCACCTCATCGAGGCCATGGGTCGCATCATGCCCGAGGTTTCGCTCAAGACCAGCCTCTGGGTCATCAACAACCTCGCTGAGCGCGGTGCACAGATTCACCTCGACACCCAGCTGCAGTCGTGTGTCGGTGGCAAGGTCGAGCTCTCGACCGGCGTCAGCTTCGAGTCTGACCTCATCGTCTGGACCGCCGGTGTCATGGCCAACCCGCTTCTGCGCAAGACTGATTTCCCCCTGGATGACCGCGGGCGTTTGCGTTGCCGCGCGGACCTGCGCGTCGAGGGCGACGACGGAATCGTCGAGGGTGCTTGGGGTGCCGGAGACGCCACCGCAGTTCCCGATCTCTCGGGTGGCGGCGTGGGCGGCTACTGTGTTCCCAACGCTCAGCACGCGGTGCGCGAGGCCAAGCTCCTCGCCAAGAACATCGTTGCTGTGCTGCGCGGTGAAGGCCCCACCGACTACTTCCACAAGAACCTCGGCGCGGTCGCCGGTCTCGGTCTCAACGTGGGTGTCTTCCAGTCCGGCAAGTTCTCGATGACGGGTTACCTTGCGTGGCTCGCTCACCGCGGCTACCACGGCATGGCGATGCCTTCGTTCGAGCGCAAGTTCCGCGTTGTTGGCGGTTGGTGGAACAACTTCTGGCTTGGTCGCGACATCGCGCCGGTTGCTGCGCGCGAGAACCCGCGTGCTGCGTTCGAAGAGTTTGCTTCGCGTCCGGCCCCGGCAGGCAAGAAGAAGTAGATTTGAGGCGTTGCCCCCATAGCCCAATCGGCAGAGGCAGACGACTTAAAATCGTCCCAGTGTGAGTTCGAGTCTCACTGGGGGTACGAAATAAAAAGACAGACCCGCGGGTCTGTCTTTTTATTTCTCATCCACGTGGGTTCTCGGCTGTACAGCTCAATGTCAGACCCTCCGCGTAGAGTTGAACTATGGAAGCACTCTGGATTGTTCTCGCTGTCGTCGTCGTTCTCGCAATCATCGTCGGCATTTATCTGTGGTCGACATACAACGCCCTGGTCATGCTCAATGTTCGCGTTGACGAGGCTTGGAGCGACATCACCGTGCAGCTTAAACGTCGGGCTGATCTGATTCCGAACCTCATCGAGACGGTCAAGGGATACGCGACGCACGAGAAGTCTGTCTTCGAGAATGTCACTAAGGCGCGTGCCGAAACTTTGTCTGCTCAGGGTCCTGCTGAGGCCGCCCTGGCCGAATCGCACATGCAGTCAGCGCTGAAGAGCATCTTTGCTGTTGCCGAGGCTTACCCCCAGCTTCAGGCGAGCCACAACTTCTTGCAGCTTCAGTCAGAACTTGTCGACACTGAAGACAAGATTCAGGCAGCGCGTCGCTTCTACAACGGTGGCGTGCGCGAATTCAACACGAAGATCCTCGTGTTCCCGAACAACATGTGGGCGCGACGCCTCAGCTTTGGCAAGCGTGACTTCTTCGACGTGGCGGATGCGGCGAGCATCCAAGAGCCACCGCGCGTTCAGTTCTAATCACCTCCCTGATAGAGGCACTCCGGCGTTATGTACTCCGCCATCGCTAAGAACAAGCGCAACACGATCATTTACATGTTCGTGTTCATGGTCATTATTGGCGTTCTTGGCTGGATTGGCGCGAGCCTCTACGGCGACATCTCGATTCTGTATTGGGTGATCGCAATTGCAGTTGCCTGGGCCCTGTTGCAGTACTTCGTTGCCGGTAGCGAGGCCATCGCCATGAGCGGCGCGATTGAAATTCAGAAGAGTGATAACCCCAGACTCTGGCGGGTCGTGGAGAACATCTGCATCTCAACGGGCACGCCCATGCCCCGGGTGTTCATCATCAACGACCAGGCCCCCAACGCCTTTGCCACGGGGCGTGACCCCAAACACGCCATGGTTGCGGCGACCAGTGGATTGCTCGATGTGATGGATGACAGCGAGCTCGAGGGCGTGATGGCGCACGAAATGGGTCACGTGCAGAACTACGACATTCGGGTGAGCATGATTGTGTTCGGCCTGGTGGTCGCCGTCGGTTTCATAGCCGACATTCTCGTGCGCATGTCATTCTTCGCGGGCGGCCGACGCGACGACGACAATGGCGGAGGGGGCAACCCGATCGTGATGATTTTTGGAATCCTCGCGCTTGTGCTCGCACCCATCGTCGCCACACTCGTTCAGCTCGCTGTGTCGCGCCAGCGTGAGTACCTCGCTGATGCCACCAGCGCGATGACCACGCGCAACCCAGATGCTCTCGCCAGCGCCCTGCAAAAACTTCAGGACTACGGCCGGCCGATGCAGCGGCAGTCGACGTCCATGTCGCACTTGTGGATCTCCGATCCCGACCCGAAGCCGAACCTCGCTGAGAAACTGCTCTCGACGCACCCGCCCATTCAAGAGCGAATCGCACGTCTGCACGAAATGGGTGGCAAGTTCTAGCTCGCTAGGCTTAGTTGTTATGGCACGCGCATCAGTACCCGGTCCTCAACTTGCTGATTTCGAATCGGCACGCGAGATTGTGGGCCGCGTCGCGCAACAAACTCCGCTCGAACTCTCGCGCAATCTCTCTCGCGTGCTCGGCTCTGAGGTGTGGCTCAAGTGCGAGAACTTGCAGCGCACCGGGTCGTACAAGCTTCGTGGCGCCTACAACTTCATTGCGCAGCTGACTCCAGCTCAGCGCAAGAAGGGCGTTGTGGCCGCATCCGCCGGCAACCACGCGCAGGGTGTTGCTCTCGCCGCTCACGAGCTCGGCATCAAGGCAACCATCTTCATGCCGCTTGGTGTGGCTCTGCCCAAGCTTGAAGCAACGCAAGGCTACGGCGCCAAGGTTGTCCTCGCTGGCAACATCTTCAACGAGTCGCTTCAGGCGGCGAAGGAATTCGCCAAGAAGACCGGCGCTGTTTTTGTTCCCCCGTTCGACGACCCCAAGGTCATCACCGGTCAAGGAACCCTCGGTCTCGAAATTCTCGAAGACTGCCCCGATGTCGACACGATTGTTGTGCCCATCGGCGGTGGCGGTCTGATCTCAGGTCTCGCCGCGGCGGTTAAGCAAAAGGCGGCCGAGCTCGGTCGCAAGGTGCGCGTGGTTGGTGTGCAGGCCGAAAATGCCGCTGCTTACCCGCCCTCGCTCAGGGCAGGCAAGCCGGTCAAGGTGCCCGTGCATCCCACCATCTCTGATGGCATCGCGGTGTACGTTCCTGGCAAGTCAAATTTCCCGATCATCCGGCACTACGTGGATGAAGTGGTCACTGTCTCAGACGACAGCACGGCCAAAGCGTTGGTGCTCTTACTTGAGCGCGCGAAGCTCGTGGCCGAACCGGCTGGTGCGGTGAGTGTGGCGGCAATTCTCGAGGGCAAGATCAAGCACGCCGGTAAGACGGTGGCGCTGGTTTCGGGCGGAAACATCGACCCCATGCTCATGCAGCGCATCGTGGCGCATGGTCTCGCTGCGTCCGAGCGTTATCTCAAGCTGCGCATCATGCTGCCGGACCGTCCGGGTCAGCTTGCAGAGACCTCACGCTTGGTCGCCGAGGCGAATGCGAACGTGGTCGAAGTTGTGCACACGCGACACGGCAAGTTCCAAATCAATGAAGCTGAGCTCGAACTGCACATCGAGACGCGTGGCCCCGAGCACCGCAAGGCCGTGATCAAGAAGCTGCGCGACGCTGGTTACCAGGTGCGCGCCATGGATGACATTTAGCCGAGAAAGGTCTCGACTTTAAGAATCTTGACCTTGATGTCTTTGCCGTTCGGCGCCGTGTAGCTGGTTTCTTCGCCGACCTTGAGGCCCAGAATTGCCTGGCCCACCGGGCTGGTCTCGCTGAACACTGAGTAGTCGGTTCCGGCCGCAATCTCACGGCTTCCGATCAAGAACTTCTCCTCGTCGCCAGCGATGGTGGCGGTCACGATGGTGCCGGCAACCACTGTTCCGTCGCTCTCCGGAGCTTCCCCCACCTTGGCGTCCTTGAGCAGCGCAGTCAGCGTGCGAATGCGCATCTCGATCTTGCCCTGCTCGTCTTTCGCAGCGTGGTAGCCGCCGTTCTCCTTGAGGTCACCCTCTTCGCGGGCCTTTTCGATGCGCATGGCGATCTCTTCACGCGCCGTCGTCGAGAGCTCGTGGAGCTCGGCGGTCAGGCGGTCAAAAGCTTCTTGGGTGAGAAAGGTCTCAGGTGCGTCAGGCATAACCTCAAGCCTAAAGAAGCCAGCAGGCTGCTACCAAACCGGAGACGGCCGGTTTCACCGTGCGAACATCCGCAGTCATTGTGCGAACGAAGTCATTCGAGGCGGGGTATTCGACCACGCGCCATCCGACCACGGTGAAATTGATGTCCATCGCTTGAATCGAGCAAGCGGATGCGCGGCCGGGCTGTGCCGTCAGCTGAAACTGCACGCGCACATCGCCGTTGGCAACCAGCGTGTGCCCGAGATCTTTGGCCTCGACCGAATCTCCCACGTTGAACGGGTTCGCCCAGAGCACCCAGGCGAGAACGAGCACGAGCAAGCCGCCCAACGAGGCGCTCCATGCCGTGATGCGCGCCCGCTTGCTCATCGGGGTGCGCCCGTAGCGCGCATCCAGGCGGCTGCGGTCGGTCATGGGTTCTCCTGCGGTTAGGCTTAATTCAAGGCTATGCCTATTTCCACCAGCGAGAGGACTCGACGTGTTTGCTTTAGCTACCGCGGTACTAGCCGTGAGCGAAGACGATCCTTCGGCGGTCGACGTTGGCCCGATCGGCTTCATCGCCATTGCGTTCGTCGCCATTTGCGTGGTGCTCTTGATTTGGGACATGTCGCGCCGCATCCGCCGCGCGCGCATCCGTGATGAAGTTGCCGCCAAACTCGATGCCGAACAGGCCGAGGCCGCGAACTCTATGCAGTAACTGGCGCCATGGCGATCAGCAAAATCGCCGTCCAGTGGCACATGTACGCGCCCGCAGTGAGTGCGTGAAAAATTTCGTGGTAGCCGAAGACCCCGTGATCGGGTTTCTTGAGCGCGTAGAACACGGCACCCACGGTGTAGCAGACGCCGCCGACGAGGACGAGCACCATCATTGCCACGTTCGCATTCACCAGATCGACGATGTACATCATCGCCGCCCAGCCGAGTAGCAGGTACAGCGGCACATAGAGCCAGCGCGGTGCGTGAATCCAAAACACTCTGAAGGCGATGCCGAGCAACGCTCCCGACCACACCAGAATCAGCAGCAGCGAGCCCTTCGACCAGGGCAATGCCAACAGGGCGATGGGTGTGTACGTGCCAGCGATGAGCAAGAAGATGTTGGCGTGGTCGATGCGCTTGAGAATGACCTTCGTGCGTGGCTTCCAGTTGAACCGGTGATACAGCGCCGAATTTCCGAAGAGCAAGAGCGAGGTCAGCATGAACACGGCGGATGCCCATTTGGCCAGAGGTCCGTCGGCCAGGCAAATCAGCACAATGCCCGAGGCCACGACGAACGGAGTCAGGCCGGTGTGAATCCAGCCACGCCAGAGAGGTTTGCGCTCTACCGGCTGCGTTGGTTCGTATCCATCAATCAGGGGGAGCGCCATGGTTCAACAATACGCGCTGCCACGCGGCTCAAACTTGCCGTTGACTGTCAAAGGTTGGCTACCGTAGAGGTATGAGTCAACACGCGCGTACCGGCCTGCTTTATGGTCTCTACCAGCGCCGACTTCGTCGTGGATTGACCCCCGACAACCTGCCTCACCACATCGGCGTGATCGTCGACGGAAATCGCCGTTGGGCCAAGCTCAACGACCTTGATAACCCCTCACACGGTCACCGCGCCGGTGCCGCGAAGGTACCCGAGTTTTTATTGTGGTGCGATGAGCTGGGCATCCACATGGTCACCCTCTATTTGCTTTCGACGGACAACCTCACTGGGCGCTCATCGGCCGAACTCACCGAGCTGTTCGACATCATCGGTAACCTTGCCGAAACGATTGCGGCGCAGAGCAACTGGCGCGTGATGCACGTAGGCGCCGATGAGGTCTTGCCTGCCGACCTACTGGCCCGCCTACACGCGGTCGAGGCGGCTACCGCCGATCACTCCGGTCTGCATGTGAACCTCGCCATCGGCTACGGGGGTCGTGCCGAGATTATGGATGCTGTGCGCAGCATCATCGCCGAACACGAGGCGCAGGGCGGCACAATCGACAATCTCGCCGACAAGCTCACGCCCAAACTCATCGGTGACCACCTCTACACCGGAGGTTTGCCTGATCCGGATTTGGTGATTCGAACATCGGGCGAACAGCGACTGAGTGACTTCATGCTCTGGCAGAGCGCGCACAGTGAGTTTTATTTCGTGGATGCGCTCTACCCCGATTTGCGTGAGGTGGACTTCTTGCGTGCCATGCGAGATTTCTCGCGCCGTGACCGCCGCTACGGGGCCTGATTTCGCCGATAAGTGACATGTGGTCGACGGCCAGGTTACGGGATTGAATCACGGGCGTGTCGTTCGCGCTCGCGCCTGTGCAGAGGAATACCTTTGCCTCATGAGCACCCCGAGCACCGGCGCTAAGGGCAATGTTTCTGCTTCGCGCCAGACCGTGTCCAAGTCCCGCCAAACCGAGCGTACCTATGTCATAGATACCTCGGTTTTGTTGTCTGACCCGCAAGCGGTGTTCAGGTTCGCCGAGCACTCGGTGGTGATTCCCGTGATCGTGGTCAGCGAACTCGAGAAGAAGCGTCACGACCCCGAGATTGGTTACTTTGCTCGTCAGGCGTTGCGCATGCTGGATGACCTGCGCATGAAGCACGAGCGACTCGACTTCCCCATCCCGATTGGTGACGGTGGCTCGCTGCGAGTTGAGCTCAACCACAGCAACCAGGCCGTGTTGCCTTCAGGTTTGCAATTGGGCGACAACGACTCGCGCATCCTCGCTGTGGCTATGAACCTCGCCGGCGATGGACTCGATGTGACCGTGGTTTCGAAAGACCTTCCGATGCGCGTCAAGGCAGCTTCGATTGGTTTGAGCGCCGAGGAGTACCGCGCCGAGCTGGCTCCCGACTCGGGTTGGACGGGCTTGGCCGAGATTTCGCTTTCTTCGGACGAGATGGCGGACCTCTACGAGAAGGAGAGCCTGCGCACTCCGTTGGTTCGTGAAGAACCCCTGAACACTGGTCTCGTCATTCACTCTGACCGTGGATCGGCGCTTGGCCGGGTTAGCGGCAAGGGCGAGCTTCGCCTGGTTCGCGGTGACCGTGACCTGTTTGGTTTACACGGCCGTTCGGCCGAGCAGCGCCTGGCGATTGACATGCTGCTGGACCCGAGCATGGGCATCATCTCGCTCGGCGGTCGTGCCGGTACCGGAAAGTCTGCCCTGGCACTGTGTGCCGGTCTCGAAGCTGTCCTCGAGCGTCAGCAGCATAAGAAGATCATCGTGTTCCGCCCGATTTACGCCGTGGGTGGTCAGGAACTTGGTTACCTGCCCGGTGATGCTGGCGAGAAGATGAACCCCTGGGGTCAGGCAATTTTCGACACGCTCGGCGCACTCGTCAGCGAGAACGTGATGAACGAGGTTGTCGAACGCGGCATTCTCGAGGTGCTGCCGCTCACGCACATCCGTGGTCGTTCACTGCACGACTCGTTTGTCATCGTGGATGAGGCTCAGTCGCTTGAGCGCAATGTCTTGCTTACCGTGCTCAGCCGTATCGGCCAGAACTCACGTGTGGTGCTCACGCACGATGTCGCCCAGCGTGACAACCTGCGCGTCGGTCGTCACGATGGTGTGGCCAGCGTGATTGAAACGCTGAAGGGGCAGTCGCTCTTCGGACACATCACGCTGACGCGCTCTGAGCGCTCGGCGATTGCGGCTCTCGTGACGGATCTGCTTGAGGGTAACGAGCTGGCCTAGCGCCCCAGGCCGTCCGGCTCGATTCTCGAACCAGACCTCCGTGGTGCGGGTATCGAAGATTTACGATATCGGGTTGTCGAGATATCGAATGATCACGATTTCAAGCTTTCGAGATATCGAAGATCCACGATATTGCGAGAACCTTTGGTCACTACGAGAACTGTGTGGATAGCACCGAGTGATATGCGGGCCCTCGCGCTAGCTTGTGCGCATGAGTCTGAGCGGATGGGTCCTTCTCGGCTATATAGCCCTGTGCACGGTCCCGCTCTCAGTCGTGGACATGCGTGAACATCGCCTCCCCAACAAGCTCGTCGTACCGGGCATGGCGCTCGCTCTCCTCAGCGGCGTTGGTGAGGCAATCGCCTCGAGTCTCACCAACTGGCAACCGCTGATCTGTGCCGGGGGCTGCTTCGCTCTCATGCTGCTGCTGGCGCTCATTGGTGGCATGGGCATGGGCGACGTAAAGCTCGCGTTTGTGCTCGGCGGAGCCTCCGGCTTTTTCGGTTGGGAGTGTGCGACTGCGTCCATGTTTGCCGCCTTCTTACTGGGCGGAGGCGCGGCTCTCGCCGCCCTGATCTGGCGCCGTGTGCGTCGTCAGCCAGGCACACGCCACATCGCGTTCGGTCCGGCCATGCTCGCGGGATTTTGGCTCACAACGACAATCGCCCTGACTCAGCTGTGGGGCTGAACCAGCGCAATTGCCTTGAGAATGATTAGTTCGGGTGGGTCATCGACAGCAGGTCGAGGGCCTTGTCGAGCTGCTCAAGGGTGAGTTTCTTGCCGTCAACGTATCCGAGCTCGATGGTTGCCTCGCGCACGGTGATGCCCTTGGCAACCGAGTGCTTGGCAATCTTGGCCGCGGCTTCGTAACCGATGTACTTGTTGAGCGGGGTCACAATCGACGGGCTCATACCGGCCAGCGCCTCGGCGCGCTTGGTGTTGGCAATCAGACCGTCAACGGTCTTCTCGGCCAGAACGCGACTCGAAGCAGCAAGCAAGCGAATCGACTCGAGCAACGAGT
>Ga0228703_1002533_pt1 | contig 10059 bp, 14 predicted proteins | sample McNCre217_Aug_MG_3_FD_178020 | JGI IMG/M metagenome (GOLD analysis project Ga0228703, IMG submission 178020) | Freshwater microbial communities from McNutts Creek, Athens, Georgia, United States - 29-17_Aug_MG | ecosystem: Environmental > Aquatic > Freshwater > Creek | place: USA: Georgia... | reverse complement strand
AATGGAATATGTGCACCATCCGACGTGCGGTACACGTAATTTATTTGCTGAGTAATTGGATTTTGTATGAGCTGATACATTTATAGCTCCGCATTTGCAGTGTAGTTTCCAGACAATAAGTACGAAGCCCAAGCCGTCATGCCTGTCGATCCTATAAACACAGACAGGCATGTAGAGCTAGGAGAGTTTACAGTCGTGCTTGTGCTTGCGCCCCAACCTGCACCCTTATATACGTCCCAGACGCCAGTAGCACCATTCACACCATAGAATGCTACCGTCGGAACAGAACGCATCTGAACAGGATATGTCAATACTATACCATATGAGTTGGTTGCATTGTATGCAGTAAACGTGCCGTTGATGCCTGCGGCAGCGCCGTTCGCAGGTGCCGTTCCAGGCTCAAAAGATTTAATGAAGTATCGTTGGCATAGCTGCAACTCGGCGCTATATGGACGATAGTCGAATGCTGTAGCTGTCGAACCTTTTTCAAACTGCACACCAGTAATTTGCCATGTGGCGCCAGATGTAGCAAACAAGTTAACACCTTGTGTGGAAGCATATTGGTTAGCTGAGGCGTTCGTGTTCCATGTCCCTGCCGTTCCAGTCGCATATCCGGCGCTTAGCAACGTATAGAATTCAACACGAGCGGCCGCTCCAATCGTCACGCTAGTCGGAGCAGTGGACGTGTTGCCAGGTATGTTTATAATGACCTGAGTCCAAGTATTGGAAGCCGCTATCGTATATGTGAACGGATATGTCTTTTCGCCAGGTGTGCCGCCTGTCAGAATGAAACTGGCAGAAAACGTACCTGTGACGCTCGACTTGACCCAAAAGCTCAATACTGCCGAAGCTGCTTGTGCTGTACCATAAGCGAGATCAGCAAAGTTGTATCCTTCGATTTGCTGACACAGTCCATAGTAGTGTCCTGTTGCTGTCGGTGCCGCTTGCGTTGCAGTTACGGTTTGTTTTAATGAGTAAGTGAATCCAGCTGGAGCATCTTGGACTTGTGACCATGTGGCTGCTGCTGTTGAGTTGGTCGATTCGATATAAAATCTATCAGCCAAATATACGCTACCAAAAGAAAGTCCTGTCTGTGGAAAATTTGTTCCACGTTGCCATATATTCATCGCACCATTGATGATGCGGTTCTTAAAGCCGAAGCCAGACGCCGCAGTGACCTGCGCTGTTCCATCATTGAATGTTAGACCGTTGGATCCGTCGACTACTACGCTCATTTGTTAGCTCTTTGTTTTTGTATTATTTATTCGATCGCAGCTAGCTGTTCTTCGGTAGGTCTAGCTAGAGTATGATGTTCCCACTTAGCAATATAGTCGCCTCGTCCGTCACTGGCATTCTCTAATGAGATAGTACCGCGAGGTGCAAACTCTGCATCCGTCAATTCTGGATAAATTGTTTTGATTTTTTCGTATAGTGACATCATGCTGCCCTAACCATGAACCCCTGTAAAGAGGTGTAAATTTGACTTCCGTAGATGGTATTCGGACTTGTGCCGCCGACCACATATGCCCAGACTTCGATATAGTCAGTCGATCCGTTCAAGTATACCAATCCAAAAAATGGGTTCGACGTTCCAGCTTGTGGAACCAAAATTACTCTATGAGACGCGCCAGTTTTTCGAATATCAGCATATGTATATGATGCGGACGAATTACATTCCCACATGCCTTGAATTTGATAATACCCAGCAACTTGTGGTTGAAATCTATAGTTGGTCGCAGAATCGAATGCGTTGTGGGTATCAAATTCCTCAGCATTCCAAGCAATCTTGGTCCAAGTATTTGTAGAAATTGACTGGTTGCCTGAGAGATACGCGCAAAACGCGGGGCCATTACCAGCTATATTGGGAGCTAGATCTGCCTGCTGTATAGATGCATCTGTTAGGCCACCAACTGCCAATCCAGATATCGTGCCACCGCCGTCAAGAATTAATGCCATATATTAAACCTTCGGATACTTGTCTTTGACTGCTTGAATTTTAGCAGCCATTTCGGCAGGGAATACGCCAGCATGAAATAATGCGTCGAGCTGTTCGCCGATCGACGGATACTCTTGTTCTCGAAGTTCCTTATACTCATTAGGATCTTGCCACTGGTCGACCGATGCATTATCATATTCGATAACATTATTGTTTATATCGAAAGCAACCTCTCCTGAAACTCTAACGACGTCAGGATACAATGCCAAGATAGCTTTTTGTTTTTGTTCTAACGTCATCCTGCAATCTCCATCATTGTAATATACGTTACACCATAGTTATTATTGTTATAATCTGCATTGAATATTACCGACCCCCCAGCACCCGCAGTCATCCACTGTAGGCCATACGTGACCGGAGAAGTGGTAGCAGGGGAATCCAACCACGTAATAGTAACGCAGCCAGAGACACCACCCCCTGTAGGATGATAGAAGTCAGATACTGCGCCAGAAAACGCAGCACCACCTCTACTCAGGCGGTAGTTCGGATTCATACCAGCAGACTGATGTCTGGGCATGGTGTTGACTATAACTAAGATTTTACTCGATGTACTCGTAGGCGTAATTGTCCCTACATAGCCGGTGTCGACCCACGACGCGGACGACACAGTTGTAGTCGTCGAGTTGGCCGATTGCACCACTTGTAGTATGCCCCCAGTATAAATTGCTTTCTTACCAGCTTCAAAATACATGCCGGTGCTATTGACGTTAGCGATAACAGTATTGCCAACAGACATCGTAATGTTGTTGTTACTATCGTTGCCTACTGCTCCATTGAGTGTTGTAGATGATATTAACATTAGAGGATCACCAATCTTTGTCCAGGAGGTACTGTTACTGAAGCGCCGTTAGCAATGACTAGCGGACCAACAGTCAGACCGTTCTTACCAGTAGTTAGTGTGTATGGTGCTGTTACTGTTGGGCTAAATTCGTGAATTGCGCCGTTAGCTTGATTCACCGGAGCTGTGGTTACGCTTGTTGTGCGACCCTTAGCGTCAACAGTAATAACCGGTATGACGGTCGTATTGCCATATGTTCCAGCAGTGACGCCGCTATCAGATAGCTTTGCTGTCGTTACTGCGTTTGCTATAATTGAGTTAGCTGTTACCGAGTTGTCAGTAGGAGCCAGGATGCCAATTACACCAGCACTGTAATTAACATAGATGTTATTTGCACCGGCTGTTGGAGCGCCAGAAAACGTAAGCGTTTGTCCGCTCACGGAGTAGCTGCCATCAAATGGATTTTGTTGGACGTTGTTAACAACAACTTCAATATCGCGTGTATTATATACGGTGCGCGATAGTGTAAACTGAGTATTCGACCCGTTACCGTTAAATACGTCTGATGCAGACGCTTGGTTGGTTAATGCGCCAGAAGCGCCGATCCATGCCATTAGACACCTACCGCTGCACTAGTTACAAAGTCTGCACTCGATGCTGCGCTCGAAACGCATTTCAGTACATCGCCTGTAACCAAGAAGTGTTTAACGTCTCCGCCAATCAAGGCGAGAGCGCCTCCGACCGGAATCGTTACGCCCTTGATTAGGTAGTAGTTCGTTGCGCTGCGCGTGATATACACATCGACTGTGATTGCTGCGCCAGATATGTTTGCGACTTGGCAGCCTACCAAAGCAGTCGTAGCAGATGCCGTAACGATAGTAGCCGGCGTTGTACCGACTGCTGAATTAAGATAACTGGTTTGTGTAGAAGCCATTGCTTATCCGTAAATGATTGCGTTGAGGAACGCTGAACCTGCAGGATCAACTTGCAAATTCGTTTGTGTTTGTGAGACGTTAGCTACTGAGATTACGTTTGCAGTAACTGTCCCTGTTGTATTTAGACTGCCTACGTTTGCCTGTCCTGTGACAGTTAGTGTGCTGTTTGCGACCAGATTACCGACAACCAAGTCTGCCATTTGAATGCCTGTAGATGTATTTGCAACATCTACGTTATTGTTCGCGTAGAACTCTGGTTGATAGTTCTGGAACAGATAATACTTCTTCGTAGTTGCAGATCTGATTAGACCTGTATGTCCATTTGCTCCAGCTCCAGCGTTGTAGTGAGCTGCAAATCCGATATCGAGAGAGTCGCTGACTTCGTTATTCGAAGCAAGGTATAGCAACGAATCGGTAACGTTAATCGAGGTCGTATTGATCGAAATTGTGTTGCCGTTGACAACCAAGTTTCCAGTGATTGTCGCGCTACCGTTCAATAGCATTGAGCCAGAGAACGTAGGGTTGGCTAGCGGTGCGAATGTCGAATTGACATATGTGTTTGATGCAGCATAGGCGATTGCATTAGCGTATGCTGCAGCAGCGTTGCCAGAATATGCGATTGCATTAGCGTATGCAGTTGCTGCCTTAGTATCCGCATAAGCAGTTGCATTAGAATATGCGGTTGCAGCTTTAGATGTAGCGTCTGCTGCAGCAGTTGATACGGCATTTGAGTATGCGGTCGCAGGAGCTGTATTTACTGCATAGTATGATGCAGGCTGTCCAGCAAGATATGTTGCGCTATTTGCAAGATAAGCTGTACCAGTGTAAACAGAAGAGTTTACAGAGTTTGAGCCAAGCAGAATTGTGTTGACGGATAGGTTCGATTGCCCTTGATAGGTACCAAGGTCATTCCTATAGACAAGAACGTCGTTATTAGACGAGCTGCCTTGTTTGAGTTTCTCTATCCGTAACTTAGACATCTATTATGCTTCTGGTTGTGATTCCTGTTGCTCAGCAGCTTGCAATTGAGGTTGAGCTTGTTGGCGGATCGAGTCGATGATCGGTGCCACAGTCTCAAACGTTTGCTTGCCAAGAGCAGCAAGAATAATATTGGTTTGATCTAGCGTAAAAACAAAATTCAAATTCATAATATCTCCATAATGTGAGGTTGATAACAGAAGGTATTTATCTGCACCAAGAAGTGTATCCCTGACAATCAGCAGCAGTGTTGCTACCATCATACCAACCTTCCCAAGATCCTTCTGTAGTACCGTGCCCAAAATATGTGCCTGCATATGGATCGCCGGTCGCAGTGGCCGTTCCAATAACACCGATTGTCGATTGGCTGGCGTTGGCGTTAAACGTAGCATCACCGTTATAGTCGGCGCGCACGCCATCCATAATGAAATATGCTGCACTGCTCATCAACGTCGAGTTGCCAGCAACGTAGATATTTGCACGAGGCACGATTTCCGAATAACGAGCAGTGCCTACTGTGTTTAGTTTGAACCACACCGATAAATACGTTCCTAGATTGGTATAGCTGTATGTGTTATTCGTGCTGCCGCGACCATATGCGACGCCACGAATCTCATCAAAAGCAAACGTATCGAGGAAGCTGCCGATTAAGTAATCAGAGTTAGGACTTGCTGTCCCTAAAGCGCCTGCAGTGCCATTACGGTTGACGTAATAGCTTGTGGTATTTCTGCCAGTACCACCAGGAATCGTAGTGTCATTGGCGTTATTGCTAGCATATAGCACCCAACCACCGTTAGGTACATCACAATACAATTGTTGTACGGTGCCAGCCGAATTGATAAAATAATACAGACCTGCTGGTAAATATGGATTATAGTTGTACAGAGCACGTCCAGAAGGAGCAGGGTTTGCCTGTGTTCCTAAGTTATTAAGAGCTTGCGATCCAGCATATATCATACCATTAGCAGCAATCGTGAGACGAGCAGAACCAGTCGTTGTGTTGCCTGTATGGATAACAACATTGTGTGCAGTCTGTGTTCCGAGGAACAAATCGCCACCATTGACGAACAAATATCCACTATTCGGCGTCATCAAGCTATATGCAGCCTGAGCATATGTGTTGCTATTGATGCCTATATCGATATAGCCAACGCTATCGTTACCATCCGATCGAGCAAGGATCAAGTCTGTCGATGCATTGTTACCATTACTCTTATTTTGAGCGTTAATCTGCAGCCAGCTATTTGCACTACTTGCAGCCTGAACTAGTGGATTCGTAAACGTACCATTCGCAGCACCAATCGTTAGCGGCGCGTTAGGAGCTGTGTTGCCGATACCGACGTTAGTATTAGCTCCGCTCCAGAATACGACGTTTGCGTTACTCAACATAGATGGTGTAACAGAACCATCAACTGGCACTAGTGTTGAACTCTTGATACCAAGATGAAGAACTAGAATGTTATTTGTTCCAGTAGGAGGAGCGCCAGTAAACGTCAGCGTAGTACCGCTTACCGTATAAGCAACACTTGGCGTTTGATATAGGCCACTAATATACACAGCGATAGACGCAGCAGATGCTGGCGCCAATGAAAGTGTATATGCGACAGTCGTACCATCACCACTGAAAGTGTTAGTTTGATAGTTTGTTGATACTAATGGGTTTCCGATTAATGACATATTATCCTAACTGACTAATCCACGCAGATACATAGTCGATTACTTCTGCATTGGACATTGCAATATTTGTCTCTACTCCACCGCTGCCTCTTACGCCATCAAATCTCATAAATGGTACATGCGAGTGTATCTCTAATACACGGTCGTTTAGCTGCTCTCTGCTGAGCTCTGTTAATGTATCTGGCAAATAGTACTCTGTTACATCTGGTGCAACAGCGACGTAGGTTGAATCAGCTGAGTTAAACCAATGCCCACCATTAACGACAAAATCTGGATCACGCAATTGACCGTTTATTAGATGTCTTTTATATTCGTAGAATTTCATTATTGTTCAGGCCAGCTAGTTGTTTGTATAGGTATTGACGGGGCACCGAGGTAACGAGCTGCGGTCGTCCAACGGACCTCGTCAAGATAATGTCCATGATATTCTGCGTTGAACGGATACCCTATGGCGGCAATACTTGGAGTGCCGCCTGTAGGCATTGACGTTGTTTGGTTTTGACGAGTGCCGTTCAGCCATGCGGAAATGGTGCCGTTATATCGTTCAAACACCACCCAATTCCACGTATTGAACGTCCACGACGTAATCGCAGCACTTTGTCCTGCTCCCGAGTATATGTAAAATTTACCGTCTGCCGCAGCGTACTTAACCTCACCTTGACCAGACTGTCCACCACACCAAAACGTATGACCATACGAGCTACCGCCTGAAGGGATATACGCCCAAAACTCAAGTGTCCATGACGCCTGACCCATATCAAAGTCTGAAAACGGCGAAGCAAAGCTTACATATGCATTTGTTGAGTTGCTGTCGACATACCAAGCGCTGCCTGAGCTACCAGTAATAGATGTTCCTTTAACGATGCCTGGAAACCCCACTGCAGACGTCTTAGATGCAGTTCCTCCGTTTGTCAGCGTACGACGAGCACTGCTGGCGTCAGTTAGTGATCCGTTTTTGATTAGCACCTTAGTAGACGTATACAATGGATCAGAATAGTTGATGTTGTTCCATTGGCCGCCATCGTGAAAATCTAAACCCTTTAGTGTAGTATTGAAGCGTAGGGCACCAGCAGCGCCTGTTGGGCGCTGAGCGGTTGTGCCCGCCGGTAGCAACACAGCATCCGTCTTACTACCGATATCTAGACTATAGTTTGGCGTTTGTGTACCAATTCCAACAAAGCCATTGGCAGCAATTGTTACACTATTAGCAGTGCCATTTGCAATTCTTACGCTACCAGTCGAATCGATCGACACAGAACCGCCTGCAGATGTAATCTTGCTTGCACCAGTTGAGTCTTGCCCAATTACGCTCGGGTCTAATTTTGTCAGTGCCATATATTATTCGCCCTTTGGGTATTTGTTCTTCACTGCTTGCACCCTAGCAAGCATTTCAGCCGCAGCATCGCCACCCTTCCACAACGCATCGAGTTGATCGCCGATAGGAGGATACTCATCGACTCGTTGGGATCTATACAACAATGCAGCCTTTTGTGTTTTAATTACATCCACTTGCTCTAATACTTGTTCCCATGTGAGTGGCGCTACGCCCTCGGGCCATGATATGACAGCCTCTTCCTGGTCGGGAATGAATTTAACATCTAACACAGACCCTGCAGGAATGTTATTCTTAACAACCTGGCATACATAACCACTAAAATCTTTATCGTTATACCACGTAGTCATTAATTGATCCCCACAACAGTGTACATATAGTTTATTGTCGGTATACCAGATATGCTGGTATAGTCGAGGTTGACTGCCACTCTGGCGATACGACCACTTGTAGGATGACAAGATCCAAACGTCCGAACAGCACCGATGCTGCCGTATGTATAATTTGAATCCCACATCATGCCAGGTCTATTGGCCCCCGCTCCACTCGGATCTTGTAGGCTCACTAGCAATCTCATCGTATGCATTTGTGATGGGTCGTGATATGTAGCGAACTTGCCCCACACGCCTGCTGTGTTTTGCACACTAGCCCAGGCACCCGTGTTGCGGTTGAGTAGGTAGTTGCTCCATTCACAACTTATACCGCTTCCACCAGTATCACGTACTTGGAGATAGTCCTCTGTATGATCAGTGCCAGCCCTATAATAAGTTATGTAGCACTCGACGGTGCGCCAGTGATTAAACCATGGTGCAAAGTTGATTACAAATTCATCCGAGCTACTTGCCCATGCGTTGACCTCGGCAAGTATTTGAGGAGATTTGGTTCTAAACTTGTATGGTCCTGTTGACCCCGTCGTGTAGTTTGCTTCGATGTATGATTGGTTGTAAAATTCAACCGCATAGTATGCCTGAGCACCACTGTAGTATGTGGTCGGTGTTGTGACGTCTAAGTAGTATGCAGATTGGCCGCTAATGTTGTTGATTTCAACTTCAGCAACGCAATTAGAATAGTTGGTAAGTTCGATGAAAATATCATACGAATAAACAGCATTTCCACCATATGTTGAACCAGTATTGACCGCAGATCCTATCGATACCTTATACCCCTCGGACGCTCCAGACAGCATGCCATCAGTCTGAGTGATGGATGGTGCTGATACTGCTTGCATATTGTTATACGCCGTAATCGTATACTCTCTCCACCCACCAGAAGAATAGTACGTATCGTACAATCGGATCTTGATGTTGCCGAAGTACCCCCAGTTCATTTGGTTGTTATCCCAAAATCTACCAATACGGTACTTGCGTGTACCAGCACCACCAGCTGTAAACGATGTATTAAACTTGTAACTAGCGCTGTTTGTTGATGTTCGCCACTGGTTGGATAGCGAGCCAGTAATAGTTGTATTGCCAGCAGATAACGTGTTAGATATGGCTACCGCGCCAGTGAAGGTATCGCCGGCTTTATTGGCCGGCGTATATCCCAAGCTATTTGCAATAGCTCCGGTGCTGAATGAGTTGCCGCTTAATTTATCGATTGCCATATATTAATTGCTCGTGATGTATGTGAATGTACCGTTCCATGCAAACTGAGCATTACATACGGAAGAATTGTCATAACGAATTAGCGAGCAAGTTGCTGCTCCGTTGTTCCCAATAATCTCCCATGCGTTTCCGCTGGCATACCACTCTCGCGATATGCCGACTGGCGTACCAGTACTAATTACAAACGGCAGTCCAGTTATTTGAGCTACCGCAGTCATCGTGCCAGTTAGCATTTGAGCGTTGAATGTTATTGTGACTAATCGTCCAACTTTTATGTAATTGCCTGAGCACGTCTGGGAAGTGATCGTACCTGTTGATGGTGTTACGACGGGCGTCCAAGTGCCCTCTTCATAATCGTCCAGCGTATTCGCATCGGAAGATGCGTTTTGAGTTACTGGAAATTTAAGTTGTCCAAATGGCAACGTGATCAGGCTACTATCGGCTTGGAGCACGGTTGAGCTGTTTACGTTGAGTCGGACTGAGCCAGTACCCTTCGTGTTTATATCAACGCCGACGTTCGCGTCTGTACCAGTCGCAGTTAAATATGCTGGCTGTCCAGTAACATTTCCATTCACCGATAACTTATTGGCCGCGTTATTTCCAGCAACCAGGTTGCCGCCGATCGTCTGGTTACCTGCAATAACATGGTTGCTGCTGCTATCCCAACTTGGTGCGCCTGTAGACAGCTTTGCAGGCGTAACAGCACCATCAACTAAAGTAGTAGTTGTGACTGATCCTGAAATGGGAACAACGCTCGT
>Ga0228703_1002530_pt1 | contig 10069 bp, 13 predicted proteins | sample McNCre217_Aug_MG_3_FD_178020 | JGI IMG/M metagenome (GOLD analysis project Ga0228703, IMG submission 178020) | Freshwater microbial communities from McNutts Creek, Athens, Georgia, United States - 29-17_Aug_MG | ecosystem: Environmental > Aquatic > Freshwater > Creek | place: USA: Georgia... | reverse complement strand
TCGCGCATCAACCCCTGTGGTTATGCCGGACTGAAAACCGTGGACCTTTCTACAATTGGCGTTCAAACCACCTGGGATGAAGCAGCCCAGGTGCTGGCCACGCAGCTTGCGGCACGACTGTGAGCCCTGCGCCACCCCAATAAGGCAGACCATGAGCACCAACACCCCTGAACGCAATGTTGTGCGCGAAGCACAAACACTCGAGAACTACGACCCGATGGCCAAGCAAAAGGCCGCCGCCAAGCTCTCGCGCATTCCTGTCAAGGTCGAACAGGCCGAAGTGCTCAAAAAGCCCGAATGGATCCGCGTCAAGGCTGGCTCGCCCACCACGCGCTTCTACGAAATCAAGGACATCCTGCGCAGCAACAAGTTGGTGACGGTGTGCGAGGAAGCCAGCTGCCCCAACATCGGTGAATGCTTCGGCAAGGGCACGGCCACCTTCATGATCATGGGCGACAAATGCACCCGCCGCTGCCCATTTTGCGATGTGGGCCACGGCCGACCCGACCCTCTGGACACACAAGAGCCCGAAAACCTGGCACAGACCATCGCCAAGCTCAAGCTCAATTACGTGGTGATCACCAGCGTGGACCGCGACGATCTGCGCGACGGCGGCGCTGACCACTATGTGCAGTGCATCTCCCGCACGCGCGAACTCTCGCCCCAAACACAGATCGAGGTGCTGGTACCCGACTTCCGAGGCCGACTCGAGAAAGCGCTGGACACCATGGCCGCCGGTCTGCCCGATGTGATGAACCACAACCTCGAGACCGTGCCCCGCCTTTACAAGGAAGCACGTCCGGGTGCCGACTACGCGCATTCGCTCCAGCTGCTCAAGGACTTCAAGGCCCGCTTTCCGAATATCCCGACCAAGAGCGGCCTGATGGTCGGCCTGGGCGAAACCGACGAAGAAATCCTGGAAGTCATGCGCGACATGCGCGCGCACAACATCGACATGCTGACCATCGGCCAGTACCTGGCCCCCAGCAACAGCCACCTGCCGGTGCGCCGTTATGTGCACCCCGACACCTTCAAGATGTTCGAGGGAAAAGCCTACGAGATGGGCTTCACCCACGCCGCTGTGGGTGCAATGGTGCGCAGTTCGTACCACGCCGACCAACAAGCGCATGCTGCGCTGGAAGCCGGCAAAAAGATTTAACGCGACAGCTTCTTGTCGCCGTAAGGGCAGTAACCCGGCTTCGGCCCCACTTGCGGGTGCTTGCGACAGGTCTCCGGACGGACCTCATACACCGTGCAGCGGCGCGTCTGCGCATGCAGGTAACTGCAATCGCCGTTGGCACGGCGGGCCAGCGTGAAGATGCTGTTGCGGAAATTGAAGTGGTCGATCAACCCTGCTTTTTCCAGACGTTTGGCGATCTGCTTGGGTTCATCGTGCTCGGCTTCAAACGGGTCGACCAGGCCCAGACGAACCAGGTCGGGCAAGCGCACCTCGACCGGCATGGTGCAGCAGTTGGCTGCGCAGCTGTCGCACAAACCGCTGCGGTACCGCGTCCAGGTATCGCAACGGTCAACATCAACAACGGCAATCGGGGATCTCACGGCAGGGCGGCAGAATCAAGAAAGGCCCTGCAGTGTAATGGCAGGTTCAGGCCATGTGGTCCCAGGCGTGCAGCGCTTCTGAGCAGTACATCAGCGCCGGGCCGCCCCCCATGTACACGCACACCGCCAGCATCTCTTCAAGCTCGGCCTTGGTCGCACCCAGGCGCTTGAGGGCCTTGACGTGAAAACCGATGCACCCCGAACAATGTTGCGTGATGCCAATGGCCAGTGCAATCAATTCCTTGTGCTTTTCGCTCAAGGCGCCATCGGCCAACGAGGCCTTGGCCAGTTGCCCGAAGCCTTGCATGGCTTCACTTTGCGATTTTCGGAACGGGCCCAACTGGGCATTGATGTTCTGGATCAGGCTGCTGTGGTCAAAAGTGCTCATGGTGGCTACATCCTGTAGGTTGAATCGAAGAGAATCCCGGCATGCAGACTTCGAAATTGCTGGCCCTCGGGGCCATTGTGCTGTGGGCCAGCCTGGCCATGCTGGGCGTACGCCTGGCCCATCTGCCCCCCTTCTGGCTGACAGGCATGGCTTTGCTCATCGGCAGTGTGATCGCTTTGCCTCTTTCGCGCTTTGATTTATCTCAGTGGCGCATGCCTGCTCGAACACTGGCATTGGGGGTGTACGGGCTGTTCGGCTTTCACTTTTTGCTGTTCATTGCGCTGCGCCATGCGCCCCCGGTGCAGGCCAATCTGGTCAATTACCTGTGGCCATTGGGCATGGTGGTGCTGGCGCCCCTGTTCTTGCCGGGCTTGAAACTGCATCTGCGTCAGGTGCTGGCGGCCCTGTTGGGCTTTGCCGGTGCGGCACTGGCCATCACGGGGGGGCAGACCGTCCAGCCCGGTTTTGCCTGGGGCTATGTGCCGGCGCTGGCGTCCGCTTTTGTTTGGGCCAGTTATTCGTTGTTGACCCAGCGAGTGCCCCCGTTTCCCACCTCGGCCATTGGCTTGTTTGCCATGGTCTCGGGCGCCTTGTCTCTGGTTTGTCATGCACTGCTGGAGCCCCCTGCTCAGGCCAGCGCTCAAGACTGGATCTGGCTGGTGCTGATGGGCCTGGGCCCTTTGGGGGCCGCCTTTTACCTGTGGGATGCCGCCCTCAAGCGTGGCGATGCGCAGCAAATCGGCTTGCTGAGTTTTCTGACGCCGCTGTTGTCGACCCTGCTCCTGCTGTGGCACCGGTCCGAAGCCATCAGCCCTTCTGTGGCGATTGCCGCCGCCATGATCGTGGGTGCGGCATGGCTGGGGCGGCTCAACGCGGCATGAGGCTTGCGGGGTCGTCGCTCTCCAGCACCTGATCCGCCCAGGGCTGAAGCTTGTCGGTGTTGGACAGCAGGATGCGCTGCTTGACAGCCAGCACCTGCGAGGGATGCATGGAAAAACTTCGCAGCCCCAGCCCCAGCAGCAACTTGGTCATGGCAACGTCTCCCGCCATCTCGCCGCAGACCGAGACACCCTTGCCTTGCGCTTTGGCCATGGCGATCGTGTCGGCCACCAGGCGCAGCACAGCGGGATGCAAAGGGTCGTAAAGGTGAGCCACCGATTCGTCGGCACGGTCGATGGCCAGGGTGTACTGGATCAAGTCATTGGTACCAATCGACAGAAAATCAAAGTGCTTGAGGAACAAGCGCAGTGACAATGCCGCCGCCGGGATCTCGATCATCGCGCCCAGGCGTACCGGGCCGTGCACCATGGCCTTGCGGTCCAGCTCCTGCCGGGCCTGCTCGATCAGCTGCAGGGTCTGGCGAATCTCGCTGGCATGGGTCAGCATCGGGATCAGCAAGTTGACTTTGCCGTGCGCGGCCGCACGCAAGATGGCCCTCAGCTGTGTGAGGAACATGGATGGGTCAGCCAGACTCCAGCGGATGGCACGCAGACCCAGCGCCGGATTGAGGTGGGCCGAGTCGTGCCGCGTGTCGTCCAGCGGCTTGTCGGCGCCCACATCCACCGTGCGGATGGTGACGGGCAAACCACTCATGCCCTCCACGGCGCGGCGGTAGGCCTGGTATTGCTCTTCTTCGTCCGGCAGATTGCCCTGACGGCCCATGAACAGGAATTCACTGCGAAACAGCCCCACGCCCACCACCCCCGTGGCCAGCGCAGCGGCGGTGTCCTCGGGCATTTCGATGTTGGCCAACAATTCAATCTTTTCACCGTCGAGCGTGACAGCCGGCGTGTGGCGCAAGCGGGCCAGGCGTTCGCGTTCGACCTGGCCTTGACGCTGCTTGAAGCTGTATTCGGACAAGATGATGGGCGAGGGGTCCACAATGACCACGCCGGCATCGCCGTCGATGATGACCCAGTCGTCCTGCTTGACCAGCTGGCTGGCGGTGCGCGCACCGACCACCGCCGGGATGTCCAGACTGCGCGCCACGATGGCGGTGTGCGAGGTCTTGCCGCCCACATCGGTGACAAAACCGGCGAACACGCTTTGCTTGAACTGCAGCATGTCGGCGGGCGAGAGGTCGTGCGCCACCAGCACCAGTGGCACATCGGTGTCCTCCAGGTGCAGCTCTTGTTGTGGCCGCTGCGGCCGCGGCACCTGGGCCATCGCCGAGCCTGTGCCCTTGAGGCTTTGCAGCACGCGCTCGGCCACCTGTTCCAGGTCTGCCTTGCGCTCGCGCAAATAGGGGTCTTCCATCTCGTCGAACTGGCGTCCGATGATTTCGAGTTGACTGGTCAGTGCCCATTCGGCGTTGTACAGGCGCTCCTCGATCCAGTGGCGCACACCCGCCGTCAGCTCCTCATCTTCAAGCAGCATGAGGTGCACATCGAGCAACGCAGCGAGTTCGTGCGGGGCATCCTTGGGCAGGTCTTTTTGCAGGCGCTGCAGCTCTTCGACAACCGCATCCCGGGCACGACGCAGGCGCACGAGTTCGGCTTTGACCTGATCGGACTCGATGAAGTAATGCGCCACATCCACGCGGCTGGAAGCAACCAGCACGGCGCGGCCAATCGCGATGCCACGCGCCACTGCCAGACCGTGGATGCTGAAGGTCATTATTCGCCCTCGCCGAACTTGTCTGCCATGAGCGCCAGGATGGCGTCCAAGGCCTCCTGGTCACGCTCGCCGCTGGTTTCCAGCGTCACTTCGGTGCCCACACCAGCGGCCAGCATCATCACACCCATGATGCTCTTGGCGTTGACACGGCGTTCGCCCCGGCTCAACCAGACATCGCAAGGAAAGCTGCCGGCCAGTTTGGTGAGCTTGGCCGAAGCGCGGGCATGCAGCCCGAGCTTATTGCTGATGGTCGTGGTGGCCTGGGGCATGGGTTTTCTTTCCGGTCTGGTTCTGGGGCGCGGTACAACCCACGGGCATGATGCCCTGGGTGCCACCCGCCTGAGCGCGGGTGGCCAAAGCCTCCAGGCTCTCGTGGCGGTAGCAAACGCTGCGCAGCAGCATGGGCAGATTGGCACCGGACACCAGGCGGGTGTGGATGCCGTCATTGAGTTTTTGCGCCACATTGCAGGGCGTTGCGCCGAACACATCGCTGATGAGCAACACGCCTTCGCTGGCCAGCCCCTGCAGCGCGGCTTGTGCGCGTGCCAGGGTGTCTTCAGGTGCTTCTTGCGCGGGCACATCCACCGCCGCCACGCCCGCAGCACAGTCTGGGAAGACGTGCAGCGCACAGTCGCGCAAGGCACTGGCCAGCGGGGTGTGGGCGATGATGAGGATGGCGTTCATGTCAATTCGGATTATCGGTGCGCCAGCCCACGAAAAAGAGCCAGGACAGCAAAGAACTCACACCAAAGACCGCAAACGCCGATTGGTAAGCGGCCACCGCGTCCAGCCCCAGGCTGCGCGCCAGATCCACCCCCAGACCAATGCCCCACTGCACCACGAAGATGCCAGCAAAAATCACCAGGTTGTAGGCCGACAGCGCCCGGCCCGCCAGGTGCGGCGCAAAGGCCATGCCCACCGCCGGTTGCGCCAGCGAGACAAAAGTGCTGCTGACGCAAAACGCTGCCAGCATGAGTGCAGCCCCTTGACCCGCCGACGGCCCGATCCAGACCAGTGCCGCCAGCGCCAGAAAACTCAGCGGAAAGCCACGGGCCATCAGTGTGTCGGCATGGATGCCCCGACGCGCCAGCGCAGGCGTGATCCAGCCCCACAGCCAGAAGCTGCACAGCATGGACAGGTTGATGATGAACAGACCGGTCGCCGAAGCCAGCGGACTCCAGCCCGCGACCTGGGTCATCCAGGGGCCGGCCCACAAGGTCTGAATGGCGACCATGCCGCCATAACTGAAAAAACCCATCGGGGCCATGCGCCAGAAGTAAGCATTGCGCCAGACGGCACCGTAGCCCCCATCGTCATCGTGGACCGCCGCATGCGACAGAGGGCGGTGCGGCCAGGCGGGCACCAGCCATCGGATACCCAGCATGGACACGGCAATGCACACCGCCATGGCCACAAACAGCGCACGCCAACCCCACAAGGGCAAAAGCCACTGCACCGGCAAGGTGGCAGCCACCATGCCCAGTGAGCCGGTCATCAGCATCCAGGAGTTGGTGCGCAGCTGTGTGCTGGCATTGAACCAGCGGCGGTAGCCGGTCAGAGGGGCCATGAGGCAAGCGCTGACACCCACGCCACACAGCATCCGTGCCACCAGCAGGCCGGAAAAGCTGTCGGCCCAGGCAAAGGCCAGACAACCGAGCACCGCCACCGACAGAAAAGCCAGGATGACTTTGCGCGGTCCATGCAGATCCAGCCAGCGCCCCAGCGGCAACTGAGTCAGCGAAAAGCCCAGGAAGTACCCCCCAGACAGCAGGCCGAGGTCACGCGCGTGCAGCCCCAGCTCTTGCGTGAGCACCGGCGACAGCGTGCCAGTGATGGCGCGCAACAGCGCCGAGAAGAAATACGCCAGCGCAAAACTCAGGAACACGACCACGGCCATGCGGCGCGAGAGGTGATGTGCGCTCACGGTTGCACCCCATCAAACAAGGCCTGCGCCAGTTGCGGTTGCGCTTTTCGCGCGTAAACAACCGCGTGGATCACCCGCAGGTGGTCTCCTTCGGTGTAAATACCCCACACGGCATGCGCGGTCACAGGCTGACCATCGGCCTTTCGGCCTTGGGCCACGATGCGCTGCGCTGCGCCCAACGGCAGCAAGCCAGGACGCAGCCAAGCCTCGGCCTGATCGGGCTTGGCCGTTTGCAGATTGGCCAGTGTGGCCTGCTGCCAGCCTTGCAGCACCGCCTGCGCATCTGCCCCGGGAGCCAGGGCCGCAGTCATGACCGCCAGCATGGCGTCGCCGGACTCGCAGCCGACCACGCTCAGTTGCACCGGCACCCCGCCCAATGGGACTTCACGTGTGGTTCGGTCAGGCTTGCAGGGCAGCTGCGCCTTGAGATCGGTCCCATTCAACGTCACTTGCCGCCAGTTCTGGTCCGGGCTGCAAGCCGTCAGAATCGCCTGCATGGCCACCAGGGCCAATATCCATGAAATTCGCATCGGGCCATTGTAGGAGCCCGCCTTCCGGTCAAGTGCAGGACAGGCCCGAGCCCGCGTTTTGACGACAATGCCCCTCATGAATGCTCTCGATGGAATCCGCATACTGGACCTCTCGCGCGTGCTGGCCGGCCCCTGGTGCACCCAGAACCTGGCCGACCTGGGCGCAGACGTGATCAAAATTGAACGCCCTGGTACGGGCGATGACACCCGCGCCTGGGGCCCCCCCTTTCTAAAAGATGCCGAGGGCCACGATACCCAGGAGGCCGCTTATTACCTGGGCACCAACCGCAACAAGCGTTCACTGACCTGCGACATCGCCTTGCCCGAAGGCCAGCAACTGATCCGCGATCTCGTCCAGCACTGCGATGTGTTCATCGAGAACTTCAAGGTCGGAGACATGGCGCGCTATGGACTGGACTACGCCAGCCTCTCCCGCATCAACCCCCGGTTGGTCTATTGCAGCGTGACCGGCTTTGGCCAGACGGGCCCCTACAAGGACCGCGCCGGTTACGACTACGCCGTGCAAGGCATGGGCGGCCTGATGAGCGTCACCGGTGAACGCGATGACCTGGGCGGCGGCCCACAAAAAGTGGGCGTGGCGGTGGCCGACCTGTTCACCGGCATGTACGCCACGGTGGGCATTCTGGCGGCATTGCGCCATGCCGAGCGCACAGGGCAGGGCCAGCATCTGGACATGGCGCTGCTGGATGTGCAGGTGGCCATGCTGGCGAACCTGGGCGCCAATTACCTGGTCAGCGGCAAAGCGCCGGGCCGTGCGGGCAATGCACACCAGAACATCGTGCCCTACCAGGTGTTTGAGGTGAAGCCCCCCGAAGGCAGCGCAAACGAAACACGTGATCACATCATTCTTGCGGTGGGCAACGACGGACAGTTCGCCAAGTTCTGCGTCGTGGCCGGCGTGCCTGAACTGGCCCAAGACGCACGCTATGCGCAAAACGCCAACCGTGTGCGCCACCGTGCCGAGCTGGTTCCGCTGCTGGAGGGCATCTTGCTGAGCCGCACCAAGGCCGACTGGCTGACTGCATTGGAAGCCGCCAAGGTGCCTTGCGGTGCAATCAACAACCTGGCCGAGGTGTTTGCCGACCCGCATGTGCATGCGCGCGAGATGGTCCACAGCTGGCAGCACCCCATCCAGTCTGACCTGAAGTTGGTGGCCAGCCCGCTCAAATTGAGCACCACCCCTGTGCGCCAGGACTTGCCGCCTCCGCTGCTGGGCCAACACACCCACGATGTGCTCTCACAACTGTTGGGCTACAGCGCCGAGCAACAGCAGGGTTTGCGCGACAAGGGCGTGATCTGACCCAAAGCCCCTGCTGGCCGTGCGGCCAGCGCGCGCTTTAAAATACGGCCCATGAAACGCCTGTCCTTCTTTGCGGTTTTGCTGTCTGCGGTCCTGGCTTTATCGGGCTGCGGACAGGACCGCGCGCCAGAGTCTTCGTTTGTGCTGCTCGACGGTAGCCAGATGAGCACTGCACAGTTGAAAGGCCAGGTGGCTCTGGTGAACTTCTGGGCCACCAGCTGCACCACCTGTGTGGCCGAAATGCCCGAGATCGTGGCAACCTACAACAAGTACAAGGACCACGGCTACCAAACCCTCGCTGTGGCCATGCCCTACGACCCGCCGGCTTATGTGGTGAATTTCACCGAGTCGCGCAAGCTGCCTTTCAAGGTCGCCATCGACAACACCGGCGTCAACGCCAAGTCCTGGGGCGATGTGCAGCTCACCCCGACCACCTTCCTGCTGAACAAGCGTGGCGAGATCGTCAAGCGCTACGTGGGTGCACCCGACTTTGCCGAGCTGCACCGCCTGATCGAGAAGCTTTTGGCCGAGGCCTGAGCCGCTACACTGCTGGCTTCGCCACTCCCGATTCCCGCCTTGGACACGCCAAAGATTGAATTGACCCCCGTCGCCAGCGCCGACGACCTGGCGGGCACGCGGGAAATCTTCAACGAATACGCAGACACACTCAGCGTGGACCTGGATTTTCAGGACTTCAACGCCGAATTGGCCGCTTTGCCTGGCGACTATGTCGCGCCACGCGGCGCTTTGCTGCTGGCCCGGGTGGGTGGCGACATTGCGGGCTGCTGCGCACTGCGTCCGATGGACAGCAGCGATTACACCAATGCGGCCGAGATGAAGCGCCTTTATGTGCGCAAAGCCTTCCGGGGCTTTGGCCTGGGCCGCCAATTGGCCGAAGCCATTTTGGACGAAGCCCGCCGGGCAGGCTACAGCTGCGTGTTGCTGGACACACTCGACGACATGGAAGCAGCGCGGGCACTCTACGAAGATTTAGGCTTTGAAGAGATCCCGCCCTACTACCACAACCCCCATGCGGGGGCGCACTACCTCAAGGTCGAGCTGGACTGAATCAGCCCTTGGCCTGGGCCAGCAAGGTGTCGGCGTCGCTGACTTCAAATTTGCCAGGGCCTTCGACGTTCAACGCGGCCACTTTGCCGTCTTTAACAAGCATGGAATAGCGGTTGCTGCGCAGACCCATGCCACGGGCGGTCAGGTCCAAAGTCAGGCCCGTGGCCTTGGCAAAGTCGGCGCTGCCATCGGCGAGCATGCGCACCTTGGTGCCAGTTTTCTGGTCACGCGCCCAGGCGCCCATCACAAAAGCATCGTTGACGCTCACGCACCAGATCTCGTCCACACCCGCTGCACGCAGCGCGTCGTATTGCGTCACATAGCCCGGCACATGCTTGGCCGAGCAGGTGGGCGTGAAAGCGCCGGGCAAGGCAAACAGGGCAATCGTCTTGCCAGCCATCGCCTTGTGCACGTCCACCGGGTTGGGGCCGATGCTGCAGCCATTGCCCTCGACTTCGGAATATTCCATCAGGGTGGCGGCAGGGAGTTGGTCTCCGACTTTGATCATGTTGTTCTCCAATTGAAAAGTTGAGGCGAAAAAAAACGACCCACAATTGTGGGTCGTTTTGGCGAAGCTTGCAGAGCTTGGGCTTTTTGGGCTTAGACCACTGCAGCTTTTTCGACCAGACGGGTGGCAACCCAGTTTTTGGTCTTGGAGATCG
>Ga0228703_1002523_pt1 | contig 10090 bp, 9 predicted proteins | sample McNCre217_Aug_MG_3_FD_178020 | JGI IMG/M metagenome (GOLD analysis project Ga0228703, IMG submission 178020) | Freshwater microbial communities from McNutts Creek, Athens, Georgia, United States - 29-17_Aug_MG | ecosystem: Environmental > Aquatic > Freshwater > Creek | place: USA: Georgia... | reverse complement strand
GTCCGAGAACGATGTTGTGGTGATCGAAGGCGCTGGATCGCCTGCCGAGATCAACCTGATGGGCAGCGACATTGTCAATTTGCGGGTGGCGCGCCATGCCCATGCCCGATGCCTTTTGGTGACCGACATCGACAGGGGGGGCGCTTTTGCCCACCTTTACGGCACCTGGGCGCTTTTGCCGCCTGAGGATCAGGCGCGCATCCGGGGCTTTGTGCTCAACAAGTTTCGTGGCGATCCCGATTTGTTGGCACCGGCTCCTGAGATGCTGCGCCAGCGCACCGGTGTGCCGACCGTGGCCGTGCTGCCCATGTGGTGGCAACACGGTCTACCTGAAGAGGATGGGGTGTTCGACGAGCGCAGCCGCACTCAGGGTGCCGTTGGCAAAACGGTTGCAGTCATTGCGTATCCCCGCATCAGCAACCTGGACGAATTTCAAGCACTGAAGAATGTGCCGGGCGTGCGCCTGCTGTGGGCACGGTCACCGGCCGATCTGGCGGGCCTGCAAGCGAGTGACTGGGTGGTTCTGCCTGGCAGCAAACACACCAGCGCCGATCTGGTTTGGTTGCGCCAGCAAGGCCTGGACGCTGCCCTTGCGCGCCATGTGCAGCAGGGCGGGGCGGTGCTGGGCATTTGCGGTGGTTTGCAGATGCTGGGCGAGGCGCTGATCGATACCGTGGGCATTGATGGCAACGCGCCAGGGCTGGGCCTGTTGCCACTGGTGACCCAGTTCGCCACGGACAAAACCGTCACCAGGCGCGGCGCCCGTTTTGGCCAGATGCAAGGCGCCTGGTCAGCACTGAGCGATGTGCAAGTCGAGGGCTACGAAATTCACCACGGCCAGACCCAGCCCCACCCGGCCATGCTGGCCGCGGGTGCTGTGCTGCATGAGGTCATGCCGGGCTTGAGTTGGCAAAGTGGCGATGGCAAGGTGCTGGGCACTTACCTGCATGGCCTGTTGGAATGTCCGGCAGTGCTGCAAGCCTTGTTTGGTGCCAAGGTCCCAACTTTGGAGACCGTGTTCGACGGCTTGGCCGATTACATCGAAACGCATTTTGACGCAGGTGTCTTGCGCACCTTGGTGACGGACTGAAACCCACTTGCTCTGTTAGTCTGGACTTTTCGCTGCAGGTGCAGAAGGCATGGAGTACACACGATGAGCATCGTCCTCAAGTCCCCGATCACGGGTCCAGCAGCCTGGAAAGGAGTCGACATGGCGTCGGATACTTCCTGGCTGCATGAGCTGTCTGACACTGAGGTTGCCACCCTGGACGCAGCGCTGGCGCATGTCAAATCGCGTGGCCTGACCTTCCCCAACTTTGGCAAAGACGATTTTCCGGTGAGGGATTGGGCGCAGACACTCCAGAAATACAGCGACGAACTTGAAAACGGGCGTGGCTTTCTGGTGTTGCGCGGCTTGCCTGTGGCACGCTACTCCGAAGAAGAGATCAACATGCTCTATTACGGCATCGGCTTGCACATGGGGGTGCCTGTGCGGCAAAACCCCCGTGGCGACTTGCTGGGCTTGGTCATGAATGTGGGCGATGTGACCCAAAAGACGACCCGGGTCTACGAAACCAATCTGTACCTGCCTTACCACTCCGACCCTTCGGATGTGGTGGGCCTCTTGTGTGTGCGTAAGGCCAAACAGGGTGGATTGAGCAGCCTGGTGAGTGTGGCCGCGATCTACAACGAAATCTTGCGCAGCCATCCGGAGTACCTGGGCTTGTACTACCGCTGCTGGTATTTTTCGCACCTTTGCGAAGACTTGCCCAGCCTGTCACCGATCTTCAGTCACCACCAGGGCAAACTCAGCTGCCGTTATCTGCGCCAGTACATCGAATTGGGGCACGAAGTGCGTCAGCTGCCTTTGTCCAAGGTTGAGGTCGAGGCGCTGGACCTGTTCGATGACATCATGCACCGTGAGGAACTGCGGTTGAGCATGATGCTTGAACCGGGGGATCTGCAGTTTGCCAACAACTACGCTGTCCTGCATTCGCGCAACGGGTTTGAAGACCATGGGACGCATGAACGCAACCGCAAGATGTTGCGTTTGTGGCTCAAGATGCCCAATGCCCGCCAGTTGGCGCCAGAATTTCCAGGACGCAATGGCTTTCCTGCCCCTGGGCTTTGATGGATTTCGGACTCAGATGACGATGTCGGAGGCCTGTTGCTCCGCCTTGCGCTGGGCCTTGTCCTGGTACATGGCCTCATCGGCTGCAGCCAGCAGTTCTTCCGGCGTCTGGCCGTTTTCGGGATAGAAGGCCACACCCGTGCTGGCACCCACGGTCAGAGGGTGCTGATCGGCATGGATGGGCTCGCGCAGGGCTTCCTGGATGCGGCCCAACAGGATTTGCACATCGTCGGTTTTGCGCAAGTCATTGCAGACAATGACGAATTCGTCCCCGCCCAGACGTGCCACCAGATCGCTGGTGCGTGCGCAATTTTTCAGGCGTTGTGCTGCAGCGCGCAAGACGGTATCGCCTGCAGGGTGGCCGTAGCTGTCGTTGATCTGCTTGAAACCATCCAGATCGATGAACAGAACGGCCAGCCGCTCGTTGGTTTCGTGAGCCGCCTGCAGGTGGCGCTCAAGGTGGTTGATCAGTGCCTTACGATTCTTCAGCCCAGTCAGGGTGTCGTGCATGGCGGCGTATTCAAATTCAACGCGTTTGCGGATGTTGGCCTGCATGTGCAATGACAGGTAGACGGCCAACAAGGCCGTGAACCACACGGCCACCGTGGTGATCAGGCCTTTGACATCATCTTGTTCAATGGATTTTTCGACAGGCGCCATCAGCTGGGCCATGTCCAGGCCCAGCATGACGATGATGGGGTGTTCCGTCAGGTGGTGCCAGTGGTACATGCGCTCGATCTGATCAACACGGCCTTTCGTGTTGAAGTAGCCGCTGTCTCCCGGGGCAGAGCGAAGGTGCGGACGGTCTGTTCCCGGTGTGGTGTTGATGGCTTTGTCCAGATCGCGGTTGCGGGCCATGATTTCACCGCTGTCGCGCACGATCACGATCACGTCCTGACTGCCTCGTGTGAGCTTTTCCAGGGTGCGGTACAGATAGTCGGGAGAAATCGAGAGCACCAGCACGCCCAGAAATTGGCCATTCTCCTCAATGCGGCGGCTGAATTGGATAGACCATTTTTTAGAGACTTTGCCCATCAATGGCTTGCTGATGAACAAACCATGCTCGGGTTCGTTCAGATGGATCTGGAAATGCTCGCGGTCACCGAGATAGACGGTTTTGTCTGTGCCCAGATTGGAGAATTTCAAATACCCATCGGGACCGATGACCGCCAGTTGCAACAAGGAGCCTTCCGGAAAGCGGTGGGTGATCACCTCGGCCTGCTTGCTGAATTGCGCAATTGGATTTTGTTTGTAAAACGAGATCAGGCTCTGCGCTGCTTCATCGGCGTTGAAGAAAAGCATGGAGACCGTTTCCGAAACGGCACTGTTGACCTGATGTGCGCGGTAGGTGGCATTGTCCAGCGTGGCGCGTCGCAAGTCCTTGCTGCTGTCCAGCAGATGCCACCAATACACCACTGTAAGCAAGGCCAACAACAGCAATGCCGGCAAGGCCACCAGAAAAGTCTGGCGCAAAGGCATGGAGTGGCGGATCGGGGAACGCATGAAGCTGTATTTTATTTCCAGCTTTTACATTTTCTTTTTGTTATTTAATACAAAAATATCCATAAATCATTCAAGTATTTGTTTCCCACCATAAAACGGCAAGAGCAGTTCGATGGGGTTCTACTTTTTATGACGCTGAGCCGTGTTTTTGGGCGCAGTTTGGCGCAGGCGTTCCGAAGCCTGCAGACACAGCAAAGTGTCCACATGCGTCATGAAACGGTTGAGGTAATCCGGCGAAACCTTGCGCATCCATTCCAGCGCGCGCAACACCAGCATGTGTGAGTTGATCGGACCGGCGTTTTGTGGCGCCTGGGCGATGGCATTGGACACCCGCTTTTGCACACTGATCTGTCGCAGTTGTTTTCGAAACTGCCGTACCCGAGGACTTTCGTGCTGCTGGCCGAAAGGGGTGCTTGCCGTCGAGCGCTGGCCCACTTGCACGGTGGGTGCCATCTCTTGCAGCAGTGCCGCCAGTGGTGAAGGGACAGTGGATGCCGTCGAGAGGGCTGGCGGCTGCGCTTGCTTTGTTGCCATGCTTTGCTCGAACGCTTGCAGTGCGGATGCCAGTTTTTCTTGCAACACAGTTTGTGCCGGGCCCGATTGCACGCGGGTGCGTTCGGCCAGCACCTCGATGTAATGCCAGCCGACCGCATCCAGGTGTGCAGCACCCGCTTCACGCAGGCGCTCAAGCAGGTCTACAGGAGGGACGGGTGCGTTCATGGCTTGGCCGCTGCCGTGGGCTGATTGGCGGCACGCGGCACCGGGGCAATCTCGACGCGGCGGTTCTGAGCACGGGCCTTTTCATTGTGGTTGGGCACCAGCGGTTGTTCCTGGCCAAAGGCTGCAGCGAACAGCATGCCAGGTGGCATGCCTTCTTCAATCAGGGTGCGCGTGACCGTGAGGGCGCGCTGGGCTGAGAGCTCCCAGTTGTCCTCAAACTTTTTGTTTCGGCTGCGAATGCTCTGGTCGTCGGTGAACCCGCTCACCATGAGGATTTCGTCGCGTGTGCCCAGGTAGCTGCGCAAGGGGGTGACCAGGCTTTTGAGCAGCTTGCGGCCCTCGGGTTGAAGCTGATCGGAGTTGAGTTCAAACAGCAGCTTGCCACTGATGCCGATGCGGCCATTGTTCAGTGTGATGCGGCCCGAGGCCAGCGGAATCGCCAGCGCCTGCTCAAGCGACAGCCGTTTTTGTTCTTCGACCTGGCGTTTCTGGACTTCGGCCTCAAGGGTGGAGGCCATCTCCAGCTGGGTGGCCATCACGCCCACCAGCAGCAACACAAAGGCGCCGAGCAGGCCAGTCATCAAATCGGCGAACGAAATCCACGTGGGGGTCGTGGCTTCGCTTTCGGCTTCCATTTCCAGCATCAGGCGGCCCCCTCGGCCTGGCGTTGCTGCAGGGCTTCAAGAACGTCTTTCTGGCTGCTGATGCTCAGGTCGATGATCTCGCGGGCTTGGGCCACGTAGTAAGCCAGTTGCTCGTCGCTGCGCGCCATGGAGCGCGCAATCGCCGCCTCGATGCCTTGCAGGTTGAGCATGAGCTTTTCGTTGGTTTCGTTGAACGAGCGCACGGCAAAACCAAAGGTTTCACCCAGGCTGGCCACATCCACCGCACTGGCTGTGACCTGCGCAGCAATGTCGCCGAGCTTGCCGGTCTCGCTGGCCACGTGGGCCTGGAACTCTTCGCTGGCCTGGGCCAGAGAGGCTTTGCTCGATGTCACCAGCGCATCGATCACACCCCGCTGTTCGGTCGAGGCGTGGTTGATCGCATCCAGCAAGGTGCTGAGTGTGTCCAGGATGCGGGTGCGCTCTTCGAGCAGGGTGTTGTCGCGCGCCACACTGACCGAAATTTCCTGGCGCAGTTGCCCAATCACCTCGGCAGCGGCCTTGGGTGCTTGCGAGGCGGTTTCAATCAGCCGGGAGATGGGGGCTTCCAGTGCGGTGCCCAGGGTGCTCAGGTGTTGTGTGACGGTGGTTTGCAGTTCGGCCAGATGGGCCACCGCGGCATCACCGCGCTGGGCTTCCTGTTCGCGCAGGGCCACGAGTTCGTGCCGCAGCGTGCGGGTCAGGGCCTCTGCCTCATTGCGGATTTGCGTGGCGGTCTGACCCAGGCTGTCGCACACCTGTTGTTGCTGGGCCAGGGTCTGGCTGCCCACGGTCTGCCAGCCGCTTTGCAGCGTTTGTGACATCTCTTGCAGGCTCGTTGTCCATGCATCCAATCGCTGTTGGTCAGCGCTGGCCTGGTTGGCCTGCTGTGCTGCCTGGCTGCTTTGCACGCTGGTGACCAGGGCCTGGGCGCGCGTGTCGAAATTCGTGCTGAAGCGCTCAAGCGCCTGGTCCAGACCGCCCAGCAGACCGCTGCTGGTTTGTTCGTGCCGGGACAGTGCAGCGCTCCAGGTCTGGGCCACGGATTGGGCATGGTTTCCGAATTGTTGGTTGAGCGTGTCCAGTTGCTCGCGGGTGTTCTGGACCATGCGTTCGTGCATGTCTTTCGCATGCTGGGCCATCTCGGTCATGGTGGACTGAACCACAGGACGGATGCTGTCACTGGCCACATGCATGCTTTGTGTCAGGCTGCCACGCAGCGTCTGATCAACCGACTGGGCCAGATCGGTGTAGGCGGTTTTGACTTCGCGGTGAAACTGATCCTGATGGGTCAGCAGGCGTTCGCCCAGTTGCTGGCTGTGGCGCTCCATCTGCGTCATCAAGGATTGCAGCTGTTGCACCACTGCCGGCAGGGCCTGTGACTGCTGCTGCAGGGCCATGAAGGTTTCACGGCGCTGGTGGGCCAGTGAAAACGCGCGCAGACCACTGCCGATCAGGGCGTCCAGTGCCTGGGCGGACAGCGCGCGCTCGCGCCGTGCCAGACTGGACATGAGCCCGAGCATGGCCGAAGTGGCCACGCCAGCCACCGAGGTGCCAAAAGCCAGCCCCAGACCTTTGACCGGCTCGGAAAATGCCGCGCGCATGCCTTGCACGCTGCTGGCACCTTCCAGCGCAAACACGGCGCCGTTCAGCGTGACCACCATGCCCAGGAAAGTGCCCAGCATGCCCAGCATGACCAGCAGACCCACCAGATAGGGGGTGAGGGCCGGGCCGGGCAGGGCGCCGCGCTCGCCTTCGACGCGTTGGCGCACGGCGTTTTGCAGCGGGGTGGGTACTCGGCTGAGCCATTCGCCCAATTGCGTCAACTGGGCAGGCACATCGCTCAGCGCCTGGTTCAGTGATTCGGTCGTGGCGCGGTACTGGCGCAATTCGAGCGCCCCGACAAGGTACACACCTGCAATCACGGCGGTCATGACCAACACCAGCAAATGGCTGCTGGCCACAGTGGCCGCCACCCACAGCGTGGCCAGGGCACCGAGAACAAAGGCGATGGAAAAGGCGTGTTTCTTCATTGTTGTTGTGGTGGGGGTGTCGTCAGGGCTTCGATCAGGCCCAGCACGGGTTGCAAGCGCAGGTCGAGTTCGGCCAGCAGGGCGTTGCGCATGTCATTGCGCAGGGGCTCCAGCCAGGGGGCTGTGCGCGGCGCGGGTTCATCCGCATCGGCCGCCTCGCGCAGGCTTTTCATGTGCTGCTTGAGCGTTTGGGTAAAGCGCTTTTCAAACTGGGTCGGGAGGTGTCCGAGCAGGCGGGTTTCTTTGGGACTCAGAACGGATTCAAAAAGTGCATCCAGCGTGGACAGTTGTCTTTGGGCTGTGGGCCCTTTGTCGAGCATGCCGCGCAGCTGGATACGCAGCGAACGGATGATGTGGTCCATTTGCCGCTGATGCCCCACGCTGTAGCGCCGGAAGGGGTCGAAGGCGGTTTTGGGGTCAATTGGGTGTTCCAGTTCGGCGGCAGGCAATTCGATCCGCGGCAGACCCGGTGCAGGCACAGCGCCTTGCAAAATGGATTGTTCGAGTGTGTTGCGAACTTCGGCAAAGCGCTTGCGCAGCACGGTCGCATCGACGCGGGCGGTGGCATGAACAGCTTTGACCGACGGATCGTCCAGAGAACCAATGAAGCCTTGCAAGCCAATGGCCTGTCGAAAATCAAGCCAGTCCCCCAGGCTTTGTCCCACATCGCCTGTGTCCGCCGCAGCGTCGGCCATGCCCTGGCTGACCAGAAAGCGCAACAGTTCGGAGCTGTGAAGGCGGGGGCGCGGCAGAACTCGCGTCATGGAAGGGTGGTTTGAAAAGTGAAGGCAGGGCCAGCATGGGCCAATGGCTCAGGCAGACCCCAGCGGGACAAGGTTCTGAATTTTATCTGGCCGGGAAGTCGCAGTAGCGTGACACCGCGCAAGCGCCGCATTGTGGCTTGCGGGCCTGGCAGACGTAGCGGCCGTGCAGGATCAGCCAGTGGTGTGCATCCACCAGGTAGGCAGGAGGCACGCGCTTGAGCAATTGCATCTCGACCTCGTAGGGCGTTTTACCGGGGGCCAGGCCGGTGCGGTTGCCGACGCGAAAGATGTGGGTGTCCACCGCCATGGTCGGTTCGCCAAAAGCCACGTTGAGCACCACGTTGGCGGTCTTTCGACCCACACCGGGCAGGGCTTCGAGTGCTTCGCGTGTGCGGGGAACGTCGCCGCCGTGCTGTTCGATCAGCATCTGGCAGGTTTGCATCAGGTGTCTGGCTTTGCTGCGGTACAAGCCGATGGTCTTGATGTGGCTCTCCAGCCCCTCCAGACCCAGGGCCAGAATTTGGGCTGGCGTGTTGGCCACTGGAAACAGCCGCCGCGTGGCCTTGTTGACCCCCACATCGGTGGCTTGTGCCGAGAGCAGAACCGCCGTGAGCAGCTCGAACACGCTCGTATACTCCAACTCGGTATTGGGCTGTGGATTGGCCGCTTTCAAAGTGGCAAAAAACGGCTCGATGAATTCCTTTTTCATGCCCGAGATTGTCCCCCATGGCCATTCCTTTCGCCGACCGACTGAACAATGTGGAAACCTCCGCCATCCGCGAGCTGTTCAAGCTGCTGGGCAAGCCCGGCATCATCAGTTTTGCGGGGGGCTTTCCGGACAGCGCCATGTTTGACGTGGACGGCATCCGCGAAGCGACCGAAGCGGCATTGGCCAAGGACCCTGGCGCCGCGTTGCAATATGGCGCCACCGAAGGCTTCAACCCCTTGCGCGAGCAACTGGCCCAGTTCATGGCCAGCAAGGGCGCCAAAGACGTGGCTGCGGACCAACTGATCGTGACCACGGGCAGCCAGCAGGCGCTGGATCTGCTGGGCAAGACGCTGATCAGCCCCGGCGACAAAGTGATTGTGGAAGGGCCAACCTTTCTGGCCACCATCCAGTGCTTTCGACTGTACGGCGCCGACCTGGTGAGTGCGCCGGTGGACGGCGATGGCGTACAGACCGACACGCTGGAGGCGCTGATCGCCGAACACAAGCCCAAGTTCGTGTACCTGATCCCGACCTTTGGCAACCCCAGCGGTGCCATGCTCAGTGCCGAACGCCGCCGCCGTGTGCTGGAGATGGCGGTGAAGCACAACACCCTCATCGTCGAGGACGATCCCTATGGCGATCTGTACTTTGGCGAAGCGCCCCCGCCCAGCCTGCTGGCCATGAGCCACGAAGTGCCGGGCAGCCGCGAGCTGCTGGTGCATTGCGGTTCGCTGTCCAAAGTGCTGTCGCCTGGACTGCGCGTGGGCTGGATGATCGGTCCGGCCGAGTTGCTGGCCAAGGCCACCATGTGCAAACAATTCAGCGATGCACACACCAGCACCTTTGCCCAGGCCACAGCCGCCGAGTACCTGAAAGCTGGCCGCATGCCGGCCACGCTGGCCAAGGTGCGCAGCGTGTATGCACAGCGTGCCCGCACCATGGGCGATGCGCTGCGTCGTGAACTGGGCGACGCGGTGCGCTTCGTGCAACCCCAAGGGGGACTGTTTGTGTGGGCGCGCCTGACGGGCGCGGGCGGCAAGGTGACGGATGGCAACGAATACGCCAAACGCGCCATCGAACAAGGCGTGGCTTTTGTGCCCGGAGCGCCGTTCTTTTGTGCCAACCCTGACCATGCCACCTTCCGCCTGAGTTTTGCGACCGCCCCCGAGGACAAAATCCTGGAAGGCGTGGCGCGCCTGGCCAAAGCACTTTGATGCCTTGACGCCCGAAGACCTGCTCAAACTCGTCAGCACCCCCATGCCTTATGGCAAACACAAAGGGGTGTTGATGGCCGACCTGCCGGGCAATTACCTCAACTGGTTTGCCCGCGAAGGTTTTCCAAAAGGTGAGATCGGCCGGCTGCTGCAGTTGATGCAGGAGATCGACCACAACGGGCTCAAGGACCTGTTGCGCCCTCTGCGGCGCTGAGTTTCAGAGGGGCGGGTGATGTGGCAGGCAGTGCCTGCACAACTTCAGAAAGTCCTCCAGCCCGGTTTGCACCACCCCTTCGTCGCGCAGGATGTCTGCAACAGCGGGCGCCATCTGGGCCGCTTGCCGAGCATCCAGGAAAAGCGCTCGCCAGCGCCGTG
>Ga0228703_1002520_pt1 | contig 10096 bp, 10 predicted proteins | sample McNCre217_Aug_MG_3_FD_178020 | JGI IMG/M metagenome (GOLD analysis project Ga0228703, IMG submission 178020) | Freshwater microbial communities from McNutts Creek, Athens, Georgia, United States - 29-17_Aug_MG | ecosystem: Environmental > Aquatic > Freshwater > Creek | place: USA: Georgia... | reverse complement strand
AACAGATGTTGTCCTTCCTCGCGATTGGCTCCTTGCTGATCGGTAACCTGGCCGCCATTGCGCAGACCAACCTCAAGCGCATGCTGGCTTTCTCGACCATCGCGCAAATGGGCTTTGTTTTGTTGGGTTTCGTGGCGGGCGTCATCAATGGCCAGACCACCTTGGCAGCCAACGCCTACAGCTCGGCCATGTTCTACATCGTCGGCTATGTGCTGACCACCTTGGCCAGCTTCGGCATCATCATGCTGCTGGCCCGTCAAGGCTTTGAGAGCGAAGAAATCACCGACCTGGCCGGTCTGAACCAGCGCAGTCCGCTCTACGCTGGTGTGATGGCGATTTGCCTGTTCTCCTTGGCCGGTATCCCGCCCATGGTCGGCTTCTATGCCAAGCTGGCCGTGTTGCAATCTCTGGTGGCTTCGGGCCAGGGCTTCTACATCGGTCTGGCCATCTTTGCCGTGATCATGTCGCTGATCGGCGCTTTCTACTACCTGCGCGTCGTCAAGGTCATGTACTTTGACGAGCCCGTGACGGCCACCACCGTCTCGGCCGATGCCGATGTGCGTGTGGTGCTCTCGCTCAACGGTTTGTTGGTGCTGGTCCTGGGCATGACCCCAGGTGCCCTGATGGCTTTGTGCGCTGACGCTGTCACCCGCATGCTGGCTGTCTGATCATGTCCACCGCTTGGCAAATCGGCTTGTTGATCGCGCTGGCTGTGCTGGCCGCCAACTTGCCATTTGCCAATCAGCGCATCTTGCTGGTCGGTCCCACCAACGGCACTAAATCACTGGCCATTCGGCTCGCTGAATTGGTGCTGCTTTACTTTGTGGTCGGTGCTGTGGGTCTGGCGCTGGAAAACCATGCCGGTCAAATCTCTCCCCAGGGCTGGGAGTTTTACGCCATCACCGGCACCATGTTTGTCACCTTGTCTTTTCCGGGTTTCGTCTACCGTTACCTGATGCACCGTCAGCATTGAACGCTGTCGGGTTTCACTGAGACTCCCCCCATGTCTGACGATCATCTGATCGAGCACCGTGTCTCGCAAGAGGAGTTGCTGCGCGGTCATTTTCTGCACGCTTTCCGCGACACGGTCCGTCTGCCCAACCAAGGTCTGGCCACACGCGAGTATGTGGTTCACCCCGGCGCGGTGATGGTGATCCCTCTGCTGCAGCTGCCCGATGGCGGCCTGCGCTTGGTGCTGGAGCGTCAGTTCCGTTACCCGGTGGGGCAGGTGATGATCGAATTCCCGGCAGGCAAGCTCGATCCGGGCGAAGACCCTTGGCTGTGCGCGCAGCGTGAGCTGGTGGAAGAAACCGGCTACCGCGCCCGCGAATGGGCCAAGGCTGGCGTCTTGCACCCGGTGATCGCCTATTCCACCGAAGTGATCGAGATCTGGTTTGCGCGAGATCTCAGCTTGGGAGAGCGCCAGCTGGACGCAGAGGAGTTTCTGGACGTGTTCACCGCCAGCCCCGACGAACTGATGGCCTGGTGCCAGCAAGGGTTGGTGACCGATGCCAAAACCCTGACGGGCGCGCTTTGGTTGCAGAATGTCCTGTCTGGCGCTTGGCCGCTGACTTGGCAAAGCGCCCCCTGAACATTCCGCATGAAAGTCCTTGACCTCCAGTGTCGTCAGGGCCACAGCTTCGAAGGCTGGTTCGGCTCGCAGGACGATTACGATGCGCAACGTGCACGGGGACTGGTCACGTGCCCCATGTGCAACGACAGTGAGATCACCAAAATGCTGTCGGCACCGCGCCTGAACCTGGGGCATGGCAGCCCATCGGTCCAGGCTCAGAATGAGACCTCACCATCGGAAGCCGCGCCTGCTTCTGCGCCTTCCAGTGCGCTTGCTTCCAGCGCTGACGCCAACCCTGCGGTGCAAATGCAAGCGGCCCTGATGAACATGGTGCGTCACGTCATGGCCAACACCGAAGATGTGGGCACCCGGTTTGCCGAAGAAGCCCGCAAGATCCACTACGGTGAACGCGAAGAGCGCAACATCCGCGGCCAGGCCACGCGTGAGGAAACCGAAGCCTTGCTGGACGAAGGCATCGATGTCTTGCCGCTGCCTGTGCCCGATGCCTTGAAAGAGCCGCTGCAATAAAGCTGTGTGGTCTTCATGACCACCCAGTCACAGCGCCTGCGGCATACTCGCTGCAGCCCATGAACAAACCGCACATTCCCGAGGCCGAAGTTGAACTGACCGCCATTCGCGCCCAAGGCCCGGGCGGGCAAAACGTCAACAAAGTTTCCACCGCCATCCAGCTGCGTTTCGATGTGGCGGGCTCGTCCTTGCCCGAAGCCGTTAAGGCGCGGTGGTTGCAGTCGGGCGACAGCCGCTTGTCGCAAGAAGGCGTGCTCATCATCAAGGCCCAACGCTACCGCACGCAAGAAGCCAACCGCCAGGATGCTTGGACACGGCTGTACGAGCTGCTCGACCAATTCGCCAAAGCGCCCAAAGCCCGCAAGGCCACCAAGCCCAGCTACGGCTCGGTGCAGCGCCGCTTGCAGGGCAAGGCCATCCAGTCCAAGTTGAAGGCTTCACGCCGCGCGTCAGATTAACGTGAGCCCCGTAGGTCGGAGCTTCAGCTCCGACAGTGGTGGTTGGACTCAGGCTCATGTCGGGGCTGAAGCCGCCGACCTGCCGATCGCTGGTCATTGTGTGTGTGAGACGGCGTTCAGTGCCGTTTTCAGCACCTGTGCCAAAGCATCCGGCGCATCGGCCGCGATCACATGGCGGCTGTCCATGCTGCGCAGCCAGGTGATCTGGCGTTTGGCCAGTTGGCGGGTGGCAAAGATGCCGCGTTCTGTGATGTCTTGTTCGCTCCAGCCTTCGTCCAGCCCTTGCCAGGCCTGGCGGTAGCCCACACAGCGCATCGAGGGCAGGTCGGGGTTCAAATCGCCCCGCGCACGCAGCTGGCGCACCTCATGGATGAAGCCTTGCGCCATCATCAGCTCAAAGCGTTGGGCAATGCGCTGGTGCAACCAAGTTCGGTCTTGCGGCTCCAGGCTCAAGACCTGGATGTTCCAGTTGGGCGCGGCGGCTTTGGCGCTTTGATGGAAGGATGACAGGGTCTGGCCGGTGGCAGTCCACACTTCCAGGGCGCGGCCCACGCGCTGGCTGTCGCCAGGGGCCAGGCGGGCGGCCGTCACCGGGTCCACTTGCATCAGCTCCGCGTGCAGGGCGGGCCAGCCCACTTGCGCAGCGCGGGCCTGAATGGTTTCGCGCACCTGCGGATCGGCAGCGGGGATGTCGTTCAGGCCTTCCAGCAGGGCCTTGAGGTAAAGCATGGTGCCGCCCACCAACAGTGGCATGCGGCCACGGGCGTGGATCTCGCCAATGAGCCGCGTTGCATCGCGCGCAAATTCGGCAGCGCTGTAGCTTTGCAAGGGGTCGATCGTGTCGATCAGGTGGTGTGGCACGGCAGCCAGCTCTTCTCGGCTGGGTTTGGCCGTCCCAATGTCCATCCCTCGGTACACCAGGGCCGAGTCCACGCTGATGATCTCGGCACCGCCTTGCGTTTGCAGGGCTTGCGCCAAAGCCAGTGCCGCAGCGGTTTTGCCGCTGGCCGTCGGCCCGACGATGGCGATGGCGTCCAGTTGCTTTGTCATGCCGCTTTCCATTCCACCGGCTTGCCATGGCGTTGCACGGCGGTCCAGGCCACGGTGGCGATCACTGCGCTCCACAGCAGCATGCCGTGGGCCAGGGCCAAGAGCGGCACATCCATGTTGCGTCCCAGCCAGCCGCCCATGAAGAAAGCACCGAGCATCATCAAGAATCCGTTGAGCGCCGAAGCCGTGCCCGCCTTGAGCGGGAAGGGCGCGACGGCGGCGCTTTGGCCGCAAGGCTGGTGCACGCCATGACCCAGCATGAACAGGTACACCGGCAGCATCACGGCCCAGGCACCGTACCAGGCTTGTCCAGCGCCGGCATGCGCCAGCACGGTGAGCAACACACCGCCACTGATCGACAAGAAACCGGCCACGCCCACAGTGCGGTGGATGCTGGTGCGGCGCAGCATCCAGCGGCCCCAAAAGGTGCCCACGATGTAGGCCAAGGACATGGTGAACATCAGCAGGCCGTAGATGGTCTTGCTGTAGCCCAGTTGTTGCGTGAACACGAATGACGAGGTGGCCAAAAAGGTGAACAGGCCCAAGTAGGACGCTGAGGACAAGGCGCACCAGGTGAGGAAAACCGGGTCGCGGATGATGTCCAGATTGGAGCGCCACAGGGAATCCCAGCGCAGCGCATCCATGCGGCGCTGGGGCAGTGTTTCGCGGTAGCCCCACAGCAGCAGGCCCAGCGTGAGCAAGCCAAACAAGGTGACCGACAAGAGCGCATAGCGCCAGCCGATCCAGTCGCTGAGCAAGCCGCCCACCGGGGCGCAGGTGCAGGCGATCAGGCCCAGGCCCGACAGGGCTTGCGACATGACCTGTGCGCCTTCGTGGGGCTGGTACAGGTCGCGCACGATGGCGCGTGCAGCCATGACCGCCGCGCCCATGGCGATGCCCTGCACGGCACGGGCGGCGATCAACCAACCGATGCCCGGTGCCGCCACGCAGGCCACAGAGGCGATCACATAAGCGCCCATGCCCCAGAGCAAGATGGGCCGACGGCCAAAGCGGTCCGACAGCGGACCCCAGACCAGTTGAGAAATGCCAAAGGCCAGCAAAAGCGCGGTCAAGGTCAGCTGGATTTCGCCCATGCTCGCGTTCAGGCTGGCGCGGATGGCGGGCAGGGCAGGCAAGTACAGGTCGGTGGTGACGGCCTGCAGACCGAGCAGCAAGGCCAGCAGCACAACCACAAGGTGCTTGGGCATCAGCGGCCCCGCAAGAACAAGGCGTCCAGATCGCGCATGCTCATTTGCCGCCAGGTGGGGCGGCCGTGGTTGCATTGGTCCGAGCGCTCGGTCTCTTCCATCTGGCGCAGCAAGGCGTTCATCTCGTCGAGCGTGAGGCGGCGGTTGGCACGCACCGCACCATGGCAGGCCATGGTGGCCAGAATCTCGTTCTGGGCGCGCTGCACCACCGTGCTGGCGTCGTGCTGGGCCAGCTCGGCCAGCACGCTGCGGGCAAGTTCCACCGCATCGCCTTGCGCCAAGCTGGTTGGCACGGCGCGCACGGCCAGGGTCTTGGCCGACAGGGGCGAGATTTCCAGACCCAATTGTTCGAGCGCTTCGGCGCAGGCTTCGGCGGTGGCCACCTCGGTCGGGTTGGCGGCAAAGGTGGCCGGGATCAGCAGCGGCTGGCTGGCGATGCGCGGACCTTCGCCGTCGGTGGTGTTGAGCTGGTTTTTCAGGCGCTCGTACACGATGCGTTCGTGCGCAGCGTGCATGTCCACCACTACGAGGCCTTGCTTGTTTTCAGCCAGGATGTAGACGCCGTGCAACTGCGCCACAGCGCGGCCCAGTGGCCAATCGCCCTCAGGCAGGGCTTGCGCCGCTTCGGAGTTCGTTGCGGGCAGGGCAGATGCTGCCGTGTTGGGGCTCAACGATGGCGCAGGTGCGGACCAGCGCGGTGCATCCGTGTCGTGTGCTTCTTGTCGGGGCTCGGGCGGCTTCCACAGCGCCTTCAGGTCGGCCATGGCTTGCTCGCCGTCCACGCGGGGGCGCACAAAGTCCGCCGGTTTGTAGCTGGGCGCAGAAAAGGTCGATGGCCCGGGGCGCTCAAACGCCATGCCGCCTTGCTGCCAGCTGGCCGACTCGGGCAGGGCTTTGGGGGCGGGCGCACTCAGATCGAAATCAGCTTTGGCCTCTGTGGCGGAATCGCTCAAGTTTTGCGAACGCGGCGCGGCCAGGGCGTTTTCAATCGCGTGTCGCACTGCCTGGTGGACGGCGCGGCTGTCCCTGAATCGGACTTCGATCTTGGTGGGGTGCACGTTCACATCCACCAGCGTCGGGTCGATTTGCATGAACAGCGCATAGGCCGATTGTTTCTGACCGTGCAACACGTCTTCGTAGGCGCTGCGTGCGCCGTGCATGACCACCTTGTCGCGCACAAAACGGCCATTCACATAAGCGAATTGGTGGTCCGGGCGTGAGCGAGCGGCATCGGGCAAACCGGCGCGGCCGATCACCTTGAGCGGCCCGGCGTGGTATTCCACTGCGATGGACTGCGCCACGAACTCTCCGCCCAGCACATCGGCCAGGCGCTGCTCCAGGCCCGCCGCGCCAGGGTGCACGCGCCACTGCTCGACCAGCTTGCCCTCGTGCCAGATGGCAAAGCCCACATCGGGGCGGGCCAGGGCGTGGCGGCGCACCGCCTCGATGCAATGCGCCAGCTCGGTGCTGTCGCTTTTCAAAAACTTGCGGCGGGCGGGGGTCGAGAAAAACAGTTCCTTGACCTCGACGGTGGTGCCCACGGCGCGGGCCGCTGGGCGAATCTCGCCCGTGCGCCCATCCAGTGCAAAGGCGGTCGGTTGACCATCCATGCGCGAGAGCAGGGTCAGCTCGGACACCGAATTGATGGCCGCCAGCGCCTCGCCCCGAAAGCCCATGGTCATCACCGATTCGAGTTCGTCGAGGTTGCCGATCTTGCTGGTGGCGTGGCGTTTGAGGGCGGTGGCCAGCTCGTCCGGGGCAATGCCGCCGCCGTCGTCCTCGACCGAGATCAGCCGTGTGCCGCCGCCCATCAGGCGCAGCGTGATGCTTTGCGCGCCCGCGTCCATGGCGTTGTCCACCAGTTCGCGCACCACCGAGGCGGGGCGTTCGACCACCTCGCCAGCGGCGATTTGGCTGATCAGTTCATCGGGGAGTTCGCGGATGGGGCGGCGCGCGGTCGCCGGGGTTTGTTCAAAGCTCACCGCCTGATTTTAGGGCTTGGGCGGGGCCTGCGTCCGCCAAGGGGCAGGGGATAATCGGCGCATGGACATCCTCTTGCAACTCCTCGATTTCATCCTCCACGTGGACCGCTACCTGGAGGCCTTTGTGGGCCAGCACGGCGCTTGGGTTTACGCGCTCTTGTTCGTGATCATTTTTGTGGAGACCGGCTTAGTCATCATGCCGTTCTTGCCGGGTGATTCGCTGCTGTTTATTGTTGGCGCACTGTGCGGTGCTGATCTTCTGAATCTGCCCTTGACGATGGCCCTGTTGTTGGTCGCAGCCATTTTGGGCGACCAGACCAACTACAGCATCGGTCGCTACTTCGGTCCCAAAGTTTTCAAATGGGAGAACTCCCGCTTTTTCAACCGCCAGGCCTTCATGCAGGCCAACGCCTTCTATGAGAAATACGGCGGCATCACCATCATCCTGGCGCGCTTCATGCCCTTCATCCGCACCTTTGTGCCCTTTGTGGCGGGCGTGGCCGAGATGACCCGCCACAAGTTCACGATGTTCAACGTGGTGGGCGGCGTGATCTGGGTCGTGGGCCTGACCCTGGCCGGTTACCTGTTTGGCAACTTGCCTTTTGTGCAAACCCACCTGAGCAAGATCATCTGGGCTTTGATCTTTGTGCCGGGTTTGATCGCGGTTATTGGCGCTTGGCGGGCGCGCAAATAATGGACTTTTGACGCAATCAGTGGCTTGCAGTTCCGACGGTATCGGCTTCGGCGCGGGCTCTTGTCGGGGCTGAAGCCGCCGACCTACAAACATCCGCCGCGTAGGTCGGAGCTTCAGCTCCGACATGGGGCATTCAAAACGCTTGAACCTCAGCCAGCGTAGGCGGCTGGCAGCCTTGGCGGGTGCAGTTGATGGCGGCCGCTTTCATGGACAAGGCCAGCGTGTCAGCCACGCGTTCAGCGGCATCGGCTGGCTGCATGGCCCAGTCGGCCAGGGTGTTGCCCCAGAAGGTGTCGCCAGCGCCCACCGTGTCGGCCACGGTGATGCGGGGCACGGGCAGGCTGTGGTGTTGGCCGTTGATGTCGAGGTAAGCGCCATCGCCGCCAAAGGTCAGAGCGATGCGGCTCAAAGCGCCGGGCATGGCGCTTGAGCGCATTTCAGCGACCAAGCGGGCCGACTCAGCCAAGTTCACGCCTTCAAAGCCCAGTGTTTCCAAATCTTCATCACTGGCCTTGACCCAGTCGGCCAGCACCATGACCGATCGGACTGCCGTCACGTAGGCAGCCAGATCGTCGGCCAGCTTGGGGCGCAGGTTGATGTCCACGCTCACCGTCCAGCCCAAGGCTTTGGCGCCTTGCACGATGGCCAGCACTTTCTCGTGCTCGGGCGGCACCAAGGCCAGCGAGCCGGTGTGCAGGATGCCAGGCGATGCTGCTTTCAAAGCGGCAACAACACTCTCAACGCTGTAGTCCCGGTCGGCGATGCCTTCGCGGTAAAAGCCGTAGCTGGGCTGGCCGTCCTTGACTTGCACCACAGCGAGAGATGTGGGCTTGCGCGATGGCTGAGCGAGCAGCTGCACGCCATCGGCTTGCAGCTGCGCACGCAGTTGTTGGCCGAAGTTGTCGGTGGACAGCGGGTTCAGGTAGGTGACCGATGCCCCGCGCAAAGCCGCCGCACGGGCCAGGTTGTAGGGGCTGCCGCCCATCAGGGGGCGCAATTGGCCGTCGGGCTGCGCGATGCAGTCCATCAGGGCTTCGCCCAGCACAAAAATCGAAGTCGTCATGGTCTAAAGCAGGGGAGGGGATTCACTTCTTGAGCAGGTGCTTGCGGCGCACCACGTCGATCCACACGGCCACGATCACGACCGCGCCGATGGCCATCATTTGCTTGAATTGCGAGACTTCCATCAGGTTCATGCCGTTGCGGATCATGGTGATCAGCACTGCGCCCAGCAAGCTGCCCCAGATGCTGCCGCGTCCGCCAAAGAGCGATGTGCCGCCCAAGATCACGGCCGCGATCGCGTCCAGCTCAAACATTTGCGCCATCTTGCCGCTCGACGAATCCATGCGGGCCATCAGCACGATGGCGCCCAAAGCGCAGCTCAGGCCAGACACCACATAGACGCCCAGCTTGTACCAGCGGATGTTGATGCCCACTTGGCGGGCACCCATTTCGTTGGAGCCCATGGCGTACACATAGCGGCCGATCTTGGTGCTCGACAAAATGAAGGCCATCACCACAAAGAAAATGCCGGTGATCAGCGTGGGCATGGGGATGCCGAAGACATCGCCATAGCCGAGGAATGGGAAAGGATCGGGTAAGCCCGCGTTGTCAAAGCCGCCGGTCAGGTCAAAGGCCAGGCCACGCCAGAGCGTCAAACCGCCCAGCGTGACGATGAAGGCCGGAATGCCGACAAAAGCGACCAGGTAACCGTTGAACAAGCCCACCGCAGCGCCAATCGCCAGCGCCACGACCATGGCCAGATAAGGGTCGATGCCAACCTTGATCATCAGGTGGCCGGACACGGCACCGGCCAGGGCCGTGAGGGCACCGACGGCCAGATCGACGCCGCCCGTCAGAATCACAAAGGTTTGTCCACCCGCGAGCAAGGCGATCACAGAGGCCTGCACCAGGATGTTGGACAGGTTGCCGGTGGTCAAAAAGTAAGGCGAGGCGAAGGTGAGCAAAACGCCCAGAACGATGACCGCCACCAGGGCGCCGTACCACTCTTGTCGGGTGATGGATTTCATAAATTTCTCAATCAATCTGAAGACCATTTGTGGTGGTCTATCGCCTGTTCAAGCAGGCTGGGGAAGGGCGATGGGGTTCATCGCGAAAGCGCGGCACCCGGATGGACTGCCGCGCTGAAAACTCAAGCAGCAGGGTTTGACGGGCAAACCCTGCGCTTCATCACTTGGCCTTGACCTTCATGAACTGGCCCACGCCGGAGTCGGCGGCGAACTTGTCCACGTTGGAAGGCAGCACCAGGAAGGAGCCGGTGTCGATGCGGGCTTCAACTTTCTTGCCCTGGGCAGCGGCCACAGCGGTTTCCACGCCCACTTGGCCGATCTTGGCCAGCATCTGTGCGGCGTTGGCTTGTTGCCAGCCTTGCTTCATCATGTCCAGGCCACCGGGGGAGCCGTCAAAGCCAGCGATCTTGACATCGCCAGGCTTCTTGCCCGCAGCCATCAAGGCGGCCTTGGCACCCAGAGCGCCGCCGTCCCAGGCGCAGGCGATCACCTTCACACCAGGGTTGGCACGCAGAGCGGCTTCCACGCCGTTTTGGGCCATGGTCTGGTCCCAGGTGGTGGCCACTTCCACCA
>Ga0228703_1002516_pt1 | contig 10115 bp, 8 predicted proteins | sample McNCre217_Aug_MG_3_FD_178020 | JGI IMG/M metagenome (GOLD analysis project Ga0228703, IMG submission 178020) | Freshwater microbial communities from McNutts Creek, Athens, Georgia, United States - 29-17_Aug_MG | ecosystem: Environmental > Aquatic > Freshwater > Creek | place: USA: Georgia... | reverse complement strand
ACATAGGTCTCACCTACGATGTGTTCTCCAAAGATCTGTTGCCCAAGACATCCCAGCGATCGTCGCGATTCGTGACTTCTACTAAAGAAGTCAATCGATCAATTTCGTTTGGAATCAGACTTCGAAGCTTAAAAAGTTAAAACTGAATGGTAATTTCAGCGGAGTGCATATTATTGAACCTGCCATCTATACTAATAAGAGAAAGTAGCCACTCAACGTTGGAGTTGAGCAGCGGCCAAGAGATTGATGCGGTCACGCTGACGTCGTTGGGCGTCCGTCTCGAACGACTTGTTCGCCATCAGGTCGGCGGCCTCCCAGTCCAAGAGTGAAGGGCATGAGGCAGGGCGTCTACGGCAACGCCCCGCAACCTGAATATTTCGCACAGGAAGTCTTCAGCCGTGCGCAACGCCTGAATCGCACTTTCTGCTTTCAAATTGTCGTACATCGTCGTGTCGGCCAGCCCTTGGATGACCACGCCGTCGTGCTCCATCGTCTGATGCGAACTTGTGAAGTGCATTAGACGATGACGCATATCCTTTAGAACGATAAAGCGTTGCCCAGCACCGTGGCCGAGTTCAAGTTTCTGACCGAACACGATGCTGGGCCAGTCTTTCAACTTTCTATCGAGCCCCACCCGTGGGTCCTCAAGATCAGCGCAAATTCGATCTGCACTCTTCGAGAAATCAGACTCACTGACGACCACCCGGAAGAAGATGTTTAGAAAGACCTCGACGCACTGCACAGCAAGGACGATCGCCAACGCTGCATCTTGGCGAACCTGATCTTGATTTGGATTTCGAGCGAGTCGGGCGCAATGGCGCCGAAGCGCTTCAAATAGCTGCCAGACCACCCGGTTCGGCGAGGACAGCGTCACTTGGTTTTTCATGAGGGCTAACACTTGACATGAGAGGCGCTAACAAGCTTGCTAGATAGCGTCCTCTCGATGGAATGGCTAGTCATTTCAGAGCCCGACTGCTACAAGAACAAGTTTGATCACAGCACTAGCAACTGCGCCAATGATTGCATAGAAAGCCTTACGTTGCCAGGAGTTCGCTTTCTCGAACGAATCGCGAAGCTTGGCAAGTTCACCAGATTGAACTGAGATGGTTTCACTGAGGGAAGTAATTGCAGCCGAGTGATCCGGCACCGCCGCCATCGTTTGTACGAGTTGCTGAGTCGTGAGTGGCTCTTCGCGGTCTCCAACGCGCCGAAAGTAGCCCTCCTGCGACGCGACAGGGATTTTGGCGCGCTTGACCTCGATGATTCCGAGGTGCTTTCCATCGACATCAACTGGGTAGCCAATAACCTCCACTTCACCATGCAGGCGAGTTCTCGCAAGCTGAACAAGGCGCTTGAACCGATCAATGTCCGTTCCGAGGACCGTAGCAGGCTCTCGAACACCGATAACGACAGTGCCACCATCGGTGTTGGCCAAACCAGAAATAAGCCGGGAGAGGTTTTCTGGATGCGGCGTGTTCACCTTGAACTCAAGCGTCGGCCCTTCTCCCTGCTTGATCAACTGCGAGATTGACTCGGGTGTGTGCATAGAAATAAATGGCTAACGTAGTTTAGACCGCAGGACCTGCTGGATGAAACGAATGGTACGGGATACTCTGGTTTGACTAGGACATCTTCGGTGGGTGTCTAGACCGCATGTAAACAACCAAAAGTCATGGGGACTCACTATTCGTTCAGCCATTACTTATCCTTAATTATTTTCGGTATCCACTCTTGGGCGCCTTGAACTTCGCGAGTTACATTGCGGAACATCTATTTCGATATGCATGTAAAACAAATGGTGCCCGCTCTCATTCACAAAGTGCGCATGCGGATTCAGTAACGTTGGCGAACAGTTCACCGTCCAACCACTCACTTATTGTTTCAATCAAAGCCTTTGAGCCTTCTGGTAAGGCCAAACTCATCAGGTTGAGTGGGAGCGCAGTGAGCTCGATATCACTGCTTCCTAAAGCTGATTGAACCCGCCAGACTGTCGGTTTGCGATTCACGGCCACAGGATAGGTGAGGGACACCCTCTGGCAACCGAGGACGTGACTAGCCGTTAGAACTTGATACGTATCCGATGATTTTGGACGCGAACCGAGACGCTTGTACTTGGAATCGGTAACAGCGACAGGGACCCTCTGTAGGTTTCGGAAAACCACATCGGGGGTTGTTTCTAGCTTGCTTCCTGTACCGATGATTACCTCTCCAAACTTGATCACTCCCTTGCTGACACGGTTACCGAACCGACTGGCAGCGCGACGACACAACCAGTAGACATAGTTCTCGTAGATAACGTCAGAGTTCCAAAGGAACCCGGACAATGCATGTTCTCCACTTGCATGGTGAACACCAGCGCCCTCTAAGAGCAAAAGTCCAACCATTCGAGACGCCGCCAACCCTTGGTGCTGGATACCGAGGGTAATACGTTGCGCGTCAATAAGGTGAGGAGGTTGTCTGCCGACATGCGCAAGAGCAGCGGCGATGTCACGCGCTGCCCGGGCTCGTGCCGGTGATTTCACGGTTGCAGATAGACACTCTGCTGACCATCGCAACAACCGAGCTAATGCAGTGTCATCAGTCAAATGATCAGATACGTAAGGCAGCTCCCACGGACGCGCAACCCACGCCCCCAGACGCGCGGTATCAAGACTCCCCCGAAGAATGTTGCCAGTCGCCCGTTCCGATTGATATGAACGCGGCAGTCCGCATGCAGCCCCCTTGACATAAGACGAGAGGAAAATTTCGGCAAGCAAATCGGGCATGGATAGTGAAGCCAGATGGTGCGCGGTTGTTAGATTGTCGTCCACGTAACCGCCTTCAACGACCGTTAGTATTCGCCAAAGAACGGTCTGCCAGTTACCGTCAGAGGCACTAAGAAACTTCGGGGCAATCTCGATGTCGGCATCACCAATTCTGACGACGCCTGTCACGGCTTCAGCCCGAAGCTTAACAAAGCCGTTTCCGATGTCCTCAACTCGAATAGGATCGCCTGAAAGGCCAAGAGCATTTTTCCACCGCTTGTTCGCTTCGGTCAGAGCGCGTAGATCGAGATTCTCAATTTGTAGAACAACTGGTGCACCGTACTCTTGGAGTTTGATGCGCGTTGGGGTCGTCATCGAGTGAGCCACCTAAAGGACCTCTTAACCACCTCAATATCAAGCTCACTAACTCTGACAGAAGCTAGAGTCCTAGCTTCGAAGGTCCCACCCAAAGCAGTTCGTAACATCCAAGCATAGCCTCCTGTTGGCGGAGCATTGTCAACGCGCAACAGTTCCAACAGTTGCTCAGGTCGACCTGAATACCTGTCTTCCAACTGAGGAAATAGAACGTCATCCCATGTTTTAGCGAGCCTTTGCCAGGTTTCCTTTTCTTCTACGGGCTGCAGTTTCCCATCAGCAGTCATCTTTTTGGCTGGGACCTGTGCAAGTAGGCCATGGCCGAGCTCAAACTCGGACCCTAAGTCTGATGCTATGTTGACATTCAATCTATCAAGCAAGAGATAGCCGGTTTCGAACGGGTTGAGCTTCTCCCAGTTTTCCTCGGTTGGAGTTGGAATCGTGACATTGTTCAAATGCCAGTACTCAGCAAGATCAACGAGATTGGGACGCATTTCGATACGGTCGAACCGTCGAGCAAGCGCGCTGTCGATTGGCACCGCGGCTCGATCGACGCTATTCATCGTGGAGACAATGTAAATATGTTTCGGAAATGTGAACCCCTCAGGGATCATCACTGCATTTCCGCCAGGCCGCCGTATCTCCTCACTCATACCGTTTTTGTAGGTCAGCTGTCTAAGTGGCAGCGGAAGTGGCCCCCTTCCACCATCGCGGTAATCAAAGTCTAAGAAAGTCATAAATTCGCCGAAGATGCGGGCTGCGTTGCCGCGATTGATCTCATCTATAAAGATCACCACTGATTTGTAGCTGGATTTGGGATCTACGAGCTCAAGCGCAGCATCAAGAAAGATCCCTGCCCACGGCTGCAGGCGAGTGCCCTCGGCAGTAATCTCAGGTCGCAACCCAAGCACGAAATCCTCATAACCGTAGGACTGGTGAAATGTTGTCCAGACAACCTTGATGGGTTGCGGAATAGTGATCTGTTGCTTAGGCCTACTGAAAGGCCTTTCGGCGTCGGCGACATCGAGAAGAATACCCCGCTGCGCCTCTGGAGGTTTGTTAAGCGCCTCATACAGCTCGCTAAGTACCCTCGTTTTACCAGTCGCTGGGGGGCCATAAAGCAGAACGTTCCTACCCGCACCCCATGAAGACAGAATATCGTTGATTTTGTCAGCCATGTTGCCCCCTAATCTGCTTCGATCACGCCGCCAACAACCCTGCCTTGTGGGTAAAGATTCCACATCGGATGGTTGGGCGTCATATCCACTGGGGGCCGCCCTTTTGTGAAACCCGCGTAGTAATCACCCTCTACTGTCTTTGCAATGTATATACGAAGTCCGCCATCGGGAAAATATGGAAATGCTTCTTCTTTGTTCCTGACGTCGTCAGGTGCGCTCGGAAATCCACACGCTGATGTCCACGCGGGGTGACGTTGAGAGTTGGGCTGCTGGCGGTTCTGGCGTGCAATACGAAGCCGGCTACCGGCCTTTCTGTGAAATTCAATTGGACCAGTCAGACCGGGTTGACCGACGACCCCAGCCTGAATTGTGATGACAGGAAGAGCATCAACGTTGGCTCCAGTTGCATCGAGGAAGTCCAATGTGTCAGGAACAATCGAACTTGGAATTTCGATGTAAAGGGAACCACCTCCACCTTCTATGCGGTGGATGCGTTCGATGTTGTAGAACTCACCTGGCTGCACGTTGCGCCACCAGATTCGGTCGATATTAAGTTTTTGCGGCATATTTAATACATCTCTGTGTGGTACAACTGCTCAAGTACTGTTCCGTCCTTAACTCGGTCATTGCTGCGGTAACGGATATGCGGTTGTTCGTGAACGGTGACTTTTCCAAAATCGCTAAGGATAGAGAATAGTTCATCTTTTGGAACTTGACCGTCCTCGCTGTAAGAAATAAACACATGGGGAACCTGAAGTCGCTTGAGAGTCTCGCGAAAGGCTTGGCCTGCGTTGCGCCGATAGCAAAAGTCAGATGATTGATCCGTCCATGGCCGAAGCCCGCCGTCGCCAGCTGCAACTGGTTCATCTTCGCGAGCAATTGTTTCAAGGACGTGGTAGTTACCAGCGTACTGCCGCTTGGTATACGGGGGATCAAGGTAGACCCCATCGACGCGCAAAGTCGGCGCAAGCTCTTCAACCTGACCTTGAAGCACAGTATGGTTACCGGGTGTTAGCTCAAACTCAATCGGTGCGAAAGTGAGCGGCTGAAGCGCAGGGCGAGAAAGCCTACTAAGAAAGTATCCATAGGTACCGCTAATATTAGCAACCTTGTTAGTTGCCAAAATCAGATGGTGAAGTAACAAGCTGTGCTCAATCTTATTGATCGTACCGGACGTAGCTAGCTTGCGAATGCCGTCTCGGACACCGTCTATATGCGCGGCGTTGGTCGCCGAAAAATATAGACGAGAAGATCGCCCGTTCGCGGGTCTACCGGCTTCGCCAAACTCATTGAAAAAGTAGCCCTCGACAGGAGAGGTCGAACGCATCCACTCTAGAGCGTTGTCATAGCCACCAAGCGCCTTGAAAGTAGGGGCTCGCGTGGCGAGCAGGCGCGCCCGGGCGTGGATGACGGGAAAAGTCAGAGAATCTGCTGAGGTGACGGAGTAGCCAGCACGCGCCAATGCCAATGAAACAGAAGCTGTACCGCACATTGGGTCAGCGATCGATGAGCTGGTTGGCAGAACATTCGAGATCTCACCGACAATCCAGTCACTGAGGCGCGTCTTATTACCGAGGTAACGAAACGACATTAATAATTCTCTCTTGTTTTGGATTTGCAGAGATCATGACTACTTTTTTCTAATTACTATGCGATCGTACATCCGGCGGTAGGTACCGTCACTGTTTGAAAGGTAGAAACGCGGGCCCCCCTCTTGATAGGTCCCCTTCTTCGCAATCTGTGACATCCGTTGACTAAGAGTCTTGCTGGAGCCTAGGATTTCGAACTGTTTAGGGTTGTACTTGTCGAGGAAAGTTATAGGTACCCCCATTAGCCCGTCATAGTCGAATGGGATGCTCTTGGTCTTGGATACTTCAATCGCGTCAAAATTTGCATACTTAGGGTATTCGTTTGGAGAGTAGGGCAACTGGAGGTCCAAATCTTCGTAACGACCGGGACAACTAAGGTTAGTGAACCAACGGACGCCTTTTACTCGAATGTACTTATTGCCATGTTCATCAACTCTTGATCCGGCTGCTGTGATTGGGTAGTCATCTGGGACTTGAAACTCACGGTCACCACTGCGAATACTGGGGCCGTACCACATCTTGTTGTTCTGAAAGAGCGGGAAAATTTCTTTGTAGGTAACAGCATTCATGTTCCCGATGATCAGGAACTTTTTCTTATGTTGGACAAGTTGGGCGACATACTCACGAAAGAGCGAAAATGGTGGATTAGTCACTACGATGTCAGCATGCTGGAGCAACTCAACACTCTCAGCGCTACGAAAGTCACCGTCGCCAGAGAGGCGCTTTATGCCAATATCTTCGGCCAGCAAAATTTTATTGCCTCTTTTCCTTCCGGTGTATTCTAAGTAGACAGCCCGTTCGGAGTTATTTTTTCCGAAGTGTTTGACATCTTGGCTACGGTAGCAAGTGGTGATAAGCTTTTTCAAGCCGAGTTCATGAAAATTTTCCGAAAAGTAGCGAAAAAAATTACTAGCGCGTGGATCGTCGCAGTTGCAATAGACAACTTTGTCTTTGAAGTGCCGTTTATAGTGTTTAAGCTCGAGTTCGATGTCGCTGAGAGAGGTGTAGAACTCATCTTTCTTTGCATGCCTTGCTTTTTCGAAGTCGTGGTTCCGAGTAGTTCTAGTCATTATTCTTTCCTAACCAGACCACAGCATACAGTTCGATTGGTTTTGGGGCGAAATTCACTTTGCAAAATTACACCATCTCGAAAGAAGGTGCTTTCATGAAGGCAATTCAACGGAATGAGCATACGCTCGAAATCAAAATAATTCAAAAGTAAAAATTCCAAAAAACAGCTTGATAATTTTGCAGTATAAACAGCTGGAACTAGTTGATAAACTAACCTCCTGATCCTGACTTTCGGAAAGAAGTTGCTTCGACCATGGGTCCAATCATCTCAGAAATTTGCATCTCGCTAGCATTGATGGCCACCAATGATTGAGATTCGTCAGTTTCATTTGCAATGAATAACGCCCCGTGGCTTGATGAACTCAAATAACAACTAGCCAGCTGTTCAAGCGCATAAGCGAAGTATTACCGTCTTGCGCGAAGGTCAAGACCAACCTATCCAACGTCTAAAGACGTTTGGACTACCGTCTCCACAAGAACATTCTTTGGGGCGTCACAGAACAGCTACTCACTCTAAGCCACAACCTTGCCGCTCTCCTCACGACGCAGTCTGCAAGCCATGTAGCAGTCTTTCGGGTGTTCGAATTTCGAACTACCTAGCGGGAGCTCCGTCTAACATCAGCCATTTGCTAGGGGCATCCAGACCGAATAGATGGTCTGCGAAATTAGCTGTCTTCTGCGCCGACTTCTCCAAGGCACGAGCAAACAAGTTCTTGTTGGACACAAGGTGGATGGAGTTCACGAAGTCGGTTCAATTCCGTCTTAGGCTCCGGGCGCCAAGACCACCACACCCACGCCCGCCTGACGCCGCAGCAAAACATGGCCATTGCGTCCCAAGTCACCACTCCAGCTCAGGAACGTCTACACTCGCCGTAGCGACATTCGGGGCCCATTGTTGGTTAGCGTTTGTCTATCTGAAAATCGACTATTGAGTTGGCCGCTCGCTCCTTCACCGGGACCGTCGAGTGTGCACGCCGACTCCGTCTTAGCATTGATGTGAACTCGTTGGCCCCTTCTCCCCCGCTATCTAAGACTCTATGGCATCTTCACTAAGCTGGCTCGACCACGACTCAATGGCCAAAGATCGAAGCCTGCGCGTCCTGGCCCTGTTCACCGAAAATGAGAGCCGCGACGAGCTAGGCATCGGCTCCGTGCGCGACGCCATCGCCGACAACCTGTTTCCCGGCACTTCAACTATCCAGACGCGATTGCGCTACATGCTGCTCCTGCCATGGATGTATCGCGAGCTAGAGAAGCGCAAGCTATCACCCACCGCGTTTGCGACAGAAGCTCGCAAATTCGAGCTGTCGATGATCGAGCCGCTCCTTAACAGCAAGGAGAAAGGCGTATTCGGCGCACAGTCCAAGGGGGAGCTCAAGCGGCCGCCCAGCTCTGTCTATTGGTCCGGCCTCGGCAAATGGGGCATCCGAACTTTCGAGGGGTCCCAAAGCGATTACTTCAGGAGTGCCACATCGCTGACCCTGAAGCAGACTGCTCGGCGTCAGAAGCAAGACGGCGATACCGACCCAAACCACGCGTCGCTGACATGGGATGGCGGCCTGCCAGACGCTCCCGACGGCTTTCCGGGGACAAAGCTCGACCTGAAGATCCGACTCGACGAAGGCCGCTATCTCCGCGACCGCATCGTCGCGAGCGCTCCCAAGAGCCTTCTTGCCTGGCTCGTACTGCATGGGGAGCCTGACTCCTGCGCCGAACCCTGGCACCACCACCAGCTCGCAGAGTTTCCGCTGGCGATGCGCCAGTTGCTGGAGCACGGCCACTTGCTGTCGGACGTCGTTGAAGGCGCCGCCTGGGTCTACAACATCTGCTTGGCAGATCTGAGAGGCGACGAGGGGCTCGGTCAGCGTCAGAGAGAGAGCCTCAGGCAGTGGCGACAACGCATCGACCTGGCCAAGATCAAAGCTTGGAACCTGGACGAGCTATGGACATCGCTCGCAAGCCCGAACGTCTCGATCTCAACCTCGACCCGGACGTTTCTCGCCAGCTGGATTGAAGTTCTCACCCAGGTGAGTGGCAACGTCGCGGACAACGACGCTGCCCGCGCAATGGTCGAGGCCCGCGAGAGGTCCCTTAAGAAGTCGCGCTCCCGGTTCCTGAACCGAGGCGCCCTGGGTCAATGGGGCGGCAACTCCGGTCTGAACCGACTGGTCTTTCGCTGGCCCACGACCAGCGGCTTCCTGGCAGATCTTCTGCCGGCCCTAGCCTGAGAATGAAGCCCATGCTTGACCCCAACAAGCGCAGCCTCCTGACCTCGTTACTGACGCCGCCGCTGGGCCTAGTCTTCGACAAGGGCTTGGCTATGACGTATTCGCTCAACCCGCTGAGCCTGCTCGGTGTCCCGGTTCACTTGGCGTGGATGGCGAGCCAAGATGACACCAACATCCTCCGAGAGCCCATCCGGTTGCTCGAGGCGCTCCACCGCGTGGCCAAGCACTTGACGGTCTTCACCGACCGCGGACGCATCACGGTTCCTGGCCAAAGCAACGCCCTCTTTGCGATGCTCGAGTCGACAATCGTCGAAGTAAAGGCGCCTAACGGCGGCGCCTTCCATCCCAAGCTCTGGCTCCTGAGGTTCACTGACCCCAAGAATGAGCGCGTGCCCTTGGTTAGGCTGGGAATCTTGTCACGCAACCTCACCTCTGACTGCTGTTGGGATCTGTCCCTCGTGCTCGAGGGAGCAGTTCAGCGCACCGCGCAGGCGGAAAACCGTCCGTTGTATGACTTGGTGAAGACGCTGCCCGAGTGGTCTGCCTCCAGTATCAAAGCCTCGCGAAAGAAGCAGGTCGCTGAGCTCGCCAACGACCTTCTATGTGCCAAGCTCGAACTCCCATCAGGATGGGATGAGGTGAGGTTCCACGTCCTCGGACGCAAGCCGGTGCCGTGGAGCGTTGGTCAAGCAGATGAGATTGCCATCATCTCCCCGTTCTTGACCGACGCCGCTATCGAGCAGACCTGCAAGGAAGTCAAGGAGCGATGCACCCTAATCTCCCGCCCGGACACGCTGTCCGCGCTCAGCCCTCAGACTCGCGCGAGCTTTAGCAAGTGCCAAGTCCTGGCAGAACGCGCAGAGACGGAAGACGGCGAAGAAGGGGCGTCCCCAGACACGGTGGGCCTGCATGCCAAGGTCGTCTTGCTGC
>Ga0228703_1002515_pt1 | contig 10117 bp, 8 predicted proteins | sample McNCre217_Aug_MG_3_FD_178020 | JGI IMG/M metagenome (GOLD analysis project Ga0228703, IMG submission 178020) | Freshwater microbial communities from McNutts Creek, Athens, Georgia, United States - 29-17_Aug_MG | ecosystem: Environmental > Aquatic > Freshwater > Creek | place: USA: Georgia... | reverse complement strand
CCGCATCCGTGGTGAGAATTTTCGGCGTTTCAGCGCTGATATCGATTCCTTCTTCCAGCATTGCTGTGACGACAGCGGGATTGATGGAATCTGCAGGCGCTGATCCTGCGCTACGCACTTCGACCCAATCGCCAGCAAGATGGTTGAGATAGGCAGCCGCCATCTGTGATCGCCCTGCATTGTGAACACAGACGAAAAGAACCGAAGCGCGTTTAGCCACGATTTTTCTCTAACTTCACTAGTGTCGTTGCTAGGAGAGCGCCGACCATTTGAGCCAGTACAAACCACAAAACCGATCCGCTATTAATTCCAGCGCCTGATTCTGTAAATACTCGCGAGAGCGTAACTGCGGGGTTAGCAAATGATGTTGACGATGTAAAGAAATATGCAGCAAAGATCCATAGCGGAATTAGTTTCCACGCGCTCTTCTCATTTGATGTGAGAGCTAAGTAGACCAACCCTACGGTAGCGATAACTTCGGCGAGTATTAATCCCGTTCCTGATCTTTCGATTGTGCTATTGGCAACGAGCTTTGATGAAAACATCGCATTAGCGAGGATGACACCGCATATAGCTCCCACCACTTGCGCAAGCAGGTATTGGAGAGCCAGAGCAAGAGAGTTTTTTCGAAGTAGAACATTGGCGAAAGTAACTGCTGGGTTGTAGTGAGCTCCGCTTACGGATGCGCCAACCTTGATGATGATTCCAAGAGTTGCGGCCGTGACTGCAGCATTGATGAGCAGCGCAAGTGCTTTATCTCCAGTTAAATTCGTCGCCATAAATGAGGAGCCAACAACGCCTACCAATAGGGTTGCGGTACCAAAGAATTCGAATACTAATTGCTTTATTTTCATGCGATTACCCATGTTTCTACTAATGTGAATAGAGCAATTGCGAAGACAAAATAGGCAAATGCGCGCTTCAGTGTTGTGGGGGAGAGTTGTGAACTTCGAAGTGAAGCCAGCCGAGAGATAACTAGTGCCACTAACGCAATCACGATTGGTAAAGTCCAATCAACATCGCTCCAATGACGGTAATGAGCAAAAAAACCAGTCAATGTGTTAATTGTGATGATAAATAGCGAGGTACCAGCAGCCTTTGATGGCGCAACATTGAAGAAGAGAATCAATATGGGAATTGCTAGGAAGCCGCCTCCGATGCCAAAGAGCCCAGTTAATGCGCCAATCACAAGAGAAATTGCGACCAGCGCTACGGGTGAGACGCGGCGTTCTGACGATTGAATGGGTGCGGGAATCAACATCGATATTCCTGCACTTATGAGCACCATTGCAAAACCGGTGAGAACAATTGACTCTGGAATGCGCGGCAAGAAATATGCGCCGGTGAGATTAGTAATGAGCCCGAGAGCCCAAATCACGAACGCTTCCTTTATTAATACTTCCTTCTCTTTGATTTTGGGAATGACTCCGGAAAATGCGCCGACAAAAACAACGAGGAGAGAAGCTGTTGTGGCGGTAACGGGCGTAAGCCCAAATACATAGATGAAAATCGGAACTGCCAGCATGGATCCTCCAGCACCGACAAACCCCAAAACAGAACCAATACCTACGCCGCTGATAAGCGCGAGCAGCAGATCCATGAAATAACGCTATCGCGTGAGAAATGAAAAACCCCCGTGGCGCATCTCGCACCGCGGGGGTTTCACCCAGAATTAACTAGAGGTTAAAGAACCCTTCGGTAATGGAAGGACCAAAATCAACGCCAGAACCTACGAGCACGAAGATGATCAATGCTGCGCCTGCAAGAGAGAGGTTCTTGAAGAAGTTGATAGTTTCACCTTGCTTCGCTTGTGGATCCTGAATGGTCCAGAAGTTATGCATCATGAATGCGGAGAGAATGAGGAAGATTGCAAGGAGTAGTCCGCCAAGGTCGGCGTAGACGCCAAGTGCTACATAGAGCCCGCCAATGACAAGCATCAAGCCGGTCACGATGACTGCGAGCTTGGCTGCTGGGACTTTCTTAAATTGCGCGTAACCCGCCATCGCTTCGAGCTTGGTGAGGTGGGCGATACCTGAGTTGATGAAGAGGAGCGCGAAAAGCACGCGTCCAATCACAAGGAGGATATCCATGGTTTCCTTTCGTAGAGGTACTGAATTAGTTGAAGAGTAAACCAATTTTATTGAAAATTCAACTAAATCGGCGTGTCGGAAAGCAAAAGCCGCGCCCCACGAGTGTGGGACGCGGCTTTTGATTACTGCCGAGTATTACTTATGAATTGACGCGAACGATACGTCCATCTGCAGCAGGGGTCACAGTGACTTTGCCTGCGGCTAGATCAGCCTTCAAGCCATCTACCAAAATATCAACGAGCAAGATGCCGTTGAACTTTGCCTGGAGAGGATTGAAGAATGTATAGCCATCGCCGCCGTACAACATGAAGTCGTTTGTGGCTACGGAATACATAGTCGAGTCTTTTGCGATTGCTTTGCCATCAAGTGTGGTCACAGTAAGGATACGTGAACCAACAGCCTTTGTTGTATCAAAGGTGAACTTGAAGCCAGAGATCTGTGGGAATCGACCTGCTGATGGATATTGCGATACGCCATTTTCTAGAGATGCCCAGAGTTGAGTTCCGGAAATCTTTGTTGTGACGACTGCATTACCAAATGGAAGTACGGAAATTGCATCACCGAGTGTGACGTCATATGGACCAGTAGCTCCCGCAGCTGGACGCTTATATGAAGTGTTGACCACCTTATATGTCGCAGCTGGGAATGTATCTCTGAGACCACCACCGTTAGTGATTGCAAAATCAGTCTTCATGCGCGAACGCATCAAATCTGCAAGGTAGTTACCCATAGGAGTTTCACCAGCGCGTTCAACAGCTGGAGTTCCGCCACGTGGGAATACTGCAGTAACTTGACCGATCTTCACATCGAGTTTCTCAACAAGCTGATCCTTATATTTCTTTACAAGAGCAGCGGCTGTTGCATCTGGTGTGAGTTTTGAAATTGCAGAAGTAGTGACATTCTCAATGGATGTACCTACAACTTTATTGTTACCAGGATTGAGGCAAACCTGGACTCGGTTATAGGAGACGCCAGCATTAGGAACTTCAGCAACAAGGGTCGCGTTAGAGCGAGCATTTGTTGCGGGATTGACGCTGCTATAGAGCTGGTGGCTATGGCCACCAAAGATTACGTCTGCGCCCTTGATGCCCTTGGCGATCGCGATGAGATTTCCTTTAGCTGCGCCTTCTGAATTTTCAGACCAGCCTTCGTGAATCAATGCGACAACGAGGTTTGCACCTGCCGCCTTTGCATCAACGATTGCTTTATTGACCGACGCTACAGTTTTAGAGATTGCGATGGTCTTCTTCGCTCCGGATGCATCGGTGTAATCGAGGTTTCCAGGGAAGATGACTTCAGGAGTCTCTTCAGTGTTAGCGCCGACTACGCCAATCTTGATGTCGCCGCGCTCAATGATGGCAAAGCTCTTGGCAGCTTTAGCGCCAGACTTGAGTGGTTCAAGTGAGCTGTAGTTTGAGGCGACCCATTGGAAATCAGATAGTCCAATAACTTTTTGAACATGCGCCAAGTTGCGATCATGTTCGTGATTTCCGAAGGTTGAGACATCAAATTTCATGAGGTTCATGGATTCGATGGTTGGGATTTCTTCGAATTGACTTGAGATTGCAGGAGCAGCGCCGATGTTATCTCCAGTTGAGAGAGTAAATGTCGATGCAACTGCTTTGCGATCTGCGGCAAAAGCTGTGGTGAGAAGTGCAGTACCAGCATTGGTTGAAGTTCCTTCAATCGCTCCGTGGAAGTCGCTGAGTTGAAGTAGCTGGATGTTCTTGAGCGATGAACGTGCAACACCTGCGAGATTTGCGGATGTAAACGTTGTGGCCCATTTTGCAGGCGCTGAGAATCCATATGCATTGACAGCTTGAACTGTGACTGCAACGGATGTCTGTCCTTCAAGAACTGGAAGTGTGACTGATCCTGTTGTGTTTGCAGGAAGGATGACAGGGCATGAACCTTGTCCACCGCTGACAACATAATTAGTAACAGCAGGGTTTGCAGTGACTGGCGTAAAACGAACTTGGATTCCCTTATTCGTTACGTAAGCCCTGACAATGGATGGAGCAGCAGGTACTGCATATGCATCTGCAGCGGTTACCTGCGGGGAAGTGAGCACCACAAGTGCGGATGTCGTGAGCGCGAGGGCGCTAACGACGGATGAAATTCGAAGGCGGAGGGAGCGACCCTGGGCCTTCGAGGTGGATGTATGTGTGATCACGGGCGGATACTCACATAGGTCGGGGCTAGGGGTCCTATCGCGAGAGCGTGGCGTGGGTGTCGTTTTGGTAACGGCTTGTCTTCTGTCAGGAGCCCTCGCTAGAGTTCGAACAAATGTTCGAAAATCTAGATACCCCACGCCCAGAGATCTTCCTTGCTGGCGGTGAACCAATCGAGTTCACCTACAACGGCCAGCGTTTTCGCATTCACTCTGTTCTTTCATCGTGGCATGAATCCGGCGGTTGGTGGAATCGCGCCAGCGATGGACTCTTCCGTCCTGACGATGGCTCACGCATTCTCTGGCGAGTCGAAGCTGCGCCAATCGGGGTCATGAAGACATTTGAAATCGAACGACTTGAATCGCCATCGGCTTTGTGGCGGATCCGTCCTACATCGCGACCTGCCTAACCGTATTTACCGCCATGAGTTTCACCCATCTTCATCTGGCTAGCGGTTTCTCATTTAAATATGGCACAACGCTGCCACACCTTTTAGTTGAGCAGGCCCGTGAGTTAGGGATGGATGCATTAGCTCTCACTGATCGCGATGGTTTATCTGGCGCTATCCGTTTCACTCAGAGCTGTATTGATAATCAGATCGCGCCAATTCTTGGAGTCGATATTGAGTGCGACAACAACACCCGCATGACACTTCTTGCAACCCCTGGCTTAGGCTGGTCATCGCTAGTAAGGATTGTTACTGAGTTAAAAAAATATAGCGCTCCATGTGATCTTAGGTTCTTACAAGAGAATTCACGGTATACAAAATATCTTTTAGCGCTTCACGGTCCTGATTCTGATATTGGTCGCGCTCTTACATCACGTCGTTACGACAAAGCGTTAGCTATCTACAACACCACGCGCGAACTCTTTCTTGATCAAGGAATTGAATGTGTTTCGCACTTGATCTACGGAGATGGTCCACGTTCCACGACTCATGCCGCTCGGATGTTGGGCTTTGCTCGTGATCATGATCTACCCGCAATCCTCACTAATGCAGCGCGAATGCGGGTCCGCGATGATGCTCCTGTTGCTGATGTCCTTGATGCCACTCGCCATCTTCTGCCGCTTCATAAAAACATTGTCGAACGCAAGAATGCCGAAGCATTTCTCAAATCATCTGATGAAATGGAGTTGTTAGCAGAGAAGATTTCACTTGCTGCAGGGGAGAGGCGTTGGAAAAAATTACTCACCACAACTCGAGAATGGGCTGATCGAGCGCGGCTCTCACCGAGAGATGACATAGGTATCGGTTCTATCCATCTACCCGAACCAAGCGTGGTTGGTGCGCAGACCCAACACGAGCTCACCACCCAACTTCGTCAACGCGCACTATCTGGAATTACTTGGAGATACGGAGGTTCGCGTTCTGATGTTCACAAACGACTTGATAAAGAACTCGCAATCATCGAGAGCCTGGGTTACGAGTCTTACTTCTTAACCGTTGCTGACATCACCGATCGCGCTCGTTCTAGTGGAATCCGGGTCGCTGCTCGCGGTAGTGGCGCTGGCTCACTCGTCTGCCATCTTTTAGGTATCTCTGGCGTCGAACCACTATCTCTTGGACTTCTCATGGAACGTTTCTGTTCACCACTTCGGAGCGCACTTCCTGATATTGATATCGATGTCGAATCAGCGCGACGCCTTGAGATTTATGACCAAGTCTTTGGCGCTTATCCTCAACGTTGCGCCACAGTTGCGATGTTCGATACGTATCGCGCTCGCCATGCAATCCGCGATGTCGGTGCTGCGCTCTCGCTACCTCCGATGGATATTGACCAAGTAGCAAAATCTCTACCGCATATCCGAGCTCGCAACATCTCGCAATCTCTCGCAAACCTTCCAGAACTACGGAGCCTCAACCTCACTTCACCAACCTGGAAAATGGCGATTGGTATCGCTGAAAAGCTCGATGGTTTACCACGTAATCTCGCTATGCATCCCTGCGCTGTCGTCATATCAGATGCTGGCTTATACGACCGCGCTCCTATCGAAATGAACGCTAGTAATTACCCCATGGTCCAATGGGATAAAGATGATGTCGAAGCAATCGGACTTCTCAAGCTCGACATCCTCGGAGTTCGGATGCAATCAACGCTGGCGTATGCGATATCAGAAATCGAGCGAACCACTCATAGTTCTATCAACCTCGATGCGATTCCACTCGATGATCAGAAGACTTTCGAATTAATCCAATCAACCAAGACCCTTGGCTTATTCCAGATTGAGAGCCCTGGCCAACGTGAACTTGTCGGAAAGTTCGCACCTGAAACTTTTACTGATTTGATTATCGATATTTCACTCTTCCGCCCTGGCCCGGTGAAGAGCGACATGATCACTCCATTTCTCAACGCCCGCCAAGGTTGGAAGTCCCGTGAGATTTTCCATCCTGATCTCTATGAGATTCTCAACGACACCGAGGGCGTTGTGGTCTTTCACGAACAAGTTATCGAAATCATCGCAACCCTTGGGGGAATCACTCTGGCCCAAGCTGACGAGAAGCGACGTGCACTTGGCTCTCATGAAGGTCAACAAGAAGTCTGCGATTGGTTCTTTCCTGCCGCCACATCCCGCGGTTATTCGTTGGAGGTCATAACAAAAGTCTGGGATGTCTTACGCGCTTTTGCTTCTTTCGGATTTTGCAAAGCCCATGCTGCAGCTTTCGCACTTCCTACCTATCAATCTGCTTGGCTCAAAACACACCATCCTGCTGCTTTCCTTGCTGGAGTGCTGACGCATGATCCTGGGATGTATCCCAAACGATTGATCTTGGATGAAGTTCGCCAATGTGGTCTTGATATCGCCCCGCTTGATATCAACCTCTCAGATCGCACATATCGAGTCGAAGGCGAAAAGCAAGAGAAAATCCGTATTGCGCTCACAGACATTAGCGGCATTACTGGCGCTGAAGTCGATTCCATCATTGCTCATCGACCCTTTATCGATCTCGCTGATTTTGTTCATCGCAGTGGAGTAAGTCGACCTACGTGTGAAGCTTTATTGATGGTCGGCGCCTTTGATTCCTTATATTCAGAAGATCTCAACCGCCGTGACTTATTACTTCATCTCAATGATCTCTATAAATGGTCGCGCTCTTCAAGTAAATCTCTATCCCTTATTGGAGGCTCTCAACTTACTTTTGGTTTTACGCCGCCTCTCTCAAAAACCGGTTTGCCAGATCTCAAGGCTCATGAGCGAGTCAAAAATGAAATCGAACTCTTAGGAATGGATGTATCGCACCACATGATTGAGTTCTACTCAGATTTTCTTAACCACGTTGGCGCCATTAGATCTAGCGACTTATTGCTCCAGCGCTCACAATCATCTGTTCTTGTCGCTGGAGTAAAAGTTGCGCTCCAAACTCCACCAGTCCGTTCGGGAAAACGAGTGATGTTCTTAACCCTTGATGATGGCTATGGATGTAGCGATGCAACATTCTTTGAAGATATGCAGCGTTCATGCGCTGAGACTCTCTACAACTCGCGACTCTTACTCGTCCGTGGCGAGATACGTCGCACCGGGCCACGTGGAGTTTCTATCCGCGCCACGGGAGCATGGGAATTATCAGCTGCATATGAGAAGTGGCGTAATGTCGCGGTCTGTGAGTGATGCGATGCCAGAACACTCCACGATTCTGCATGTCGATATGGATGCATTCTTTGCATCTGTTTCCGAACTTGATTACCCGCAATATCGCGGTCAACCACTTGTTGTTGGCGCTGGGGCCCGAGGGGTAGTCCTCTCGGCAAATTACGCCGCTCGAAAGTTCGGTATTCGTGCGGCGATGCCGGTAGCACGCGCCCAACGTATGGCTCCTACCGCAATCTTTATTCCGCCTGACCACGAACGATATTCCGAAGTATCGCGACGAGTTATGGAGATCTTTTTTGAATACACGCCTTACGTCGAACCACTCTCACTTGATGAAGCGTTCCTTGATGTCACAGGATCACGTAGGTTATTTGGAACTGGAAGAGAAATTGCAGAAGCAATCCGCACCCGAGTCAGAGAGCAAGAGAAGATCACATGCTCTGTCGGAATCTCCACAACTAAATTCATCGCAAAACTCGCCTCAGGTCGATGCAAGCCAGATGGAATGTTGGAGATTGCTCACGATCGGATACTTACATTTCTTCACCCTTTACCCGTTGGTGAAATATGGGGCGTCGGACCTAAGACCAATGAAGAGCTCCAACGTTTAGGTCTACGTACCGTTTCCGATATCGCTCATACTCCACTAGAAACGCTGAAAAGGGCTTTGGGCGAAAGCGCAGGCGTTGCGCTATATGAATTGGCATGGGCCCGTGATTATCGAGAAGTAGTGCCTGATGCCCCAGAAAAGAGCATTAGCGCCGCTGAAACTTTTTCTTATGATCTTGAAGAACGAGAAGAGATATTTCGTGAACTTATGCGATTAACAGAGCGCGCCACTCATCGAATGAGGAAGCGAAACTTGCGGAGCAAAACTATTGGATTGAAAGTGCGGTTCTCTGACTTCACAACGCTTACACGTTCCAAAACCGTTCCACTGCCCATTAATGGAACACACGAAATCTATGAGATTGCCAAGGATCTTTATTCCGCGCTCAAACTAGATGGCTCGCGGATTCGTTTACTTGGTATTTCTTTAGAAAATCTCTCCGACGAAACCGGAGCGGTAGAACAGCTCGAACTCGGGGAGCGCGAAGTGGGGTGGCGCGAAGCTCAAGCAGCTATAGATCGCGCTATCGAGCGCTTTGGTCGAGGCTCTGTGATCCCAGCGCGACTTATCGGCGATGACGATGAGGATTCTGATCAAGACCCCGATACAGATAACTAAACCTCAGAGAACTCCAAGCAGGTGCGCAGGGCTTCGACTTTCCTCAGAACCCGCGCTCTACTATTGTGGGCGCTATGCCACTTTCTGAGCATGAAAAACGCCTTCTGGCGGAGATGGAAGAAGCCCTCGCGGCCGATGATCCCCGCCTGATTTCGACATTTAGTGGCAAGACTCCAAGCCGTTCACGAGTTGTAGCGGGCTTTGGACTAATCGTGGCTGGCATTTTCGTTCTCTTTGGCGGACTTATTTCCCAGACCCCACCCCTTGGTATCGCAGGATTTGTACTCTCGTTAACTGGCGCAGTTCTCGCAATCACCAACCTCGGCGGACTGATGCAGGGCATCGTCACCAAGAGCTCGAACCCTCTCGCCGGGGGACCCAAGAAAGGTTCCAAGTGGAGCCAACGCTTTGAACAGCGCTGGGATCGCCGTAATTTTGATGAGTAGTTAGTCCGAAATCGGACCTACCCGCCCAATCAGGGCGGGTTTTTTTATGCCCATTAACCGGCGCCCCCGAGTGGGGGAAGGGAAAAACCGTGCCGCATGAAAATGGAGAAAGGTGGTTGAAAATGGAGTAAAAGGGAGTAAAGTGGGGAATTAAGCAGAACGGGGGTTCTGCGGTAACAAACGGGGAGGTTCGCATGTTTCTTGGCACCCATGAACCTCGTCTCGACGATAAAGGTCGATTGATTCTTCCCGCGAAATTCCGCGATGAATTGGCTTCAGGTCTTGTTATTACTAAAGGTCAAGAACGTTGCCTCTTTGTTTTTCCTGCAACGGAATTTGCGCGAATTACCGAACAGCTAAAACAAGCGCCACTCACTGCAAAAGCAGCCCGCGATTACATGCGCGTGATGTTTGCAGGTGCACATGACGAAATTCCTGACAAGCAAGGTCGCGTCACTATTCCCAGTGGTCTACGTGAATATGCAGATCTGGAAAAAGAATGCGTAGTTATTGGTGCAAATACTCGCGTTGAAATTTGGGATGCGAAAGCGTGGAAGAGCTACCTCAAAGATCGCGAAAAAGGTTTTGCTG
>Ga0228703_1002514_pt1 | contig 10119 bp, 8 predicted proteins | sample McNCre217_Aug_MG_3_FD_178020 | JGI IMG/M metagenome (GOLD analysis project Ga0228703, IMG submission 178020) | Freshwater microbial communities from McNutts Creek, Athens, Georgia, United States - 29-17_Aug_MG | ecosystem: Environmental > Aquatic > Freshwater > Creek | place: USA: Georgia... | reverse complement strand
AAATTCGACAAGGGAAGCTCCAGCTTCCCTTTTTCGTCAAAGCCGATGGCGCGATAGCAAAGCGGTTATGCAGCGGATTGCAAATTCGTCCAGCCCAGTTCGACTCTGGGTCGCGCCTCCAAGATTTCTCTTGTGAAATCAACAAAACAGCCCCGTGAGGGGCTTTTTGTTTGGTGCGTTGTCAATTCTGAACACGCAATTGCCCACGAATAAAGATTAAAACTTGAAAGTGATTTTTACCTCTCGGACCTGATATGTCCGTGGGTTTGAACTCAATTGCCACAGATGCTGTTGCAAACTGATCTGATAGATAGTTTTGAGCAAGCCCAGTGTTTCCGCAGGTAAAGCATGGTCGCAAGCGAACTCTCCCTCTGCGTTGGTACAACGTACGTCTTCGTTCAGATTTTGTGAGAGTTCAGACAGTAGGGCATTCAGTTGTGTATGGGTTTGCTGGTAGAGCTTGTTTCTCTCCTGCTCTTGGTAAATTTTTTGCCATTCACTGATATCCATGTTGTTGGACTGGAACCACGGCAGGGTTGGAGGTGATGCAGGAATCAGCAAAGGAACTGGTTCAACGGTAGACAAGGACTGAAGTTCGCTTTTTTTACCGATCAAGTTGTTCTCTGACTCGATCATGCCCGCAAGTGGGCTTATTGGGGCATTTCGATGTGGTTCGAGCGAGGCAATATGCACTTGGAAGGTGGGGGCCAAGTTGCCATACAGCTTGTGAAGCTGTTTCGCTGTGATGTGTGGATTCAAAAGGCACAAGGCCCCCAGATGCAGAAAAAAACTGAACCCTAAAAAAATAGGCAAGCCATGATGGCTTGCCCATGTTTGAAAAGGGAAGCTTTCTTGAAAAAGCGTTTCCTTCATAGAAAGAGTCGTACTTACTGAATCACCCCATGAATCACCGCAGGTGCAGACGTGACTGTGGGTTGTGTACCAATGTAGTTGCTGCTCGCACTCAGGCTGGGGTCTACAGGGCTGCTGGTGGGCAACGAGAGGTTGACACCTGTCGTGGCGGGCATACTGGCGGTGCAGGTTTCCTTTTTCAGTCTCAGTTCAGCATTGAGTGCTTTGACCAGGGCAGATTTTCCGCCAATGGTCACAGCGGCGCCGTCGTCCAATGCAAACGCTGGTACATAGCGCTTACCAGCGCCAGAGCAATCGTCGGTTCTTGTGTTATCCGACACATTGACGCATTGACCCGGGATGCCAATATTTCCAAAACCGTTGAACTGCATCTGCACGGTCTTGCCTGAGTATTGATTCACAGGGGTCGCAGGAACGGCGTAGCTGATGTTGACAGGGGCATCAAAAGATACCACCGTGCCCGCCTTGGTCAACCAGAATGTGTTGTTCCAGATTTGTGGGCCGGTTTGGTATTGGTAGTAGTTTTTGGGGTTTGACGGTTCACATGAGCCACCAGCCAAATAGCAGTTGGCGCCTGTGACCAACGAGCTATCGGCATCGTTGCTGTCAAAGAGTCTGCCGCTGCTCAGACCGTTTTGCCACATGCCTGATTTGGGAAGACTGGTGGTCACAACGGCAGTTTGGGTGCCGTCCAGCAAGCCTGTTGTCCCAAAGGTGTAGCTCACCACCGAGGTGCCAGCTCCACTCTGAGTGGTTGTTCCGGATTTAAAGGGGGATACAGTTGGGTTGCTCGTCATAGCCGCTATATCGGCGGCTGTTGGACAGTTGCTGAGGCATTGCAAATTCAAGGTGCTTGAGGATGGAACCACGACCGATTGGGTGAAGTAATAGATCGGGTCGGAGTTTTGGTGAAGCGCCGTATTGTTGTTCCCTCCGCCCACGGTGTTACCTGTGGCGAGTGGGATATTGATGGGCCCCATGGAGTTCGACCAAGCGCTTAAAGGTTGATTTGCAAATCTACTCTTCAGAGGGATAGCGTTTGTAAATGTCGAAGTAGAACAACCACTCGAACCACAGTACTGCACGCCTACCAATTTGAAGTTTCCTTTGCCTGCCGCCCCCGCTGGATCGGCCAATGTTTTATCCCATTGGATGACCCAATTGTTATAGTCAGTCGGCGTCACGTTATTATTTGCGATGCAAGTTGCACTGGTTGTTTTATAACTATTGGTTGGTGTGGCCGTCGCAGAGTTCTGTCCATTAACAGGTCCATTGATGAGTTTGCAGCCATCTCCCCAAAGATTAATTTGAACCCCATCCAAATCCGACAGGCTGGCTTGTTGCGCCGTATATTTCACCAAGCGCCCACTGTTTTTGAACAGTTTGTACGTATCGGTTTTGCCCGGACGTTGGTCGGTGATGTCTGTGACCACGGTGACTTCGCCATCGGCTAATTTGGCCATCTCGGTTTGCGGAATGTTGCCAAAATTGATGCCCCAGTAGCTGGCAAATCCCCAGGTTGAGTTGCCCGAATAGGTACCTTTGAGGGGGAAACCTGGATTTGTTTGGTCAATCACATCGCCAGTGGTGGCATCGTAAGTGCCATAGCGCCATACCGATTTGTCGGCCTGTGCTTTGTCCCGGTTGAAGCAGATATCGCTGCCACCAATTGATGATGAATTTCTCGCGAAATAGTCGCTGTTGTAGGCAAATTTCAGATCAATTTGTGCGCCACCATTGCTGTTATCAAAGGTGCGCATGATGCCACTGCCTGCTGTGGTGGACGTGGCTGTCAAGGCAAGCTTTGTGTTACTGGATTGCGTGCCGCTTTCCACATGGGTGACATCGCCGCCGTTGGCATCGACAAAACCTTTGAACATAGAAGTCGAGGTTGAAGCCTCGTAGCCCGCATAGTCGATGTGGACCGTTCCATAAGGCGGCGCATCGGTTGGCGATTTGGTGACTGTTGTGGCGACATAGACATTGATGGCTTTGCCATCGTCATTGTTCAATTTCATCCAAATTTTTCCCAACATGGGGGATGAATTGCTGGCTCGCGTGATGTTGACCGTGGCGGTGATCCAATTCGGGGCAGAGTCTGAACCGCTGCCACTGGACGATGAACTGCTAGAACTGCCCTTTTTGTCGCATTTGTTTTTGTCGACCAAAGCGATGTATTGCACTTCTTTTTCCCCCTTGGCATTTGCCGTGCCTTTTTGCGTAAGCATGTCTGAAGGCGACATAGCGTTCATGATGCACATGACCATATTGACCGAGCTCAACCCATCCGAAGCTGCGTCTTGAACGAACACTTCGCTCGTCGCCTTGCCATAGGCAGATGTCGCGGGTGGGGCAGCAAATGTGTTGGCTGCAGTCAGGGCAGCCATGGCGACCGCTGTTTCGATGAACATGGGTTTCATGTTGAACTCCTTTCAGTCAATTTTTGGTGCTGACAACAGATACACCAGATGTGGTAACCACGCCGGTGATGCTGGTCACGTCAGCAGCGCTGCTGCTGGCGCCACCCCCGCCGCCGCAAGCGGTTAACAAGGTGATTGAAATCGCTGCTATGCAAGAGACAAATCGTTTCATGGTGACCTCCAGTGTTTTCAAAACTTGGTTTAGTTTGGAATAGATTTTGGTGATTTAATTTGATTTTTGTCAAATATGTAATAAATGATGATTTTCCCTAGGGGGATGTGTGCCCGGGCCTGACGATATGCATGTGACCAGGTGGTTCGTTGGTGTTGGGACTCGCTATGGCTTTGCGCGCTGGCACCTAGCGCGTGGGTTAACACGGATTTCCTTCTGCGCATGCAATCTGCACCATTGCCTATTAACGACAGATAACATGCGTGATCAAAGCAGGAGAACCGATGAACGTCGCAGAACGCAACCCTGAAACCCGCGAGGGCATGCTTTCCTGTTCTGCGCAAGAACGTCAAGTGCGCCAGGATTTGGCGGCTGCCTACCGGCTCGTGGCGCTGTACGGCATGGATGACAGCATCTACACGCACATCTCTGCGCGCGTACCAGGAACGACTAATCAATTTTTGATCAACCCTTTTGGCATGCTGTTTCGCGACATCACGGCTTCCTCGCTCGTGAAGATTGATCTGGACGGTCAGCTGGTTGAACCCAGCACATACGACGTCAACCCCGCCGGTTTCACCATCCACAGTGCCGTCCATGCCGCAAGGCATGATGCGATGTGCGTCCTGCACACGCACACGGTGGCGGGTGTGGCGGTTTCTTCGCTGGCGTGTGGCTTGCAGCCTTGTAACCAGTGGGCGCTGCAATTCCATGACCGGGTGACGTACCACGACTTCGAGGGCATTGCACTCCACCATGAGGAGCGCGTGCGCTTGGTTGCAGATCTGGGACTTAGCTCGCGCGCTTTGATTCTGCGCAACCATGGCTTGGTCACGCTGGGTCGCAGTGTGGCTGAAGCGTTCATTCTGATGCACAACCTAGAACGTGCCTGTCGAGTCCAGATTGCCATCCAGAGCACGGGGCAAGCGGTCTACCCTGTGCGCGAGGACGTTCGCGAACTGACGGCCAGCCAATATGAAAGTGGCGACACCAACCGCCTGGCCTCTGCACCCACCGATCTTTATGCACGTGAGTGGCGGTCCATGCTGCAACGTCTTGCGCCGCCATCTACGACGGCCTATTCCGACTAATTTTTGTCTTACTTGCTTTAACGACCTCGCCCCATGAAAGTCATTTACAGCGACCAGCACACAGGTCACGATCCGCAGCACTTTATTGTGCGCGGGCGCATGAAGCGCAGCAACGAACAACCCGAGCGCGGCACCTTGCTGCTCAATGCGGCCAAGCATGCCGGCCACGACATTGTGTCGCCCCAGGACTACGGCGCGGGCCCGCGGGCAGCCATTCACACACCTCAATATTTACGCTTTTTGGAAACATGCTGGGAGCGCTGGCAACTGCTTGACGGGGCCTCCGAGGAAGTGATGCCCAATGTGCATCCCTTTCCGGGTCAGCCTTTCACGTATCCGGACAGCCTCGTGGGTCAGGCGGGTTACCACATGGGCGACATGGCCTGTGCGGTTGGTCGCCATACCTGGCATGCGGCCACTTGGTCTGCCCATGTGGCCACGCATGCGGCGCAACTGGTGCTCGACGGAGAGCGAGCCGCCTATGCTCTGTGTCGACCACCCGGGCACCATGCCTATGCGGATCGTGCCAACGGGTTCACCTACTTGAACAATGGCGCGATTGCCGCCCAGCACTTGCGAAGCAAACACGACAGGGTTGCGATTCTGGACATTGACGTCCACCATGGCAACGGCACACAAGGTATTTTTTGGCGCCGAAAAGATGTGCTGACCATCTCGTTGCATGGCGATCCGCATTTCTGCACACCTTTTTTCACCGGTCATGCACATGAGGTGGGTGAGGGCGATGGCCTGGGCTACAACCTGAACCTTCCGCTGGCGCGCGGCACAGGCGACGATGATTTTCTGGCTGCACTGTCCAAGGCGCTTGTTACCTTGCAGGCCTTCGCTCCCGGAGCGTTGGTGGTGGCCCTGGGACTGGACGCACACGAAAATGATCCCTACCAGGCCTTGGCGATCACCACGCCTGGTTTTGCACGCATCTTGGCGCAGGTTGCGCGGTTGGGTTTACCGACCGTTCTGGTGCAAGAGGGCGGTTACTTGTCGGAAGATCTTGGGCTGAATTTGGTGAGTGCTTTGAGTGGTTTTGAGGGAGCTGCGTGACGATGGCCCGTGACCTGGATGCCGACATCCGTGCTGCATTGCCTGAAGCCGCTGTTTTAACCGCGCAACCTGCACCCGTCGCCACCGATTGGGCGGCCGCGTTGTTGCTCCGCCTTTATGGACGCTCAGGCCAGCTCACCGCCCTCAGTGGTGAGCGGGATGCCAACTTCCTTGTCACCCCTGCGGATGGCAGTCCCCGATGCATGTTCAAGCTCTCGCACCCGGACGAGGCTGTGCTGGTCGCAGACTTCCAGACCCAGGCCTTGCTGCATATTGCTGCAACCGACCCAAGCTTGCCGGTACAACGTCTGTTGCCTGATGTGCAAGGACGGGCGTCGGTTGAAATTCAGGATGCGCAGGGACGCACACGCGTGGCCCGCTTGTTCAGCTACTTGGAGGGCTTGCCCATGCCACAGGCGCAGCGATCCGCAGCGCAACGCAGCAGCGTGGCGCGCATGCTGGCGCGGCTCGATCTTGCGATGGCAGGGCTTGAACATCCGGCCGCAGCGCGTGAGTTGCCCTGGGACATCCAGCGTGCCGAGCGTGTGCGACCCTTGTTGATGCATGTGCCAGATCTGGAACGTCGTGCACTGGCCCAAACTGCGCTAGACGGATTTGAGCGTCGAGCCCAGCCTCTTTTGGCTGGACTGCGACGTCAACCCATACACAACGACTTCAATCTCTACAACTTGTTGGTCGATCCCAACGAACCTGCCCAGGTGTCAGGCATTCTTGATTTCGGCGACATGGTGCATGCGCCATTGATCAATGATGTGGCTGTGGCTGCTTCTTATCACTTGGATCCAAACGGCGATGCGCTGGGCACGATTGCCCAGTTTGCGGCTGATTACCATGCGGTGTCGCCGTTGAGTCCTGAGGAGACCTTTGTGCTGCTTGATCTGGTTCGCGCACGTTTGGCCATGGTGGTTGCCATCAGCGGCTGGCGTGCTGCGCGTCAACCAGACAATGCAGCCTATCTGATGCGCAACAACGCGATCTCGTGGGCCCGTTTGAGTGCATGTGCCGATTTACAGCCGGAACAAGTGCAGGAGGCCATTGAAGCCGCTTGTCGTACTCAGGACCCGCTCCATGCTTAAAACCTCCCTCGACGAACAACTGCTTACCCGCCGCAACCGACTGCTAGGGCCCGCCTATCGCTTGTTCTATGACGAACCCTTTCATCCTGTGCGCGGGGAGGGGGTCTGGTTGTATGACAAAGCAGGAACCCCTTGGCTGGATGCCTACAACAACGTTGCCTGCGTGGGGCATTCCCATCCACAGGTGGTGGATGCCATCGCCCGTCAGGCCGCCACATTGAATACCCACACGCGGTATCTGCATGAAGGCATCTTGGACTATGCCGAGCGCTTGCTGGCCACCATGCCCGAGGCCGTGGGCCATGTCACCTTCACCTGCACAGGCAGCGAAGCCAATGACCTGGCCATGCGTATTGCAACAGCCCACACACAAGGCACTGGCCTGATCGTGACCCGCTTTGCCTATCACGGCGTGACTTCGGCACTGGCGTGTGCCTCGCCTTCCTTGGGTCAGTACGTGCAGCTGGGCGCGCATGTGCGTCTGATCGATCCCCCTGCGGGAGGGGACGCGCAGACGGGCCGCCGCTTTGCCGACAGTGTGCGTGCAGCCATCGCTGATTTGCAGGCAAACGGATTGAAGCCCGCGGCCCTGTTGGTCGATACGGTTTTTTCCAGCGACGGTGTGTTTACCGCTCCCGCAGGTTTTTTGCGCGAGGCTGTGGAGGCCATTCGTGCCGCAGGCGGGGTTTTCATTGCCGATGAGGTGCAGCCTGGCTTTGGTCGTACCGGCGAAGCATTTTGGGGCTTCATGCGCCATGGGGTGGTGCCTGACATCGTGACCATGGGCAAACCCATGGGCAACGGCCATCCTGTGGCCGGTGTAGCAGTGAAGCCTGAGGTCATGCGTGCTTTTGGCCAAGCCAGTCGCTACTTCAACACCTTTGGCGGCAACCCTGTCTCGATGGCCGCTGCCTCTGCCGTGCTTGATGTGTTGACGCAAGAAGGCTTGCAACGCAATGCGCACGAGGTGGGCCATTACCTGCGCGAACGCCTGCTGGCGTTGGGGCAACGTCACCCCGAGATCGGTGAGGTGCGCGGTGCTGGGCTCTTTATTGGTGTGGAGCTGGTAACTGATCGGGCGACGCGTGCGCCAGCCTCGGCGTTGGCTGCTCAGGTGGTCAATGGTTTACGCCAACGTCAGGTGTTGCTGAGTGCGACAGGGCCCCACGCCAATGTGTTGAAGATTCGGCCACCTCTGGTATTCCAGCGCGAACACGCTGATTTTCTGGTGGAGCGGCTGGATGCTGTGTTGAACGCCGTCTCTCAAGGCCAGCCGTGATTCGAAAGCTTCCCGTCGATAATCTCGCATTCTGTTTTTGGCCTGATTAATTGTGCTTTCCCCCCAAGTCAAGGTTGCTGATCGCGCCGCCGCATCAGCGACCCATCGTGTTCTGAGTCTCATCCCGCCGATGACGCAGCTCAACACGCCTTACCCATCGGCGGCGTATTTGACGGGTTTTTTGCGCTCCCAGAAGGTTGATGCGGTGCAAGAAGACTTGGCCTTGGCGCTGGTGTTGGCTTTGTTCACGCCCGAGGGCTTGGCGCAGGTGCGTGATTGCGCTTTGGCCTTGCCCGACACTGTGCGCTCAGCGTGTGTGAATTATTTTCTAGATCACTTCTCGCGTTACCAAACCACCATTGCCCCCACGATTGCTTTTTTGCAGGGGCGTGATTCCACCTTGAGCCACCGCATCGCCGGGCGTGGCTTCTTGCCCGAAGGACCACGTTTTGCGGCTTTGGATGCGTATGACGATGAGGGCAGTGGTGATCCCTTAGCCTGGGCCTTTGGTGCCTTGGGTCAGCAAGACCGGGCCCGCCATTTGGCCACCTTGTATTTGAACGATTTGGCCGATGTGCTGCGTGATGCGGTGGATTCGCGCTTTGAGTTTGTGCGCTACGCCGAATCGCTGGCGGGAAGCCAAGCCACGTTTGAGCCCTTGGCCCAGGCCTTGGCGGGACCGCCGAGTTTGGTGGATGAGACCTTGCGTCAACTGACTCTGCAAGCGCTTGCCAAGCATCAACCACAGATGGTGCTGTTGTCAGTCCCTTTCCCTGGGGCCGTCTATGCCGCGTTTCGAATCGCACAAACCATCAAGGCCTACGACCCCAGTATTCGCATTGTCTTGGGCGGCGGCTTTGTGAACACCGAGTTGCGTGAGCTCACCGAGCCAAGGGTCTTTGACTACGTGGACTTCGTCACGCTGGATGCAGGCGAGCGCCCTTTGTTGGCTTTACTCGAACATGTGCAAGGCCAGCGCAGCATGCAGCGGTTGGTGCGCACTTTTGTGCGCAATTCAGAAGGCCAGGTGCGTCTGATGAACTGGGCCGAGCCTGATGTGCCGTTCGAGGATGTGGGCACGCCCACCTGGGATGGCTTGCCCTTAGATCGGTACCTGTCGTTGCTCGATATGCTCAACCCCATGCATCGTTTGTGGAGTGATGGACGCTGGAACAAACTCACCGTGGCGCATGGTTGCTACTGGAAAAAATGCAGCTTTTGCGATGTGAGCTTGGACTACATCTCTCGCTACGAAACAGCCTCAGCCGTGACCTTGGTCGATCGCATGGAATGCATCGTGGCTGAGACCGGGCAAACGGGCTTTCATTTTGTCGATGAAGCGGCACCGCCCAAAGCGCTCAAAGCGTTGGCGCAAGAGATTTTGCGTCGTCAACTCCACGTGTCGTGGTGGGGCAATATTCGGTTTGAAAAAACCTTCACACCGGAGTTGGCCGAGCTGCTGGCTGAGAGTGGTTGCATCGCCATGTCCGGTGGCCTGGAAGTGGCATCTGATCGCTTGCTGGGGCTGATGAAAAAAGGCGTCTCGGTGGAGCAGGTTGCACGTGTGACCAAAAGCTTTTCCGAGGCGGGTATCTTGGTGCATGCCTATCTGATGTACGGCTTTCCCACCCAGACCGTGCAAGACACAGTCGATGCTTTGGAGTACGTACGTCAGTTATTTGAAAACGGGTGCATTCAAAGCGGATTTTTCCATCGCTTTGCCTGCACCGTGCATTCACCCGTGGGCAAAGATCCTCAGGCCTACGGCATTGAACTGGTGCCTTTGCCAGAGGTGAGTTTTGCCAAAAATGACATTGGGTTCATTGACCCCACCGGCACCGACCACGACAGCTTGGGGCGTGGCCTGAAGAAAGCGATTTACAACTTCATGCACGGCGTAGGTCTGGAAGACGATGTGCGCCAGTGGTTTGAATTACCCAAGGGCCAATGTCCTAAGCCAACGGTGGGGCGGCACCGGATCGCCAAGGCGCTGGGCTGAACCGGGCAGCGTGTTGGTAAAAAAACCGCTTGGCCAACTCCACCATGCACAAGTAGGCCAACACCATGGCCGACAAGATCGCATAAAAATAAAGCGGTGGTGCCACAAACCCAAGGTCCCCACCTA
>Ga0228703_1002507_pt1 | contig 10143 bp, 9 predicted proteins | sample McNCre217_Aug_MG_3_FD_178020 | JGI IMG/M metagenome (GOLD analysis project Ga0228703, IMG submission 178020) | Freshwater microbial communities from McNutts Creek, Athens, Georgia, United States - 29-17_Aug_MG | ecosystem: Environmental > Aquatic > Freshwater > Creek | place: USA: Georgia... | reverse complement strand
CACCCAGCTGATCGCCCGCCGCGTGCGCGAAGCGCATGTGTTTTGCGAAGTGCATCCCTGCGACGTGAGCAGCGACTGGGTGCGTGAATACGCCAAAGACGGCAACCTCAAGGGCATCATCCTGTCGGGCTCACATGCCAGCGTGTACGAGGTCGATGACCGCGCTCCTGACGCCGTGTTTGAGCTGGGCGTGCCCGTGCTGGGCATCTGCTACGGCATGCAGACCATGGCCGAACAACTGGGCGGCAAGGTCGAAGCCGGGCACACTCGTGAATTTGGCTACGCCGAAGTCCGCGCCCACGGCCACACCGAGCTGCTCAAGGGCATCGAAGACTTCGCCACGGCCGAAGGCCACGGCATGCTCAAGGTCTGGATGAGCCACGGCGACAAGGTCACCCAGCTGCCTGAAGGCTTCAAGGTCATGGCCTCGACACCGGCTTGCCCCATTGCCGGCATGGCCGATGAATCCCGCCACTTTTACGCGGTGCAATTTCACCCTGAAGTCACGCACACCGTGCAGGGCCAGGCGCTGCTCAACCGCTTTGTGCTCAACATCTGCAAGGCCCGCCCCGACTGGATCATGGGCGATTACATCGAAGAAGCCGTGGCCAAAATCCGCGAGCAAGTAGGTGACGAAGAAGTCATCCTCGGCTTGAGCGGGGGGGTTGATTCGTCGGTGGCCGCCGCACTGATCCACCGCGCCATTGGCGACAAGCTGACCTGCGTGTTTGTGGACCACGGCCTGCTGCGCCTCAACGAGGGCGACATGGTCATGGACATGTTTGCAGGCAAGTTGCACGCCCGCGTGATCCGCGTGGACGCCAGCGATTTGTTCCTGGGCAAGCTGGCGGGCGTGAGCGAGCCAGAGGCCAAGCGCAAGATCATCGGCGGTTTGTTTGTGGACGTGTTCAAAGAACAAGCCGCCAAGCTGAAAGCCGGAACCGAAGGCCACAAAGGCGCGACCTTCCTTGCCCAAGGCACCATCTACCCCGATGTGATCGAATCCGGCGGTGCCAAGAGCAAGAAGGCCGTGACCATCAAGAGCCACCACAACGTGGGCGGCTTGCCTGAGCAGCTGGGCCTGAAACTGCTGGAGCCATTGCGCGAACTGTTCAAAGACGAAGTGCGCGAACTCGGCGTGGCCCTGGGCCTGCCGCGTGAAATGGTGTATCGCCACCCATTCCCTGGCCCTGGCCTAGGCGTGCGGATTTTGGGCGAAGTCAAAAAGGAATACGCCGACCTGCTGCGCCGTGCCGACGCAATCTTCATCGAAGAGCTGCGCAACTTCACCGACGAATCCGGCAAGACCTGGTACGACCTGACCAGCCAAGCCTTCACCGTCTTCCTGCCCGTGAAAAGCGTTGGCGTGATGGGCGACGGCCGCACCTACGACTACGTCGTGGCCCTGCGTGCCGTGCAGACCAGCGACTTCATGACCGCCGACTGGGCCGAGTTGCCTTATGCGCTGCTCAAGAAGGTGTCGGGCCGAATCATTAATGAAGTGCGCGGGATCAACCGCGTGACCTATGATGTAAGCTCCAAACCGCCTGCCACCATCGAGTGGGAGTAAAACAAAGGCACCTTCGGGTGCCTTTTTTCATGCATTGCACCATGTACTTGCCTAAACAATTCAACCAGCCCGAACACGCCGCCACCATCATGCGCGAGCACCCGTTCGCCAGTTTGGTGACCACGGATGACAAGGGATTCCCCTACATCACCCACCTGCCGCTCAAGTTGCTGGAGGAGGGCGGTCAGCCCGCCATGCTGCTGGGGCATTGCGCACGGGCCAATCCGCTGGGCACTTACCTGCAACAGCGCCCGCTGGCTCTGGCCAGTTTCATGGGGCCGCAGGCTTACATGTCGCCTTCGGTTTATGCCGATTTGCAGCGAGTGCCGACCTGGACCTATCTGGCGGTGCAGGCCCGGGTTGAGGCCAGGATGCTCGAAGGCGAAGAGGCCAAGGATGCGTTGCTCAAGCAATTGATTGCCGACCATGAGCCAAGTTATGCCGCCCAGTGGCGCGCTTTGCCTGAGGACTACACCGGCAAGATGCTGAATGCCATCACGGCGTTCGAGTTGCGCATTGTGGACCTGCAATGCGCCGTCAAGCTCAACCAGCACCGGCCCGAAGCCCATGCAACCATGCACGCCACCTACGCCGCAGGCAATGCGCAAGAGCAGGCGCTGGCCGGCTGGATGAAGAAGTTGGGTTTGGTGTGAACACTTTGGGCGATCGCCGCGACGAACACTGGATGGGTCTGGCGCTGGCGCAGGCTCGCCAGGCTGCTGCTGCAGGCGAGGTGCCGGTTGGCGCCGTGGTTGTGAAAGATGGCCTGGTGATCGCCACGGGCCGCAACGCTCCGATTGCCAGCCACGACCCCACAGCGCATGCCGAGGTGGTGGCCCTGCGCGAAGCGGCCCGTGTGCTGGGCAATTACCGGTTGGACGGCTGCACTTTGTACGTGACGCTGGAGCCTTGCGCTATGTGCAGCGGCGCCATGCTGCACGCTCGGGTGGACCGTGTGGTGTTCGGGGCACCCGATCCGCGCACAGGCGTGGCAGGTTCGGTGCTCAACCTGTTTGCCAACCCGCAGCTCAACCACCAGACGCAGGTCACAGGCGGTGTGCTGGCCGACGAATGCGGCCAGTTGCTCAAGGACTTTTTCAAGCCCCGGCGCGTGAACGCCGACCCGGTGCGCGAGGACGCCTTGCGCACGCCCGATGCGACCTTTGCCGATTTGCCTGACTACCCCTGGCAACCCCGCTATGTGAGCGACCTGCCCAGCATCGCGGGGCTGCGCATGCACTACCTGGACGAAGGCCCCCAGGATGCGCCGCTGACCTGGTTGTGCCTGCACGGCAACCCGGCTTGGAGTTACCTCTACCGCAAGATGATCCCGGTCTGGCTGGCGGCGGGGCACCGCGTGGTGGCGCCCGACCTGATCGGCTTTGGCAAGAGTGACAAGCCCAAGAAGGACAGTTTTCACAACTTTGAAACGCATCGTCAGTCGCTGCTGGAGTTGATCGAGCGACTCGACCTGCAGCGTGTGGTGCTGGTGATGCAGGACTGGGGCGGCATTCTGGGCCTGACCTTGCCCATGGCTGCGCCCGAGCGTTACAAGGGCCTGCTGGTCATGAACACGACGCTGGCCACGGGCGAGCAGCCGCTGAGTGCAGGCTTTCTGGCCTGGCGCAACTGGTGCAAGAGCCAGCCGCAGTTCGATGTGGGCAAACTGTTTGCACGCGGCAACCGCGGCATGACACCGCAAGAGACCGCTGCCTACAACGCACCGTTCCCAGACAAAGGCTTTCGAGCTGCGCTGCGGGCCTTTCCGCCCATGGTGCCGGAGTTCGCCGATTCGCCCGGCGCGGCCATTTCACGGCAGGCGCAGGCCTTTTGGCGTGATGACTGGCAGGGCCAGAGCCTGATGGCCATTGGCCAGCAAGACCCGGTGTTGGGCGAGGCGGTGATGCGCCAGTTGCAAGGCCAGATCAAGGGCTGCCCCGATCCGACGCTCTTGCCCGATGCAGGCCATTTTGTGCAGGAGCAGGGCAGGGCGATTGCCGAGGCGGCTGTGCGACACTTCAAGCCTTGATGATGGATTGGGCCTCCATCCATGTCCCTGTAGGAGCCCCCCTGAGGGCAATGGTTTTACACAGGTGTGCTACGCCCGATCGCCCATGGGGAGGGCTCCTGCACAACAACGCCCCGAATAACTTTTCAGCTCCAACTCGATTCCAAAACATGGCCCATATTTACATTTTTTCCCCCTCCAGCGCGGTGCGCGACAAAGCCGCTTTCCGCCGAGGCCTCAAGCGTCTGCACGCTCAAGGGCATCAAGTTGAAGTCGACGAGGCCGCCCTGGCCAGCCACATGCGTTTTGCAGGGGGCGATGCCACTCGCATTGCCGCCATCACCCGAGCAGCGGCCAGCGGCGCCGATGTAGCCTTGATCTCGCGCGGGGGCTACGGCCTCACGCGCATCTTGCCTGCCTTGCCCTACAAAGCGATCGCCAAAGCCGTTGACGGTGGCATGCAGTTTGTGGGCCTGAGCGATTTCACGGCCTTTAACCAGGCCGTGTATGCCAAGACCGGCCGCATCACCTGGCAAGGCCCGGCGCTGGGCGAAGACTTTGGTCCCGTGCAAGAGCCTGATGACATCATGCAAGCCTGTTTTGACGATCTGCTGCAAGAGCAGGGCGAGGGCACGGGCTGGCAATTGCCCAAGCTTGAGGCCGAGCGCCGCGTGTTGGTCAAGGATGCGCCACTGTGGGGTGGCAACCTGACTGTGCTGACCTCATTGTTGGGCACGCCGTATTTCCCGCAGGTCAAGGGTGGCGTGTTGTTCCTCGAAGACGTGGGCGAGCACCCTTACCGCATCGAGCGCATGCTCACGCAGCTCTTGCATGCGGGTGTGCTGGCCCAGCAAAAAGCCGTGTTGATCGGGCAATTCACCAACTACAAGCTGGTGCCCGCGCACGACAAAGGCTTCAAGCTGGCCACGGTGGTGGACTGGCTGCGCAGCCAGATCAAGGCGCCTGTGCTCACTGGCTTGCCCTTTGGCCATGTCGAAACCAAGGTCCTGCTGCCTGTGGGTGCCAAGGTGGATCTGGTCACCGAAGGACGTGACGCGCTGATGGTTTGGGGCCACATTTAACTCGCTCTTGCAGGTCATCAGGGCGCCCACACCCACTTGTTGGTGCTCGAACCCTGATGCCCTTGGGCTGCAAGTACATCAATGGACCAAGTCTTCGATCGCGTCGATCACCAAATTGGTTCCCACGGTGATCAGCAATATGTCTGACGCCACACGCACATAACGGTAGCCCGCAGGCGGGACACCCAGGGTGAGTACAACGCTGCGTGGCACGTCGTAATACCTCACACCGACAGGCAAGGGGTGACCTCTTTGCCATTTTCTGGCTTGACCCGGCGGCAGACAATCACCGCCTTTTTTGGCCAAGCCAGGTGGGCAATAGCCTGTGTTTTCCGGTCGCTCGTAAAAAGCTTGAGCCGCCCGATGATGGTGCTCCTGAAAATACGAACCGATTGTTATGGAATCCATATTCTCGGGGTGGCGCATGGCCTCGCGCATAGGCATTTCATACTGTGGCCGGTGATTGTCGTGCGGATGGTTTTGCACGTTTTTCTGCGGGCTGGCCTTGTGCAGTTTTCCTGGCTTGCCATGTTCTGACGGTTGCGAGTGAGCCGACTCGATCATCCAGAACGCCTGGGTGGTCGCCAATATGGTGGCGATGATGGCTGATGCACTTTTCACGGTATCTCCTGATGTTGTCTTGGTCGCTTGAACTGTGCGATCCATGGTTCAGAAGGTAGGCCTTTTCAGGTAGTTTGAATGTGCGTCGCGTCGCTTGCCTTGTGTTATTTGTGTGCCAGTTATCACGCTCATTCGCACGAAACTTAACATAAGATACATCGTGCGAAGTTAATAATCAAAGAAAGCGAAAATAATTTCGCGTACCCAGGCTGGGTATGGGCATCACCAGCGTGCTTCTGGTTTGTTTGTTGTCGCTGCACCAGGCGTTGCAGCCGACAGCGCCTGCAGCAATTGAATCGCATCCTTGCGGCTGGCCTGTTTCGCAAAGTCCAGCGCGGTCATGCCAAGCTGGTTTTTGTGATCACGGTCGGCGCCTTCTTGCAGCAAGAGTTTGACCACCTCCGGGCTGCCATACATCGCGGCCATCATCAACGGTGTTGTGCCATTGGGCGATTCGGCATCGATGTAGGCGCTGTGGTTGAGCAAAAGCTGGGCAACCTCCGCATGACCGCCGCTGGCAGCGTAATGCAAAGGCGTCCAGCCTGTCTTGTTGACATCGGCATCGCGCCAAATCAGGAGTTCAACCAGTTCTTTATGCCCACGCAAGGCGGCCATCATCAAGGGGCTCTCGTCCTTGTCATTGCGCAGTTCCACCTTGGTTTGATCAAGGCGAATCAATGCTTCAGCGGTTTTCAGGGCGTTTTCTTTGAGTGCCAGCAACAAGCCAGTTTGACCCCGCTCATCCAGTGTGTTGGGATCAAAGCCACGGTTCAGCAAAGCCTGAACGCCACGGGCATCATCTAACTTGACTGCTTTAAAAAAGTCATCGTATGCACCTGCATGTGAATTCTCGAATATTAAAAAAAATCCAATTAAAACAAGGATATTTTTATAAAAGTTAAAGTTATACATAGCTTTAAGAGGCTGAGATACGAGAGAAAAGTTGATCAAAATTCCGACTGGTCAATTCGCCAATCGCATCTGCAGTGCCACCGCGCAATTGCGCCAATTGCTGGGCCACCAAAGGCACATACGAAGGGTTGTTGGTCTTGCCGCGATAAGGTACCGGAGCCAGGTAAGGGCTGTCGGTTTCGATCAACAAGCGGTCATCGGGTACAAACTTGGCGACCTCGCGCAAATCGGCTGCGCTCTTGAAGGTCAGGATGCCGGAAAACGAAATGTAATAGCCCAAGTCCAAAGCTGCACGAGCCACCTCCTGGCTTTCGGTGAAGCAGTGAAACACGCCACCGGCGCACCCTGCCCCACCTGTTTCACCCTCTTCTTTCAGGATCGCAATGGTGTCGTCCGAAGCCTGTCGGGTGTGGATCACCAGCGGCAATTTCGTCTGACGTGCAGCCCGGATGTGGGTGCGAAAGCGCTCGCGCTGCCATTCCATATCGGCCACGGTGCGCCCACCCTTGCGTTCGTCCATTTGGTAATAGTCCAGACCGGTTTCTCCAATGGCCACCACCCGAGGGCGCGCGGCGCCCTCAATGAGGTCTTGCAAACGGGGTTCACGCACACCTTCGTTGTCCGGGTGAACCCCCACAGTGGACCAGATGTTGTCGTGCGCCATCGACAAACCATGGACAGTATCAAACTCTTCCAGCGTGGTGCAGATGCACAAGGCACGTGTGACTTGCGCTGCCTGCATGGCCAAACGGATGCTGTCGAACTGGCTTTGCAGCTCAGGAAATGTCAAATGGCAATGGGAATCGGTGTACATGGATCAGCCCTGCGCACGCAGGGTTTGTTGGGCGTCGGCGGTCAGTGCTTCCAGTAGGAGTCCGCCGTTGAAGGGGTGCTCGGCCGTTCTGGCCAATTGCATCAGGCGTTTGAACCAATCGGTCAACACCATAACGGGCGCCTTGCACACAGGCAGCTGAGACGCCTGGAAGAACCGGGGCGCAGCCCCAGCCTGCGTCAGCACGAGATCGTGGCAAAGCTTTTGCAGCGCATCGATGGCCTGGGCCGGGCTCAAATCGGCCAAATGCCGGGCGTCGCCCTGAAGCATGGCTTTGGGCAAAGCGGCCCACCAATCGGGGGATAAACCGCTTTCAGCCTGGCGCAAGACATCGCTGGGTCGGCCCCCTGCACTGCGCAGCAAGGCCTGAGCCACAGCATCGGGCACACCTTGCGCTTGCAACCAGGGCATGGCCTCATCGGGCTCGGGCCACTTCATGGTGTGGGCCAGGCAGCGACTTCGGATGGTGGGCAGCAGCATGTGAGAGGCCTCGGTGGCCAGCACAAAGCGCACATCGCCCGGCGGCTCTTCCAGCGTCTTGAGCAAAGCATTGGCGGTGATGGTGTTCATGCGCTCAGCCGGGAACACCAGCACCGCTTTGCCGCGTCCACGCGCATCGGTGCGCTGGGCAAACTCCACCGCTTCGCGCATGGCCTCGACGCGGATTTCCTTGCTGGGCTTGCGTTTCTTGTCGTCAATCTCGGCTTGAGCCTTCTCGGACAAGGGCCAGCCCAACTCGATCATCTGGGTCTCGGGCATCAGCACGGCCAGATCGGCGTGTGTACGCACGGCAATCGCGTGGCAACTCGGGCAATGGCCACAAGCACCATGCTCACCAGGTTTGTCACACAGCCAGGCGGACACCAGCGCCAAAGCCAGTTCGTATTGACCCAAACCCGAAGGCCCTTGCAACAACCAGGCATGACCGCGCTGCGCCAGCAAATCGGTGGTTTGGCGTGCAATCCAGGGTGCGGTCAAGATGGCGCTCATGCCATGCCCCTTTGCAGCCATGCCTGCACGGCATGAGCCACGTCCGCACCCACGGCCTCACGGCTTTGCGCTGCATCAATGCGGGCAAAGCGCTCCGGCATTTCGGCTTGGCGCCTGGCATAACCCGCACGCACCGCTGCAAAGAAATCAGCGGGTTGAGATTCAAATTTGTCGGGCACTCGGGCAGCCGCCAGCCGCAGGGCGGCAATCTCCGGGTCCAGATCAAACCAGACGGTCAAGGCCGGTTGGCGTAAAACGCCCTCTGGCGTTTGCTGGACCATGTGTTCCAGCTGGCCCAAGACTGTCCAGTCAAAACCTCGCCCGCCGCCTTGGTATGCAAAGGTGGCGTCGGTGAAGCGATCGCACAAGACCACATCACCCCGGGCAAGCGCGGGCTCAATGACCTGAACCAGATGCTCGCGGCGCGCCGCAAACATCAGCAAGGCCTCGGTCAGCGCGTCCATCGGCTCGTGCAGCACCAGCTCCCGCAGCTTTTCAGACAAGGCCGTGCCACCGGGTTCACGGGTCAACACGACCGCCCTGCCCGCTTGGCGAAAAAGCGCGGCCACATGCTCGATGTGGGTGGATTTGCCCGCACCGTCGATGCCTTCAAAGCTGATGAACAAACCGCGATTCATGAGGGGGTACAGAGGTAAAAGTTCGATTGTCGCCTAAGCGAGACGCAGTCATTGACCACGTTGGTATCGGTTCACGGCACGGTTGTGCTCATCCAGCGTGGCGCTGAAGTGGCTGCTGCCATCACCTTTGGCCACAAAGTACACAGCACGGGTGTCGGCAGGCTGCACGGCCGCCAGCATGGCAGCTTTGCCCGGCATGGCAATGGGCGTGGGCGGCAGGCCTGCACGGGTGTAAGTGTTGTACGGTGTGTCGGTGCGCAAATCGCTGCGGCGCAGATTGCCGTCAAACGCAGCCCCCAGACCGTAGATCACAGTCGGATCGGTTTGCAGCAACATGCCGATGCGCAGGCGGTTGTTGAAAACCCCTGAAATCTGCGGCCGATCGGCGGGTTTGCCGGTTTCTTTTTCCACAATGCTGGCCAGGATCAAGGCCTCTTCGGGGGACTTGACTGCGGCCAGGGGCGAGCGGCCTTGCCAGGCTTTGTCCAGCTGTTTGTCCATGGCTTTCAAGGCGCGTTTCAAGACCGCCAGATCGCTGGAGCCCTTGGCGTAGCTGTAGGTGTCCGGGAAAAACCGTCCCTCCGGGTGCACACCCGGGCGGCCCAATTGCGCCATCAGTGCGGCATCGTCCAGGCTTTGGCTGTCGGGTTTGAGTTGTTCGGACTTGGCCAAGGCCTGGCGCAATTGGCGGATGTTCCAGCCCTCGACCAGGGTCAGGGTGCGCAGGCTTTCTTCGCCGCGCACCAGCATGGCCAACAGGCGTGCGGGCGTGGTCTGGCCATTGAATTCATAGCTGCCCGCACGGATCTGGCGCGACTGGCCCGACATGCGGAACCACGCATACAAGGCCCAGGGCGGCACATCGGCGCCCGCATCAACCGCCAATTGGGCGATGGTCTTGGGCGAGGTGCCCGGCTCGATCGACAAATCCAGCGCTTCGGCGGCGGCGAGCCGAGCCCCCATGGGCTGGTGCAACCAGTGATAAGCCCCGGCGGCCAATGCCCCGGTCAACAGGAGCAACACCACCACGCCCTTGAACAAACTTTTGATCACCCGAGGCCTTCTGCAAATACCGTGAAAATAGCCATGACGGCCCAGCGAAAACGAGGCTTGATCATAATTCAGGCCTTGCCCTGCACTTTGTCCATGGACGGCGGGCCCCACTTCTCCATTTGCAACATGCCCACCCAGAATTTGCCCCCCGTTGACCCCCGCCTGTTGGAGGGCCTGGCCCCCCTGCCCCACCTGGGCGTGATCCAGGCGCACGGTGAAGATGCCGCCAATTTCCTGCACAACCAACTGACCAACGATGTGCTGCTTTTGCCTGTGGGCCAATCACGTCTGGCCGCGTTTTGCTCGGCCAAAGGCCGGATGCAGGCGAGTTTTGTGGTGATCAAAACCGCAGCAGATACGGTGCTGTTGGTGATGAATCTTGATTTGTTGGCCCAGACGCTCAAGCGCCTGTCCATGTTTGTGCTGCGCGCCAAGGT
>Ga0228703_1002506_pt1 | contig 10143 bp, 7 predicted proteins | sample McNCre217_Aug_MG_3_FD_178020 | JGI IMG/M metagenome (GOLD analysis project Ga0228703, IMG submission 178020) | Freshwater microbial communities from McNutts Creek, Athens, Georgia, United States - 29-17_Aug_MG | ecosystem: Environmental > Aquatic > Freshwater > Creek | place: USA: Georgia... | reverse complement strand
AATCACGCGCGGCTTGGGCGTTGTCCATGCGGGTCACCACGGCGCCCAGGCTTTGCACTTCCGCGCTCATGCGGGTCACCGCAGCCTCAACCGCGGCAATAGCGCCGCGCAGACGCACAAACAAATAATCTTGCGCAGGCTGGGCCGTGGTGTCGTGCACCCACGCGCTGGCGTTCAAGGGCAGCGGCTGACCGCCCCAACGGTTGATCAACGACAGCGCTTGCACTTGCGACACACCGGCGCACATGAGGGTGGCCTCGCCAGGCGCGACGGGCAGTACTTTGAGCGACACCTCGGTGAGCAAGCCCAACTGGCCCCAGCTGCCAGCCAGCAACCGCGACACGTCGTAGCCCGCCACGTTTTTCATCACTTGGCCACCAAAGGTCAGGTGTTCACCTTTGCCATTGATCAGGCGCGCGCCCAGCACAAAGTCGCGCACGCTGCCCACGCTGGCACGTGCGGGGCCACTCAAGCCCGCCGCAACCATGCCGCCCAAGGTAGCCCCTGCGCCAAAGTGCGGTGGCTCGAAAGGGAAGCATTGGCCTTTCTCGGCCAAGGCCGCCTCGATCTCGGCCAGCGGTGTTCCCGCACACGCGGTGATGACCAGCTCGCTCGGCTCGTAGCTCAGGATGCCCGCGTAAGCACGGGTATCGAGCACCTCGCCTTGCAGGGTTTGGCCAAGAGAGTCTTTGCTGCCACCACCCCGCAAGCGCAGCGGCGTGGCATGTTGGGCAGCGGCGCGAATGCGCTCTGAAAAATGGTCCAGGGTGTCTTGCATGGCGTTCATGGTAGCCGCAGGCCTGTGGACCTGGCTTGAATTTTTTGAACAAGGCCTTTAAAAAATGCTGCGGCTCAAACCCTCGCCATCAGGTACTGACGAAAAAAAGCCCGCCGAGAGGCGGGCATCAAAGTCCAAGGAAAACTTGAAAGAAACCTTGATCAGCGGTGGTAAGCCGTTTCGCCGTGTGAGCTGATGTCGAGGCCTTCGCGCTCTTCTTCCTCTGTCACACGCAAACCAATCACCAGATCGACCAACTTGTAGGCAATGTAGGAGACCACCGCCGACCAAACAATGGTGGTGGCCACGGCTTGGAACTGGATCCACACTTGGCCAGCTATCGAGTAGTCAGGGTTGACGGCGTTGGCCACGTAGTCGTACACGCCGGTGCCGCCCAGTGAAGGCGCTGCAAACACGCCTGTCAACAAAGCACCCAAGATGCCGCCCACGCCGTGGACACCGAAGACGTCCAAGGAATCATCCGCACCCAAGAGGCGTTTGAGACCGTTGACACCCCACAAGCAGATCAGGCCTGCCAACAAACCGATCACGATGGCACCCATGGGGCCCACGAATCCGCAGGCTGGGGTGATGGCCACCAAACCCGCCACGGCACCAGAGGCAGCGCCCAACATCGACGCTTTGCCTTTGGACAAGGCTTCACCGGCAATCCAGCTCAAGGTCGCGGCAGCGGTGGCCACCAAGGTGTTGACAAAGGCAAGTGCGGTGACGCCGTTGGCTTCAAGGTTAGAGCCCGCATTGAAGCCGAACCAACCCACCCACAGCAAGGCAGCGCCCACCATGGTCAATGTCAGGCTGTGAGGCGCCATCGACTCTTTGCCGTAACCGGTGCGCTTGCCGATCACATAAGCACCTACCAAACCAGCGACCGCAGCGTTGATGTGAACCACGGTACCGCCTGCGAAGTCGAGTGCACCTTTGGCCCACAACCAGCCCGCAGCAGCCGTCACCGTTTCCAGAGAAGCCGCATCGGTGATGGCGTCAGGACCGTCCCAATACCACACCATGTGGGCCACAGGCATGTAGCTGAAGGTGAACCACAGAGCGCAGAACAACAACACAGCCGAGAAACGCGCGCGTTCCGCAAAGGCACCGACGATCAAGGTGCAGGTGATGGCAGCGAACGTGGCTTGGAAGGCGGCGAACGTCAATTCAGGAATGACCACGCCCTTGCTGAACGTGGCAGCGATCGAGTCCGGCGTGATGCCTTTGAAGAACAGCTTGTCCATGCCGCCAATGAAGGGCGATCCGCCTGTGAAGGTGAAGGTGTAGCCGTAGATGACCCACAAGACGTAGATCAACGCGGTCACCACAAACACTTGCATCAGCACGGAGAGCATGTTTTTGCTACGCACCAGGCCACCGTAGAACAGGGCCAGTCCTGGAATGGTCATCAGAATCACGAGCACAGTGGCCACGGTCATCCAGGCGGTGTCGCCTTTGTTAGGAATGGCAGCAGCAACAGCCGTCGCAGCTTCGGGGGCAGATTGGGCCAAGGCAGAAACACTGGGCAACAGCAGGCCAGCGCCTATGGCCACATAGGCGAAAAGTTTAGTCATGATGGGTCTTCCTTTTAAAGCGCTTCGGGTCCGGTTTCCCCGGTGCGGATGCGAACAACTTGTTCCAAGTCGTAAACAAAAATCTTGCCGTCACCGATCTTGCCGGTGCGTGCCGAACCTTCGATGGCCTCGATGGCGCGGTCGACGTGTTCAGAGTCAACAGCGGCTTCGATCTTGACCTTGGGCAAGAAGTCAACCACGTACTCAGCGCCGCGATACAACTCGGTATGGCCTTTCTGGCGACCAAAGCCTTTGACTTCGGTCACGGTGATACCTTGCACCCCGATTTGCGACAGGGCCTCGCGGACCTCGTCCAACTTAAAGGGTTTGATGATGGCGGTGATGAGTTTCATGGTTGCTCCTAGAGAAGACGACTAGCTTGGTTTAGAAGCTGTACTTGAGGCCAAGGACGGTGATGTTTTTGCCTTGGTAATAGTTGTTCACGGTGTAGAACGACTTGTTTGCATTGGTGCTGATGGCAGACACGCTGGCCGACAAACCGTCGCCCAAGTCTTTGTTCAGCGTGAACGACACATCTGTGTAATCGCCCGTGCTTGTGGTGGTGGTGCTGTTCTTGATCACTTGACGGCCAACATGCGGCACCACCGAGTAGCCGTCACCCAAGTCAAACGTTGCACTCAGATCCAAATAGGTACTGCCCTTGGAGTTCAAGTTACCGAACAAATCCGACAGCGAATATGAGTACTTGGCTGTCACGACACCCAATGTCAGCGCGCCATAGATCTCATCTGTGTTGGCGTTCGTGTAAACCGACGGCTTGTTGCCCAAGGTGTTGCCTTGGTATTGGTAACGCAGATAACCCACGTCATAGGCCACACCAGCGGCTTCGCCTTTGTAGCCACCGTACAAGTCAATTTCGACGGGCCCTTTTGCGTCGTAACTGTTGGCAACGCCAGCTTCCTTGATCCACTTGATAGTCGAGCCCCATGCACCGAGATAAAAACCATTGGCGTTGGCGTAATCCACACCACCTTGCAATGCAGGTGTGCCCTTGGTTTGACCAATCGAGCGGTAGCGGTACTCGCTGACTGCGCCAACGTTGTAGCTCAGCGTCGACTCAGGTGCTGTTTGCGCAAAAGCAGCGGAAGAGGTAGCCAAGAGAGCCAGCAGAAGTTTGGACTTCAATGTCATGTTTTTCTCCAATGAAAAATTTAAAGGGATACACCTACTTAGCAGGGTCCATGCCAACGTTGAAGTCCACAAAAGTGGCCTCTTCACATTCACAAAGACCCAAAGTGATGCAGTAGTCTGACGACTGACCCATTTTTACGCACAACTCTGGTGCATCACTTTGTATTAATTGCCCAGCAATGGGGATAAACCTCAGAAAGAGAAGTGTTATGTCGCTCTCGCTGATTCACAGCCGCGCCCTGTTGGGGTTGCAGGCTCCGGCCGTGACCGTGGAGGTGCATTTGGCCAATGGCTTACCCAGTTTCACCTTGGTGGGCTTGGCAGACACCGAGGTCAAAGAGGCGCGCGAACGTGTGCGCTGCGCGATTCAAAACGCGGGGCTGGACTTTCCCAGCAACAAGCGCATCACGGTGAACTTGGCGCCCGCCGATTTGCCCAAAGACTCAGGCCGTTTTGATCTGCCCATGGCCTTAGGAATCTTGGCAGCCAATGACCAGCTTGATGAAGAAGCTTTGGCGCTGCATGAGTTTGCGGGCGAGTTGTCGTTGTCCGGTGAGTTACGACCTGTGCGTGGCGCGTTGGCCATGGGCTTGGCCTTGCATGGCGCGGGGGTGCGCACGCGCTTGGTGCTGCCGCCTACAAGCGCCGAAGAAGCGGCCTTGGTCCCCACCACCGAGGTCTACCGTGCAGAACATTTGCGCGATGTGGTGGCACGATTTGCCAAACCCGGCACCACGGTCAACGCACAGCCTGAAGCCAACGCACAAGGCTGGAGCCGCGTCGTTCCACCTGCACAAGCGCCCGCAGCGAACCCCGGGCCTGATTTGTCGGAGGTCAAAGGCCAAGCCGCCCCACGACGGGCACTGGAGATTGCAGCGGCTGGAGGCCACTCTCTCTTATTGGTAGGTCCGCCGGGCACCGGCAAGTCCATGTTGGCGCAACGCTTCGCCGCCTTGCTGCCCGACATGACGCTGGATGAAGCCTTGGAAAGCGCCGCCATCGCCAGCGTGGCCGGGCGCTTTGAAATCGGACAGTGGATGCAGCGCCCCACGCGCTGCCCGCACCACACGGCGACGTCAGTCGCCCTGGTGGGCGGCGGCACACCACCCCGTCCGGGCGAAATTTCGTTGGCGCATCACGGGGTGTTGTTCTTGGATGAGCTCGCCGAGGTCAAGCGCAGCGCCTTAGAAGCCTTGCGTGAACCGCTAGAGAGCGGCCACATCACCATTTCACGCGCGGCGCGGCAGGCACGTTTTCCCGCTCGCTTTCAATTGATTGCGGCGATGAACCCTTGCCCCTGCGGCTACTTGGGCTCAACGCTCAAGGCCTGCCGATGCACCCCCGACCAAGTGGCGCGCTACCAAGGCAAGCTGAGTGGACCGTTGTTGGACCGTATCGATTTACAAGTCGAAGTGCCCACGCTCGCACCCGATGTGTTGATGGCCAGCACACAGGGTGAATCCACTGCCACCGTGCGAGCGCGCTGCATGGCTGCGCATGCACGCGCCCTGCACCGCCAGGGCGTGCCCAATCAGGCCTTGCAAGGTCAAGCCTTAGATAGACAGACACAACTCAATGCATCTGCCGCCAAGTTTTTAGAGCATGCCGCCCATCAGTTGGGCTGGTCCAGTCGCAGCACTCACCGCGCCTTGCGGGTGGCACGCACGATTGCCGATTTGGCCGACGCTGATGTGGTGCAAGTCCCCCATGTGGCCGAGGCCGTGCAATACCGCCGGGTCTTGATCAGCAGCTGAGGCCTCAGGCACTGGCTTCGATTTATGTGTGTGTTGCTTGGGCTGCGCAACACACGGGCTACCAAAAATTGTGAGGCATCTGTGTTGCGCCTGAACGTACAACCGGTGCACTCCCCTCAATCCCACAAACTCAAGGAACTGCCATGAAGAAATTTCTGATGTTGACGGCCCTCAGTGTGTCGATGGTTGCGTGCCTCACGGCGCATGCCGAAGACGACAAAACACCCAAAGAAAGCAAAATGGGCCAATGCCACAAGGACGCCAAAACCAAAAGCCTCAAAGGCGATGAACGCAAAGCCTTCATGAAAGAGTGCCTGAGCGCAAAGAAAAAATGAGTCTAGGGATGATGAGTTGAATGCTCACACATTCACCGTCTACAAAAACAAAGGGGTGCTTAGGCACCCCTTTGTTGTTTCATGCCTGGATGAACAACATTACAAATTAGGCGCCAGCAAACGCTCTAAGTCTTTCATCGCCACGCCTTGGCGTTGCGCCAAGTCTTGCACTTGGTCCTCACCAATGCGACCCACGTTGAAGTACTTGGCTTCTGGGTGAGCCAAGTAAAAACCACTCACGCTGGCCGCAGGCGTCATGGCCAAACTGCTGGTCAAGCCCATGTCGATTTCTTCGCATTGCAGCAAGGCGAACATGTCTTGCTTGGCACTGTGGTCAGGGCACGCAGGGTAGCCAGGCGCAGGGCGAATGCCTTGGTATTTCTCTTTGATCAGGTCTTCGTTGCTCAAGGCCTCGTCGGCCGCATAGCCCCACAAGTCGGTGCGCACACGGTGGTGCATGCACTCGGCAAAGGCTTCGGCCAAGCGGTCAGCCAAGGCTTTGAACAAAATGGCCGAGTAGTCGTCGTGTGCGGCTATGAAACGCTTTTCTTGCTTCTCTGCGCCTAGGCCTGCGGTCACCGCAAAGAGGCCCACGTAGTCAGCCGCTTGGGTTTGATCAGCCACAAAGTCGGCCAAGCAACGGTTGGGGTTGTTGTTGGGTTTGACGGTTTGTTGGCGCAAGCCGCGCCACGTCATCACCTGCTGCTGACGGGTTTCGTCGGCGTACAAAACAATGTCGTCACCCACGCGCTGCGCGGGGTACAAGCCCACCACCGCGTTGGCAGTGAGCCAACGGTTGGCGATGATTTTTTTCAACATCGCTTGACCATCGGCGTAGACTTTTTTGGCTTCCACGCCCACCACGTCGTCATCGAGGATGGCGGGGAACGGACCAGCCAAATCCCACGTTTGAAAGAAGGGTGCCCAGTCGATGTATTTCTCAAGCTCGGCAAGGTCAAAGTTTTTGAACACGCGGCGACCAATGAACTTTGGCTTGACGGGTTGGTAGCTCTCAAAACTCACGGGTGTGGCGTTGGCACGCGCTTGAGCTAAGGTGACCAACGGGGTTTGCTTTTTGTTGGCATGCTGCTCGCGCACCTGCGCGTAGTCGGCGTTCAGCTCGGCAATGTATTTCGCGGCTTGGTCTGACAACAAACCTTGCGCCACGCTCACGCTGCGTGAGGCATCGGGCACGTAGACCACGGGGCCTTCGTAATGCGGTGCAATCTTCACCGCGGTATGCACGCGGCTGGTGGTGGCGCCACCAATCATCAGCGGCATCATGCGCGTGCGGAAATAGTCGTCCTTCTGCATCTCGCCCGCGACGTATTGCATTTCTTCCAATGACGGTGTGATGAGGCCCGACAAGCCAATGATGTCGGCGCCCTCTTCTTTGGCCTTGGCCAAAATTTCATGGCAAGGCACCATCACGCCCATGTTGACCACTTCGTAGTTGTTGCACTGCAAGACCACGGTGACGATGTTTTTGCCAATGTCATGCACATCGCCTTTGACGGTGGCCATGACGATCTTGCCCTTGGCTTTGACGTCTTGACCTGCCGCCGCTTGCAAGCGTTTTTCTTCTTCGATGTAGGGCACCAAGTGCGCCACGGCTTGCTTCATCACACGGGCCGACTTGACCACCTGCGGCAAGAACATCTTGCCTTGGCCAAACAAGTCACCCACCACGTTCATGCCGTCCATCAGCGGGCCTTCAATGACATGCAAAGGTCGACCGCCTTTGGCCAAAATTTCGCGGTAAGCCTCTTCGGTGTCTTCGGTGATGAACTCGGTGATGCCATGCACCAACGCGTGGCTCAAGCGGTCTTGCACCGACACGGGCGCGTCGGCCGTGCCACGCCACGCCAGCTTTTGGCTGTCGTCTTTGGCGGCGCCTTTGGCGGTTTCGGCCACTTCAATCAGGCGTTCGCCTGCCGTGAGGTGGGCCTCCCCCTCTTTGTATTTGGGCGTTCTGTTGAGCACCACGTCTTCCACACGCTCGCGCAAGGTGGGCTCGAGGTCGTCATACACGCCCACCATGCCCGCGTTGACGATGCCCATGTCCATGCCCGCTTGGATGGCGTGGTACAGAAACACGGTGTGGATGGCTTCGCGCACGGGGTCGTTGCCGCGGAAACTGAACGACACGTTGGACACACCACCGCTCACCTTCGCGCCGGGCAGGTTGTGCTTGATCCAACGCGTGGCTTCGATGAAGTCCACCGCGTAGTTGTCGTGCTCTTCAATGCCCGTGGCAATGGCGAAGATGTTGGGGTCAAAGATGATGTCTTCGGGTGGGAAGCCCACCTCGTCCACCAACACGCGGTAAGCGCGTTCGCAAATTTCAATCTTGCGCGCGTAGGTGTCGGCTTGGCCTTTTTCGTCAAACGCCATCACCACGGCGGCCGCGCCGTAGCGTTTGACCAGCTTGGCTTGACGCTTGAACTCGTCCACGCCCTCTTTCATGCTGATGGAGTTGACGATGCCCTTGCCTTGGATGCAACGCAGACCCGCTTCGATGACCGACCACTTGGAGGAGTCCACCATCACGGGCACGCGCGCAATGTCGGGCTCGCCTGCCATCAGGTTGAGAAAACGCACCATCGCGGCTTGGCTGTCCAACATGGCTTCGTCCATGTTGACGTCAATCACTTGTGCGCCGTTTTCCACCTGCTGGCGTGCGACGGCCAAGGCTTGCTCGTACTCACCGTTCAAAATCATGCGCGCAAAGGCTTTGGAGCCGGTGACGTTGGTGCGCTCGCCCACGTTGACGAACAAGGTGCCCTCGCCGATGGTGACCGGCTCAAGGCCAGACAGCTTCATGGGGGGGACTGTATTTGGATTCATGGGGAACTCACCTGAGGGCTAACAAAACAGGTGAGCGTCGTTGCACAAGATTCGGCCCCAAGCCTGACTTCATGCGCGCGTCCTACAGGACGGGTGAAGCTGCAACGCTCCTTGGGGAAGGGGGGATTTTAACCAGCTCTCAAAGCGCACCTTGCCAAAGCCCACGATTGCGAAAACCCCAGACTATGGATGGGTTGGCAAAATGGCAGACATTTCGCCGACCTTCGTCACAATCAAGGCTGTTTTTGAAATTTGAGCTCCACATGCCCTCCCTCCTCACCCCCATATCCCTGCAAGGTGCCTCGAACTTCCGCGATGTGGGAGGGTATGAAACGGTCGATGGCCGGCGGGTGCGGCGCGGCCATGTGTTTCGTTCGGACCATTTGGCGGGGCTAACCGATGCAGATGTGGCCCGGTTAAAAGCGCTGGGGGTTGGGCACAGCTTGGACTTTCGTGGGCTGTCAGAGTGCGCCGTCACGCCCTACGACATCCCCGGGGTGCGGCGGGTAGCGCTGGCGATCGAGCCCACAGTGGTGGCGCGCATCGAGGCACTGGTAGCACAAGGCATCGTGCCAACCACGGAAGAAACGGTGGCGTTGATGCGCGAGACCTACCGTGACTTTGTAAACCGCAACGCGGCTACATACGGACGGTTTTTGAAGCACCTGCTGGAACACCCCACACCACAGGTGTTTCACTGCACAGCAGGCAAGGACCGCACGGGCTTTGCGGCGGCACTGCTGTTGTCCGCACTGGGCGTGGCGCGCGCAACGATCGAACACGACTATTTACTCACCAACCAGTTGTACCGACGCGATGCCCAGCTCGAAGGTCAAGGGCATCCGCATGTGCTGCAGGTGCTCTGGCAAGTGCAACCCGCCTTTTTGCATGCGGCCTTTGAGACCGTGGATGCCCAGCACGGCGGCATGCCCAATTACTTACACGGGGCGATTGGCCTGAGCCCGCAAGAGCTGGCCGAGTTGCGGCAAATGCTGCTGGTAACCTGAGGGCTTGGGTAGGAGCTAGCCGCCGCTCGCGATCAGGCCACTTCCTTGTAAAAAAACCCGCCGTGCACATGGCGAGGTGCCAATGGCCCCACGGCCTTGCCGATGGCACCGATGTGCTCAGGCGTAGTGCCGCAGCAACCGCCCACGATGTTCACCAAACCTTCAGCCGCAAACTCGTGCAACAAGCGGCTGGTCACCTCCGGCGTTTCGTCAAAGCCGGTGTCGCTCATGGGGTTGGGCAAACCTGCATTGGGGTAGCAGCTGATAAAGGTGTCGCCTGCGACCTTATTGAGCTCTTGGATATAGGGTCGCATCAAGGTCGCACCCAAGGCGCAGTTCAGGCCAATCGCCAGCGGCTGCGCGTGGCGCACGCTGTGCCAAAACGCGGTGACGGTTTGACCGCTCAAAATGCGGCCCGAGGCGTCGGTCACCGTGCCGCTGATGATGAGCGGCAAGCGCTCGCCTGAGGCTTCAAAGAATTCTTCAATCGCAAACAAGGCGGCCTTGGCGTTGAGCGTGTCAAAAATGGTTTCCACCAACAGCACATCTGAGCCGCCTTCGATCAAGGCTTTGACTTGGTCGTAATACGCGGCGCGCAGCTCTTCAAAGTTGACATTGCGCGCGCCCGCATCGTTCACATCGGGGCTGATGCTGGCAGTTTTGGGCGTGGGGCCCACAGCGCCCGCCACA
>Ga0228703_1002505_pt1 | contig 10152 bp, 8 predicted proteins | sample McNCre217_Aug_MG_3_FD_178020 | JGI IMG/M metagenome (GOLD analysis project Ga0228703, IMG submission 178020) | Freshwater microbial communities from McNutts Creek, Athens, Georgia, United States - 29-17_Aug_MG | ecosystem: Environmental > Aquatic > Freshwater > Creek | place: USA: Georgia... | reverse complement strand
AAGCTAATACCTGTCACGATTGAGCCCATAATCGAGCCCATACCGCCAATCACCACCACCGCAAACACCACGATGATTAAGTTCGAACCCATAATTGGGTTAACCTGGAAAACCGGCGCAGCTAAAACCCCAGCAAATGCGGCTAACGCCACACCAAAGCCATAAGTCAAAGTAATCATTAGAGGCACATTAACCCCCAAAGCTTGTAGCAATTTAGGGTTTTCAGTACCTGCTCTTAGGTAGTTACCTAATTTTGTTTTTTCGATGAGGTACCAAGAAGCAAAACAAACAACGAAGGAAGCAATAATGACCCACAAACGATAGATTGGTAGAAATAAACCCAAGCTCTCAATTTGCACACCACCCTGCAATAATTCAGGCACAGAGTAGCTCTCACCAGAAATGCCGTACCAATGACGGAACATACCTTCTAATACCAAAGCTAGACCGAAGGTTAGCAACAAACCATATAAATGATCTAAGTGATACAAACGCTTGAGCATAAACCGCTCAATCAACATACCAAACGCACCCACAATAATGGGCGATAGGAAAAGGGCTACCCAGTAATTAACCGCAAGCTCTGGCATACCTAACCATTGCCCTAACTGAGTTAACCCTAACCAAGAAACAAAAGCTCCCAGCATGTATTGCGCACCATGCGTGAAATTAATCACATTTAACAAACCAAATATGATTGCAAGACCCAAGCTCAGAATTGCATAGAAAGACCCATTGATGAGCCCAACTAACAACTGAGCAACGAGACCTTGAGGCGTAATGCCTAACCATTCAAACATGATGCGACGCTCCGAGATTCTTTAAAAATTATTTCTTAACCAATTTACATGTAGATTTCGATAGAGGCAAAGTAGCATCTTTCGCTGGAATCACAGCGCGAACATGGTAGTAATCCCATGGCGTTGTTGACTCAGATGGCTTCTTAACTTCTAGCAAATACATGTCATGCTCAAATTTACCGTCAGCACGAATCGTGCCTTTGAATAAACCGTCATTAATTGGCGTTGATTTCAACTTAGCCATTACAGTTGCTGTGTCATCTGTCTTAGTTGCTTCAACTGCTTTCAAGTAGTTCATCACAGATGAGTAAACACCGGCATGAATCATTGTTGGCATACGCTTATGTTGCGCGAAGAAACGCTTAGACCAAGCACGTGTCTGATCATTTAGATCCCAGTAGAAACCTTCTGTCACTGTCAAACCTTGTGCTGTTTTTAGACCCAATGAGTGAACATCAGAAATAAACATCAACAAAGGAACAATGGTTTGTTTTTGGTTGATACCAAACTCAGCAGCCTGTTTAATAGCATTGATCGTGTCAGCACCAGCATTTGCCAAACCAATCACTTGTGCACCAGATGCTTGAGCCTTTAGCAAGTAGCTTGAGAAATCACTGCCTGGGAATGGATGACGTGCTGAGCCTAATACCTTACCACCAGCAGCAGTTACAACTGCCGATGTATCTTGCTCAAGACTATGACCAAATGCATAGTCAGCAGTGACGAAGTACCAAGTTTTCTTACCAGTTTTAACCATGGCGCCAGCTGTACCAGCTGATAAAGCATAAGTGTCATAGACCCAGTGAACGTTAGTTGCGGTACATTTTGAGTTAGTAATCGCACTAGAAGCAGCACCAGAGTTCAAAGTAATTTTGTTCTTTTGCTCAGCAACTTCCATCGCTGCCAAAGCAGCACTTGTTGTTACCAAGTCAACAATCACGTCAACTTTTTCTTTATCGAACCATTCGCGTGATTTATTAGCAGCGATGTCTGCTTTATTTTGGTGGTCAGCAGAAACTAATTCAATCTTCTTGCCTAATACTGTTTTAGTTTTTGAGAAATCCTCAATCGCCATACGCGCAGCAACCACAGAGCCTTGACCTGCCACATCAGAGTATGCGCCTGACAAGTCTGTCAAAACACCAATCTTTACCACATCATCACTAACCTTCTGCGCTTGCACACCTGCTGCAATCGCTGAAAAGCTTAAAGCCGCAATGGCTTGTGCGATTAATTTACGCTTCATCTTACAGTCTCCTCGTTGATAACTTTAAACACCTAATAGTTCATTTAGGACGCCCATATTGGCAGCCAACTCATCATGACGCACCACTTTAGCTACCTTGCCATGCTCAATCACATAGTGACGATCTGCTAAAGGCGCAGCAAATCTAAAGTTCTGCTCCACCAAAACAATCGTAAAACCACGCTCTCTTAACGCTGTCACAATTTGCCCCAATCTCTCAACAATGACTGGCGCCAAACCTTCTGTGATCTCATCTAACAACAATAATTTGGCGCCCGTTCTTAAAATACGTGCCATCGCCAACATTTGTTGCTCACCACCTGACAACCGGCCACCAGGGCTATTGCGACGTTCCTTCAAATTAGGGAACATGGTGTAAATCTCTTCAATACTCATGCCGCCCTCAGCCAATGTTGGCGGCAACATTAAATTTTGTTCACAAGACAACGATGTGAAAATGCCACGCTCTTCTGGGCAATAACCCACACCTAAACGCGCAATTAAATGCGGCTCTAGGCCAGTTGTTTCTTGACCTTGTATTTGAATACTTCCTGTACGCTTGCCAATCAAACCGCAAATAGCACGCAATGTAGATGTTCTGCCTGAGCCGTTACGACCCAACAAAGTCACGACCTCACCGTTAGCAACTTCTAAGTCAATACCATGCAAAACATGTGACTCACCGTACCAACCATGAAGGTTTTGAATTTTTAAAACTGTATGTGCTGACATTAGTGCGCCCCCAACTCTGCATTAGCAGCACTACCCATATAGGCCTCAATCACCTGTGGGTTCGCAGATACTTCAGCGTAGTTACCATTAGCAATAATTTTTCCACGTTGCAAAACTGTGATGGTATCCACAATCGATGAGACCACCTTCATATTGTGTTCAACCATTAACACGGTACGTCCTGCTGCAACTTTTTTAATTAATTGAGTCACTTTTTCCACATCTTCGTGACCCATACCCTGAGTAGGCTCATCTAACAACATCACTTCTGGATCCATACTTAATGTCGTAGCAATTTCTAAAGCACGTTTGCGACCATAGGGCAAACTCACTGCTGTCATATCAGCATACTTCTCTAAACCCACTTGCTCTAGATAGCTCATCGCCTCGTCATTTAAATGACTTAACGAACGCTCACTCTTCCAAAAATGCATCGCTGTGCCTAACTTTCTTTGCAAGCCAATACGTACATTTTCTAAATTCGTTAAATGGGGGAAAACTGCTGAGATTTGAAAAGATCGCACCATACCAATACGGGCAATTTCAGCAGAACCTTTTTGAGTAATATCTTCACCCTTATAGATAATCTGGCCAGATGTTGGCGTAATGAACTTGGTCAACAAGTTAAAACATGTAGTTTTACCTGCTCCGTTAGGGCCAATTAAGGCGTGAATCGTACCTGCACGCACTTTCAAATCAACGTCACTAACAGCTACAAAGCCTGAGAACTCTTTAGTGAGCTTTTTTGTTTCAAGAATTACATCTGACATGATGTCCGCTTTTCGTTACTTTTAATTAAATGGATACCACCTAAGTCCATGAAAATAAACCTAAGTTTGTATTTGAACAATAAGGGATTCTCATTAGGTTGGCGATCGGTAATTAAAGCTATTGACCGATTAAGTAACTTATGATTTTTATGAAAAAAGCCGCCTAGATAGGCGGCTTTGTAGAGTTGTGGATGAGTTACTAATCTCGAGATTATTTCTCTACGAATGCTCTCTCGTAAACATAGTCACCCAAGACACCTAAGCTTGGGGATACTTTGAAACCCCTGGCATCTAACATGTCACAGATCTCTTTCAACATCGATGGGCTACCGCAAATCATGCCGCGATCAGTTGCTGGGTCCAAAGGTGGCAATCCAATATCTTCAAATAGCTTGCCATTCTCAATCGCTGTTGTTAAACGACCTGTATGCTTGAACGCTTCACGAGTCACAGTTGGGTAATAAATCAACTTCTCACGCACCATCTCACCTAAGAACTCGTCATTAGGTAATACGTTACGGATGTAGTCTTCATAGGCTAATTCACTAACAAGTCGCACGCCGTGAATCAAGACCACTTTTTCGAACTTCTCATAGGTCTCAGGGTCTCTAATAATGCTCATGAATGGAGCTAGGCCTGTGCCAGTACTAAATAAGTACAGGTTTTTACCTGGATTTAAATCATCAAGTACCAAGGTGCCAACAGACTTCTCACTCACCAAAATAGGATCACCCACTTTGATATTTTGCAAACGTGAAGTTAATGGTCCGTTTTCAACTTTAATACTTAAAAACTCTAAATGTTCTTCATAGTTGGGGCTAGCAACGCTATAAGCGCGAACCAAAGGTTTGCCTTCAACTTCCAAACCAATCATCAAAAAATGGCCATTACGAAAGCGTAAGCCCTTGTTTCTAGTGGTGGTAAAGCTAAAAAGCGTGTCGTTCCAGTGCTTAACCGTTAATACTGTTTCTGTTTGATAACTTGCCATAATCCTAAATCTTGTTCCAAATAATTACCCGAAAGATACCTAATAACTAAATCTTTGGGAAATATGTATTACTTATATCAATAGATGAATAAGTCATTTTAAAGACCCCACTCACCCCAATAGGTCGAATTTTAAACTCTTCCCTAAGTAAAACAACGATTTAAGTCAAAAAGAGCTCATTTAAGCCATATCTAAAGCAAGGGCCTCAGCCACTTTAATGCCATCCACCCCAGCTGACAGAATACCGCCAGCATATCCAGCACCCTCTCCTGCAGGATATAAGCCTTTGACATTTAAACTTTGATAATTAGCACCTCTAGTAATTCTCAAGGGTGAGGATGTTCTAGTTTCAACGCCTGTTAAAACTGCATCCTTCATGGAAAAACCCTTAATTTTTTTCTCAAAAGCCGGTAAAGCCTCTTTGATGGCAGCAATCGCATAATCTGGCAGCGCCGTTGCTAAATCCGTCAAATGAACGCCCGGCTTATAAGAAGGTGTCACGCTACCCAACGCTGTAGACGGACGACCTGCTAAAAAGTCACCTACCAACTGTCCTGGCGCCTCATAGGTTTTGCCGCCCAACTCAAAAGCCTTTGATTCCAACGCCCGCTGGAAATCAATGCCCGCCAAAGGATTTTGTGGGGTCGCACCATAATCTTTGGGATCAACGTTCACCACAATGCCAGCATTAGCGTTGCGCTCATTGCGCGAGTACTGACTCATACCATTGGTAACAACACGATTCTCTTCAGACGTGGCCGCCACAACAGTGCCGCCTGGGCACATACAGAAGCTATAAACCGCACGGCCATTTTTAGCGTGATGAACCAATTTGTAATCAGCCGCACCAATGAGTGGATGTCCTGCATGAGGCCCTAACCTAGCCTTATCAATCAAAGACTGGGGATGTTCAATACGAAACCCCACCGAAAACGGCTTGGCTTCCATATACACGCCGCTCTCATGTAAAGCCTTAAAGGTATCGCGTGCGCTGTGACCCAACGCTAGAACTACGTGGTTTGTCTCGATTACCTCACCACCCTCTAGCTTAAGCGCTTGAATTTGCCTATCAGCGATATCAAAACCTACCACCTTTTGCTCAAAACGCACCTCGCCACCTAGATCAATAATCTCTTGGCGCATTTTTTCAACCATACCCACCAAACGGAAAGTACCAATATGAGGCTTGGCTACATATAAGATTTCCTCAGGCGCTCCCGCTTTCACAAACTCCTCGATCACCTTACGACCGTAAAACTTAGGGTCTTTAATTTGGCTATATAACTTACCGTCTGAGAACGTGCCGGCACCACCTTCACCAAACTGGACATTGGACTCAGGATTCAAAATCTTCTTACGCCACAAGCCCCAAGTATCTTGGGTGCGTTCGCGTACAGGCTTACCTCTTTCAAGCACGATGGGCTTAAAGCCCATCTGAGCCAAAACTAAAGCCGCAAAAATTCCACAAGGCCCAAAACCAATCACAATCGGGCGATGTTTTAATGCCGCTGGCGCTTTTGTTACAAAGTGATAACTGGTATCTGGTGATGGGCGTACATGCTCATCGTGAGCACATCGTTTAAGGACAGTCTCTTCATCCTTCACGGAGGCATCAATGGTGTAAATAAACGATAAAGCCGTATTCTTTCTCGCATCGTAGCTGCGCTTAAAGACAGTAAAGTCCACCAAATCTGCCAATGAGATACTCAAACGCTTTAAGATGGCATCTTCTAACTCAGAAGGCGCGTGGTCTACAGCTAAACGAAGTTCAGTGATACGGATCATAGGGCTACACAATACACAAGGCGATACAAAATGTCAGACAAAGATTTTAATCCTATCGAAGAAACACAAGAGTGGCTCATCAAAGCCGTGATCGGATTAAATCTCTGTCCTTTTGCCAAATCAGTTCATGTCAAAGAGCAAATTCGCTATGTGGTCAGTGAAGCTCGAAGCGTTGAAGCACTCCTAGAAGAACTATCTAAAGAGTTGGAATACCTCGCTGAGGTATCACCAAACAAAATAGATACCACGCTACTCATCCACCCTCATGTTCTCCAAGACTTCTTGGAATACAACGACTTTCTAGAATTAGCAGACGAGCTTCTAGAAAATATGAAACTAGATGGTGAATTACAAATCGCTAGCTTCCACCCTGATTATCAGTTCGCAGATACTGAATTTGATGACATCACCAATTTCACCAACCGCTCACCTTACCCAACCCTACACCTCATTAGAGAAGATAGTATCGATAAAGCTGTAGAAGCTTTCCCTGAGGCTGAGACGATTTATGAAACCAATATGGCCACGATGAAACAACTAGGGCTTGCTGGCTGGAAAAAACTATTCTCCAAATAAAATTCTTAAATATGCGAGCGGCTTTCTCGCAAATACTCAACTAAACGGCCAATCACAGGTGGATTAGGGGCTGTTAAGTAAGAGATCAAAAAGGCAGCGATAAAACTTGCCGGGATTCCAAAAGCTCCAGAAGCGATGGGGTCAATACCCAACCAACGATTACCGAATATACCTGTCACCCTAGATGCAAACGGATAATTTAGCGCAATATAAGTACCGCTCACAGCCAACCCCGTGACCATACCTGCAATGGCACCCCACTTGTTGATTCGTTTGGAAAATACTGCCAGCACTAAAACCGCAAAGAAACTAGATGCCGCTAAAGAGAATGCGGCTCCCACCAAGAACAAAATATCACCTGGTCGTAAAGAGGTAATGTAAGAAGCCAACAAAGCCACCCCCAACAAAACAATCTTTGCGCCTGTCACCCGTTTTTGATGAGATGGTGGTACACATCATGAGAAATAGAATTAGAAATAGTTAATAACAAACCATCAGCTGTTGATAAAGCTGCTGCCAGAGCACCAGCGGCCACCAATCCTGAAATAACATACGGCAAACCAGTAATTTCTGGCGCTGCCAAAATAATCATATCTGGCGAAATAGACAATTCAGCCCATTGCACATACCCATCACCATTAATATCCGTCAAAGAAATAACAGCCGGCTCAATCTTGCGCCATTGAACCACCCAATTGGGCAAATCAACATAAGCAATTCCCACCAAGCTCTTAAATAACTCGAGCTTAACAATGGCTGCAAGTGCCGGAACGCTCAAATAAAAAACTGCTACAAATAACAAGGTCCAAAAAACCGAATACCGCGTCGCCGAAACACCCGTTGTTGTGTAATAACGCGTCAAAATATGTGGCAAGCTAGCCGTACCAAACATCAGGCAAAAAATTAACAAAATAAAATTAAGCTGATCTAAGCTAGCCACACCAAAACCTCGACCGCTCACAGGTTGCATCGATGGTACTGCCGCTTGACTGCGCACCGAGGCTTCTTGCTTTTCCTTCAACCAGACTTCATAGGCATTGGCCGGATCAACCGGATAAGCTTGTAATTTTTTCTCAACCGCCTTGACCTCTTTAAGCGGTAATTGATTAATACGTGCCTCTGCTAATTCTTTTTCAATATCTTTCCTGCCGTTAACATAAGACAGTGGCAAGTCATCGATTTTTTTCTGTAATAAGACAACCTGCTTCTGATAATAGTTACGCACCTTCACTTCTTCGGTAGTCACCTCAAAATCTTTTTCGTGATACTCGATCTCTTCTAAAACTTTGCCGTAAGTAAATTGCGGGAAGAAACTGTCATGTTTCTTATAAGACATCATGCCTAAAGGTAGTAATAAGGCAATCACCAAAATAATGTACTGCGCTACTTGAGTCCATGTAACCGCTCTCATGCCACCCAAGAATGAGCAAACCAAGATGCCAGCTAAACCAAAGAAAACCCCAATGCCAAATTCAACCCCAATGAAACGATTGACGATTAACCCCACCCCTTGAATCTGAGCAACGAGATAGACGAAAGACACCACAATAGTGACGCCCACAGCCACCAAACGAACAATGCGACTGCCACCCAACGCGCCTTGGCTATAACGAATAGCTAAAAAATCAGGGATCGTAAAAGATCCAAATTTCCTAATATAGGGCGCAATCAACATCGCTACCAAGCAAAAACCGCCGGTCCAGCCCACAATAAAGGCCAAACCTTTATAACCAGAGCTAAATAGAATTCCAACCAACCCAATAAAAGTAGCTGCACTCATCCAATCAGCAGCAGTTGCCATACCGTTAAAGATGGCCGGCACACGCCGCCCAGCAATGTAGTACTCATTAATATCAGAGGTTCGACAAATCAAACCAATGCTGGCGTAAATCGCAATCGTGACAAATAAGAAAACATAGCCCAACCAAATGCCTGGGCCTTTTGCTTTTTCCATCAATGCTAAAAAATAAATAAATAGCAAAAAACCTACCGTAAACAGTAAGTAGAAAAAACCTATCTTCTTGGATTCAGTTCTGATGTGCATGCGCAATTATCACTTACTCAAAAAAAAAGCCGGCATCTTAACGATACCGGCCTTATATGAGCTATCGATGAACGATGGCTTTTAAGGAAATCAAATCGCTTCTTTTAATTGATCCAAAATGGCTGGGTTTTCAAGCGTTGAAACGTCTTGAGTCACTTCTTCACCTTTGGCTAATACGCGGAGAATGCGGCGCATGATCTTGCCAGAACGAGTCTTAGGCAAGTTATCACCAAAGCGAATTTCTTTTGGCTTAGCAATCGGTCCGATTTCTTTACCCACCCAGTTACGTAACTCAGTCGCAATTTTCTTGGCTTCATCACCTGTTGGGCGCTTACCTTTAAGAACCACGAAAGTCACAATCGCCTCACCTGTCATATCATCTGGGCGACCCACCACAGCAGCCTCAGCTACCAATGGATTAGCCACGAGGCAAGATTCGATTTCCATCGTACCCATACGGTGACCAGAAACGTTCAACACGTCATCGATACGGCCAGTAATTGTGAAATATCCGTTATCTTTATTACGGATGGCACCATCACCCGCCAAATACAAGGTGCCACCCAACTCTTCTGGGAAGTAGCTCTTCTTGAAGCGCTCTGGGTCATTCCAAATCGTACGAATCATCGAAGGCCATGGGCGTTTCACCACCAAGATACCGCCTTGACCATTTGGCATATCGCCGCCAGCCTCATCCACAATCGCCGCCATGATGCCTGGCAATGGCAATGTGCATGAACCTGGAACCAATGGTGTCGCACCAGGTAATGGTGTGATCATATGACCACCTGTTTCTGTTTGCCAGAATGTATCGACGATCGGACACTTCTCGCCACCCACGTTCTTGTGGTACCACATCCAAGCTTCTGGGTTAATCGGCTCACCTACTGAACCCAATAAACGAAGGGTCTTTAAGTTGTAGTTCTTTGGATGAACTTTAGGATCTGTATCAGACGCTTTAATCAATGAACGAATCGCTGTTGGCGCTGTGTAGAAAATGCTAACTTTATGACGTTGGATCATTTCCCAGAAACGACCAGCGTTTGGATAAGTCGGCACGCCTTCAAAGACGATCTCTGTACCACCGCAAGCAAGAGGACCATAAGCAATATAGCTATGGCCAGTTACCCAACCAATGTCAGCTGTACACCAGAACACGTCGCTATCGCGCAAGTCAAATGTCCACTTCATCGTCAACATCGCCCACAACA
>Ga0228703_1002501_pt1 | contig 10161 bp, 7 predicted proteins | sample McNCre217_Aug_MG_3_FD_178020 | JGI IMG/M metagenome (GOLD analysis project Ga0228703, IMG submission 178020) | Freshwater microbial communities from McNutts Creek, Athens, Georgia, United States - 29-17_Aug_MG | ecosystem: Environmental > Aquatic > Freshwater > Creek | place: USA: Georgia... | reverse complement strand
AATCACGCGCGGCTTGGGCGTTGTCCATGCGGGTCACCACGGCGCCCAGGCTTTGCACTTCCGCGCTCATGCGGGTCACCGCAGCCTCAACCGCGGCAATAGCGCCGCGCAGACGCACAAACAAATAGTCTTGCGCAGGCTGGGCCGTGGTGTCGTGCACCCACGCGCTGGCGTTCAAAGGCAAGGGCTGACCACCCCAACGGTTGATCAGCGACAACGCTTGCACTTGCGACACACCGGCGCACATGAGGGTGGCCTCGCCGGGCGCGACGGGCAGCACTTTGAGCGACACCTCGGTGAGCAAACCCAACTGGCCCCAGCTTCCTGCGAGCAACCGCGACACGTCGTAGCCCGCCACGTTTTTCATCACTTGGCCCCCAAAGGTCAGGTGTTCGCCTTTGCCATTGATCAGGCGCGCGCCCAGCACAAAGTCGCGCACGCTGCCCACGCTGGCACGTGCGGGGCCACTCAAGCCCGCCGCGACCATGCCGCCAAAGGTCGCCCCTGGGCCAAAGTGCGGCGGCTCAAAAGGGAAGCATTGACCTTTTTCGGCCAAGGCAGCTTCGATCTCGGCCAGCGGCGTGCCCGCGCACGCGGTGATGACCAGCTCGCTCGGTTCGTAGCTCAGGATGCCCGCATAAGCGCGGGTGTCGAGCACCTCGCCTTGCAGGGTTTGGCCCAGAAAGTCTTTGCTGCCACCACCCCGCAAGCGCAGCGGCGTGGCATGTTGGGTAGCGGCGCGAATGCGCTCTGAGAAATGGTCCAAGGTGTCTTGCATGGCGTTCATGGTAGCCGCAGGCCTGTGGACATGGCTTGAATTTTTTGAACAAGGCCTTTAAAAATTGCTGCGGCTCAAACCCTCGCCATCAGGTACTGACGAAAAAAAGCCCGCCGTGAGGCGGGCATCAAAGTCCAAGGAAAACTTGAAATCAACCTTGATCAGCGGTGGTAGGCCGTTTCGCCGTGTGAGCTGATGTCGAGGCCTTCGCGCTCTTCTTCCTCTGTCACACGCAAACCAATCACCAGATCGACCAATTTGTAGGCAATGTAGGAGACCACAGCAGACCAAACGATGGTGGTGGCCACGGCTTGGAACTGGATCCACACTTGGTCAGCGATTGAGTAGGCAGGATTCACCGCATTGGCCACATAGTCGTACACGCCGGTGCCGCCCAGTGAAGGCGCTGCAAACACGCCTGTCAACAAAGCACCCAAGATGCCGCCCACGCCGTGGACACCGAAGACGTCCAAGGAATCATCCGCACCTAAGAGGCGTTTGAGACCATTGACACCCCACAAGCAGATCAGACCCGCCAACAAACCGATCACGATGGCACCCATTGGGCCCACAAATCCGCAGGCTGGGGTGATGGCTACCAAACCCGCCACGGCACCAGAGGCAGCGCCCAACATCGACGCTTTGCCTTTGGACAAGGCTTCACCGGCAATCCAGCTCAAGGTCGCGGCAGCGGTGGCCACCAAGGTGTTGACGAAGGCGAGCGCGGTGACGCCGTTGGCTTCAAGGTTAGAGCCCGCATTGAAGCCGAACCAACCCACCCACAGCAAGGCAGCGCCCACCATGGTCAATGTCAGGCTGTGAGGCGCCATCGACTCTTTGCCGTAACCGGTGCGCTTGCCGATCACATAAGCACCTACCAAACCAGCGACCGCAGCGTTGATGTGAACCACGGTACCGCCTGCGAAGTCGAGTGCACCTTTGGCCCACAACCAGCCCGCAGCAGCCGTCACCGTTTCCAGAGAAGCCGCATCGGTGATGGCGTCAGGACCGTCCCAATACCACACCATGTGGGCCACAGGCATGTAGCTGAAGGTGAACCACAGAGCGCAGAACAACAACACAGCCGAGAAACGCGCGCGTTCCGCAAAGGCACCGACGATCAAGGTGCAGGTGATGGCAGCGAACGTGGCTTGGAAGGCGGCGAACGTCAATTCAGGAATGACCACGCCCTTGCTGAACGTGGCAGCGATCGAGTCCGGCGTGATGCCTTTGAAGAACAGCTTGTCCATGCCGCCAATGAAGGGCGATCCGCCTGTGAAGGTGAAGGTGTAGCCGTAGATGACCCACAAGACGTAGATCAACGCGGTCACCACAAACACTTGCATCAGCACGGAGAGCATGTTTTTGCTACGCACCAGGCCACCGTAGAACAGGGCCAGTCCTGGAATGGTCATCAGAATCACGAGCACAGTGGCCACGGTCATCCAGGCGGTGTCGCCTTTGTTAGGAATGGCAGCAGCAACAGCCGTCGCAGCTTCGGGGGCAGATTGGGCCAAGGCAGAAACACTGGGCAACAGCAGGCCAGCGCCTATGGCCACATAGGCGAAAAGTTTAGTCATGATGGGTCTTCCTTTTAAAGCGCTTCGGGTCCGGTTTCCCCGGTGCGGATGCGAACAACTTGTTCCAAGTCGTAAACAAAAATCTTGCCGTCACCGATCTTGCCGGTGCGTGCCGAACCTTCGATGGCCTCGATGGCACGGTCGACGTGTTCAGAGTCAACAGCGGCTTCGATCTTGACCTTGGGCAAGAAGTCAACCACGTACTCAGCGCCGCGATACAACTCGGTATGGCCTTTCTGACGACCAAAGCCCTTGACTTCGGTCACGGTGATACCTTGCACCCCGATTTGCGACAAGGCCTCGCGGACCTCGTCCAACTTAAAGGGTTTGATGATGGCGGTGATGAGTTTCATGGTTGCTCCTAGAGAAGACGACTAGCTTGGGTTAGAAGCTGTACTTGAGGCCAAGGACGGTGATGTTTTTGCCTTGGTAATAGTTGTTGGTGGTGTAAAAGCTCTTGTTGGCGTTGGTGCTGATCGCTGACACGCTGGCCGACAAACCGTCGCCCAGGTCCTTGTTCAGCGTGAACGACACATCGGTGTAATCACCTTGCTTGTCGGTTCGAACACCTGTCACCACGCCCTTGATCGCTTGACGTCCAACATGCGGCACCAAAGAGTAGCCATTGCCCACGTCAAATGTGGCGCTCAGGTCGAGGTAGGTGCTGCCCTTGGAGTTCAAGTTACCGAACAAATCCGACAGCGAATACGAGTACTTGGCTGTCACAACACCCAATGTCAATGCACCATAGATCTCGTCTGTGTTGGCGTTGGTGTAAACCGATGGCTTGTTGCCCAAGGTGTTGCCTTGGTATTGGTAGCGCAGATAACCCACGTCATAGGCCACACCAGCGGCTTCGCCTTTGTAGCCACCGTACAAGTCAATTTCGACGGGCCCTTTTGCGTCGTAACTGTTGGCAACGCCTGCTTCCTTGATCCACTTGATGGTCGAGCCCCATGCACCGAGGTAAAAACCATTGGCGTTGGCGTAATCCACACCACCTTGCAATGCAGGTGTGCCCTTGGTTTGACCAATCGAGCGGTAGCGGTACTCGCTGACCACGCCAACGTTGTAGCTCAGCGTCGACTCAGGTGCAGCAGGCGCTGTTTGCGCAAAAGCAGCGGAAGAGGTAGCCAAGAGAGCCAGCAGAAGTTTGGACTTCAATTTCATGTTTTTCTCCAATGAAAAATTTAAAGGGATACACCTACTTAGCAGGGTCCATGCCAACGTTGAAGTCCACAAAAGTGGCCTCTTCACATTCACAAAGACCCAAAGTGATGCAGTAGTCTGACGACTGACCCATTTTTGCGCACAACTCTGGTGCATCACTTTGTATTAATTGCCCAGCAATGGGGATCAACCTCAGAAAGAGAAGTGTTATGTCGCTCTCGCTGATTCACAGCCGTGCCCTGTTGGGGTTGCAGGCTCCGGCCGTGACCGTGGAGGTGCATTTGGCCAACGGCTTACCCAGTTTCACCTTGGTGGGCTTGGCAGACACCGAAGTCAAAGAGGCGCGCGAACGTGTGCGCTGCGCGATTCAAAACGCGGGGCTGGACTTTCCCAGCAACAAACGCATCACCGTCAACCTAGCGCCGGCCGATTTGCCCAAAGACTCGGGTCGCTTTGATTTGCCTATGGCCTTAGGGCTCCTGGCAGCCAACGGCCAACTCAATGAAGAAGCGTTGGCTTTGTATGAGTTTGCCGGCGAGTTGTCACTGTCCGGAGAACTGCGCCCAGTACGCGGGGCGTTGGCCATGGGCTTGGCCTTGCATGGCGCGGGGGTGCGCACGCGCTTGGTGCTGCCACCCGTCAGCGCCGAAGAAGCGGCCTTGATCCCCACGGCCGAGGTCTACCGTGCAGAACATTTGCGCGACGTGGTGGCACGATTTGCCAAACCCGGCACCACGATCAACGCACAGCCCGAGGTAAACGCACAAGGCTGGAGCCGCGTCGTTCCACCTGCACAAGCGCCCGCAGCGAACCCCGGGCCTGATTTGTCGGAAGTCAAAGGCCAAGCCGCCCCGCGACGGGCACTGGAGATTGCAGCGGCTGGAGGCCACTCTCTCTTATTGGTAGGTCCGCCGGGCACAGGCAAGTCCATGTTGGCGCAACGCTTCGCCGCCTTGCTGCCCGACATGACGCTGGACGAAGCCCTGGAAAGCGCCGCCATCGCCAGTGTGGCCGGACGCTTTGAACTCACGCAGTGGATGCAGCGCCCTACGCGCTGCCCGCACCACACGGCGACTTCGGTCGCCTTGGTGGGCGGCGGCACGCCACCCCGTCCGGGCGAAATTTCGTTGGCGCATCACGGCGTGCTGTTTTTGGATGAGCTCGCCGAAGTCAAGCGCAGCGCCTTAGAAGCCTTGCGTGAGCCGCTGGAGAGCGGCCACATCACCATTTCACGCGCAGCCCGACAAGTACGTTTTCCGGCTCGTTTTCAATTGATTGCCGCCATGAACCCCTGCCCCTGCGGCTACTTGGGCTCAACGCTCAAGGCCTGCCGATGCACGCCCGACCAAGTGGCGCGCTACCAAGGCAAGTTGAGTGGGCCGTTGCTGGACCGTATCGATTTACAAGTCGAAGTCCCCACGCTTGCACCCGATGTGTTGATGGCCAGCACACAGGGTGAATCCACTGCCACCGTGCGAGCGCGCTGCATGGCGGCGCATACCCGCGCCCTGCACCGCCAGGGTGTGCCCAATCAGGCCTTGCAAGGTCAAGCCTTAGATATTCAGACACAACTCGATGCATCTGCCGCCAAGTTTTTAGAGCATGCCGCCCATCAGTTGGGCTGGTCCAGCCGCAGCACTCACCGCGCCTTGCGTGTGGCACGCACGATTGCCGATTTGGCCGACGCTGATGTGGTGCAAGTTGCCCATGTGGCCGAGGCCGTGCAATACCGCCGGGTCTTGATCAGCAGCTGAGGCCTCAGGCACTGGCTTCGATTTATGTGTGTGTTGCTTGGGCTGCGCAACACACGGACTACCAAAAATTGTGAGGCATCTGTGTTGCGCCTGAACGTACAACCGGTGCACTCCCCTCAATCCCACAAACTCAAGGAACTGCCATGAAGAAATTTCTGATGTTGACGGCCCTCAGCGTGTCGATGGTTGCGTGCCTCACGGCGCATGCCGAAGACGACAAAACACCCAAAGAAAGCAAAATGGGCCAATGCCACAAGGACGCTAAGACCAAAAACCTCAAAGGCGATGAACGCAAAGCCTTCATGAAAGAGTGCCTGAGCGCAAAGAAAAAATGAGTCAAGGAATGATGGGTTGAATGCTCACACATTCACCGGCTACAAAAACAAAGGGGTGCTTAGGCACCCCTTTGTTGTTTCATGCCTAGATCAACAACACTACAAATTAGGCGCCAGCAAACGCTCTAAGTCTTTCACCGCCACGCCTTGGCGTTGCGCCAAGTCTTGCACTTGGTCCTCGCCAATGCGGCCCACGTTGAAGTACTTGGCTTCTGGATGAGCCAAGTAAAAACCACTCACGCTGGCCGCAGGCGTCATGGCCAAACTGCTGGTCAAACCCATGTCGATTTCGTCGCATTGCAACAAGGCAAACATGTCTTGCTTGGCACTGTGGTCAGGGCAAGCTGGGTAGCCAGGCGCCGGGCGAATGCCTTGGTATTTCTCTTTGATCAGATCTTCGTTGCTCAAGGCCTCGTCGGCCGCATAGCCCCACAAGTCGGTGCGCACGCGGTGGTGCATGCACTCGGCAAAAGCTTCGGCCAAGCGGTCAGCCAAGGCTTTGAACAAAATGGCCGAGTAATCGTCGTGTGCGGCTATGAAACGCTTTTCTTGTTTCTCGGCGCCCAAGCCTGCGGTCACCGCAAAGAGGCCCACGTAGTCAGCCGCTTGGGTTTGATCAGCCACAAAGTCGGCCAAGCAACGGTTGGGGTTGTTGTTGGGTTTGACGGTTTGTTGGCGCAAGCCGCGCCACGTCATCACCTGCTGCTGACGGGTTTCGTCGGCGTACAAAACAATGTCGTCACCCACGCGTTGCGCAGGGTACAAGCCCACCACCGCATTGGCAGTGAGCCAGCGGTTGGCGATGATTTTTTTCAACATCGCTTGACCATCGGCGTAGACCTTCTTGGCTTCTACGCCCACCACCTCGTCATCAAGGATGGCGGGGAACGGGCCAGCCAAATCCCAAGTTTGGAAGAACGGTGCCCAGTCGATGTATTTCTCGAGCTCCGCGAGGTCAAAGTTTTTGAACACGCGACGGCCAATGAATTTGGGTTTCGCGGGCTTGTAGTTTTCAAAGCTCACGGGTGTGGCGTTGGCGCGCGCTTGAGCTAAGGTGACCAGCGGGGTTTGCTTTTTGTTGGCGTGTTGCTCGCGCACCTGGTCGTAGTCAGCGTTCAGCTCGGCAATGTATTTCGCGGCTTGGTCTGACAACAAACCTTGCGCCACGCTCACACTGCGCGAAGCATCGGGCACGTAGACCACGGGGCCTTCGTAGTGCGGTGCAATCTTCACGGCGGTATGCACGCGACTGGTGGTGGCGCCACCAATCATCAGCGGCATCATGCGCGTGCGGAAATAGTCGTCCTTTTGCATCTCGCCCGCCACGTATTGCATTTCTTCTAGGGACGGGGTGATGAGCCCCGACAAGCCGATGATGTCGGCGCCCTCTTCTTTGGCCTTGGCCAAAATTTCATGGCAAGGCACCATCACGCCCATGTTGACCACTTCGTAGTTGTTGCACTGCAAGACCACGGTGACGATGTTTTTGCCAATGTCATGCACATCGCCTTTGACGGTGGCCATGACGATCTTGCCCTTGGCTTTGACGTCTTGACCTGCCGCCGCTTGCAAGCGTTTTTCTTCTTCGATGTAGGGCACCAAGTGCGCCACGGCTTGCTTCATCACACGGGCCGACTTGACCACCTGCGGCAAGAACATCTTGCCTTGGCCAAACAAGTCACCCACCACGTTCATGCCGTCCATCAGCGGGCCTTCAATGACATGCAAAGGTCGACCGCCTTTGGCCAAAATTTCGCGGTAAGCCTCTTCGGTGTCTTCGGTGATGAACTCGGTGATGCCATGCACCAACGCGTGGCTCAAGCGGTCTTGCACCGACACGGGCGCGTCGGCCGTGCCACGCCACGCCAGCTTTTGGCTGTCGTCTTTGGCGGCGCCTTTGGCGGTTTCGGCCACTTCAATCAGGCGTTCGCCTGCCGTGAGGTGGGCCTCCCCCTCTTTGTATTTGGGCGTTCTGTTGAGCACCACGTCTTCCACACGCTCGCGCAAGGTGGGCTCGAGGTCGTCATACACGCCCACCATGCCCGCGTTGACGATGCCCATGTCCATGCCCGCTTGGATGGCGTGGTACAGAAACACGGTGTGGATGGCTTCGCGCACGGGGTCGTTGCCGCGGAAACTGAACGACACGTTGGACACACCACCGCTCACCTTCGCGCCGGGCAGGTTGTGCTTGATCCAACGCGTGGCTTCGATGAAGTCCACCGCGTAGTTGTCGTGCTCTTCAATGCCCGTGGCAATGGCGAAGATGTTGGGGTCAAAGATGATGTCTTCGGGTGGGAAGCCCACCTCGTCCACCAACACGCGGTAAGCGCGTTCGCAAATTTCAATCTTGCGCGCGTAGGTGTCGGCTTGGCCTTTTTCGTCAAACGCCATCACCACGGCGGCCGCGCCGTAGCGTTTGACCAGCTTGGCTTGACGCTTGAACTCGTCCACGCCCTCTTTCATGCTGATGGAGTTGACGATGCCCTTGCCTTGGATGCAACGCAGACCCGCTTCGATGACCGACCACTTGGAGGAGTCCACCATCACGGGCACGCGCGCAATGTCGGGCTCGCCTGCCATCAGGTTGAGAAAACGCACCATCGCGGCTTGGCTGTCCAACATGGCTTCGTCCATGTTGACGTCAATCACTTGTGCGCCGTTTTCCACCTGCTGGCGTGCGACGGCCAAGGCTTGCTCGTACTCACCGTTCAAAATCATGCGCGCAAAGGCTTTGGAGCCGGTGACGTTGGTGCGCTCGCCCACGTTGACGAACAAGGTGCCCTCGCCGATGGTGACCGGCTCAAGGCCAGACAGCTTCATGGGGGGGACTGTATTTGGATTCATGGGGAACTCACCTGAGGGCTAACAAAACAGGTGAGCGTCGTTGCACAAGATTCGGCCCCAAGCCTGACTTCATGCGCGCGTCCTACAGGACGGGTGAAGCTGCAACGCTCCTTGGGGAAGGGGGGATTTTAACCAGCTCTCAAAGCGCACCTTGCCAAAGCCCACGATTGCGAAAACCCCAGACTATGGATGGGTTGGCAAAATGGCAGACATTTCGCCGACCTTCGTCACAATCAAGGCTGTTTTTGAAATTTGAGCTCCACATGCCCTCCCTCCTCACCCCCATATCCCTGCAAGGTGCCTCGAACTTCCGCGATGTGGGAGGGTATGAAACGGTCGATGGCCGGCGGGTGCGGCGCGGCCATGTGTTTCGTTCGGACCATTTGGCGGGGCTAACCGATGCAGATGTGGCCCGGTTAAAAGCGCTGGGGGTTGGGCACAGCTTGGACTTTCGTGGGCTGTCAGAGTGCGCCGTCACGCCCTACGACATCCCCGGGGTGCGGCGGGTAGCGCTGGCGATCGAGCCCACAGTGGTGGCGCGCATCGAGGCACTGGTAGCACAAGGCATCGTGCCAACCACGGAAGAAACGGTGGCGTTGATGCGCGAGACCTACCGTGACTTTGTAAACCGCAACGCGGCTACATACGGACGGTTTTTGAAGCACCTGCTGGAACACCCCACACCACAGGTGTTTCACTGCACAGCAGGCAAGGACCGCACGGGCTTTGCGGCGGCACTGCTGTTGTCCGCACTGGGCGTGGCGCGCGCAACGATCGAACACGACTATTTACTCACCAACCAGTTGTACCGACGCGATGCCCAGCTCGAAGGTCAAGGGCATCCGCATGTGCTGCAGGTGCTCTGGCAAGTGCAACCCGCCTTTTTGCATGCGGCCTTTGAGACCGTGGATGCCCAGCACGGCGGCATGCCCAATTACTTACACGGGGCGATTGGCCTGAGCCCGCAAGAGCTGGCCGAGTTGCGGCAAATGCTGCTGGTAACCTGAGAGCTTGGGTGGGAGCGGCCCGCCGCTCGCGATCAGGCCACTTCCTTGTAAAAAACCCCGGCGTGCACATGGCGAGGTGCCAATGGCCCCACGGCCTTGCCAATGGCACCGATGTGCTCAGGCGTGGTGCCGCAGCAACCGCCCACGATGTTCACCAAACCTTCAGCCGCAAACTCGTGCAACAAGCGGCTGGTCACCTCCGGCGTTTCGTCAAAGCCGGTGTCGCTCATGGGATTGGGCAGACCAGCATTGGGATAGCAGCTGATGAAGGTGTCGCCCGCCACTTTGTTGAGCTCTTGGATGTAAGGGCGCATCAGCGTCGCACCCAAGGCGCAGTTCAGGCCAATGGCCAGCGGCTGCGCGTGGCGCACGCTGTGCCAAAACGCGGTGACGGTTTGACCGCTCAAAATGCGGCCCGAGGCATCGGTCACCGTGCCGCTGATGATGAGCGGCAAGCGCTCACCTGAGGCTTCAAAGAATTCTTCAATCGCAAACAAGGCGGCCTTGGCGTTGAGCGTGTCAAAAATGGTTTCCACCAACAACACATCTGAGCCGCCTTCGACCAAGGCTTTGACTTGGTCGTAATACGCGGCGCGCAGCTCTTCAAAGTTGACATTGCGCGCGCCCGCATCGTTCACATCGGGGCTGATGCTGGCAGTTTTGGGCGTGGGGCCCACAGCGCCCGCCACA
>Ga0228703_1002496_pt1 | contig 10178 bp, 10 predicted proteins | sample McNCre217_Aug_MG_3_FD_178020 | JGI IMG/M metagenome (GOLD analysis project Ga0228703, IMG submission 178020) | Freshwater microbial communities from McNutts Creek, Athens, Georgia, United States - 29-17_Aug_MG | ecosystem: Environmental > Aquatic > Freshwater > Creek | place: USA: Georgia... | reverse complement strand
TGGTGGAAGTGGCCACCACCTGGGACCAGACCATGGCCCAAAACGGCGTGGAAGCCGCTCTGCGTGCCAACCCTGGTGTGAAGGTGATCGCCTGCGCCTGGGACGGCGGCGCTCTGGGTGCCAAGGCTGCCTTGATGGCTGCTGGCAAGAAGCCTGGCGACGTGAAGATCGCTGGCTTTGACGGCTCCCCAGGCGGCCTGGACATGATGAAGCAAGGCTGGCAACAAGCCAACGCCGCACAGATGCTGGCCAAGATCGGCCAAGTGGGCGTGGAAACCGCTGTGGCCGCTGCCCAGGGCAAGAAAGTCGAAGCCCGCATCGACACCGGCTCCTTCCTGGTGCTGCCTTCCAACGTGGACAAGTTCGCCGCCGACTCCGGCGTGGGCCAGTTCATGAAGGTCAAGGCCAAGTGATGAAGCGCAGGGTTTGCCCGTTAAACCCTGCTGCTTGAGTTTTCAGCGCGGCAACCCATCCGGGTGCCGCGCTTTCGCGATGAACCCCATCGCCCTTCCCCAGCCTGCTTGAACAGGCGATAGACCACCACAAATGGTCTTCAGATTGATCGAGAAATTTATGAAATCCATCACCCGACAAGAGTGGTACGGCGCCCTGGTAGCGGTCATCGTTCTGGGCGTATTGCTCACCTTCGCCTCGCCTTACTTTTTGACCACCGGCAACCTGTCCAACATCCTGGTGCAGGCCTCGGTGATCGCCTTGCTCGCGGGTGGACAAACCTTTGTGATCCTCACCGGTGGTGTGGATCTGGCCGTCGGTGCCCTCACCGCCCTGGCCGGAGCCGTGTCCGGCCACCTGATGATCAAGGTCGGTGTCGACCCTTATCTGGCCATGGTCGTGGCGCTGGCCATTGGCGCTGCAGTAGGCCTGTTCAACGGTTACCTGGTCGCTTTTGTCGGCATCCCGGCCTTCATCGTCACGCTGGGCGGTTTGACGCTCTGGCGCGGCCTGGCCTTTGACCTGACCGGCGGCTTTGACAACGCGGGCTTGCCCGATCCCTTCCCATTCCTCGGCTATGGCGATGTCTTTGGCGTCCCCATGCCCACGCTGATCACCGGCATTTTCTTTGTGGTGATGGCCTTCATTTTGTCGAGCACCAAGATCGGCCGCTATGTCTACGCCATGGGCTCCAACGAAATGGGTGCCCGCCAAGTGGGCATCAACATCCGCTGGTACAAGCTGGGCGTGTACGTGGTCTCGGGCCTGAGCTGCGCTTTGGGTGCCATCGTGCTCATGGCCCGCATGGATTCATCCAGCGGCAAGATGGCGCAAATGTTCGAGCTGGACGCGATCGCGGCCGTGATTCTGGGCGGAACATCGCTCTTTGGTGGACGCGGCAGCATCTGGGGCAGCTTGCTGGGTGCGGTGCTGATCACCATGATCCGCAACGGCATGAACCTGATGGAAGTCTCGCAATTCAAACAAATGATGGCCATCGGCGCGGTCGTGATCGTGGCCGTGTGGATCGACGTGGTGCGCCGCAAGCACCTGCTCAAAAAGTGAATCCCCTCCCCTGATTTCCGACATGACGACTCCGATTTTTGTGCTGGGCGAAGCCCTGATGGACTGCATCGCGCAGCCCGAGGGCCAATTGCGCCCCCTGATGGGCGGCAGCCCCTACAACCTGGCCCGCGCGGCGGCCTTGCGTGGCGCAACGGTCACCTACCTGAACCCACTGTCCACCGACAACTTCGGCCAACAACTGCGTGCTCAGCTGCAAGCCGATGGCGTGCAGCTGCTCGCCCAGCCATCGCGCAAGCCCACATCCCTCGCTGTGGTGCAAGTCAAGGACGGCCAGCCCAGCTACGGCTTTTACCGCGAAGGCATCGCCGACCGCGACTACAGCGTAGAGAGCGTTCTGGCCGCTCTGAAAGCAGCATCGCCTGGCATCCTGCACACCGGCTCGCTGGCCCTGGTGCCGCCCGAGCACGAGAAAGTGCTGGCCATCGTGCAAGGCGCCAAAGCTCTGGGCTGGACGGTGAGCGTGGACATCAACCTGCGCTCCAAGCTGGCCGACGATCTGGCTGCCTACGTGGCGGCTGTGCGCTCGGTCATGGTGCTGGCCGACTGGATCAAGGCCAGCGACGAAGACCTGGAAACACTGGGTTTTGAAGGCGTGGCCATCGGCGAATCTGCCCGCCTGGTGCGCGAACTGCGCGCCAGCGCTGCGCCCGGAGCCCTCAGCCGCATAGCGCTGACCTTTGGTGGCGACGGCGCATACCTCGACATCGACCGCCAGCACCACAGCGGACCCGTGCCGCGCATCACCGTGGCCGACACGGTGGGCGCAGGCGACACCTTTTGGGGCAACACCCTGGCCGATTGGGCCTTGCAGCCTGCCGATGCCGCTGCACGCGTGGCTGACACGCTGGCCCTGTCCATGAAAGCGGCCGCCATCAACTGCACCCGCCAAGGCTGCCAGCCGCCCACGCTGACTGAGGTTCAAGCGTTTTGAATGCCCCATGTCGGAGCTGAAGCTCCGACCTACGCGGCGGATGTTTGTAGGTCGGCGGCTTCAGCCCCGACAAGAGCCCGCGCCGAAGCCGATACCGTCGGAACTGCAAGCCACTGATTGCGTCAAAAGTCCATTATTTGCGCGCCCGCCAAGCGCCAATAACCGCGATCAAACCCGGCACAAAGATCAAAGCCCAGATGATCTTGCTCAGGTGGGTTTGCACAAAAGGCAAGTTGCCAAACAGGTAACCGGCCAGGGTCAGGCCCACGACCCAGATCACGCCGCCCACCACGTTGAACATCGTGAACTTGTGGCGGGTCATCTCGGCCACGCCCGCCACAAAGGGCACAAAGGTGCGGATGAAGGGCATGAAGCGCGCCAGGATGATGGTGATGCCGCCGTATTTCTCATAGAAGGCGTTGGCCTGCATGAAGGCCTGGCGGTTGAAAAAGCGGGAGTTCTCCCATTTGAAAACTTTGGGACCGAAGTAGCGACCGATGCTGTAGTTGGTCTGGTCGCCCAAAATGGCTGCGACCAACAACAGGGCCATCGTCAAGGGCAGATTCAGAAGATCAGCACCGCACAGTGCGCCAACAATAAACAGCAGCGAATCACCCGGCAAGAACGGCATGATGACTAAGCCGGTCTCCACAAAAATGATCACGAACAAGAGCGCGTAAACCCAAGCGCCGTGCTGGCCCACAAAGGCCTCCAGGTAGCGGTCCACGTGGAGGATGAAATCGAGGAGTTGCAAGAGGATGTCCATGCGCCGATTATCCCCTGCCCCTTGGCGGACGCAGGCCCCGCCCAAGCCCTAAAATCAGGCGGTGAGCTTTGAACAAACCCCGGCGACCGCGCGCCGCCCCATCCGCGAACTCCCCGATGAACTGATCAGCCAAATCGCCGCTGGCGAGGTGGTCGAACGCCCCGCCTCGGTGGTGCGCGAACTGGTGGACAACGCCATGGACGCGGGCGCGCAAAGCATCACGCTGCGCCTGATGGGCGGCGGCACACGGCTGATCTCGGTCGAGGACGACGGCGGCGGCATTGCCCCGGACGAGCTGGCCACCGCCCTCAAACGCCACGCCACCAGCAAGATCGGCAACCTCGACGAACTCGAATCGGTGATGACCATGGGCTTTCGGGGCGAGGCGCTGGCGGCCATCAATTCGGTGTCCGAGCTGACCCTGCTCTCGCGCATGGATGGTCAACCGACCGCCTTTGCACTGGATGGGCGCACGGGCGAGATTCGCCCAGCGGCCCGCGCCGTGGGCACCACCGTCGAGGTCAAGGAACTGTTTTTCTCGACCCCCGCCCGCCGCAAGTTTTTGAAAAGCGACAGCACCGAGCTGGCGCATTGCATCGAGGCGGTGCGCCGCCACGCCCTGGCCCGCCCCGATGTGGGCTTTGCCATCTGGCACGAGGGCAAGCTGGTCGAGCAGTGGCGCGTGCACCCTGGCGCGGCAGGCCTGGAGCAGCGCCTGGCCGATGTGCTGGGCGAAGAGTTCGTGGCGCAGTCGATTGCCGTGGAATACCACGCCGGGCCGCTCAAGGTGATCGGCCGCGCCGGTCTGCCCGATGCCGCACGCTCACGCCCCGACCATCAGTTTGCTTATGTGAATGGCCGTTTTGTGCGCGACAAGGTGGTCATGCACGGCGCACGCAGCGCCTACGAAGACGTGCTGCACGGCCAGAAACAACCGGCCTATGCGCTGTTCATGCAAATCGACCCGACGCTGGTGGATGTGAACGTGCACCCCACCAAGATCGAAGTCCGATTCAGGGACAGCCGCGCCGTGCACCAAGCAGTGCGACACGCGATTGAAAACGCCCTGGCTGCGCCGCGTTCGCAAAACTTGAGCGATTCCGCCACAGAGGCCAAGGCCGATTTCGACCTGAGTGCGCCCGCCCCCAAAGCCCTGCCCGAGTCGGCCAGCTGGCAGCAAGGTGGCATGTCGTTTGAGCGCCCCGGGCCGTCGACCTTTTCTGCGCCCAGCTACAAACCGGCGGACTTTGTGCGCCCCCGTGTGGACGGCGAGCAAGCCATGGCCGACCTCAAGGCGCTGTGGAATCCGCCCGAGCCACGACAAGAAGCACACGACACGGATGCACCGCGCTGGTCCGCACCTGCGCCATCGTTGAACCCCAACACGGCAGCATCTGCCCTGCCCGCACCGAACACCGAAGCGGCGCAAGCCCTGCCTGAGGGCGATTGGCCACTGGGCCGCGCTGTGGCGCAGTTGCACGGCGTCTACATCCTGGCTGAAAACAAGCAAGGCCTGGTGGTCGTGGACATGCACGCCGCGCACGAGCGCATCGTGTACGAGCGCCTGAAAAACCAACTCAATACCCAAGGCGAAGACGGCCCGCGCATCGCCAGCCAGCCGCTGCTGATCCCGGCCACATTTGCCGCCAACCCGACCGAAGTGGCCACCGCCGAAGCGTGCGCCGAAGCGCTTGAACAACTGGGCCTGGAAATCTCGCCGCTGTCGGCCAAGACCCTGGCCGTGCGCGCCGTGCCCACCAGCTTGGCGCAAGGCGACGCGGTCGAGCTGGCCCGCAGCGTGCTGGCCGAGCTGGCCCAGCACGACGCCAGCACCGTGGTCCAGCGCGCCCAAAACGAAATTCTGGCCACCATGGCCTGCCATGGTGCGGTGCGTGCCAACCGCCGCCTCACGCTCGACGAAATGAACGCCTTGCTGCGCCAGATGGAAGAGACCGAGCGTTCGGACCAATGCAACCACGGTCGCCCCACCTGGCGGCAAATGAGCATGCGCGATCTGGACGCCTTGTTCTTGCGGGGCCGTTGATGCCCAAGCACCTTGTGGTTGTGCTGCTGGCCTTGCTGCTCGGTCTGCAGGCCGTCACCACCGACCTCTACTTGCCTGCCCTGCCCGCCATCCGCGCCAGCCTGAACGCGAGCATGGGCGAGATCCAGCTGACCTTGACTGCGCTCTTGCTGGCCTTTGGCATTTCTCAACTGGTCTGGGGGCCGCTGTCGGACCGCTTTGGTCGTCGGCCCATCTTGCTCTGGGGCATGGGCGCTTACGTGATCGCATCGCTGGCCTGCGTGGCGGCACCGGGCATCGGCTGGTTGATTGCCGCCCGTGCCGTGCAGGGCATCGCCATGGGCGCGGCGGTCATGGCGGCACGCGCCATCGTGCGCGACCTGTACCCCCCCCACGAAGGCGCACAGGTCATGTCACAAGCCCTGTCGGGTCTGGGCCTGATCGCCTGCACCTGCGCCCCAGTGGGCGGCTTGCTCAGCGACTGGATCGGCTGGCGCTATACGCTCTTGTCGGTCACCTTGTTTGGCTTGCTCACGCTGGGCCTGCTGCTGTGGGGCTACCGCGAAACACTGCCCCAGCGCCGCATGGATGCGCTGCGCTGGGATTCCCTGTGGCGCTCCAATCTGGACATCATCCGCGACCCGGTTTTCCTCACCTGGTGCGCCTTGTCCTCAGCGTCCTACTTGGGCCTGTTCACCTTTTTGGCCACCTCGTCATTCGTGTTCACGCAACAACTGGGCTACAGCAAGACCATCTACGGCCTGCTGATGTTCACCATGTCCTTGGCCTACATCGTGGGCACCTTTTGGGGCCGCTGGATGCTGCGCCGCACCAGCATCCACCGCACTGTGGGCGTGGCCGGTTTCTTGTCGATCAGTGGCGGTGTGTTGCTCACCGTGCTGGCGCATGCCGGCGCTGGACAAGCCTGGTACGGTGCCTGGGCCGTGATGCTGCCGGTGTACCTGTTCATGCTGGGTCATGGCGTGCACCAGCCTTGCGGCCAAAGCGCCGCCGTCGCGCCCTTCCCGCTCAAGGCGGGCACGGCTTCGGCGCTCAACGGATTCTTGATGATGCTCGGTGCTTTCTTCATGGGCGGCTGGCTGGGACGCAACATGGATGTGCCGCTCTTGGCCCTGGCCCACGGCATGCTGCTGTGGAGCGCGGTGATCGCCGCCGTGGCCTGGACCGCCGTGCAACGCCATGGCAAGCCGGTGGAATGGAAAGCGGCATGACCAAGCAACTGGACGCCATCGCCATCGTCGGGCCGACGGCCAGCGGCAAAACCGCTGCGGCACTGGCCCTGGCGCAAACCCTGCAATCGCAAGGCGGTGCCGAGATCATCAGCGTGGACTCGGCCCTGGTGTACCGGGGCATGGACATTGGCACGGCCAAACCCAGCCGCGACGAACTGGCTGCCGTGCCGCACCACCTGATCGACACGATCGACCCCTTGCAAAGCTACAGCGCCGCCGAATTTGCGCGCGATGCGACCAGGCTGATTGGTGAGATCCACGCCCGGGGCCGCATGCCGCTGCTGGTGGGCGGCACCATGCTTTACCTCAAGGCTTTGCTGGAAGGCCTGAACGACATCCCCGCTGCCGATCCGCAGGTGCGCGAAGCCATTCAGGCCCGCGCTGCGCAAGTGGGCTGGCCCGCCCTGCACGCGAAGCTGATGCAGGTGGACCCGGTGACCGCCGCCCGCCTGGCCCCCGGCGACAGCCAGCGCGTGGGCCGCGCTTTGGAAGTGTGGACCGCCACCGGCCAGACCCTGTCGTCCTTCCACCAAAGCGCCAAAGCTGCCGCGCCCAACTGGCACATCCCGGTCTTGAGCCTGGAGCCGCAAGACCGGACTTGGTTGCACCAGCGCATTGCCCAACGCTTTGAGCTGATGATGGCGCAAGGCTTCATCCATGAGGTGCGCCAGCTGCGTGCGCGGGGCGACTTGAACCCCGACCTGCCCGCCATGCGCTGCGTGGGCTACCGCCAAGCCTGGCAAGGGCTGGACGAAGGCTGGAGCGAAAAAGACATCACAGAGCGCGGCATCTTTGCCACCCGCCAACTGGCCAAACGCCAAATCACCTGGCTGCGCAGCATGGACCCGCGCCATGTGATCGCGGCCGACGCGCCGGATGCTTTGGCGCAGGTGCTGGAAACCGCGCTGAACGCTGTCTCGCACACCCGATAACAAGTGATCGGTAGGTCGGCGACTTCAGCCCCGACATGGGTCTGTGTCCAACCGCCATCGTCGGAGCTGAAGCTCCGACCTACGGATGGCATCGCTTGCATTTGCAGGTCGGCGGCTTCAGCCCCGACATGGGCTTGCGCCTCAACCACCACTGTCGGAGCTGAAGCTCCGACCTGCGGGGCTCACGTTAATCTGACGCGCGGCGTGAAGCCTTCAATTTGGACTGGATGGCTTTACCCTGCAAGCGCCGCTGCACTGCACCGTAGCTGGGCTTGGTGGCCTTGCGGGCTTTGGGCGCTTTGGCGAATTGGTCGAGCAGCTCGTACAGCCGTGTCCAGACATCCTGGCGGTTGGCTTCTTGCGTTCGGTAGCGTTGGGCCTTGATGATGAGCACGCCTTCTTGCGACAAGCGGCTGTCGCCAGACTGCAACCACCGCGCCTTGACGGCTTCGGGCAAGGAGGAACTCGCCACATCGAAACGCAGCTGGATGGCGGTGGAAACTTTGTTGACGTTTTGCCCGCCCGGGCCTTGGGCGCGAATGGCGGTCAGTTCAACTTCGGCCTCGGGAATGTGCAGTTTGTTCATGGGCTGCAGCGAGTATGCCGCAGAGGCTGTGGCTGGGGGGTCATGGAGACCACACAGCTTTATTGAAGCGGCTCTTTCAAGGCATCGGGCACAGGCAGCGGCAAGACGTCAATGCCTTCTTCCAGCAAGGCTTCAGTTTCCTCACGCGTGGCCTGGCCACGGATGTTGCGCTCTTCGCGTTCACCGTAATGGATCTTGCGGGCTTCTTCGGCAAACCGGGTGCCCACATCTTCGGTGTTGGCCATGACGTGACGCACCATGTTCATCAGGGCCGCTTGCATTTGCACCGCAGGGTTAGCGTCAGCGCTGGGTGCGGGCGCGCCAGCAGGTGCGGCTTCCGATGGCGCGGCCTCAGTCTGAGCAGGGGCCGATGCGTTGCCATGCCCCAGGTTCAGGCGCGGTGCCGACAGCATTTTGGTGATCTCGCTGTCGTTGCACATGGGGCACGTGACCAGTCCCCGCGCACGTTGCGCGTCGTAATCGTCCTGCGAGCCAAACCAGCCTTCGAAGCTGTGGCCCTGACGACACTGGAGGTCAAGGACTTTCATGCGGAATGTTCAGGGGGCGCTTTGCCAAGTCAGCGGCCATGCGCCAGACAGGACATTCTGCAACCAAAGCGCGCCCGTGAGGGTTTTGGCATCGGTCACCAGACCTTGCTGGCACCAGGCCATCAATTCGTCGGGGCTGGCGGTGAACACATCCAGAAACTCCTCTGCGTCCAGCTGGCGCTCGCCCAAGCTGAGGTCTCGCGCAAACCAGATCTCGATCACCTCGGTGGAATAGGCGATCACCGGGTGCAAGACGCCAGCCTTGGCCCATTCACGGGCGCGGTAGCCGGTTTCTTCCACCAGCTCACGCTGGGCGCACAGCCAAGGGTCTTCGCCCGGATCGAGCTTGCCTGCCGGGAATTCGATCATCACCTGCCCCACCGGGTAACGGAACTGACGCTCAAGCACCAGGCGCAGGCTGCCATCGGGCAGCTGCAGTAGGGGGATCACCATCACCGCGCCGGGGTGAACCACATACTCGCGTGTGGCCAGGCCTTGGTTGGGCAGACGGACTGTGTCCCTGAAAGCATGCAGAAAGTGGCCATGCAGCAACTCTTCCTGCGAGACACGGTGCTCGATCAGATGATCGTCAGACATGGGGGGAGTCTCAGTGAAACCCGACAGCGTTCAATGCTGGCGGTGCATCAGGTAACGGTAGACGAAACCCGGAAAAGACAAGGTGACAAACATGGTGCCGGTGATGGCGTAAAACTCCCAGCCCTGGGGAGCGATTTGACCGGCGTGGTTTTCCAGCGCCAGACCCACAGCACCGACCACAAAGTAAAGCAGCACCAATTCAGCGAGCCGAATGGCCAGTGATTTGGTGCCGTTGGAGGGACCGACCAGCAAAATGCGCTGATTGGCAAATGGCAAGTTGGCGGCCAGCACAGCCAGCGCGATCAACAAGCCGATTTGCCAAGCAGTAGACATGATCAGACAGCCAGCATGCGGGTGACAGCGTCAGCGCACAAAGCCATCAGGGCACCTGGGGTCATGCCCAAGACCAGCACCAACAAACCGTTGAGCGAGAGCACCACACGCACATCGGCATCGGCCGAGACGGTGGTGGCCGTCACGGGCTCGTCAAAGTACATGACCTTGACGACACGCAGGTAATAGAAAGCGCCGATCAGCGACATGATCACGGCGAAGATCGCCAGACCGATGTAGAAGCCCTGACCCGAAGCCACCAGAGATTGCAACACGGCCAGCTTGGCGTAGAAGCCGACCATGGGCGGGATACCGGCCAAGGAGAACAGGCAAATCGCCATCACGCCAGCGTACAGCGGGCTGCGCTGATTCAGGCCAGCCAGGTCGGTGATTTCTTCGCTCTCGAAGCCTTGACGGGCCAGCAGCATGATGATGCCAAAGCTGGCCAAGGTGGTCAGCACATATCCGACGATGTAGAACATGGCCGAGCTGTAGGCGTTGGCTGCCAAAGTGGTCTGACCGTTGATCACACCTGCCACGAAGCCCAACAAAACAAAGCCCATTTGCGCGATGGTCGAGAAAGCCAGCATGCGCTTGAGGTTGGTCTGCGCAATGGCGGCCAGGTTACCGATCAGCAAGGAGCCAATCGCGAGGAAGGACAACATCTGTT
>Ga0228703_1002495_pt1 | contig 10185 bp, 10 predicted proteins | sample McNCre217_Aug_MG_3_FD_178020 | JGI IMG/M metagenome (GOLD analysis project Ga0228703, IMG submission 178020) | Freshwater microbial communities from McNutts Creek, Athens, Georgia, United States - 29-17_Aug_MG | ecosystem: Environmental > Aquatic > Freshwater > Creek | place: USA: Georgia... | reverse complement strand
CGTGCCGATGCGCTTTGGCAGCAGGGTCGCACGCAGGCCTTGTTCAAGTTCAAACCCGAGCCGGACGACGAAGCCCAGGTGGTGAGCCACTTGCCCGGCAAGGGCCGCTACGAAGGCATGACAGGCGCTTTGCAGGTGCGCACACCCGACGGGAAGCAGTTCGCCCTGGGTTCAGGCCTGAGCGATGCGCAAAGGCGCAACCCACCCCAAGTGGGCAGCTGGGTGACGTACCGCTACCGCGACCGCACGCCCCAAGGCGTGCCCCGCTTTGCGACTTTCGTCAGAGCAAGAGCGCCCGAATGACCCGCAGCCCGGCAGGGGAGCCGGTTGCGGGTGACGATTTCTGCGTACCCCCGCAGCATGAGGGGCCCGTAAGCGGCTCCCCTGCCGGGCAACCCCCGCAGAAACTGCAGTGACAGGCTCAGGCGAAAACGCCCGCCGTATCCTGCATCCGGCTCGACACTTCACCCAGATGGTGCAGGGTGTCGCCAAACGTCATTTCCAGCTGTGTGAGCTTCTTGAAGTAGTGGCTGACGATGTACTCGTCCGTCACGCCGATGCCCCCGTGCAGCTGCACCGCCGACTGGCCCACAAAGCGCATGGACGTGCCCAGCTGGTAGCGGGCGCGGGCCATGGCCTGGCGGCGCTCGGTCTCGGGGGCCTTGAGCTTGAGGCTGGCGTAGTAGCTCATCGAGCGGGCCAGTTCGAGCTGCATCTTCATGTCGGCCAGGCGATGGCGCAGGGCCTGGAAGGACGCGATGACCACGCCGAACTGCTTGCGCGTGTTCATGTACTCGGCGGTGATGGCCAGGGTCTTGTCCATCACACCCACGCCTTCGGCGCAAATGCAGGCCGAGCCAATGTCGGCGGCTTCCTGCAAGGCGGTCAGCCCGTTCTTGGTGATCAGTTGCGCCGGGCTGTTGCTGAAAGCCACTTCTGCAGCGCGTGAGCCGTCTTGCGTCACGTAGCCTTCGGTCTTGACGCCAGCCGCGCCACGCTCCACCAGGAACAGCGCCATCTGGCCACTGGCCAGCGCGGGCACGATGAAGGCATCGGCCACATCACCCACGGGCACGATGCTCTTGGTGCCGCTCACAGTCCATTGGCCACCGGCCTCTTTGGCTTCGGCCTTGCAGCGGTCGAGGTGGTGGCGCGCGCCACGCTCCTGGTGGGCCAGCACCACGATGGCTTCGCCACCGGCGATGCGGGGCAGCCAGTTGGACTGCACATCGGCTGGGGCATGCGTTTGCAGCACGGCGCTGGCGATCAGGGTCTGGGCCAGCGGTTCGAGCACGATGCCGCGACCGAGTTCTTCCATGGCGATCATGGCTTCCACCGGGCCCATGCCCATGCCGCCATGCTCTTCGCTCACGTAGAGCCCTGCCAGGCCCAGTTCGGCCAGTTCGGTGTAGACGGCGCGGTCAAAACCACCGGCGTTGACGATGGCGCGGCGGCGCTCGAAGTCGTAGCCTTTGTCGACCCACTTGCGCACCGCGTCGCGCAGTTGTTCCTGGTCTTCAGAAAAATCGAAATCCATGTCAGTCTCCCAATCAGCCCAGAACCGTCTGGCTCACGATGTTGCGTTGCACTTCGTTGCTGCCACCGTAAATGGTGGTCTTGCGCATGTTGAAGTAGTTGGAGGCCAGCGGCGCATTGGCCACCACGCCGCCCGGGAAGTGGCCTTGCCAGCCCGCTTCCATGGCCTCGAAGATGAAGGGCAGGGCGAACGGACCGGCCGCCTGCATCATCAGTTCGGTGTAGCGTTGCTGGATCTCGCTGCCCTTGATCTTGAGCAGACCCGCAATGTCGAGCGAGTTCTTGCCCGATTTCTCGGCCGACAGCACGCGCAGCACCAGCATCTCCAAGGCCACGATGTCCACTTCAAGTTTGGCGATCTCGTCGCGGAAGCGGGTGTCTTCCCAGACGCCTTCTGCCTTGGCGATCCGCTTGAGGCGTTCGAGTTCGCGCTTGGCACGGTTGACGTCGGCGATATTGGTGCGCTCGTGGCTGAGCAGGTGTTTGGCGTAGGTCCAGCCCTTGTTCTCTTCACCAATCAGGTTCTCGGCAGGCACTTCGACGTTGTCAAACCAGACCTCGTTGACCTCGCATTCACCATCGAGCAGCTTGATCGGACGCACGGTGACACCGGGCGACTTCATGTCGACCAGCAGGAAAGAAATGCCGGTCTGCGGCTTGCCTTCGGTGCTGGTGCGCACCAGGCAGAAGATCCACTCGCCGTACTGGCCCAGCGTGGTCCAGGTCTTCTGGCCGTTGACGATGTACTTGTCGCCCTGGCGCTCGGCACGGGTCTTGACCGAGGCCAGGTCCGAGCCGGAACCCGGTTCGCTGTAGCCCTGGCTCCACCAGACTTCGCCGCTGGCGATGCCGGGCAAGAAGCGCTGCTGCTGCTCGGCATTGCCAAAGGCCATGATCACGGGCGCCACCATCACCGGGCCAAAAGGCACGATGCGGGGCGCGCCTGCCAGTGCGCATTCTTCTTCGAACAGGTGTTTTTGCACGGCGGTCCAGCCCGGGCCACCGAACTGTTTGGGCCAGCCGTAGCCCAGCCAGCCCTTCTTGCCGAGGATCTTGGCCCAGCGTTGCATGTCTTCGCGTGACAGGCGCTGTGCAGCGTGTACCTTGTTCGAGATTTCCTTGGGCAGGTTCGCATGAACCCAGGTGCGGATCTCGTCGCGGAACGCGAGTTCTTCCGGTGTGAATGCCAAATCCATGTGCAGATTCTCCTTAGATGCCTTGTTTTTAGCACGACCGTTCACTTGTGGGGTGTCCGGGTCGGGACAAGGCAGGGTTTATCGGGAGGGCTGGGATAATCCCGGGAACATGAAAAACATCGTCATCCTGATTTCCGGTTCCGGCTCCAACATGGCGGCCATTGTGCGGCGCGCGCAGCAGGAAAGCTGGGAAAAACGGCTGGGCGCCAAGGTGTCTGCGGTCATCAGCAACAAGGCCGATGCCAAAGGCCTGGTGTTCGCCCGTGAGCAAGCCATTGTCACCGCCGTGCTGGACCACAAGGCCTACCCCAGTCGCGAGGCTTTTGATGCGGCTTTGGCGCAGGAAATCGACCGCCATGCGCCCACGCTGGTGGTGTTGGCGGGTTTCATGCGCATCCTCACGCCGGGTTTTGTGCAGCACTATGCCGGGCGTCTGCTCAATATTCACCCCTCCTTGCTGCCCGCCTTTCCGGGTCTGCACACACACGAGCGGGCCATTGAGGCCGGTTGCAAGTTTGCCGGAGCCACGGTGCACGAGGTCACTGCCGAGCTCGACCACGGCCCCATCCTGGCGCAGGCGGTGGTGCCGGTGCTGCCGGGTGACACCCCCGACGCGCTGGCTGCCCGCGTGCTCACACAGGAGCACCGCATCTACCCACAGGCGGTGGTGGATTTTCTGAAAAAACGGGATTGATTCAATCCCCGATGCGTTCAAAGCGCGGGCGCGTCACGCCGTCGATCTGAACCGTCTCGCCAAACATGGCCGCTGGCCGTACCCACAGTCCTTGCTGGCCATAAAGCGCCTGGTACAGCGTCATCGGCTCCAGCGTTTCGCTGTGCCGCACGGTGCCCAGCACGCGGTATTGCCCGCCCTTGTAGTGGCGGTACAGACCGGGTGGGGTTTCGATCAGGGGCGGCAGGTCGTTGTCGATCATGAGCAAGAGGATGGGACAATGCGGACATGCATCCTAAAGCCCTTCTGGACAGCTGCGCCGAACTGGTCAAGCTGTGCCTGACTTTTGAACACCCGGCCGATGCCGTGGTCTCCCGATATTTCCGTGAACACCGCTCGCTCGGCCCGCGCGAGCGCGCCACGCTGGCCGAAACCGCTTTTGCCGTGCTGCGCAAAAAGCTGCTGTTCGAGCAGCTGGCGCGTTCGGGCAGCGGCCCCAAAGAGCGCCGCCTGGCGATTCTGGGCTTTCATGGTCCGCGCGATTTCCTCAAAAGCGCACTGAACGACCCGGAAAAAACCTGGCTGGACGCTTGCGACCAGGTCAAGCCCGAGGAGCTGATGGCGCCACATCGCCACAACCTGCCCGAGTGGCTGGCCAAAGCCCTGCAAGCCCAGCTGGGCGATGACCTTGCGGCCTATGCCGAGGTGCTGCAAAAGCCCGCGCCCTTGGATCTGCGTGTGAACACGCTGCTGGCCAAGCGTGCCGAGGTGCAAAAGGAACTGGCCAAAGCGGGCATTGCCGCCGAGCCCACGCCTTATTCGCCCTGGGGCTTGCGCTTGCAGGACAAGCCGGCCTTGCAGAAAACCGAGGCTTTCACCCGTGGCGCCATCGAGGTGCAGGACGAGGGCTCGCAACTGCTGGCCTTGCTGGTGGACGCCCACCGCGGCGAGATGGTGGTGGACTTTTGCGCTGGGGCCGGCGGCAAGACGCTGGCGCTGGGCGCAGCCATGCGCAGCACTGGGCGCCTGTACGCTTTTGACGTGTCGGGCCACCGGCTCGAAGCCCTCAAGCCGCGTCTGGCGCGCAGTGGCCTGTCCAATGTGCACCCGGCCGCCATTGCCCACGAGCGTGATGACCGCATCAAGCGCCTGGCCGGCAAGATCGACCGCGTATTGGTCGATGCGCCTTGCTCGGGCCTGGGCACCTTGCGCCGCAACCCGGACCTCAAGTGGCGCCAGTCCGAAAAGGCGGTGGCCGAGCTGCAGGCCAAGCAGCTGGCCATTCTCCAAAGTGCGGCCCGCATGGTGAAGTCTGGCGGCCGCCTGGTCTACGCCACCTGCAGTGTGCTGCCGCAGGAAAACGAAGACATCGCCCAAGCCTTCAGCCAGGCGCACCCTGACTTTGTGCCCCTGAACGTGGCCGAAGAGCTGGTCCGGTTGAAGGTGGACGGGGCGGCGGGCTTGTGCGCAGGCGAGGGGCAGTTCCTGCGCCTGTGGCCGCAGCGGCACGGGACGGATGGTTTCTTTGCCGCAGTCTGGGTCAGAAAATGAAGCTTATTTACCTCATTAACCGTGAGGAACAGGGAAAATCCTGTCTTTTTTCTGGCCAAAAATCTAAAATAGCTGGTTTGCCTGATACAGGCGCATTTCGAGAGACCCCTACATGTTTCTGACCGATTCGGTGGCGTTTGACGCCCTGATTGACTGGATGGGCCACGGCCTGTTCAACCTGGCCTGGTGGCAGGTGTTGCTGATTACCTTGGGCATGACCCACATCACCATTGCCAGTGTCACCATCTACCTGCACCGCCATTCGGCGCACCGCGCCCTGGACCTGCACCCGATCCCGGCGCACTTCTTCCGTTTCTGGCTGTGGCTGACCACGGGTCAGGTGACCAAGGAGTGGACCGCCATTCACCGCAAGCACCACGCCAAGTGCGAGCGCGAGGGTGACCCGCACAGTCCGGTGATCTACGGCATCAAGACGGTGTTCTGGAAGGGCGCAGAGTTGTACCGCAGCGAAGCGAAGAACCAGGAAACCCTGGAGCGCTACGGCCACAACACGCCCAACGACTGGATCGAGCGCCATGTCTATACCGGCCGCTCGGCCCTGGGCGTGTCTTTGATGCTCATCATCGACGTGGCCCTGTTCGGCTTTCTGGGCCTGACGGTGTGGGCCGTGCAGATGGCATGGATTCCGGTGACGGCGGCCGGCATCATCAACGGCATTGGCCACTGGTGGGGTTACCGCAACTTCGAGGCGCAGGATGCCAGCACCAACATTTCGCCCTGGGGCATCCTCATTGGTGGCGAAGAACTGCACAACAACCACCACACCTACCCGACCTCGGCCAAGCTGTCGGTCAAGCCTTACGAGTTCGACATTGGCTGGATGTACATCACCATCCTGAGCAAGCTGGGCCTGGCCACCGTCAAGAAGACGCCGCCGCGCGCCGCTTACGGTGACGTGCGTCCCGTGGCCGACGAGAAAACGCTGGAAGCGCTGATCGCCAACCGCTACGAGGTCATGGCCAATTACGCCCGTGGCCTTCACCGCACCGTTACTCAGGAAGCGTCCAAGATGTCGGATGCTGCTGTGCTCAAGGCCGCCCGCCGCTGGCTGCACCGCGATGCCGAGAAGGTGCCTGCCGATGTGCAGGACCAGCTGGTGCAGGCCCGCAAAGCCAGTCCGGTGCTCGACAAGATGGTGTGCATGCGCGAAGAGCTGCGCCACATCTGGCTGAATTCGTCGGCTTCGCGCGAGCAGATGGCTGCCGACTTGCAAGCCTGGTGCAAGCGCGCTGAGGACAGTGGCATTGCCGCCTTGCGCGACTTCTCGATGAAGCTGCGTTCAGTGCGTATCAAGGCCGCCTGATCCGCCCATCTGCAGGAGCGCTCTGGCTGCTCCTGCAAATCCGGAGGCCATAAAAAAACCGCTGCAGGGCAGCGGTTTTTTTATGGAGAAAGTGGATCCCGGATCAAGTCCGGGATGACACCGCTGTCGCGGGTGTCACTTCAGCTTCACTTCCTTGTACTCGACGTGCTTGCGAGCTTTGGGATCAAACTTCATGATCGCCATTTTCTCGGGCATGGTCTTCTTGTTCTTGCTGGTGGTGTAGAAGTGACCGGTACCGGCCGTGGACTCCAGCTTGATCTTTTCGCGTCCGCCTTTGCTTGCCATGGTGTTAGCTCCTTAGAAGGTTCAGGCTTGGCCGCGTGCACGCAGGTCTGCGAGCACGGAGTCGATGCCGTTCTTGTCGATCAGGCGCAGGGCGGCGCTGGAAACGCGCAGGCGCACCCAGCGGTTTTCGCTCTCGACCCAGAAACGACGGTATTGCAGGTTCGGCAGGAACCGGCGCTTGGTTTTGTTGTTGGCGTGGGAAACGTTGTTCCCGACCATCGGGCCTTTGCCCGTGACGTCACATTTGCGTGCCATGAGGACACTCCGTATTTGTCAAAACAGCCGGTGCCGATGGATTTCTGCAGATTTGCAGGAACCGGGCGCTCCGGCCTCACCTCGCCAGGATGGGTGGCGGTATCCCAGATTGCTGCTCCTGTGGCCCCGTCGTGAAAAGCGGGCAGATTCAGCAAAGCCTTGAATTATAACGAAAAATCGGGGATGTCCCAAATCAGCCGTTTTCCTGCTCCAGAAAGCGCTGGGCGTCCAGTGCCGCCATGCAGCCGGTGCCCGCGCTGGTGATCGCCTGGCGGTAGATGTGGTCCTGCACGTCACCGGCGGCAAACACGCCCGGCACGCTGGTCTGGGTGGCAAAGCCCTTGCCGCCGCCTTGCGTGACGATGTAGCCGTTTTCCAGGGTGAGCTGGCCCTGGAAGATGTCGGTGTTGGGCGAATGGCCGATGGCAATGAAACAGCCCTTGAGGGTCAAGTCTTCGGTACTGCCGTCAGCGGTGCTTTTCAGGCGCACGCCGGTCACGCCGGTGTCGTCGCCCAGCACTTCGTCGAGCGTCTTGAAGGTCTTGAGCTCGATCTTGCCCTCGGCCACCTTGGCCATCAGCTTGTCCACCAGGATGGGCTCGGCCTTGAACTTGTCGCGGCGATGGATCAGGTAGACCTTGTTGGCGATGTTGGACAGGTACAGGGCTTCCTCGACGGCGGTGTTGCCGCCGCCGACCACGCAGCAGACTTCGCCACGGTAGAAGAAACCGTCACAGGTGGCACAGGCGCTCACGCCACGGCCCTGGAAGGCTTCTTCCGAGGGCAGGCCCAGGTAGCGGGCTGAGGCGCCGGTGGCGATGATCAGGCTGTCGCAGGTGTAGGTGCCGGCGTCGCCTTTGAGGGTGAAGGGGCGCTTGGACAGGTCCACGGCGTTGATGTGGTCGAACACGATTTGCGTATTGAAGCGCTCGGCATGCTCCTGAAACCGCTGCATCAGCTCGGGGCCCTGCACGCCATGCACGTCGGCGGGCCAGTTGTCCACTTCGGTGGTGGTCATGAGTTGGCCGCCCTGGGCCATGCCGGTGATCAGGAGCGGGTTCAGGTTGGCGCGGGCGGCGTAAACGGCGGCGGTGTAGCCTGCCGGGCCGGAACCGAGGATCAGGACTTTGGCGTGTTGGGTGGGGGTGCTCATGGGGGCGGACTTTCTGCAGAATGCGGGCGGCCTGGGCCACCGAAACCGCCATTGTAAGAAGCCGTGTTTGTCCCGGTCAGGCGCCGGGTAAGGCAGAGGCCCGATCGGGTAAGCTAGGGCCAAGCCATGAGTTACTCCCTGCACACCTTGAATGGGGTGGTTGAACCCCAATCCGAATCCGAGGCACCGCGCAGCCTCTGGGGTCGATTTGCCCTTGAATTCAGTCTGCTGCTTGGCGGTGCCAGCCTGTTGCTGACCTTGTTGGCCTTGCTTAGCTACAGCCCGCTGGATGCAGCCTGGTCGACCTCAGGTGCCCAGGGGGCTCTGCACAACTGGGTGGGGCGTCTGGGCGCGTGGCTGGCCGATGTGTCTTATTTCACGCTGGGTTTTTCCGTCTGGTGGTGCTGGGGCGCGGGCATGCGCGCCTGGCTGGTCGGTTTTTCGCGCTGGTTGCGCAGCGAAGGCTGGGGCAGTGCGGCGCGCCACCCGTTCACGCCCCGCAACATGTGGGTCTTCTGGATAGGCATGTTTTTGCTGTTGTCCAGCAGCTGTGCACTGGAGTGGACACGCCTGTACCGCTGGGAAAGCCATTTGCCGGGCCACAGTGGCGGGGTGATGGGCTACCTGGTAGGACAGCAGGCCACGCATTGGCTGGGTTTTACCGGCTCGGCACTGGCGGGCATTGTCGTGATGCTGCTGGGGGTGTCCCTGGTGTTTCGCCTGTCGTGGGCGCAAACCGCCGAGCGCATGGGCGCACGCATCGACGATCTGATCCAGCGCCGCCATGTCAAGCGCGAGATGGAAACCGACATGGCTCTGGGTCAGCAGGCACTGCGCGAGCGTGAGCAGGCACCGCACCCCTTCCAGCAGATGGACCCTCCTTGGGAAGATCGCGCAGAACCCATCTTGGACAGCGCGGCCTCCCATACGCACCCGCTGGACCTGGAGCCCATGCCTTTGCCACCACCCAAGCCGGCGGCTGTGGTCATCGAGCCGGGTGTGACCGAGGTGCCGCGCAGCGAGCGCGTGGTCAAGGAAAAGCAGAAACCCTTGTTCAACGAGCTGCCCGACAGCAAGCTGCCCCAGGTGGATCTGCTGGACGCCTTGACCGCCAAGCAGGAAACGGTTTCGCACGAAACGCTGGAGATGACCAGTCGCCTCATCGAGAAAAAGCTCAGCGACTTTGGCGTGCAGGTGCGCGTGGTGGCGGCAGCGCCCGGCCCGGTCATCACCCGCTACGAAATCGAGCCCGCCACGGGCGTCAAAGGCTCGCAGATCGTCAACCTGGCCAAGGACCTGGCGCGCTCGCTGTCCCTGGTGTCGATCCGTGTGATCGAGACGATTCCGGGCAAGAACTACATGGCGCTGGAATTGCCCAACGCCAAGCGCCAGTCGATCAAGCTCAGCGAAATTCTGGGCTCGCAGGTCTACAACGAAGCCAAGTCCATGCTGACCATGGGCTTGGGCAAGGACATCGTGGGCAACCCGGTGGTGGCCGACCTGGCCAAGATGCCGCACGTGCTGGTGGCCGGTACCACCGGCTCGGGCAAGTCGGTCGGTATCAACGCCATGATCCTGTCGCTGCTCTACAAGGCCGAAGCACGCGATGTGCGCCTCTTGATGATCGACCCCAAGATGCTGGAGATGTCGGTCTACGAAGGCATTCCGCACCTGCTGGCGCCGGTGGTCACCGACATGAGGCAGGCTGCGCACGGCCTGAACTGGTGTGTGGCCGAAATGGAAAAACGCTACAAGCTCATGAGCAAGCTGGGCGTGCGCAACCTGGCGGGCTACAACGCCAAGATCGACGAAGCGACGGCCCGCGAAGAGTTCATCTACAACCCCTTCAGCCTGACGCCCGAAGACCCGGAGCCGCTCAAGCGCCTGCCGCACATCGTCATCGTCATCGACGAACTGGCCGACCTGATGATGGTGGTGGGCAAGAAGATCGAAGAATTGATCGCCCGTCTGGCGCAAAAGGCTCGTGCAGCGGGTATTCACCTGATTCTGGCGACGCAACGCCCCAGCGTGGACGTGATCACCGGCCTGATCAAGGCCAACATTCCCACTCGCATCGCCTTCCAGGTCTCCAGCAAGATCGACAGCCGCACCATCCTCGACCAGATGGGGGCTGAAGCCCTGTTGGGCATGGGTGACATGCTTTACATGCCTTCGGGTACGGGGTTCCCGA